>Ga0182747_1001923_pt1 | contig 15263 bp, 15 predicted proteins | sample eDN3rd30CBELigBY_FD_128526 | JGI IMG/M metagenome (GOLD analysis project Ga0182747, IMG submission 128526) | Enriched backyard soil microbial communities from Emeryville, California, USA - eDNA 3rd pass 30_C BE-Lig BY (version 2) (version 2) | ecosystem: Environmental > Terrestrial > Soil >...
GTCGCTGACGCGCGGCAGCATTCCGGACGAGACGACGATTCTGAACTTTCGCCACCTGCTGGAGAAGCACGACATCGCAGCCGATGCCCTCGAAGCGGTCAACCTGCTGTTGGCCGACCAGGGTATCACGGTGCGCAAGGGCACGATCATTGATGCCACGATCATCGAAGCGCCCGGCTCGACCAAGAACGCTGCAGGCGCGCGGGATCCCGAGATGCATCAGACCAAGAAAGGCAACCAGTGGCACTTTGGCATGAAGGCGCATCTTGGCGTGGACATGAGCGGGCTGGTGCACACCGTGGTGGGCACGGCAGCCAATGTTCACGATGTCACGCAGGCCCATGCGCTGCTGCACGGTGAAGAAGAATTGGTGCTGGGCGATGCAGGCTACCGAGGTGTCCAGGAGCGAGAGGAAAACCAGAGTCGCAACGTGCGGTGGCACATTGCCATGCGTCCGGGCAAACGCAGTGCGCTGGGCAAGAGCAACATGGGTCGGATGCTGGAATCCTACGAACGAGCCAAGGCCAGCCTGCGCTCGCGGGTGGAGCATCCGTTTCGAGTGATCAAATGCCAGTTTGGATTCACCAAGGTGCGCTACCGGGGACTGGCTAAGAACACGGCGCAGTTGAAGATGCTGTTTGCGCTGGCCAACGTGTGGAAGGTACGCCATCACTTGATGGCTGCGGCGGGATAGGTGCGCCCGGAATGGGCGCAGAGCGCCCAAAACGGGCCTGTCGCGGTGAAAATCATCCCGCTTTTGGACTATTTTTGAGCAATTTTTCTGCATTATGAAAACCGAGTCGATTGGGCTGGAAAAGCGGATTCTGAAATCGGCTTGATCAGACCTTCCCTAGTTAAGCAGCGAGTTACTAGTATTCATGTGCTAGGCACAAACAGCTTAAAGAAACAGCTCATGGATGAGGGTTTTAATATAGACTCCACTCATCCTGAGTATGTCGTTGTTGGTTACGATACAGAATTGAGCTATCAAAAACTGCGTGCTGCATGCAGGTATATTAATGACGGTGTTGATATATTAGCGACTCATCCAGACGTATTTTGCCCTTCGGAATTCGGACCACTCCCCGATATTGGTGCTCTACTAGAAATGCTAAAGCTAACCACGGGAAGAACGCCGAAGAAGGTATTTGGCAAGCCCAGCCAGGATATGATTGAGCTTTTAGTTGAGAAGTTCGATATTGATCCTAAGAGAACTGTTATAGTAGGTGATCGATTGCACACGGATATACTGATGGCAAGGCAGGCCGGGTGTTATGGCTTACTAGTATTAACTGGCGAGACGACGCGTGATCAAGTAGAAGGCTCGAGTGTGGTTCCTGATTTTATCCTCCAGTCAGTCGCTGATTTTTGATGTTTTATCATATGCAGAACGCCTATATAGAACATACCGTAGCAATTTCCAAAAATAACAGTATTGTTCGGCCTAATAGTTGTTAGGGTTAGCTTCATGCTGTCGAGAATAATAAATTTATTGTTAAGCATTCCGCTTTGGGTTTTATATTTTATTTCTGGACTTCTTCCAAGAAAAATGGATCTACGTGTTTATGGATCCCCAGGAGGAAGATTTTCGGATAATGCGATGTATGCGTTCATAGATGATCACTATAAGAATAAAGAGGTGTGCTGGATTTCTAACAGAAAATCTCTGGTTCAGGATCTAATAAAGAACGGTTATAATTCAGAATATAAATGGTCTCTTAAGGGGATTATAACTTGTTTACTGGCATCTGAATATCATTTTTCATCTTATGTGAGTGATATCAATGTGTGGACGTCGAAAGGGGCAAAGAGAATAAATTATTGGCACGGTTGCCCCTTCAAAAAAATAGAGTATGACATAGATAGCGGATTCCTTAGGAAATACTACAATCCAAGTGGCTTCCAAGAATACATCTCTTATGTGGGCGCTTCAATACGTTATCCCGCCATTAGACTGAGGCCAAATAAAATATACTCCCCGTATCCATTTTTTGATAAGTATCTCGTTAGTGCCTTCCGAATTTCTGAGAATGAGTTGATTAGAAAGCCACTTCCCAGGGTGTCGTATGCAAAGGGCGTATTGTCTGATGTTGGCCAAAAATATAATGTATTATTTGATAATTTTCCACTTCGGCACCTAAATAAAAGAATGGCGTTATATGCGCCTACATTCAGGGATGGGGATTCCGAATGGTTCAATGATAGTTTTTTTCCTAGTATGCAGGAATTGCAATCGCTCCTCCAGTCACTAGATATTTTATTAATCATAAAATTGCATCCAAATGAGAATTTTTCTGAAGGTTACTTATCGGATAATATATTCATATTGGATTCCGGGTTTGATATCCATTTATTATTCCCGCGGATTAATTTTTTAATAACAGATTATTCTTCAATTTCTATTGATGCCGCGGTTCTGGGCATTCCCGTTTACCTTGTCTGGCCTGATATGGATTCCTACTCTAGCCTGTCTAGGGATTTCTACTTTGACATGAACATTTTTTTTGGTGGACGATCGCATATGTGTTTGGTCGATCTGTTTACCGATATAGAAAACAAAGAATCATCAACGTTGAATGTTGGCCCAACTATACTGGCTAACATTGGTGAGGAAGAATGGTGAGTTTGCAGACAAGCGCAAGGTGACCCGCCGCGAGAAGTTCCTGGCCGAGATGGAACGGGCGGTGCCTTGGAAGGTTTTTGCAGATATGGTCGCCGCACTATCCGAAGGCGGGCAATGGCCGCAGGCCTTACCCGCTGGAAGTGATGCTGCGCATCCGCTTCATGCAGCAGTGGTTCAATCTGTCGGATCCGGCCATGGAAGAGGCGCTCTACGACAGCACCTCGATACGCCTTTGCCAGGCTCTCGCTCACGCGCGGCAGCATTCCAGACGAGACGACGATTCTGAACTTTCGCCATCTGCTGGAAAAGCACGATTGTTATCGGTCGCCCAATAATTCCCCAGAAGGTCATTAAAAATTCCCCACCTGCTTTCTGGAGACACAGCAGATGGACGAACACTTGAACCGCGAGCAGCGCATCATGTCGGCACACCTCACGCCACGGGAGATGTTGGTGCTGAGCAAGCAACGCTGGGAGGATGTACGGCAGATGCACGCGCAGGGCGTGTCGAACTCGGAGATCGCTGGACGCCTGGAGGTCGATCGCAAGACGGTGCGCAAGGCGCTCAGGGAGCCGTGGCGGGCCTATAGCCGGGCGCAACCTTCGAAACCTTGCAGCACGCCAGCCGCGTCATTGGCGACTGGATCAGTTTTTACAACCTCCGGCGTCCGCACCAGGCGCTGAACATGAAAACCCCGGCACAAGCCTTCGCATTAGCCGCCTGACCTGCGCAGGTTCCGCTGGGTCATTACATCGCATTAGCCGCCTGACCTGCGCAGGTTCCGCTGGGTCATTACATCGCATTAGCCGCCTGACCTGTGCAGGTTCCGCTGGGTCATTACACATCGAATATCGTCAGGCGCTGCGATTGATGTCTATATAAACTATCCAAGAAAACGTCCGCACCCCCATATCTTTGAAAGTTGAGACGATATATTGATACGGATCTAATTAATGACAAGAAACACCTTTGCCAGCATGTTTTCTTTTGCCCGGCGTCCTATGCTCTTAAGCTTATTGGCTATGAATATAATTGTCGCTATAGGAGCGTTGGTTGAGTATCCTCAATTGGGCATGTCTAATAATATAGCTTATGGCTTAGCCTATCATCTCTTATGCTTCTCATTTCTATTGGCTGGTTATTTTACACGGATCAGACTTTGGCGGCGTGGGCCTGATCGAGGAGCAACTGCAAATGATTTGGAAATGAGTTACGCGATTAGTGGCTTCATATGGCTTCTACTTGTGATAGGTGTCCTTTCATCGATGGCGACCGTAACTTATGTTGAATCTATAAGAGAATATATATTATCAATGATTTCCGGATCTTCGCCGGTAACTAGGGGTGTGGAAGTAAGATCTGAACTTGGAGGGGCACCAGGATATTTAAAATTATTATCTTTCCTTCCGCTCGCAATCTATTCGATTATGGTTGTTCGCCTTCGATTTAGATCTTATGGTGATATACCTTCCAGAGAGATATATTTATTCTTCTTCTCTATTCTTAGTATAGTCGTTAAGGTGTTTTTTACTCAAGATAGATTGAGTGTATTTTTTCTCCTTTTTGGTATCTTGCTTGTAAAAAAAAATGCGTCTGGTTTAATTAGAGTTGCGTGTAACTTATTGGTTTTTTCTTTGATAGTGATCATGTCTCTTATATCATTAATAAGATTTAGGGAGATAGGTTCTGGTGCTTTTGATTTCGTCTTAATATATTCACGTCTGGGATTGGAGAATTTATCAATTATTCTTCAGTCAAAAGATTATAGTTGGGGAGCACAATCAATTTTTTCAGCTCCTAGAGCTGTCCTCGAAAAGCTGAATATATTTTCCGGCGCTCAAATAGTAACAGAATATGTGTGGAACCCGGCTCAGTACGTATATTCTTATTTATATTCTGACTTCGGTTATTTCTCGCTGTTTATAATATATTTTTATGGGCTCTGGATGAGAAACTTAGATCTTTCCATTACGAGGTCTGCCGGATGGATAGTACAAACACTCATTCTTCCAATGAGTGTAAATAATTTTACCGGCATTGGTGTTATGTGGTTAAGGGGGGTGGAGTTCTTCTTTGTAATATTCGTTTCGGGGTTCCTGTTAAAAAATATCTACTCCAGATTTATGCTGGTTAGTAGAGGGCACGGTAAAGTACGTACTCTGCATCTTCGGTCTCCAACGTAATGAATGAATCTTCATGCTTGGTTAATAATGCTTCTGGCTCAAATATATGACGTTAACTTTAATATTAACTGGTGGTCAAAGATTAGCCGAACTCAATAGATTTTTTTTAAGTATACTGAACTTGAGCTCAAAAGAAAGTCTTCAGATCGTATTCATTGATCAGGGGGGCGTGTCTGTAGACCCTCGATTTGAACGTGTTAGTTGGGTAGATATAGTGCATGTTAAGGCATCGCCTATGCCTCTTTCAGCGGCAAGGAATATGGGATTAAGGTATGCTACAGGTGATATTGTTGGTTTTCCAGATGATGATTGCTGGTATCCCGAGGGCTTGGTGTCTTTAGTTTTAAATTTCTTCCGCGTAAACAAAGAAGTTTCTGCTCTATGCACTAATGTCATTGATCCACAGAACGGCTTGTCTTATGGAGATCGCCCGATAGACGTTATAATTAATATTAGCTATCGAAACATGTTTCGACTCCCCATATCCGTGGGGATATTTGTAAGAAGAGACGTATTAGAGGAAGTTGGTTGTTATTTCGACGAACAGCTAGGAGCCGGAACAAAATTCGGAAGTGGGGAAGAAACGGAGTTAATTTATAGGCTCCTTTCCTATAATAAAGGTATAAGATATGATGGGTATATACAGGTCTTTCATCCATCTCCGGAAGATCGGCCTGGCAACACCGATAAATATTATAGCTATGGCCTCGGGTTTGGGTTTCTTAATGGTAGGATAATAAGAGATAAAAAATTTTCTTGCGTTGGCTATCTTGTTTATGTTCTGTACCGATCGATTGGTGGGGTGATATATCATATAAATAGTGGCCGTAGAGCTCAGTATTTAAATAGAATTTTGGGGATATTTGTGGGGCTGTGGTACGGGTTGCGATTAACCAAAAAAATAAGCCAGAATTAAATCGCGTAATTAAACAAAAATCATCGTACAAACTCGAACGAATTGTGCGCCTTAGCTCCTTGTTTGATTGGGCGTTTGCTATACCCTGACCGTTCTCTTGTGTCTAATTTCTATCATGATTATATATGATGACATTATAAACGTTTTACAGCCCATGGGCGGCATATCTGTATTATTCTCTAAAATTCAAAAGGATCTCCAGAGAAAAGGGGTGAATTATAAAATAGTGCCTTCTTCGGCTTCGTGTGGGAGATTATCACCAGTAAGATATAGTAGATTTTTGGTCCCGAGTGACGACGATTTAGTGGGCAATATTTTTCACTCTACTTACTACAGAATCCCCAAGGGGAAAAATATAAGGACCATCACAACTGTTCATGATTTCACTCATGAGAAAATTATTGGTGGGGTCAGAAAATTAATAATGTCGCACCAGAAAGAGTGCGCAATTAAGAGATCTGATTTGATAATATGTGTTTCGAACAATACAAAGCTAGATCTAATTGAGTATTTTCCAAATGTTGATGAGAGTTCTATTAGAGTAATTTATAACGGGGTTGGTCCCGAGTTTTTTCCGATCGCTAAGTCGGGGATAGATTTTGGATTAAGAAAGAATATAGTTTTTATTGGTCAACGAGCGGGATACAAGAATTTTGATATTCTTATTTCGGCACTTTCCATGATTGATGATATTGGAGTTTGTTGTGTTGGTGGTGGGAAGTTCACGAGGAAAGAGTTAAGTTTTCTAGAAAAAACGATTCCTGGTCGATATAGACATCTAGGGTATATAAGCGTTGATGAGTTAAACGAGGAATATAATAAGGCGTTGTGTTTAGTATATCCCTCTTCTTATGAGGGTTTCGGAATCCCTATAGTTGAAGCTATGAAGGCCGGTTGTCCTGTCATCGCGTATAAGAGCTCGTCTATTCCTGAAGTTGCAGGGGATGCGGCGATCTTGTTAGAGCATCTGAGCGCGGAGGAGTTGGTAGGTGCTATCAATAGAATTTGCGATGAATCAGTGTGGTCTAGGGTTAGGAAGAAGGGTCTCTTGCAAGCAACTAAGTTTAGTTGGGAGGAGACGGTTAATAGAACCTTCTCTGCATATGAAGAGGTGCTTGGTAAGAGGCTCAGCCGCCATTTTTAACACATGGGATTGAGCCGTGCTCTATTTTCGATTTTCGTTGGAAATTAGCGATAATTTATTTGATAAGTTAAGTGCGCTTTTAGATACTGTTATTGATGTTTTGTACATTTTATGATTCATATAAATAAGTGCCTTGCTTTGGATTAGTGATATTTTGCGTATATTATTTCATGGTATAAATTTCTCGCCCGAATTGACAGGTACTGGAAAGTATTCTGGTGAGCTTGTGGACTGGCTTATAGCCAACGGACATGAAGTTAGAGTGGTAACGGCTCCTCCGTATTATCCTGCTTGGAGGGTTTTCGCGGGTTTTCGTGCATCGCGTTACTCAGTTCGTCATGAGGGCCATCTAAAAATTTATCGCTGCCCGATTTATATCCCGAGAAATCTTTCTACGCTAAAGAGACTTTTGCATCTCTTGAGCTTCGCATTGTCGTCTCTGCCGATTCTCCTGCGTCAGTGGGCTTGGCGACCTAACGTGGTGATCGTGGTTATTCCTACGCTGTTCTGCGCTCCGCAGGCTGCGCTGATTGCACGGCTCTCAGGTGCCCTCTCAATTGCTCATGTTCAGGATTTTGAGGTTGATGCAGTGTTTGGTCTGGGAATGGCAAGGGGGCGCTTTATTTATCGGCTTGCTATATTATTCGAGCGCTACGTTTTGCGACAGTTTAATCTGGTTTCTACAATTTCTCTTGGTATGCTGAGACGGGCTCGAGCTAAGGGACTATCAGAAGATTGTTTACGACTATTGCCAAATTGGTCGGACGTTTATCGCTTTCAGTGTGCTAATCGCTCGCCGGCTTTGTTGCGGCGGATTGGCGTTGATCCCACGAAACGAGTAGTACTGTATTCTGGCAATCTTGGTGAAAAGCAGGGACTTGAAATTATCATCGATTGCGCTGCATATTTTCAACATGATCCGAGAATTATGTTCTTAATTGTGGGTGATGGTGCGAGTAAAGACCGTTTATTGCATCTCGTTCAGTCTAAAGATATTGATAATGTGGTGTTTGCGCCATTGCGGCCAACAGAGGAGTTGCCTGATCTTTTAGCGTCCGCGGATTGTCATCTGGTGGTGCAAAGGCGCGGTGCAGCGGATGCGGTGATGCCATCGAAGCTTACTAATATCTTGGCGGCTGGTGGTAATGCCGTGATTACGGCCGACACCGAGACGAGTCTCGGTGTATTGTGTTCAGAATTTCCGGGGATAGCAACCTTGGTTCCGCCTGAATCGGTGGAAGAGTTGGTTCGTGGCATAAGAACCGCTATTGATTTACCTCGGCCTAATCGAATTGCGTTGGATTATGCAAAGCAGAACCTATGTAAGGATCAGATATTAGGTCGTTTTTTTGATGAAGTTGAGGCGAGCCTGGCTCATTTCGACCGGTCACGCAAGGAATAATGAGGAGGCGGATTTTAATGGCAATGAGGCGAGCACTAGTTACCGGCATTACCGGACAGGATGGATCCTATCTGGCTGAGTTTCTCTTGGCCAAAGGCTATGAGGTTCACGGCATTAAGCGTCGTGCGTCTTCGTTCAACACCCAGCGTATCGACCATATCTACCAGGATCCGCATGCCGATAATAAGCAGTTGATCTTGCACTATGGCGACCTGACCGATTCCTCGAACCTGACGCGTATCCTGCAACAGGTACAACCCGACGAGGTCTACAACCTGGGCGCTCAATCGCACGTGGCGGTCAGCTTCGAATCCCCGGAATACACGGCCGACGTCGATGCCATGGGCACGCTGAGGCTCCTCGAGGCGATCCGCTTCCTCGGCTTGGACAAGCACACCCGTTTTTACCAGGCTTCGACCTCCGAACTCTACGGCCTAGTGCAGGAGATCCCGCAAAAGGAAACCACCCCGTTCTATCCGCGCAGCCCCTACGCGGTAGCCAAGCTCTACGCCTACTGGATCACGGTCAACTACCGTGAGGCCTATGGAATGTATGCCTGCAACGGCATCCTGTTCAACCACGAAAGTCCCCGGCGCGGCGAGACCTTTGTCACGCGCAAGATCACGCGGGGCCTCGCAAACATCGCCCAGGGCCTGGAAAAGTGCCTCTACATGGGCAACTTGAATGCTCTGCGCGATTGGGGCCACGCTAAGGACTACGTGCGCATGCAATGGTTGATGCTGCAGCAGGACGCGCCCGAGGATTTTGTGATTGCCACGGGCGTGCAGCACTCCGTGCGGGACTTTATTCGCTGGTCGACCGAGGAGCTGGGCATTACCTTGTCCTTCCATGGCGAGGGCGTTGACGAGTTCGGTCGGATCGAACACATCGAGGGCGACAAGGCGCCGGCGCTGAAGGTCGGCGATGTCATCGTCCGGGTGGATCAGCGCTACTTCCGCCCCGCCGAGGTCGAAACCCTGTTGGGTGATCCGTCCAAGGCGCGCGAACGCCTGGGCTGGTCGCCCGAGATCACCGTGCGCCAGATGTGCACTGAGATGGTGGCTGAGGACCTGAAGATTGCCCGGCGCAATGCCTTCCTGCGCGCCAATGGCCACGACGTGCTCGTGTCGCTGGAGGATTGAGCCTCATGGGACAACAGCGGGTATTCGTGGCCGGCCATCGCGGAATGGTCGGCTCGGCCATCGTGCGCCAGTTGCAGGGGCGCGGGGACGTTCAGGTGCTGACGGCGGATCGCGCTGATTGCGACCTGGCCAACCAGGCGCGGGTCGAGGCTTGGTTTGCCGATCACACGGTCGATCATGTGGTCCTGGCGGCTGCAAAGGTGGGCGGCATTCACGCCAACAACACCTATCCGGCCGAATTCATCCACCAGAACTTGATGATCCAGACCAATGTGATTCATGCGGCTTGGCGCCACGGGGTGCGGCGCCTGCTGTTCCTGGGGTCATCCTGCATCTACCCGCGTATGGCGGCGCAGCCTATGGCCGAATCCGCCTTGCTGACAGGCGAGCTCGAATTCACGAACGAGCCCTATGCCATCGCCAAGATCGCCGGCATCAAGCTGTGCGAAAGCTATAACCGCCAGTATGGCTGCGATTTCCGCAGCGTCATGCCCACGAACCTGTATGGTCCGGGGGACAACTTCCACCCGGACAATAGTCACGTGATTCCAGCCCTGATGCGCCGCTTTCACGAGGCGGTGCAGCGCGGCGACGACGAGGTCACGATCTGGGGGTCGGGCAATCCGCGGCGTGAATTCCTGCACGTCGATGACATGGCGGCCGCCTGCGTGCACGTGATGGATTTGCCCGCCGAAGTCTATCAGGCGCACACCCAGCCCATGCTGTCGCACATCAACATCGGCACGGGCGAGGATTGCACGATCCGAGAACTGGCCGAGGCCATGGCCCGCGCCACGGTCTTTACCGGCCGCCTGCGCTTTGATGCGACCAAGCCGGACGGCACACCGCGCAAGCTGCTGGACGTCGGGCGCCTGCACGCCCTGGGCTGGCGCGCCCGCATCGGACTGGAGGAGGGCCTGCGCGACACCTACCAGTGGTATGTGCGGCATGCCGAGGATGCACGTTCGAAGTAATTGGGTTCTGATGGCGGGATGGAGATTCCGTCGGAGGCCGCATGGACAGCTATCCTGTAATCGAGATTCCTGCCGATGCCAAGGAGGATACCGAGCAGTTGGGCAGCAAGCCCAAGTTCTGGATCACACACTGCGGTGAGCGCTGGTTGTACAAAGCGGCGCGCCCGGGTACTGGCGAGGACTGGTCCGAAAAGGTTGCCGCCGAGATCGCTGCGTATTTGGAAATCCCAGCCGCTAAGGTCGATTTGGCGAGCTATGGGGGACAGCGTGGTTGCATCCTGTTGAATTTCGTGGATGTTGGGGCGGGAGAGGCGCTGATTCACGGCAATGAGATACTTCCCTTGGTGGTCACCGACTATGACAGATCCAAGAGATTTTCTCAGTCGGATCACACCATTCATAATATCGTAGCGTCTGTGGTGCAGACTTCCCAGTTGTTTGATATTGATGCCGTTCCGATTATCCGTGATATGGCTGCTTATATGGTGCTGGACGCCCTGATTGGCAATACGGATCGTCACCATGAGAATTGGGGCCTGTTGGCCAAACCTGGTGTGGATGGCGAGCATGTCGTGCTTACGGCGGCGCCGAGCTTTGACCATGCATCCTCCCTTGGGCGTGAGTTGAGAGGCGAGCGTGCCGCCGCACTATTGGCACAGAGCCGGGTGCCGTCGTATGTTCGAAAGGGTCGAGGGGGGATTTATCGCGATGATAAGGATGGAAAAGGCGAAAATCCCCTGAGGTTGGCGATCTTTGCATCAAAGGTCTATTCGTCCTTTTTCAGTGATATCATGATTCGAGTAGAGGATCTGACGGATCAGGCGATTCGCGGGATCATGGATCGTATTCCAGACTCACGGATAGAGGAATCATCCAGGGAATTCGCCGCTGCCATGATCAGGTTTTCCAGGGATCAGTTGATCGAGGCATCATCATGAGTACGCTATTTGTTGCTTGGCAGTCACCTAGCCCTTCTAGATTGTGGTTTCCTATCGGGCGCTTGGATGCGTCTGATCAGAGGGACCATTTTGAATTTTCTTATACAAAAGGGGCGCTCGAGGCATCCAGGGAATCTGGATTCAAGCCTCTCTTGGCTTTTCCGGATTTTAACAGGAAATATGAATCATCCGAGCTGTTTTCTTTATTCGAGAACAGAATCTTGAATCGTAATCGAGAGGACTTCTCGGATTATTTGCGGTGGTTGGATATCAGCAGGGATAATGTCGACCCCATTGAAATTCTTGGGCTGACCGGTGGCGGCCGGCAGACCGACAGTCTGGAAATCTTTCCCAAGGTCACAAGGCAGGATGATGGAACGGTGACCTATCGCTTCTTTTTGCATGGCATGCGATATGTTTCGGATGCGGCCAGGCGGCGGGCGGCAGAGCTCGTCGATGGTGAGGAATTGCGCGTCGCCATCGAGTTGAATAATCCGGCAACGCGCACGGCGGTTCAATTACAATCCGTCGACGGTCATATGCTGGGGTGGGCGCCTCGATACTTGGTGGCGGATCTTTGCCGCTCATTGATTCCAAATGCGGAAATAGTTGCCAATGTCCATCGGGTCAATCAGTTGGATGCGCCGTCCTCGATGAGGGTGCTGGTAAACTTGCAAGGCCGAATTCCGGACGATTTTATTCCTATGAGTTCTACGGAATATATGCTCAATATCTGATTGGGTGTTTGGCGGGGCTTTGGTTCCTTCTCCTGGCTTTTATAAGGCTTGGAGGGTGAGTGTGTTTGCGCCGCGCAAAATATGCAAGGTCATTTGATGATACAGCCGGTTATTCTTGCCGGCGGCTCAGGCACACGCCTGTGGCCGCTGTCGCGCGAGCACAAGCCCAAGCAATTCCTGCCCCTGACGGGCGACCAGTCCATGATGCAGCAAGCCCTGGGCCGGTTGCACGGCCTGCCGTGTCGCGCGCCGATGTTGATTTGCAACGAACAGCATCGCTTCCTGGCGGCGGAGCAGCTGCGCCAGCTGGGTGTCGAGGGCGCCGCGATCCTGCTGGAGCCGGTCGGCCGCAATACCGCACCGGCGATTGCCCTGGCGGCATTGCGGGCGGTGGATCAGGGCGAGGATCCTTTGCTGCTGGTCCTGGCGGCGGATCATGTGATCCAGGATGTGCCGGCCTTTCATCGGGCGGTGGGCCAGGCACAGGCCTTGGCCGCGCAGGGCAGGCTGGTGACTTTCGGCATCGTGCCCGACCGTCCCGAGACCGGCTATGGCTATATCCAGCGCGGCGCCCCGCTGGGCGAGGGCTGGCAGGTTGGGCGTTTCGTGGAAAAGCCCGATGCCGCACGTGCGATAGAGTACCTGGCCTCGGGGAGCCATTATTGGAACAGCGGCATGTTCATGTTCAGGGCCGGCCGTTATCTGGAGGAATTGGAGGCCTGCCGCCCCGATATGCTGGCGGCCTGCCGCCAGGCTCTGCAGGGCGCGGCCCACGACATGGATTTCGTGCGCCTGGATGCGGCGGCCTTTGTCGCCTGCCCGGCCGATTCCATCGACTATGCGGTGATGGAGCACACCCGGGACGCGGCCATGGTGGCCCTGGACGCGGGTTGGAACGACCTGGGCGCCTGGGGTGCACTGGCCGACGTGCTGGATTGCGACGATCGGGGCAATTGTCTGCGCGGCGACGTGCTGGTCGAACAGGTGGACGATACCCTGATCCACGCCGACAGCCGCCTGGTGGCGGCGGTGGGGGTGCGGGACCTGGTGGTTGTCGAGACCAAGGATGCCGTCCTCGTGGCGCACAAGGATCAGGTCCAGGACGTCAAGCGTATCGTCCAGCAGTTGAAGGACGACGGCCGTACCGAGCACATCCAGCACCGCGAGGTCTACCGGCCCTGGGGCGCTTACGATTCCATCGGCAATGGGCCCCGCTATCAGGTGAAAAAGATCACGGTCAAGCCGGGCGCGAAACTGTCCCTGCAGATGCACCACCACCGCGCCGAGCACTGGGTGGTGGTCAGCGGCACCGCCCGCGTCACCAATGGGGATCAGACCTACCTGGTGTCCGAGAACGAGTCGACCTATATTCCGGTCGGTACGGTGCATTGCCTGGAAAACCCCGGCGTCATCCCGCTGGAGCTGATCGAGGTGCAGTCCGGCGCCTACCTGGGCGAGGACGATATCGTGCGGCTGGAGGATCGATACGGACGGGTGTAGGGGGCTGAGGCGAGCCACTTATACAAATTTTATCCTGTATTTTGAATTTACTGTGTATAATGAGTAAATCATAAATACAGTATGGAATATGTATGTCTGATTTCACCGTTCGTACTGCGGAACAATTGCCGGCACTGCTGAAAGGGTTTCGCAAGCAGGCGGGCTTGACCCAGGCCGCCGCCGCGCTGCGTCTTGGGATTACCCAGCAGACACTTTCCGCAATGGAACGTAATGCCGGGAAGGTCGGTGTCGACCGCTTGCTGCATCTGCTGAGCATCCTGGGCGTGGAACTGGTGCTGCGCCAGGCGGGCGAGTCCCCCGCGCCTTCCACCTCCAGCGCGATCTGGTAAGCCATGGTCCGGCGCTCCCGCCCGCAGAGTCTTGGGCTGTGGATGAACGGTGCCTTCGTCGGCACCTGGCGCATGCGGCCCCAGCCTGGCGGGACTCTGCAATATGACGACGCGTGGGTGGTGTCCGGGCAAGGGCGGCCGCTGTCGCTGTCATTGCCCTTCACCCCGGGCAATCAGGCCCATCGTGGTGAGGCGGTCCGCGCCTATTTCGAGAATCTGCTGCCCGACAGCCAGGACATCCGCGAGCGGCTGGCACGTCGGTTCCAGGCTGCCTCGACGGATGCGTTCGCATTGCTGGCGGAAATTGGCAGGGATTGCGCAGGCGCGCTGCAGATCCTGCCCAGCACAGCGGCGCCTCAGGCGGGCCGATTGGTCGACGCGGTGCCCTTGAGCGATGCCGAGGTCGCCCAGGTACTGCGCAACGGTCTGGCGCCTGTGCCGCCAGGCGGCGGGCGGGACGATGCTTTCCGTATTTCCATTGCGGGCGCCCAAGAGAAAACCGCGCTGCTGTGGCTCGATGGCCGGTGGCACATGCCGCAGGGTTCGACCCCGACCACCCATATTTTCAAGCTGCCTTTGGGGTTGGTCGGGAACCTGCAGTTCGATATGCGCGATTCCGTCGAGAATGAATGGCTGTGCTCGGAAATCCTCCATGCCTATGGCCTGCCGGTGGCGCGCACGCAGTCTTTGCAGTTCGAGGATGTGAAAGTGCTGGCGGTCGAACGGTTCGACCGTATGTGGAGGCAAGAACCGGATGGCGGTCGTTGGCTCGTCCGGCTACCCCAGGAAGACATGTGCCAGGCGACGGGCACCCCGCCCTACCTGAAGTACGAAGCCGATGGCGGGCCGGGCATGCGCGCCATCATGAAGGTCTTGGCCACCTCCACGGCGCCTGATCGTGACCGGCGCATATTCTTTCAGGCACAGGTCTTGTTCTGGATGCTGCGTGCGACTGATGGCCACGCAAAGAATTTCAGTATTTTCCTGCGCCCGGGTGGCGCCTACGAACTGGCGCCGCTCTACGATGTGCTCTCGGCCTACCCGATCATGGGCACCGGCGCGAATAAGCTGTCGCCATTCAAGGCAAAAATGGCCATGGCGGTGCGAACCAGGAACACGCATTGGAAGATGCACGAAATCCTGCGCAGGCATTGGTTGGCGGTCGGCGCTGAACATGGCGTCCTCACCCCTGATGGCCGCGGCGCGGACGTCGTCATCGATGACCTGCTGGCACGGACACCCGAGGTCATACGTGCGGTACGGGCCCTGCTGCCAGAAAACTTCCCGCAGAACCTGGCCGACAGCATCCTGGACGGATTGCAGGGGGCGGCCGACAAGCTGGCGGCTTAGGGA
>Ga0182747_1001927_pt1 | contig 15244 bp, 11 predicted proteins | sample eDN3rd30CBELigBY_FD_128526 | JGI IMG/M metagenome (GOLD analysis project Ga0182747, IMG submission 128526) | Enriched backyard soil microbial communities from Emeryville, California, USA - eDNA 3rd pass 30_C BE-Lig BY (version 2) (version 2) | ecosystem: Environmental > Terrestrial > Soil >...
GAGCCGATGATCAACCAGGGCAAGGCCGACACCAAGGTGCTGGGCGACGGCTGGACCGCCATCACCAAGGACCGCAAGCTCTCCGCCCAGTGGGAACACACCCTGGTGGTGACCGCGACCGGCTACGAGATCTTCACCCTGCGCAAGGACGACACGATCGCGCGCACCTCGGCCTGAATTCGCCGCTGATTTCGCTGCTGATTCGCTCAAGGCAACCCTACGACAGGAACGCGACGCGATGCCCCAGGTGGATCCCGAGCTGTTCGACCGCGGCCAGTTCCAGGCGGAACTGGCCCTCAAGGCGAGCCCCATCGCCGCCTTCAAGAAAGCCATCCGCCAGGCCGGCGAGGTGCTCGACAAGCGTTTTCGCGAAGGCCGTGAAATCCGCCGCCTGATCGAGGACCGCGCCTGGCTCGTCGACAACATCCTGCAGCAGGCCTGGAAGCAGTTCGACTGGGGCGACCCTAGCGGGATCGCCCTGATCGCCGTCGGGGGCTACGGGCGCGGTGAACTGCACCCGCACTCGGACATCGACCTGCTGATCCTGCTGGATGCCGCCGAGCATGAGCAGTACCGCGATGCCATCGAACGTTTCCTCACCCTGCTCTGGGACATCGGCCTTGAAGTCGGCCAAAGCGTGCGCACCGTCGACGAATGCGCCGAACAGGCCCGTGCCGACCTGACCGTCATCACCAACATGATGGAAAGCCGCACCATCGCCGGCCCCGAAGCCTTGCGCCAGCGCATGCTGGAGGTCACCAGCACGGCGCACATGTGGCCGAGCAAGGACTTCTACCTGGCCAAGCGCGCCGAGCTCAAGGCCCGCCACCACAAGTACAACGACACCGAGTACAACCTCGAACCCAACGTCAAAGGCTCGCCAGGTGGCCTGCGCGATATCCAGACGGTGCTGTGGGTAGCCCGTCGCCAGTACGGCACGCTCAACCTGCACGCACTGGCCGGCGAAGGGTTCCTGCTGGAAAGCGAGAACGAGTTGCTGGCGTCTTCCCAGGACTTCCTGTGGAAGGTCCGCTACGCCCTGCACATGCTTGCCGGGCGCGCCGAAGACCGACTGCTGTTCGACCACCAGCGCAGCATCGCCGCCCTGCTCGGCTACAGCGACGAAAACCCCAAGCGCGCCATCGAACAGTTCATGCAGCAGTACTACCGGGTGGTGATGAGCATCAGCCAGCTGTGCGACCTGATCATCCAGCACTTCGAGGAGGTCATCCTCGCCGATGAAGACAGCGGCACCACCCAACCGCTGAATGCCCGCTTCCGCCTGCACGACGGCTATATAGAAGCGGTCAAACCGAACGTGTTCAAGCGCACCCCGTTCGCCATGCTGGAGATCTTCGTGCTGATGGCCCAGCACCCGGAGATCAAGGGCGTGCGCGCCGATACCGTGCGCCTGCTGCGTGAGCATCGGCATTTGATCGATGACACCTTCCGCCACGATATTCGCAACACCAGCCTGTTCATCGAGCTGTTCAAGTGCGAGATCGGCATCCACCGCAACCTGCGGCGGATGAACCGCTACGGCATTCTCGGACGCTACCTGCCCGAATTCGGCCTGATCGTCGGGCAGATGCAGCACGACCTGTTTCACATCTATACGGTCGATGCGCACACCCTGAACCTCATCAAGCACCTGCGCAAACTGCAGTACACCCCGGTGTCCGAGAAATTCCCGCTCGCCAGCAAGCTCATGGGCCGCCTGCCCAAGCCCGAGCTGATCTACCTGGCCGGCCTTTATCACGACATCGGCAAGGGTCGCCAAGGCGACCATTCGGAAATCGGCGCGGTGGACGCACAGAAGTTCTGCGAAAGCCACCAACTGCCCGCCTGGGACAGCCGCCTGATCGTCTGGCTGGTGCTGAACCACCTGGTGATGTCCACCACCGCCCAACGCAAGGACCTTTCCGACCCGCAGGTCATCAACGACTTCGCCCTGCATGTAGGCGATGAAACGCGCCTGGACTACCTCTATGTGCTGACCGTGGCCGACATCAATGCCACCAACCCCAGCCTGTGGAACTCCTGGCGCGCCAGCCTGTTGCGTCAGTTGTACACCGAGACCAAGCGCGCCCTGCGCCGCGGCCTGGAAAATCCGCTGGACCGCGAGGAGCAGATCCGCCAGACGCAGAGCGCCGCACTGGACATCCTGGTGCGCGAAGGCACTGACCCGGACGACGTGGAGCAGCTGTGGTCGCAACTGGGCGATGACTATTTCCTGCGCCACACCGCCGCCGACGTGGCCTGGCACAGTGACGCCATCCTCCAGCAGCCGGCCGACGGCGGGCCGCTGGTTTTGATCAAGGAAACCACCCAGCGCGAGTTCGAGGGCGGTACGCAGATTTTCATCTACGCCCCCGACCAGCACGATTTCTTCGCCGTGACCGTGGCGGCCATGTCGCAGCTGAACCTGAACATCCATGATGCACGGATCATCACCTCGAGCAGCCAGTTCACCCTCGACACCTATATCGTGCTGGACAACGATGGCGGCTCGATTGGCGACAACCCGCAACGGGTCAAGCAGATTCGCGACGGGTTGACCGAAGCGCTGCGCAACCCCGAGGACTATCCGACGATCATCCAGCGTCGGGTGCCGCGCCAGCTCAAGCACTTCAATTTCCCGCCGCAGGTGACCATCCTCAACGATGCTCAGCGACAGGTGACCATCCTCGAAATCACCGCGCCAGACCGCCCAGGGCTGCTGGCCCGGCTCGGGCGCATCTTCCTGGAATTCGACCTGTCGCTGCAGAACGCCAAGATCGCCACCCTCGGCGAACGCGTCGAAGACGTGTTCTTCATCACCGATGCCGACAACCAGCCGTTGTCCGACCCGCAGCTGTGCAGCCGCCTGCAGGAGGCCATCGTGCAGCAGCTGCAGGCCGGCCAGGCCAGCGAATCCAGCCCGACCCGCATGACCTTTTAACGATTAGACGATTGACGAGACCTTGCGCCGATGAACCACGCCTTGACCCAGCTTCAGCCCTACCCGTTCGAGAAACTCCGCGCCCTGCTGGGCAGCGTGAAACCTGCTGCGGACAAACGCGCCATCGCCCTGTCGATCGGTGAGCCGAAGCACGAATCGCCGGCCTTCGTCGCCAAGGCCATGGCCGACAACCTCGACAAGCTGGCGGTCTACCCCAGCACCCTGGGCCTGCCGGCCTTGCGCCAAGCCATCGGCCAGTGGTGCGAACGTCGTTTCGGCGTGCCGGCCGGCTGGCTGGATGCCGACCGCCACATCCTGCCGGTCAACGGCACCCGTGAGGCGCTCTTCGCCTTCACCCAGGCCGTGGTCAACCGGGCCGATGATGGCCTGGTGGTCAGCCCCAACCCGTTCTACCAGATCTATGAAGGCGCGGCCCTGCTCGCCGGCGCCACGCCGCATTACCTGCCGTGCCTGGAAAGCAACGGCTTCAACCCCGACTTCGATGCCGTGCCGGCCGAGGTCTGGAAGCGTTGCCAGATCCTGTTCCTCTGCTCGCCGGGTAACCCCACCGGCGCGCTGGTGCCGATGGATACCCTGAAGAAGTTGATCGCCCTGGCCGACGAGCACGACTTCGTGATTGCCGCCGATGAGTGCTACAGCGAGCTGTATTTCGACGAAGATGCACCACCGCCAGGCCTGCTCAGCGCTTGTGCGGCGCTGGGCCGTAGCGACTTCAAGCGTTGCGTGGTGTTCCACAGCCTGTCCAAGCGCTCCAACCTGCCAGGCCTGCGTTCGGGCTTTGTCGCCGGTGACGCCGAGATCATCAAGCCGTTCCTGCTGTACCGCACCTACCACGGTTGCGCGATGCCGGTGCAAACCCAGCTGGCCAGCATCGCTGCCTGGCAGGACGAAACCCACGTGCGCGATAACCGCGACCAGTACCGCGCCAAGTACGACGCCGTGCTGGACATCCTGCAGCCGGTGCTGGACGTGCAGCGGCCGGATGGCAGCTTCTACCTGTGGGCCAAGGTGCCGGGCGATGATGCGGAGTTCACCCGTGACCTGTTCGAGGCGCAGCATGTGACCGTGGTGCCTGGGTCGTACCTGTCGCGTGAAGTCGATGGCGTGAATCCGGGGGCTGGACGGGTGCGCATGGCATTGGTTGCGCCGCTGGCCGAGTGCATCGAGGCCGCTGAGCGGATTCGGGCGTTCCTGCAGAATCGCTGATCGAGTGGGGCCGCTCTGCGGCCCAATCGCCGGCAAGCCGGCACCCACAGGTACCCCACAGGACTTGAGAGCAGTGGTGTACCTGTGGGAGCCGGCTTGCCGGCGATTGCAGCACCGCCAATCTACTTGACCGCCCCTAGGTTCGCCTCACTCATATCCAACTCCCCCAACACCTGCCGCACCACCTCATCGCCCACCAGATGCTGGCGATGCAAGTTATACAACTCCAACCGCTGCGCCCGCAGCGCACGCAAGCGCAAACGCCGCTCCAGCAAGTCCATCTGATCGGCCAGGGCCCTTGCCTCGGCAGTGTCGTTGTAGCTGTTGAGCTCATCGCGATACTCCGCCATCAGCCGCGCCTTGAGCTCGGTGGCCATGGTTGCCTGCGCCGCATCCTGTGGTGCGCTGGCGTCAATCACCTCCTCCGCCTCCAGCGCATGAATCGCGGCCTCTACCGTGCGCCGCCAAGCTTCCAGCACCTCTTGGTGCAGCCGCTCATCGGGGCTTCTGGTCACCCCGCGCAGCAGGAATGGCAAAGCCATGCAGGCACTGATCAACGACAGCAGAATGACGCCGGCGGCAATGAAGATCAGCAAGTCACGCTCGGGGAATGCCTGGCCTGCGCCGATCAGCAACGGCACCGACATCACACCCGCGAGGGTCACCGCCCCCCGTACGCCACCCAAGGTCAGCAACCAGCAGGAACGGGCCGTAGGCATCAGCAACAGCGCCGGCTTGCCGCGCCAGCGCCGGACCACGCCGATCGCCCGCCAGATGCTCTGCACCCAGATAAAGCGCAACAGGATCAACGCCGCGAAGATCGCCAGCACATCCAGGCAACGGTAGGCCAAGGTCGGCCAGAGGGTGGCTTCATGGCTGACCACTGCCTTGATGATGTCCGGCAGCTGCAGCCCCAGCAGCAGGAAGATCAGGCCGTTGAAAGCGAACTCCAGCAGCGACCAGACGCTGCGGTTGAGCAGACGAGTACTGGTCTGGCGCGGCAGCAGGTCGAGCCAGCTTTGCATCATGCCGGCCGCTACCGCCGAGAGGATGCCGGAAACGCCCAGTCGCTCGGCCAGCACATAGGCGGCAAAGGGCAGCAGCAACATGAACACCACGTGGGTTGCCGGGTCATCCCAGCCGCGGGCGATCATCCAGGCCCGCAGGCGGCCGATCAACCAACTCAGGGCCACACCCACGGCCAGGCCACCCAAGGCGACCAGGACGAAACTGAAACTGGCGTCTGCCAGCGAGAATGCCCCGGTAATGGCTGCAGCCAGGGCGAACTTGAAGGTCACCAGGCCCGAGGCGTCGTTCATCAGCGCTTCGCCCTGCAGCATGTGCATCAACGGTGTAGGCAAACGGTCCTGGGTAATGGCTGAAACCGCCACGGCGTCGGTTGGCGAGAGCACCGCCGCCAGCGCGAAGGCCACCGGCAGCGGGATTGTCGGCAGCAGCCAATGAATGAAATAACCCGCCCCCACCACCGTGAACAGCACCAACCCCACGGCCAACGCCACCACGGGGCCGCGGATTCGCCACAGTTCGCGCTTGGGCATGCGCCAACCGTCGGCGAACAGCAGCGGCGGCAGAAACAGGAAGAGGAACAGCTCCGGGTCCAGGGCAACATGCAAGCCCAGGGTCGGCCACGCCAGCAAGGCGCCAGCGGCGATCTGTACCAGCGGCAGGGGCAGCGGAATGACCCGTCCGACCAGTTTTGACACGCTTACCAGCGTCAGCAGGATGAGGACGGTATAGGCGGACTGCATCCGTGAAGGCTTCCTTTGTGAACCAATAACTACAGCGGGGCGAAACATCGCCATTGAAACAATATGTTAGCGGTGTCCTGCGACAGGGGACCGCTGCACGATAGTCGCAGGTTGCGAATGAATATGTAACATGATGATACCCAGGTGTCGCGACCACCCCTGCGAACATTACGGGTCGCCTCACACCCTCTTGAAAGCTCCCGGTAATCACACGGAGTCACTGAGCGGGAACCGTGATCTGCATAGTATCCACACCAGAGCTTGATTCGAGCGTCAGGCTGTGAACGGGCCCCAGGCGCTTGGCAATATCGAAAACGAGCTTGCGGTTTTCGGTGGTTTGCTTGACCGCTCGACGTGGAATTCTTCAGAAGAGCGCTAATGACTCATGACACATCCAGTAAAGCCCAGTCGCCGTGCACTTTGCCAGGGGGTGTGGTTGAAGTACGCCAAGTTTCAGATAGGTCGGCTGAACCGGCGACAGGCCCCTATCCCTGCCTTAGGGGCTAATACCGGCAAGCACACGCTGCGGAACGCAGCGCGCGATACACTGCAGGCACGCAGCCCCTCACTTCCAATTGGCCTCCCGTTACAGGTAAAATTGGGAAGGCGCGAGCCTAACTATCTGCAGAGTGAAAACCATTCAATTTCAGATCGACTGTCAATTTTCCGATCTCAACCTGGTAACACTTGCAACTTGCAATTTATATGCACACACGGAGTTTGTTGATGTCCACGGAAAAATTGTACGACGGTGTAGTTTTCACAACAGATGTTCTGAAAGTTGATGATCGGTCAGATAAAAAATATGAAAACCCCCAAGCCATTCACAGCGACTGGCTTTCTTCTTTGCTTGGCAATACGTTCTCTGAAATTCTGAATTGCAACATCTCGTCCCTGGTCGGCACAGAACCCAGCGATCCGCTAAATCGATTTAAATTCTATTCTGACTTCCAGCTTCCATTTGACAGCTCCGGCTGGGCATCGGTGTACCATTCAAATGAAGACGAAGCAGATTACATCGCAGAGACCTTGAAGTCTTATAAAAATCATCTCTTCGTAGGCTTTGAGCTTTCTCCGCTGCTGATAAATGCGCTCAACAAGGCTTCGATCCACTACATTGACCTGACACTCCACGCCATTCGCTTCCTGCCTGATTATGTGTTCGGCATGCGCACCAACGTTCCGGCATTCCAGGAGCGAATTGCGGCAATGACGATCCCTCACGAGGATATTGTATCGCATGCGCGCCTTTCCCTCGGGCGCAGCGCGCGTGTCTTCAGAAATATCACCGTCTCACCGGGTTCCGCAGTATTCCTGGGACAGATTGACATCGACTCCTCGCTGATTGACGGCAAGAAGATGATTACCCCGAAGGAAGTCATCGCCACACTGGTCGAGCTCAAGTCCTACTTCCCGAAAGTGTACTATAAGTTCCACCCACACTTTAAAAACAGACAACCCTTTGAAGCGGAGCTGAAGGCGCACAACATCAATATCCTGGATGTGAATATCTACGACCTGTTCGTCATCGATAAAAACCTCACTTTCTGCTCTATTTCTTCCGGTTCCCTGATCGAAGCAGAGCTCTTTGGGAAAACCACATTGCGCCTGAGCAAGACGCCTTCCCCACAGGGCGTCAAACCGTCCGACGTTGCACCAAATGACCGCAGCACAACCTACCTTCCTGTATCGGGAATCTCGCTCACTCCGGCATTTTGGCGCTACCTGCTCTCGGGCTCAGAGGAAACACTGAACCCACGGGTTCCGCTTCCTTCCGACGCAATGAAGTTCATGATCAACCAGAAGTGGGGACGGTAACCATGAAGCAATTGGTTGTCTACGACCTCACCCGGTTGATTGCACGCAGGAACGCAGAGACGCCAACAGGTATCGACCGCGTGGACCTGAGGTATGCGCTCGAACTTTATGACGCTGAGGATAAAGACGTGGCCTTTGTCAGGCAGGACGGTGTTCGCCTGGTGCTGCTGGACGATACATCGAGCAGAGCGTTCATAAAGACCATCGAGAACCGATGGAATTACGGAGAGAAAGAAACGCCTCCTTCAGTTCCAGTTGATGCCTTAGAATAAATAAGCGGCCAATCCAATGACAGAAATTGCATCCCCCGTATTGGTCGCTCAAAACGATCAAGTGGCAAGCGAGGTTATTATCGTCGCCTGCCCACCCGAAAAGCAGGCCTACATTTCAGCGCTACTGGCGTCCACCAAGATCACGTTCGCGCCCAGCAGTTGGCTGACCGAGCGCTCACATCTGCTCAAGCCTCAAAAGCGCGCATTGACACTGGTGTCCTCGCGGTTCCTTACTCAAGAAGCCAAAGACTGGTTTAAGGACTCCGGCATTTCCGCTGTCGGCTTCGAGCTTTTGACGCTTAACAATGAAAGCTACCTTCGACTAGCAGAACATGCGCTCTGCAATACTCAGTTCGTATTGGGCGCTGATCACCTGTCGCAACTCCAGACTGAGCTGGCTGACAAACACGCGCGGCACACCGGGGCTTCACTCCTCAAGCTCCCCCAAGTAAAGAAGTCTCTCTTCATACTGCAGGAAAAGCTTGCTGAGGTATCCAATCAGCTGAGCGAGTACCGCGATGTGAACCCAGACTCCACCACGGTGCTCATCAACAACTCACAAAGTAATGCTTCGGGCGCGGCATTCGACTACGCATTCACCACAAAGCCAGGCGCCATTGTCGTAGATCGCTGCACAAAAGTCTTTGCTGAGAAGATGGAAGATCTGTTCGCCAACCCCTTGAGCTTTGAAAAACTGTCCTTCATCGAGAAGGAGAGCCCCGACCAGCCGCTGAGTGAGTTACCAGAGCTATCCTACAACGATTTCATTGAGCTGATCACCAGTCGGTTGCTTCCGCTCAGTTCCAAAAGCCTGGTTGACTCGTACACAAACCTGCTTCCGATATGCAGAACCCAAACATCTGTACAGCTTAAAGACACCAACCTGTCGTCACCCAGCGATCGCCGCGAAATTGACGCGGAACTCTTGAAGTACTGCAGCAGGCCTTTGGCGCGACTGATCAACTCTTACCCGCGCGGAAACTCCGTGTATGTCAATACGTCTCACCACGGCATTTCCAACAAGGACGGCTTCTTCACCCTGAAAATGAAGCTCGGGGTGAAGTTCGCCTTTTATATTCACGACTTGATCCCGATTGACTTCCCCGAGTACGTGCGCGCAAGCGGCTACAGTGACCATATAAAGAGAATGGACACTGTCTCGTTTTGTGCAGATATGGTTATCGTCAACTCCGAAGCAACTAAAATATCCTTCCTGTCGTGGTGTGAAAAACAAGCGCTCCGCCTGCCGGAATGCGAAGTTGCCTACATCGGGGTTGAAGAAAGCTTCTTTGAGAATCCGGCCGAAGAATTTTCACCTGCGCTGGAGACACTGGAGCAACAAAGCTACTTCACCTATATCGGCACTATCGAACCACGCAAAAATCATCTTTTCCTGCTGCAAATATGGAGGGACTGGGTTTCGCGAGGCATTACACCTCCCAAACTCGTCATCGTTGGAAAACGCGGCTGGGAAAATCAGAATGTATTCAATTTCATTGACCAGTGCGAGGCCTTGAAACCGTATGTGGTTGAACTCAGCGATCTCAGTGACTCCGGATTGAAACGGGTCATTCGTGGAGCCAAGGCATTGCTTTTCCCATCCTTCAGCGAAGGCTGGGGCATGCCACTGATTGAAACCCAAGCGATGGGCACCCCTGTCATTTGCTCTGATATACCTGTTTTCCATGAAGCCAGTTCGGCATTAGCCACCTTCATCAACCCCCTCGACGCCATTACCTGGCAGAAAACAATCCTTGATTTCTGCGACCCGGATAAAGACGCTCACAACGACGCAGTGAAGGTGCTGAACAACTATACGCCGCCGCGCTGGGAGGATCACTTCATCATCGTCAACACACTGCTAGACAGCCTTAAATCACGAGCCAAGTAACAAGCAGGGAACCGGCAAACTTTCGCCTCTGAAAGATTACACCAACTTTCGCGAATGTTTGCCGGCTCTGCCGTAGGAAAAATGCACGCCGAGCCACCATTAACAATTATGACTCAGCGATCTTTCCATCAACAAAAACAGCACAGCTCGGCTCAAGTCGCTTTAAACACCCTTCTTCGATAGCACGCTCTATTGCACCTAGTGATTTCGACACATTGGAATAATCAAGATCACCAAGAACTTGCTTACTCATCGAATATTTCCACCACTGTAGAGCTTGCAAGCGCTTGATAGTCGCCTCATCAAATCTTTTTCGGATCACCTTTGCGGGGGTCCCACCGACAACCGTGTAGGGCTCCACATCCTTTACGACTGTTGCATTGGCTGCGATTATCGCGCCATCGCCAACAACAACACCGCGCCGTATGAAGGCGCGATACCCAACCCAGACATCATTACCAATGATAGTTCTGGCATTATTCCCTGCAAAGCTATTGCCCGACACAATATCCTGGAACTCAGAAGCATGTCCCAAGGTCCCCTGATCGTTGAAAACAAAACAGTGAGACGATAACCAGTCAACAGGGTGCTCAGTGGGACCAGCCATGACTTCGTGCGCTATCGAGCAATAGCGACCTACATCTGCATCATATAGTACCGCGCCGACATTGCCGTAGCTGAACGCGCCAAACTTGTTCAGACGCCCGCGAAAGCTAATCTTGTCGACAACACAGGGAAGCTCTAGTTCAAGCCTTCCCCGCCCCATTCCAATTGGTTTCTCGCGCTGATGGAGATCTTCGCTCTTCATGTCCCGCCCTGATAACACCTCTACAGCTTATGATCATATCACGGCCTTGCCGCAACGCCGCGATAGGCTCCCACTGTGCCCTACCAAGCCCGTCGACTTAAAAAACCTGCTCGCGGGGATCCCATATCTCCACATGAGGGCCCTTTCTTGTACTTCAAATACGCACTATGTCTGGAGTTACTCGCTTTGGCAGGCGATTACAGATATCCATATTTGCACCGATTAATTTGTTACAAAAGATTCCGCCTTTCATGCACACCCAACAACATCATGCATTTTGAAGATATAAAGACATCCAACTCGATCACTCGAACAGCTCAAGCGTCTCGTTCGTCAGCATGAATTTATTTCGCTTAGCCGCGGGCTTATGTTCCATTTCAGACAATTGCTCAAGCGCCTTTTCAGGGCAGGTAAAATCAATCTTCTTAAGCACCGAAAGATCAAAGGTCCACCAATTGCTTTTTAAAAGCGCCTCGATCAATTCAGGCTCGAAGCGATATTTTATAACTTTCGCGGGGACACCACCCACAATGGCATACGGAGGCACATCCTTGGTGACAATAGAGTTAGCCGCTACTACGGCCCCAACACCAATAGTAACGCCTCGCATGATTTTCACACCCGCCCCGATCCAGACATCGTGACGAATGATGGGAGGCTTCTTGCTGTCACTCCATGGTTGTATTGGAAAATCCTTTGACTCTGCAAAAAAGCCGTACTTATTCTGCTGATAAAAAAGCCCACTCGTTCCAAGCCAGGGCGTAGGATGATTCCCCTCCCCCATCATCACATCCGGCGCGATAGAACAATAATCGCCAATGATGGCAGAGATGCGCCCGCCTCGCACCACCGAAAACCTGCCAATACTTGAAGAGGTGAGCACTTTCGTATCCATCAAAGTCACGGGTAGTGCGCCTTGGAGCTTATGCCCTTTCCTTATAGAGGAGTTTACATACTGAATGCCTTTCCCTAGAAGAAAACCACTCCAATCCCGATCACTTCTTCCATCTCTCTCAAATATCATTACCCCTCCTCCAACCCCAACATATGGCACCACACAATTCCGGACTCCGAAAATTATACCTCAGCGACTAAAAACATGCAAAATCAATAACTTGACAACTAATGAGCCACTGCAATAGCCCCGTCGCGCGGATCGTGGCCTGTCGATCCCTATCTCCCTACCAGCCAAGCTGTTCGATTCGCTTTTGAACCATACGCCTGACGACGTTATAGGCCGCAGTATTCATATGGCCGTTATCCTGTGACAGGGACGGTGGTTTTTGTCCATTACGCTGGCTTTCAAGATCCGCAGGCGTTGGGTTTATCCTGGAAAGCGCCCAAACATTATTCAAGACCAAAAGCGATTGCACATCGATGAACAAGTCTCCGTATTCCTGAGCAAGCAGCGCATTCAATGCTGCAAGCTTTTTCTGCTTGACACCGTCTACCTCAGCATCCGAATCATTGAAATTACCTATAATCAGGCATTTCCCATCATGAGTGCGAAGCCAGTAACACGTTCTGCCAATTCTGGCAGCGATACCTGATACTTCATATCCAGATGTAATGTCATGCTTCCCCATCCATAGAAGGACGATGTCCGACCGATGCTTTGGTCCCTCAATGGGCACAACCTCTTGGGATCCAGCTACTTCCGTCCCAGGTAAATGCCGGGTAAATTTTATCCCGGCATGGGTCGCGGAAACCTCGCCACGAATGCCTGACATCGTAGCTTCATATTTTTCCCAGGAATCACTTGGCTTTACGTTTAACGCCAATAAACGCACGGAACCGGACGGAGGGATTCTTCCACTAACAACATTCACCCGCAGCGGCATCGACCCCAGTCTCGCGGTTGTTTGCGAAGATAATTCCCCCCCTTTCCCACCGTTGTAATATTTCGCGCGCGGATCAAGTTCTTTGATTATTTCTGAAAAATGCGGAGCGATGCGTTCGACACTTGAACTACCCCACCCCGAAAAATTTAAATTTCTTTTCCGTGAAGATGAGCCGGAATCAGCGCTATGAATACCGAGTGGCAAACTTTCCAACCCAGAAATTCCATCCAGGCCAGATGCACTTGAAGGGCCAGCGAGGACGGAGAACGGTGCGAAAAACATGGAGAAACACCATGCCAGCAGACTTATTGTGAAAGGTTTCTTACTGTACATAGCCCGACCAACCAAGACTTAAATCGAACTCGAAGATATAACCCTCACCGCCACATACCAACAAAATTTGCATCCACAGGCCTACTGTTGATTGCACAGCTCCTCCGACGGGGAGGTTGCACCAAGCCGGACCAAGTGAAGCATTCGCCCAGCTCCGGCAATGTTCGCAATCACGGAATCTGACCAACCAGCGATCCCAGCCGTTCTTCCGACGCGCAATCGAAGGCACCGAATGCGCGGGCCGTCTCCAAACCTCGAACAATCACCTCAAGGCGCGTATCCAGTACATCGACAGGGTTGCCGCCCCGCACAGCCACGTTCTCCGCCATGCTCGGGTAAAAGCTGCCTAGGCATGCCCGGTCAAAGATGGCCCCGCATAAAGGCCGTGGCGCCCAGGAAACAGCTCGGTGCACGTTCGGTCATACGGACCGATGCGTACCGCGACAGGCGAGGCACTGAGTGGTTCGACGTGGCATAATGCGCTGCTGAGTTTCAAGGTGATATTGGGGAAGTTTTGGGGAAGAATTTATGCCCAATGAAATCAAGCAGTTACATCTTTACGGTATCAAAGCCTGCGACACCATGAAAAAGGCGCGCACCTGGCTCGAAGACCAGGCCATCGCCTACGAATTCCACGACTACAAGACTCAAGGCATCGACCGTGACAGCCTGAACCGCTGGTGCGACGAGCACGGCTGGGAAGTCATCCTCAACCGTGCCGGCACCACCTTCCGCAAGCTCGACGACGCCAGCAAGGCCGACCTTGACCAGGCCAAGGCGGTCGAACTGATGCTGGCCCAGCCGTCGATGATCAAGCGCCCGGTGCTCGACCTTGGCGCGCGTACCCTGGTCGGCTTCAAGCCCGACCTGTATGCCGCTGCCCTGGCCTGAGCCCCTACCCTATTTCGCACGAGGTAATCACATGTCCAATACCCTGTTCAGCCTGGCCTTCGGCGTCGGCTCCCAGAACCGCCAGGGCACCTGGCTGGAAGTCTTCTACGCACAGCCGCTGCTCAACCCGAGCGCCGAGCTGGTTGCCGCCGTAGCCCCGATCCTGGGTTACGAAGCTGGCAACCAGGCCATCACCTTCAGCAATGCCCAGGCCGCTCAACTGGCCGAAGCCGTCAAAGGAATCGATGCCGCCCAGGCAGCGCTGCTGACCCGACTGGCCGAGAGCCACAAGCCGCTGGTCGCCACCGTGCTGGCCGAAGACGCAGCCCTGACCTCCACCCCGGAGGCCTACCTCAAGCTGCACCTGCTGTCGCACCGCCTGGTCAAGCCACATGGTCTGAGCCTGGCAGGTATCTTCCCGCTGCTGCCGAACGTGGCCTGGACCAACCAGGGCGCCGTCGACCTGAGCGAACTGGCCGAGCTGCAACTGGAAGCACGCCTGAAAGGCGAGCTGCTGGAAGTGTTCTCGGTGGACAAGTTCCCGAAGATGACCGACTACGTGGTCCCGGCCGGCGTGCGTATCGCCGATGCCGCCCGTGTGCGCCTGGGCGCCTACATCGGCGAAGGCACCACCATCATGCACGAAGGCTTCGTCAACTTTAACGCTGGCACCGAAGGCCCGGGCATGATCGAAGGCCGTGTCTCGGCTGGCGTGTTCGTGGGCAAAGGTTCTGACCTGGGCGGCGGTTGCTCGACCATGGGCACCCTGTCCGGTGGCGGCAACATCGTCATCAAGGTCGGCGAAGGCTGCCTGATCGGCGCCAACGCCGGTATCGGCATTCCGCTGGGTGACCGCAATACCGTCGAAGCCGGCCTGTACATCACCGCCGGTACCAAGGTGAACCTGCTGGACGAGAACAACGAGCTGGTGAAAGTGGTCAAGGCCCGCGACCTGGCTGGCCAGACCGACCTGCTGTTCCGCCGCAACTCGCTGAACGGTGCGGTGGAGTGCAAGACCCACAAGTCGGCCATCGAGCTGAACGAGGCGCTGCACGCGCACAACTGAGAAGCCTTCAGGCCCCTGCAGGAGCGAGCTTGCTCGCGAACAGCGCATCCTCAGCGTCTGAAATGTTAAGATCGGGTCTGGCATCACGCCAGACCCGTTTTTCATTCCAGGCCCCGCGAACATGTTCCAGCCCTCCCCCTGGCGTGCCGATTTTCCCGCCATCGCCGCCCTGCAACGGCAGCACCAGACCTACCTGGACAGCGCCGCCACCACCCAGAAGCCGCAAGCGCTGCTCGATGCCCTGAGCCATTACTACGGGCATGGTGCGGCCAACGTACACCGTGCCCAGCACTTGCCTGGCGCACTGGCGACCCAGGCCTTCGAAACCAGCCGCGACAAGGTCGCCGCCTGGCTCAATGCCGCAGACTCGCGGCAGATCGTGTTCAC
>Ga0182747_1001929_pt1 | contig 15236 bp, 17 predicted proteins | sample eDN3rd30CBELigBY_FD_128526 | JGI IMG/M metagenome (GOLD analysis project Ga0182747, IMG submission 128526) | Enriched backyard soil microbial communities from Emeryville, California, USA - eDNA 3rd pass 30_C BE-Lig BY (version 2) (version 2) | ecosystem: Environmental > Terrestrial > Soil >...
TAGCGGTCAAGCTTTAGGCCCAATTTTGCGCGAAGCGGCAGCAAGCGGTCAGATCAGTCCGGCGCAACTGAAATCCTGGGAGCAGCAGGCCGGCTTGGTCAGCGACAACATCGTCACACTCAACAGTGTGAATCAGGTGCTGGATGCGCAGACCGGAATTATGGACGCCAATACGGTGTCTACCAATGCCAACAATGCCGCCAAAGCTGGCTTCACCAAGGCTGGCGACACATACCTTGGCACCCTGCAGAAGCAGCTCGGTAAACTACAGGATAACAATGACGCTGTAAAAGAGGCCAACCGCTACATATCCGAACACGCCGATCTTTCTGAAGTCGACCGTGCGGCCATCCTGTCTGCCGCAAGCGCTGTAGAGGCTCAGGAAAGGGCAAACAAGACGGCTGCAAAGTCGGTGCGAGACCTCGGCAAGGCCTACCAGGAAAACGCCGGGCAAAAGATGCTCGACGACGCCCGCCAACGTTACGCGGTCCTGATGCAGCAGAAATCGGCCATTGATGACCAAGGAAGAGGTGCCCGTACGCTTGGCGTGGAAGCCAAAAAGCTGATCGAGCTCGAAGCCGAGATCGCCCAGCTCAAGGAGAAGAAGACGCTGACAGCCAGTCAGAAGCAGGTGCTGGCCATGGCCGATCTGAACCTGGCGCAGCAGAGACAGAACGCGGCGCTTGAGCAAGCAAACAAGCTGGATCAACAGCGCCTGGAGAACGCCGCCAAGCTGCTGTCGTTCCAGGATCAGCTGAATGATTCGCTCGAAACCGAACAGCAGGGCCTGGACTCACAGATAGCCGGCCTTGGCTCGGGCAGCAAACTGCAGGCGCGGATTCGAGAAGACCTGAAGATCCGCCAGGACCACCAGAAGCAGCTGGCCAAGTTGCAGCGGGACTATCAGCGGATCGTTAATCCGACCACTGAGCAGACCGACCTGTACGAGAAGGAGACCAAGGCGGTGAAGGATGCGCTTGGTCAGCGCTTGTCCATGCAGGAGGACTACTACCAGCGCCTTGATGCGGCCCAATCCGACTGGTCCGTCGGCGCGAATGACGCGTGGTACGACTACCTTGATGAGGCCTCTGACATCTCCAGTCAGACCTACGACCTTTTCTCCAACACATTCCATGGCATAGAGGATGCGATCGCAGAGGCCGCCAGGTCTGGCAAGCTCTCGTTCAAGGACCTGGCTGATTCGATCATTGCCGACCTGGCCAGAATGGCCGCCAGGGCCTATATCACCATTCCTCTATTTAGCGCTTTGGGGTTGGGTGGCTCCGCCAGTGGATCTGGCGGGGTCGCTTCGCTTCTCTCCGGTGGCTCAAGTGGCGGCGGCGGTTTGTCCAGCCTGTGGGACATGGGCACCAAGGCCTATGGCCTGGCCACCTCTGGCTTCGGCAGCGCGGTGTCTGCTGGCTGGTCCGCAGGCGAGGGCTTCCTAGGTGGAATGCAGGGGGCAATCAGTGGCGGCTATGGCTACATCAGCAATGCTGTGAGTAGTTTGTTCAGCGGCGGCGCCGCGGCGACGGGAGCCAGCAATATTGGCTTTGGCCTTGGACAATCGCTTGTATCAGGGGGCGTTGGGTCTGGCGGAGCTGCGGCTGGCTCAAGCGCGAGCTACGCCTCAGGCGCAGGCGGCGGCACGGCTTTAGGTGGCGCGCTTGCCGGTATCGGCGGCGCCCTGTATGGCTACGGACAGTCGGGCTTTAAGGGGGCCGCCACAGGCGCTGCGGGCGGGGTAGGCGGCTACTATGCTGGGGCGGCCATCGGCTCTCTCGTCGGTCCGCTTGGTACCGTGATCGGGGGCGTCATTGGCTCGGCGCTCGGCAGCTTCTTGGGAGGTTCGCTCTTTGGTGGTGACTGGGTAACCAAGGACCAGGGCATCCGGATAGGTGTAGATAGCGGCGAGCTCGACGCCAAGCAGTTCGAGTACCAGAAGAAAAAGGGCGGGCTGTTCAGCTCGAACAAGAAGCGCACAAGGCTTTCTGCGCTCGATCCAGAGATGCAGGCTGCGCTGGACAACACCTATGACGCAACGATCGGCAGCGTTGAAGATCTGTTCGAGCGGCTGAACGTAACCCTCACCGACGGCGTGCTTGACGGCCTCAATATCGATGCCGTCCAGATCAGCACCAAGGGCAAGACCTCCGAAGAGATCCAGAAGGAGTTGGAGGTATTCTTCGGGGATGTTGCGCACGAGGCCGTGTTCGCCATCTCTGAAGCGACCAATGCTGGACTGAGCGGCTTCACGTTCGAGCACTTGACGGAGTTCGTAAACAACCTGTACGGCGTCAACGATGTCGTCAAGCACCTCAATGTAGGGCTTTTCGACATGTCTGCTACCGGCGGCTTCATGGCTGAGCAATTGTCAGCCTGGGCCGGTGGGTTCGATGCTTTGCGCTCCTCGCTGGCGACCTACTACGACGCCTTCTTCACCGAGGCTGAGAAGTCCGCCAACGTCTTAGGGGATGTGCGCAAAGAGTTTTCCGCTATCGGCGTCACGCTTCCGGAAACCCGGCAGGGCTATCGAGATATGGTGGAGGCGCTTGACCTGACGACAGAGTCAGGGAGGGCAATGTTCGTCACGCTGACCGGGTTGGCTGGTGACGCGGCACAGGCGTATAGCGTCCTCGAGGCGCAGTCTGGTCAGGCTGTACAGTCGGCGCTGGAGGCTGTTCAGCGGGCGGTCAGTGCGCAGAAGTCGGCGCTGACGGATGCCTATAACGCGCAGATCTCTTCGATCAATGATCTATCCCAGGCGGCGCAGAAGAGCGCAAGCGACCTTGCAAACGTTGGGGAGAGCCTAAGCCGGGCGTTGAAGTCACTGCGCGGCGACTCAGCCGATGTAGTGAAGATGCTTCGAGCCCAGGCGCTGGCAACGCTCCAAAGCGCTTTGGCCGCGGCGCGCGCCGGAAAGTCTCTGGCTGGAATCGATGGGCTAAGCGACGCATTGGAGGTTGTGAGCCAGAACAGCACCGATGCTTATGCATCTCTGGAGGACTACAACCGCGATCAGGGTCGTACGGCTAACCTTGTCGGCCAGCTGGAGTCTGCCAATGGGAAGCAGCTCACGGCAGCCGAGAAGTCACTGGAAAGTCTCCAGGCTCAAGCGAAGCAAGCCGAAAAGGCCTACCAGCTACAGATCGCCCAGTACGACGCCCAACTGACGGCTGCTCAGGCCCAGGTTGACGCGCTGAACGGCGTCGACAACTCGGTGCTTTCGGTAGCTTCGGCTGTGTCCGGGTTAAGCCAGGCGATAACGTCTGCGCTTGGGGCGGCTGCGGTTGGTTCTCAGCAAAACACTGCCGACAACAACGTTGCCCTATTGCGCGCGGTGTATCAGTCGGTGCTTGGCCGGGATCTTGACCCGACCGGGCAGGCCGGTTGGTCCATGGCGCTAGCCAACGGTTCGGTGACCTACGCCACGCTTGCGGATGCCATTGCAAAAGCAGGCGCAGCCAATGGCGAGAAAGTGCGGGTTCCTGGCTTCGCCAGCGGCGGCGACTTCGGCGGCGGCATTCGGTTAGTGGGCGAGCGAGGGCCTGAGCTTGAAGTGACAGGTCCGAGCAGGATCTTCAGCGCCAATAAGACGGCAGAGATGCTGGCCGGCACTGGAGGGGCGGCTAGTGAAATTCGAGCGTTGCGTGAGGAGATGAAAGCTGCGCTTTTCGCTATCGCCAAGAACACGCTCAAGGCAGCCAAGAATACGGACCTCCTGCCGCGAAAACTTGAAGAGGAGCTGTTCGCGTGAGAATCATCGAGCCCATCGACATTACGCCGGACCATGCCGAACTTTCGGTTATGGGGGCGCTGCTGGTCGAGCCGGATGCCGAGCCATTTATCGTCCAGGTCGGGCAGCAGTTCCAAGTGGCAAGCTTGGTGACCAATGTGCCGGTCGATGATTATCCGGTATGGGCAGCCGGGACGTACGCCTTGGGTGCCACAGTGATTTACGGCAACCATATCTACGAGTCGATGGCGGATGGAAACACCGCTCCGACCACAGATGTCACCAAGTGGCTAGATCGCGGCGCAACCAATCCTTGGCGAATGTTCGATGGAAAGACTGGGGTGGCCACCACTAACCCTGAGTCGATCACGTTAAAAATCGTATCCGGAAGACCTGTAGATGCCCTGGCTTTCTTTGGCGTGGATGCGGCAGTTGTCTCGGTTCGCGCCGTGGACCCGTACCTTGGGATCGTCTACGAGAATAGCCTCTCGCCAGTGTCAAATGATGACGTCCACGACTGGTACTCCTACTTCTTCAGTGAGGTCCAGGTAGTAGAGGACTTCGTCATGCTGAACATTCCTGTTGGTAGCTATGGCTCGATCGACATCACGATTAGCAAGCCGGGCGGTATCGCCAAAGTGTCCGAACTCATCATCGGCAAGATGGCAGAACTGGGTACAGCGCTTTTTGGCACATCAGTCGGCATCACCGATTACAGCCGCAAAGACCGGGATCAGTTCGGCAACCCTGAAGTGATTGAGCGCGGCTACTCCAAGCGGGCTGAATTTGACGTGTCAGTGCCAACGCCGCGGCTGGGCTTTGTACAGCGGACTTTGGCGAAGTACAGGGCAAAGCCAATAGTTTGGATCGGCGCCGAAACGCACGACACCACTATTATTTACGGATATTACCGGGAGTTCAGTCTGGTGATTAGTAACGTAGCAGTATCTGATTGCTCCATCTCGGTGGAGGGACTTGTCTGATGGCCATTCCCAGAATTACTCCCTTGCCGGCGCCGCCAAATCGACAGAATGCTGCTGGCACGTTCTCGGCTATGGCTGATGAGTTTCTTGGCGCCTTGCCGGCCTTCGGTGACCAATCCAACGCTGTGGCTGCGTACATGGAGGGTCGCGCCGCGGCTGCCGAGTCCAGCGCCCAACAGGCAACTGAGAACGGAAGAGTCCAGGCTGACCTTGCCGCTGGTAGCGCCCAGTCTGCGCAGCAGTCCGCGCAGGCGGCCGCTACACAGGCCGGGAACGCCAAAGCCAGCGCTGATACCAGCAAGGTCTACCGCGATTCAGCTCAGGCGGCGGCAGCGGCAGCTCAGGCTAGCGCCGGACTCCCCGCGCTGGCGGGCAAGGGGGGACTCCCACTGCTGGCCAAACCAGATGGAACTGGCGTCGAGTATTCGTCCAGCCTGAAGCGCTACGACCTGGAGACGGCGACGACCACTACAACGCTCAACATGGCCGTAGCTCAGGTGTTCCAGGTCGACGCCAGCGTGCCGCGCACCCTGGCCATCAGTAACGCGCCGCTCGCAACCCGGGCCATGACTGCCATCGTCAATATCACCGGGGCTGCAACCATTACCTGGCCATCCGGTATTAAGTGGGATTCCGGCCGGTTGCCGCTACTCGGGCCACTGTGGACGGTGGTTGTGTTGATTTGGGTGGGCAATGGCTGGGTTGGCAAGGTGGGGGCAAGCTCATGATCGAAGCTGCCATGCTGCTCGGAAGATCAGGCGGCGTGCTATCTCCATGGGAATACATTGGCTATACGGAGCTGCTCACCACTTCTGCGGCAAACGCCACCGTACAGATTCCTGCAGAGGCTCAGGCAGGTGATTTGTTGGTAGCGGTTATGTCCCCCGGCAACGAATCCATCAAGACCGAGATGATCTCAGGTGGCTGGCAGCGCCTTACAACCGGAAATCAGGATTACGTCTGTGTTACGCGATTGACCGATTTCACAGAAAGGCCAACCTACAAGAAAGAGGCCGCTAATGCTGTGTTCGCCTCGGTTGTTGCATTCCGATCAGCTGGATGGTCATCCGCCAGCCTGGCAGCCAATAACTCGCCCTACAGCCCAGTTTCGATCAGAACTGAAAGCAACAATTGCCTGATTCTGAGCATTGCCACAACGCCGGGATTTGCTGGGTCCTGGACGCCTGGGATGAGCGGCGGCGTCCAGGCCCCAAGACGGTTAAGGGTGAGCTCTCCAGCCATGGCAATTTACTCGGCAAACATCGCCAAGCCGTCGCTGGTTACGAACATTTTTGTCAATGCCCGGGATGGCTCCGAGCGAAATATCATCCTAACTATTTCCTGATTAATCCAATTCATGCAGACCGGCTTAAGCCGGTTTTTTTGTGCCCGGAGAAAAGTCCATGGCTTACAACAGCGCCCACACCGGGCCAGAAATTGATGCGGCTGTGCAGCTGCTTGGGGATATCCAGTCAGCCAAGGACGCGACTGCGGCAGATCGACAGGCTGTCAGTGGCATGGCTTCGGATGTTTCCGCTCAAGCGAGTCAGATTAGCTCCCAGGCTGCCTCCGTCAGCTCCAATACAGCTGTCGTGCTGGCATCTGCGTCAGCAGTAGAGGCCGATCGTGCTGAGGTTGAGCAGAATACCAGCGTCGCCATGAGCGCAAAGTCCTCTGCCGAAGAGGCAGAGGCGGTGGCTGTGTCGGCAAAGGAAGCAGTAGAAGTAATCCAGATTGCAGTCAACCAAAGCCAGATTGCGGTCAGCCTCTCCGAACAGAATGCTGGCGACAGTGCATCATCTTCTCGTGCAGATCGCGAGCTTGTCGAGACGCTGGCGCATCAGGTGGCTAATGACAGTGCAAGCGCGGCCGCCAGTGCTGCCTCTGCTGCCGCGATAGTGACTGGCGGGACCGCCACGCTGCTGCCCGAGCCAGGAAAAATACCGCTCGCAAAAGGCAATGGGGAAATAGATCCAGGATGGCTGCCTGATGAGATTGCGAGAACCAGCGCGGTAGAGTCGGTCTCCGTGAGAGTCGACAGCGCCATCGGCGCAGCCGAGGTGGCCGAAGCCCGCACTGCTCGCTACCTGGCGCCATCAGCCACTCCGCCCGCGGTGCGCGATGATGAGCAGCCCCTCGAAGTCGGTGATATCTGGTTCAGCATCATTGATCAAACCGAATATCGCTACACCGATGATGGATGGCGGGCGAACGACAGCATCGTCGCGCTTGACCACCTCGCAGGGCGAATTACTGAAGAGCCTGCGCCAGGCAATATTCCAGAGGCCGGCGACGACGGAAAAATCGGCGTTAACTGGATGCCGAATGAGCTGGTCCGCGCCATGGCCCTTGCTGCAAACGATGGGGCAGAGGGTGTTGGCTATGTGTTCGGCGCAGAGGCCAGCCAGCCTACCTCTGTCAAGTTCAAGATTGCAGAGCGTGTAAGCGTCGTAGACTTCATGAGTACTACTCAGAAGAGTGACTTCTTCGCAAAGACCGGCCTCGTCGACCAGACAAGCGCGCTCAACGCCTTCTGGCGATACATAAAATCGACCTTCGTTGACGTGTCATCGGAGGACTACGTAAAGAGCTGCGGCGAGATTCCTGCAGGAGTATACCGGGTAGACGGGAGCGTCAACTTCACTAACCTGAAGGCCCGCAATACTATACTTCTTGCTAATGGCGCAGTATTTCATGGGCGAGGCATATCGAAAAACGTAGTCGATATGACTGGAACACGCTGGCTCCAAATTTACGGACTGACGGTATTTGGCGATGAGCAGAGCATGCCGCGCTGCGGTATTCTGCTGGGGCCGCAGACGAATGAAACCAGCGGAAATAATGCATTTTTTGGCTGTAACTTCACTGGGCACTTTTCTAAAACAGCCATTTGGAACATCGGGAGCGAGACCACCTCATGGGTGCGTTCCAGAGGAGCGAACTACAATACCGACCCAAACGCAAAAGTGTTTATTGGCGACGGCAAGATGCGCAATGGTGCAACCAGTGATTATTCGGCGCTCAGGGCAGTAGGCGCTGGGGTATCGTTCACCAATAATCAGTTTTACTCATGCGATATGAGGCATGTTGGCGGAGGGGCGCCAATGTGGCTTGAGGCAACTCGTGGCTGGGGATTTGATCGCGGATGCTATTTCCTGAGCTTCAATGACTCAATTTTCGAGCTGTATCAGTCATCAGACAGCCTTCATCAGAACCTTTCAATCGAAGGCTTGATGGAGTCCACATTCAAAGACACTCCGACAGTAGGAAATACTGGGTGTAAGCATCAAATAAAATTCATCGGTGACGGTACGTCAAGTGTTCTACAGGGGCTGACATTCAAGGTTGGCATTCCGCACACGGCCTTGTCGTCTATGAAGCAGGATGACAGCTCAGGTGCAATCTCGATTCTCAATCTTGATATGGTAATTGGCCACCAATTGACTCCTGGCGTGCCTGTGTTTGATGCGCCGAGATTAACTGCAACTGGACGGATTCAGGCAGAGGTTGCAGGAGAGTTAAATCTTGATTCACTTGTTGGGTTTAATGGATTCGTAGTCAGCACTGGAGCTGGAGCTATCAAGCCTAAGTCTGGCGTATACATGATGCTCAACACATCTTCTGGGCAGATAATTATGGGCGGGTCCGGGCCGCGCGTTTATGATGGGGTTTATCGCGCCGACGGCTCCGCTGGTAATGTGAGCTTCAAGGGCAGGGCAAAAGGGTCGGGTAGCGTTGAGCTTGGTAACGAGTCATTAATTGCTGCGTTTTCAGTTAATGCTCCCGAAGGCTCGGTTAACGGCCTAGTTGCGCAAGCCTCAGCCAGTACTCCTTACTACACCGTTGTGTCAGCATCTGCTCAGCTTGATCTCGGTATCAAGTCGAAAGGGTCAGGATCAAAGGTTAAGCTTGGTAATGATGTTGCCACCAATAGTTGGATTGAGGTTCTATGCACAAGTACATTTCCATCACTTACTGCAGAGGGGCCTAGTGCGAGTCATGATCTTGCGCTTTCTGCAAAAGGAACAAGCGGGAGAGTAAGGTTTGGTACGTATGTGTCTAGTGCTGGGGCCACAGTTTCGGGTTACATTGAAATAAAAGACTCTGGAGGAGCGGTGCGCAAACTGGCTATTGTTTCGTGAGTTTGCGGGCTCAACAAGAGCCCGCAAATTAATTTATTTGGTCCTCTGCTTAACATCCTCTACCGATTTCAGGAACTTCCTGTGGCGATCACTTTCCCTCATCTCTTCTATGGAGTTGCATTTCATTCTTGACCAGGTGACGCCTTCTCGTATTAGCTTTGCTGGAATTCCGCCGTATGCGCAGCCCGGAAGAACTTCACCTGTTACAAGTGATGACTGTCCAATTATTGAGTCTTTCCCGATTGATGCGCCCTTTGAGATTCTAACGTCTCGCCCTATCCAGACGTGGTCTGAAATTATTACATCTTGATCGAGATTTATCTTCTTCCCAGTTGCTGAGTCGTAAATAGAGTGGTGGTCGCTTCTGTCGATGATGATTCTTGCGGAAAGCATGCAGAAATCGCCAATTTCGATCTTTCCTTCATCTCCGCTGAGGATGGTAGTCATGCTTTCAACGGTTGTGAAGCCGCCGAAGTATAAAATCGAATTGCTGCAATTTATTCGTATGTCAGCGTTGCTTAGTCTGCTGTGCGGACCTATGAAGATTATATTGTTATTTCCGTTGACTGATATTTTTGAATTTATGGATTCGCTATTGCAGCCACGGATTAGGACATTACCTCTACCGGAAAGTGATGGGTGCGCAATGTCACCTTTCACATTTGATGAGTTGAAGCAAGATAACACGTTGAAGTTAGGAGATTTACTTTCTTGGAAGAATTTTTGTGTTTCGACTAGGTCGCTCTTGCTGTTGGCAATAAGCCGCTCAAGGGCCTTAGGTAAAATAGCTTCCTGCATACGTCCTCCCCAAAAAGTGCGAAGTATCTATCCATAGCAGGCGCGCTGCAACAGAAACTCCCGCGCGTTGATGACTTTCTGTCCCCCCTAGTCATGCCGTCTAGGGGGGCAGGCACCTATGTTCCCTATCATCGCCCGCCTAGCGCGGGCTTCTTTTTGCCTGGAGAAAACCATGGCCCGAATTTCTGCCGCCGATGCCGGCGGCGTAAACGTGATTGCCTTCCTGGACATGCTGGCCTGGTCCGAAGGCACTTCGACTATCAAGGCCAGTGACGACGGGTACAACGTCCTGGTGGGCGGCAAGCTGTTCAGCGACTACAGCAAGCACCCGAAGGTGAAGGTGTGGCTGCCGAAGTACAGCATCTACAGCTCTGCTGCCGGCCGGTACCAGTTCCTCGCCGGCACCTGGGACGCCATCGTGAAGAACTATGGGTTCAAGGGGCGTTTCATTCCCGAGGCGCAGGACCTGGCTGCAATCAAGTTGCTGACGGAGTGCGGCGCGCTGCCGCTCATCAAGGCTGGCCGGATTGCTGAAGCGATCGCCAAGGCTGCCCCGATCTGGGCCAGCCTGCCCGGTGCCGGCTATGGCCAGCGCGAGCACAAGCTGGCCGCGCTGCTGGGCATCTACGAGGCGGAACGGGCGGCTGAGGCCAAGCCACAAGATCAGTTGCTCGCGATGTTCAGCGCCTGCGGCGGGGAGATGGCGGCGTGAACGGCTGGGTCAAGGCCGCAGCCTTGGTCCTCGTGGTGGCGTCCTACTGGGGCGCCTACCAGCATGGCCGGTCAGTGGAGCGTGCCGAGGCCAGCACCGCCAAGGCGCAGCGAGACAGTGGCGACCGCCTGGCCGAAGTGATCGGAGAGCGCAGCGCCCGCAACGAAGAACAACGACGCGCCACGGCGCAGGAGGAGGCGAGAGCCCATGCTCAGGAAGAACGAACGATCGCAGATGCTGGCGTTGCTGGTGCTGATCCTGCTGGCCAGCGGATGCGCGACGACGCAGCCAAGCTCGCCGCCACCGTCAGTTGCCCCGGCACGGATACCGCCGCTCTCGCCCGAGGCCAGGCAGCCACCCGCGCCGCTATGGTGCTCTCCGACCTGCTCGCACGGGCTGATGCGCGAGCGGGAGAGCTGGCGAAAGCTTATGACCGCGCCCGAATAGCCGGGCAGCAGTGTGAGCGAGAGTATGACGGTCTTCTGGGCGTAACGGATTCACGACTAAAGGCGGCATCACCTCCTGAGTGAGCCGCTCGTCTAGTCCCGTTAAAGGTCGATTCCGTTATGTGGATTCGGCCCGATTACTTGCTAATGTAGATCTTGAACGGCTTGCCCACCGCGCGCTGGATGTGGCCGTTTTTGAGGCGACGGGTCCAGCGCAGGATGAACGTACCGCGTTCGTCAGAGTACATAGCGACTCTCCTGCTAAGGTGGCCACTGCTCATTTGGTCTGGACAAGTACTGCAAACGGGACTAGAGTACGCACCTGTTCCGAAAGTGCTTTTCCCTGGCCTATCTGCAGATGCGGAGAGCGAGTGGAAAACTCTCCCAGTAGGTTTGCGGCCTACTGCCATTTCTGGTTGATCATGTTTGCGGCATGGTCAATCAGAAATATTTGAATTCAAGCTGAGGGCTCTGCGGCCTCAATCTCAGCTTCCTGATTACGCAGTCAGCAAACTCATCAGCCTGCCATTCTGAGTCCTCTTCTAGGATGCCCTTCGTATCAGAGAAGTGCAGCATAGCCCTGTGGCACAAGAAAATATGTCCGAGCTCGTGAAGGAAGATTCGGATAGCCTCTGGGTCACCCCTATTCAGCTTCTCGTAGGTCCATTCCGGCATGTAGATGAACCCCTTTTGAGGGTCCACCATGGCACGCGCGATATCCTCCATCATCCACTCTTCATCGGCGATGGAGTCGATGAATACACCGTTTTCTTCCAGGTCGTTGATGAACAACCCGATATTACTGGCGGAAAAGGTCTGCTTGCTCAGCTTAAAGATCTTGCAAATCCTGCCAGCGATAAAGTCGATATCGGCAGGATTCAGCGCGGGCACACGGTGCCCGCGCATGTCGTAATGAGGAGTTTCACTTGTTGTTGTCATCCGCGTTTTCCTCGTAGATTTCACCAAGCAAGCGACCCAGGCGAGTCAGCTGTTCTTGATTGAGATCAGAGTTGGCGAATCCGGCAACCAGCATTCGGTGTTGAGGTCGCAGCCCTTCGAGAGACACGGCCTCATTGTCATCGCACGCAATGGCTTTCAGTTCCGCTACGTTGATTTTTTCGCCAAAATCGCCGAAATAGTTGGCGATTTTTTCGACCCAATCCATAGGGATTTTGCTACGGCCAGTCTCCATTGCACTGAGGAACGCTGTTGATGCGCCCAAAGAGCTAGCCATAGTGCTGAGTGTCACGCTATACGCGCGCCGGTACTCACGTACTTTTGCGCCGAATTTGGAAAGCGACATGGTCACGGCCCCTTCCTGCTTTTTAGGATGGTTGCATTAAGCCCGTTTCCGCTTGGCTTGTCAACCATTCTACTTGAAAAGCAGAAAGATAGAATATGCTACCACGTGTGAGCAGCGCCTGATCGACCGCATCAGCAATGCTTCCTATACTCCATTGGTTAACTGGCGGAGGCGAGGAAGTGGACAAGCGCACCTTCATTGGGATGGTCGAGGCTGGCGAGCCGCTGATTCAGCAGGCCATCGATGCCATGCGGGAGTATCACGAAGCTGAAGCAGTCAGTCTTCCCCGCGAAGAGATCGAGCGGCTGCGCCTCCTGGCTGAATCATTGTTCCAGGCGGTCATTGACTACCAGCTGATACAAGCGGGCCGAGCGCCGGCTACTATCCAGTAAATTGTCGTCTCCGAATGGATCTCATATGAAGCGCGAGCCACCGGCCCTATACCCTGACCATCCGATGTACACCGATGCCGTGGATGCCTTGAGGCATTATCATGAGGCCCAGGCTGCCGACAGGCCTGCCGATGAAGTCGAGCGTCTGCGCTTGGTTGCCGAGGCGCAGTTCCAGGCCGTGAACGAATACCAGCTCAAAGCTTTAGGTCGCCCTGCCGGCCTGGCTCACTGATAGGTTCGATTAGCTCTGCACCCTGGTTACGCACGTTGCCAACTGCAGTGCCCACCCGGTACCACTCGAAGGCCTTAGCCGGCTCTCCCAGATTGAGCACCAGTTGCTCTGCATGTTCGCTCGGCATTCCTGCTGCGATCCACTCGTATGCCAGTTCTGGCGACAGTACCACAGGCCTGCGGTCGTGTACGTCGACCATGCCGCCCTGGGCGTCGGCCGTGATGATCACAAACCCGTCGTGTTCGTTGCCGGCGAACTGGCCGATGCTGGCGCAAAGGGCAGGGCTCCCGTCCCGGCGGCGGATGTAGTAGGGCTGCTTCTTGGGGCCGCCTTCGTCAACCCATTCGTACCACCCGTCTATGGGCGTGATCGCTCGGTGCGGCCAGATCGCCCGGAAGAAGGGGCCGTGCGCCACCTTCTCGACCCGAGCATTGATCGGCGCAGCACGGTCGGTCGCCCAATGCGGTCGCCATCCCCACCTCACCAGGTCCGCCCGAGGGCCTGCGTCATCCACCCGCAGCACTGCCACCGGCGTTGTCGGCGCGACGTTGTATCGAGCCAATGGCTGGTCGCCGACATTGTTCCGCCAGACCTCGGGCATGCTCAGGGTCTCCACGAACTCGTGAATGCCCCGGTACTGGCTCAACCTTCCGCACATGCATCGCCCTCCTGCCTGAGCACTTAAGCATAGTCCGCTGAGTGGTACTGGCGTGTCTGCGTTTCTTGATGGTGAAATGCTGTATTGATATACAGTATTGGTGGTCTATGTACTTCCTCCTTGTCCGCCGTCGAGAGCGCGGCGTAGCAATTCCAAGCGAAAAACTCGGGAAGATCCAAGCCCTGCGCGCAGATGTGCACATTGAGTACAGCCATAGCGCTTTGCTGGGACGTCCTTCGATACAGGCCCGGGTCTTCAACCCGACCCCGAGCGGGGACATCATTCCGCGCCTGTACGATGCCTGCGTGAACGGCATGGCCCAGCTCGGGATGAACATCACCGGGCTGGAAGAGATTGACGGGGTACTGTACGCGCAGTCCTGGTGGTGCCGGGTGGCAGGTGACTATGGCGATTGATTTGCCGTCGGCCTGGCTGGCCGAGCTGAACGACCAATCCGCTTTGATTGCCGACCCGGATGGCCGGGCAGCTGTCCTGAGCGAGATGGCCATGGCTGCGCACCGACGGCAGGAGGTCGATGCCGACCAGCTTTCGGAGATGCTGGAGTTCGCTGAGTCTGGCCGGCTGTGGGCGCTGGCAGGGGCTGAACTGTAGTTGATACGAAAGGAAGGGAGAGGGTCGGCAGAACGCCGGAGGAGGGTGATTTGTCTGTCTAAACCGCTCGAAAGTTTCTCTTTTACTGGGCGAAAGTCGTTGAAACTGGTCGAGCCGTATTAGACAGGCGTGATTTACAGGCCGCTGATGGCGCGGCCGGAGGTCGACTCTCAACGCTGCTGCCGAATTACTGGAAAGTGCTGGATAGACGTACAGCAGGCTCGTACCAATTTTTGTACCAATGGCTGTGTTTTGGAACGGGAAGCAGCGGGATGTAGCGGGATAGGAGGCCCGTAAATACGGGCTTTCCTCACTTCAGAAAACGCTTCAAAACGCAAAAAACATCTCTGGAGTATGGCTGAACGGCTGTCGATTGCTCGATGAGCTGACCTGCCGAAATGAAAAAAGCTTCATGCTGGAACGGTTCCGCTGGCCCCGCCCGTCGGGTCGCCCAGGCAAAAAAAGACCCGCCAACTTGGCGGGCCATAAGGGCGTAGGGAGCAACGCACAACAAATACGGGTCAGGCGACCAGGGTGCCTGGTTGCAACTGTTCGGCCAGGGCCTGGGCCGAGGCGAGGGTGGGCATCGGGCCGCTTACCGGCTCGCCGTTGCGCACCAGGTACCAGCACGCCAGCAGGCCTTGCTCACGCAGTGCAGCGGGTACGGCACTGCCGACAACGGACATGATCTGGATAGTGGCCATGGGGACCTCCTGTAAAACATGGCTCTACCATACGCAGCAGCCGGGGCGGTTTGAAATCAACTTCCTTGATAGTGGTCATTAGTTCTATCAACCCTTACCAGCGCGGCGGGCCGTAATACACTGGCGGCGGGCCGTAGTAGGTGCGGTAGCCTGGCGGCGGTGGCACCGGCGCATAGTACGGCTGGTAGTACACCGGTTGGGGTGGTGGTTGCACGTACACTGGCGGCGGCGCGTAATAGACCGGCTGGCGTTCAACGTACACAGTACGGTCACGCCCGCCATAAACCGTCGCCCCGACCACGGCACCGACCACGGCCGCGCCCAGGATCGGGCCCGGCCCATACCAACCGCCGCCGCCATGGCCGCCGTGGGCGGCAGCAGGCCCGCTGATGGCCAATGCACCCACCAGCAGGGCGACTGCGGGAATGAGACGATTCATAACGCATCCTCGTAAGGAAACCCCCAAGCTCGGGGCCTTATTACTATGACTCCAGTCTCCGTCAGCTGAGCACAGGGGA
>Ga0182747_1001930_pt1 | contig 15222 bp, 8 predicted proteins | sample eDN3rd30CBELigBY_FD_128526 | JGI IMG/M metagenome (GOLD analysis project Ga0182747, IMG submission 128526) | Enriched backyard soil microbial communities from Emeryville, California, USA - eDNA 3rd pass 30_C BE-Lig BY (version 2) (version 2) | ecosystem: Environmental > Terrestrial > Soil >...
AGCCGGCGAGGCCTGCTGCTCGAGCTCGGCCAGCACGGCGCCGACGTCGGGCAGGTGGTCGATGTCGACGGCTACGTCGGCGAAGCGGACCTGATCGAGCACGACGAGCTCCGGCGCGGAGGCGACGCCGTTGGCGACCGAGACGATGACGGCGCCCTTGGCCCCTTGCTCGGACGGGCGGGTGGTGCGCCCCTGGAGGTTGCCGGGGTACACGACCCACGGGTCCCCTTCGAGCGGGTTGTGGCGCTTGTGGACGTGGCCCAGCGCCCAGTACTGGTAGCCGGGCCGGCGCAGGTCGTCGACGCTGCACGGGCTGTAGTCCTGGTGGCCGGTGGCGGATCCGCCGACGTTGGCGTGCAGCAGCCCGATCTGGAACCCGCCACCCGTGGCCCGGGGGAACCGCAGCGAGAGGTTCTCGTCCACGGCGTGGGTGGCGTAGCTGATGCCGTGGACCACCACGCGCTCACCACCGACCTCGAACTCGATGGACTCCACCTTGGAGGCGGCGAACGGGTGGACCAGCTCCGGGAAGCCGTCGATGGCCGTCCAGCCCTGGCCGACCGGATCGTGGTTGCCATGGACGAGGAACGTGCGGATGCCGCGGTCGGCCAGACGGGTGACGCCCTGGAGGAAGGCCCGCTGGGCCCGGATGCCCCGCTCCGCACCGTCGTAGATGTCGCCGGCGAGGAGGACGAAGGCGACGTCCCGCTCGATGGCGGTCTGGACGAGGGCGTCCCAGGCCCGCAGCGAGGCCTCTCGGAGGGTGGTGGCGACGTCGTCGGGGAACCCGCCGACGGACGCGAACGGCGTGTCGAGGTGGAGGTCGGCAGCGTGGAGGAAGGAGAAGGGCATGGGTCAGATCACCTGTTCAGGGGACACCAGCAACGTACCGAGGGGGTCTGACAGCGAAACGGATGGCGCGTGGCCTGGGGCTACGCGGTCACCTGCTCGACACCCGCTGCGACCAGGGCTTCCACCTCTCCGACGGCGGCCTCGATGTCGTCGAGGTCGAGCTCCACGGCGCCGCCCGGCGTGAGGAAGGCGAAGGCCACGCGGGCGATGGGCTCGCCGGTGGTCTGGCGGACGGCGAGGGCGTACGAACCACCCTGGAGCCGGTAGCCGTCGACCCGGCGCCGGAGCTCGTCGGGGTCGTTGGTGGCGGCCGTCTTGTAGTCGACGATGACCATGCCCTCGGGACCCCGGTAGAGGAGGTCGATGTAGCCCTCGAGCAGGCGGCCGCCGGGGGTGGGAGTGCAGGCGTACACCTCTCGCCAGTACGGCCCGGCGGTGGCGGCGGCGATGACCGGCGAGGCCAGCGCGGCCTGCACCAGCTCCTGGACCTCAGGTGCACGGTCGGGGATCGACTCGGCTTCGCACTGGGCGGCGACGGCGCCGGCGAGCCCGCTGGGATCGGCGAGGTCGATGGTCTGGAGGGTGCCGTGGACGGCACGGCCGACGGCGGTGCCGTAGCGGCCCTTGAGCCACGGCGGCAGGTCCAGGTCCCGGGGGCGCTTCTGGAGGCCGGCCTCGACGGGTTCGTGCTCGTCGATCAGACCGGGGTCGGGGCCGGGGTCAGCCTCTGGTTCGTCGCGCGCCGGATCCGGCGCGCCTTCGGCGGTGAGGGCGGTGGCCGCCACGGTGGTGGGACGGGAGCCGGCGGCGAGGGCGGCGTCGAGCTCCGCTCGCCACTCGGCGAACGGGGCCGGAGCCGGGGGTGGGGGGGCGGCCGCGATCGTCGGTGCCTCCACGTCGGCATCGACGGCGTCGGGGAGGTCGGCCAGCCCGTCGCCGCATCCGGCCAGGAGGAGCTCGGCGTTGGTGCGCTTCGACGGTTCGGGAGCTTTGGCCCGGACCTTGCGCTGGAGCGAGAGGACCAGGTGGTCCTTGGCCCGGGTGGCGGCGACGTAGAGGAGGCGCACCCGTTCGTCGAAGGCCATCTGCTCGTCGACGGGCTTGTAGTCCTCGAACTCCTGGGTGGACACGGCCTTGCCGAACCGGTAGCCGACGCCGCCGGCCGGCGGGAACACGACCTGGGCCGGCGACGGCCGGGCCTGGGGCGCCGTGGACATGCCGCTCAGGATCGTGATGGGGAACTCCAGGCCCTTGGCGGCGTGGATGGTCATGATCCGCACAGCGTCGTCGTCGGACTCGGGCAGGACGGCTTCGGCCACCCGGCTGCCCTCGCTGCTCTGGCGGGCGACCCACCGGAGGTACTCGCGCAGGTTGCCGTCGGTGGCCTCGCCCCACTCCCGGGCCTGGTCGATGACGAACCGGAGGCGCCGCCACACGTCGCGGGTGCGGCCCTCAGCGAAGCCCAGTTCGAAGAGGCGCCGGTCGCGGGCGATGCGGTCCGCCAGCTCGGCGGGGGAGGTCCAGTGCCGCTCGCGGTGGAGAGCGGCCAGGTACCTGAGGGCCTCGGGCACGGGGCCGGGTTCGACGGTGTCGGGCTGGCGGGAGGCGAAGTTCCAGTGGCCGCGCTGGAGGACCTTGAAGCGGAAGAGGTCGTCGTCGCCGCAGGCGAAGAGCGGGCTGCGGAGGGCCGAGACGATGGCGAGGTGGTCGGTGGGGTCGTCGACCGCGCGCAGTGCCATCAGCAGGTCGCGCACTGCTCGGGAGACGTACACGAGGCTGCTGGACTCGGCCCGATAGGGGATGCGGGCGGCGTCGAGCGCGTCCTCGAGGAACGGGAGCGACGTGCGGGCCGGCACGAGCACGGTGATGTCGCCGAGCTTCGGATCGCGCCAGCCGGTCGCGCTCGACGGGTCCCCCACGCTCCAGCCCTCGGCCTGGATGCGGGCGATGGTGGCAGCCACCTGACGGGCCTCGGCAGCGCGCAGCTCTCCGGCCGAGCCCGCTTCGACGGCGTCTCGGCCGATGACCGACACCGCGGGCCCGACGTCGGGCCCGGGGCGCACGGCGTGGAGCGGGACGTAGCCGGGTTGCGACGCGATGGGTGCGTCGACGCCGGGCGGCTCGGCCATGAGCGCGGCGAACGCCTGGTTGACCCAGCCGATGATCGGCTCGCCGGTGCGGAAGTTGGTGGAGAGGCTGACGAGTCCACCAGCCGCGCCGTAGCGGTCCTTCGCAGCGAGGAACAGGCCGATGTCGGCCCGGCGGAAGCGGTAGATCGACTGCTTCGGATCGCCCACCACGAACAGGTGGCCGGGGGCGACGGCGACCTCGTCCCACGCCAGCAGGCCGGCGTCGTCTGATCCGGGGTCGGCGGCGGCGATGCGCACGGCGATCTCGATCTGGATCGGATCGGTGTCCTGGAACTCGTCGAGGAGGAGGCGCTGGTACCGGCGGTGGAGGCGCTCGCGGACCGGCGCGTGCTGGCGGACGAGCTGGCGGGCGAGCACGAGCAGGTCGTGGAACGCGAGCTGGCCCGCCTCCCGGCGAGCGGCGGCGGCATCGAGCGTGAAGCCCCGGAGCGCGGCAGCGATGCGGTCGGCACACGCCTGGGCCACGTCGCCGGCCACGGCGGCCAGTTGCTCGCCCGCCGCGGCGAGGTCGGCCTGGATGGCCTTGTGGTCGCACCCCCAGTTGCCCTTCGAGCCGATGTTGCCGGCCCGGAAGCTCGGGGGCTTGGCGGTGCCGTTGCCGCTCAGCTCGTCGAGCAGGTCGAGCTCGCCGCCGGTGGAACGGAGGCGGGCGGCGTACTCGGCCACCTGGTGGAGGCGGAGGAGCAGCTTGTCGTCGGCGTTGGTGCAGTGGACGGCGGCTTCGGTGGCGGCATCGACCGAGCGCAGGGCCACCGCCAGCGCCGCCTGCAGCTCGGGCGGTTCCGGCGCCTGGTCCGCCACCCGCTCGTCGACGAGGTCCCAGTTGCGGTCGAACTCCAGGGCGAGGGCCCGGAGCGCGGCGGGCTTCACGCCCGTGGCGAACAGGAGCAGGAGGGTGCGCTCCATCGCCGGGTCCTCGAGCAGGTGGTCCAGGTAGGCAGACCAGCGCTGCTCGAACTGCACGTCAGAGGTGACCTCGTCGAGGATCTCGACCCGGGGCGGGAGCTGGACCTCGATGGGGTTCTCGGCCAGCACCCGCTGGGCGAAGGCGTGGAGGGTGCCGATGGCGGCGCCGTCGAGCTGGTCGATGGCGTCGTCGCAGCGTTCGACGATCTGCGTCTCGCCGTCTTGTCGGGCCCGTTCGGCGCTGCGCTCCAGTGCCTGGCGGATGCGGTCGCGCAGTTCGGCCGCCGCCTTCTCGGTGAACGTGATGGCGGCGATGCTGCGCAGCTCGGCGGTGCCGGTGGTGACCAGCTCCAGCACCCGGCCGACGAGGGCCGTGGACTTGCCGGACCCGGCGCCGGCCTCGACGAACAGCGTGGTGCCCAGCGCCTTGCGCACGACCTCGCGCTGGTCCTGGTCGGGGGGCGGCGGCCGCTCGTCGACCAGCGCCGCCGCAGCCGAGACCGCCTCCGCGCCAGCCTCGGCCTCGGCCTCGGGCTCGGCCTCCGCCTCCTCCGCCTCCGCCTCCGCCTCCGCCTCCGCTCCAGGCTCGGGCTCGGGCTCGGCCACGGCCTCGGGGTCGGGCTCGGGGTCGGGGTCGGGCTCGGCGTTTGGCTCTAGGCCAGGGGTGGGATCCGACGTGGGATCGGACTCGGGCGCCGACGAGCCGCCGGTCTCGTCGAAGGGCTCGTCGAGGAAGTCGAAGAGGCTCACGATGCCTCCTCGTCGGTGCCGAGGGCGAGGGCGGCGTAGTCGGCGAGGACGGGATCGGCGATCTTGCGCTCGAAGTGGCGGCGGACCTCGGTGGTGCCGAGGTTGTCGGGGTCGCACGCAGGGCAGTCGGGGAACGGCGAGGTGCTGTGCGGGATCGGGTGCGGTGCGAACACGCCGCCCTCGATGCCGTGGACGATCGTGGTCACGGCGGCCGACACCTCGCTCAGGACCTCGTCGGTGATCTCGTAGCCGAGCTGCTCCCAGCGGCCCTTCGTGGACGTGAACCAGTAGTCGGCCCGGACGGGCGCGTGGGGCAGGCCCGTGCTCTGGCGCGCGGCCAGGCCGTACACCGCCAGCTGGAGGCGGCGACCTCCCTGGTGCGGGTCCTCGGCGCTGATCCCGCCATGGGCCCGCGTGCTGCCCGTCTTGTAGTCGAGGACGTGGAGGCGCCCGTCGTCGGACTTGTCGACGCGGTCCGCCTTGCCCCGCAGCGGCACGGCTCGGCCGTCGGTCAGGGGGAACGCCACCGGCGGGTGCCCGCCGGTCCCGAACGGCAGCTCGGTGGCGTACGGGACGGCACCCGACGCGTTGCGCAGCGCGTCGTCCTCGGTGAGGAACCGGTCCAGATCGGCCAGGATCTTCCCCCGGTCCCGCTGCCAGAACAGCGACCGGCCCGTGAGCCCGTCGGCCTCGGCTTCGTCGCACAGCCCGATGGCGATCTCGGCCAGGCGAGCCCGGTCGTCGTCGGTCCACCGGCCACCGACCGCGGGAACCCGCCTCTGATCGAGCGCCTCTTCGATGAACGCCTCCAGCGCGGCGTGCACGAGGTTGCCCTTGTCGAGCGGGGTGATCTGGAGGACGTCTTCGGGCTGTTCGAGCGGCTGGACGCCGAGGAGGTGGCGGACGAAGTAGCCGTGCGGGCACGTGGCCCAGGACTCCAGGCTGGTGGCCGACGCTCCCCGGTCGACCGGCGACGGGATGGGCAGGCCGGCGAGGTTCCCGTCGAACCGGGTCAGCCGGTCGCTCCACCGCTGGTCGACCACGTCGACGCCCGACGCGAGCGTGGCGTCGACCGAGCCGGCAGCGGCGTGCAACTGGCGCCGGGGCGGATCGAGGGCGAGGAGCTGGCGCAGCCGGTGCTCCTGCTCGGTGGCGGGGACGGCGGCGGTGCGGATGGCGTCGTCGAACGAGGCCAGGTGGGTGAGCCACGGCTCGGACCGGTGGAGCAGGTCGTCGCTCCACCAGGTCTGGCCGGCGAGCACCGACGCCACGTCGAGCACCCAGCGAGACGGCACCCGCTCGCGGCTGCGGCGCAGGTCTCCCTTGGGCACGCACAGCACCTGCCGGGCCGCGCCGCCGATGGTGGCGAGGAACTGGTGGTGCAGCCGATCGACGTGGCCGGACCGGAGGGGGAGGGCGCCGCCCGCGGCATCTCGGTCCTCGTCGGGGAGGAGCGAGTCGTCTCGGAGGGTGGAGGGGAACGTGCCCTCGGCCATGCCGACGACGACCACCAGGTCCAGGTCCACCCCGACGCCCATCGAGACGGGACCCACGAGCACCCCTTCGCCGAAGCGGCCGACGCGCCCGAGGTCGGACTCCAGCTCCACGGCGAGTGCCCGGGTGAACACGTCGAGCCCGACGGGGCCTTCGAGCTGGTCCAGCACCGCCAACCGGTCGAGGGCGACGACCAGGCGGTCGGCCGCGCGCCGCTCGGCCTCGGGCCACGCGGCGCGCCGGGACGCCCCGCCGAGGACGGCGGCCAGGAGCCGCTTGGTCCACCGCACCCGCTCGGTCCAGGTGGCGGAGGCCTCGGCGGCGGCGAGCCGGTCGGCGAGCCCGAGGACGAAGGACCGGAGCTCCAGCGCCCGCGCCGCATCCTCCCGAGCCCGGATGGCGCGCCAGCCTGCGGCCTCGTCCTCGTCGCCCTCCGCCTCGGCGCGGTCCGCGGCGTCCGTGAGCCGGTCGGCCAGGTGCTGGAGCTGGCGGTCCCAGTCGCCGCGTCCCGCGACGACGCCGGCTTCTCGCGAGATGCGCTCCCACGACGCGGTGGGCGCCCACCGCCCCTCGTGCAGGACCGGTGCCCCGGAGAGCCAGGCGAAGACGTCTTGGCGTCGGAACCCGCTGCCCGGCAGGGCGAGCAGCCCGAGCAGGGTGCGCCCCGCCAGGCGCCCGGCCAGGGGGAGGGTGGCGGTGCCGTTGATGACGATGCCGGCCGCCTCCAGGTGGTGCTGCAGCAGCCGGCCGTAGGGCTCCGGTGCGGCGTAGAGGACGGCGGTGCGGTCGAGCGAGGTGCCGTCGCGCACGGCATCGACCACCGTGCGCACCGCGGCTCGGACCTCGTCGTCGGCGTCTGAGGCGGTGACGATGCGGGTGGCATCGGCCGACACCATCGATGGCAGCGCCGGCCGCAGTGGAGCGCGGCCGAGGTCGACCCCGAGGCGAGCGACCGACTGCACGACCTCGGCGTCGGCCTTGGCCGCCCCGGTGGTGCCAGCGAGGACGCAGAGCCTGCTGGTGCTCCCGACCGCCGCCAGCAGCTCGGCCGCATGGCGGGACAGTCGCTGGGGGAGGTGGACGACGACGGCGCCGATGTCGGCCGGCACCGACCCGCCGAGCACCGCGGTGGTGGCCGCGGCCATGAGGTCCTCTTCGTCGTACCAGTGCTCGGCCAGCCGGGCTCGAGCGGCCCGGTGGACCCGCACCACCTCGCCGGCCCGGGTGCTGCTGGCGGCCAGCGCGGTGAGCGCCACCGGATCCAGGTCCCGCAGCTCCCGGTGCGCGGCCACGAGCGCGGACTCCGTGGCGGCGTGGGTGGCGACGGGCCCGAACGCGCCTGGCTCGTGAGCCAACGCCTGGCGGACAGCCGCGCCGAGCACCGGCACGGACACGGGCCGGCGGTCCTGGGCCGCCAGGGCGGGCGCGCCGAGCAGCTCGGCCAGCCGGTACGGCGTGACGAACGTGACCCCGATGAGACCCGGCCCCGCGCCGCACACCGGTCCGACCGCGCCCGAGGCGAGCAGGCGCCGGGTGGAGACGCCGACCTGGTTGGACGGCACCACCACGGTGACCGGGGCGAGCGGCTCGTCCCCCTTGACGCGGCTGATCTCGGCGCGCAGCGCGACCGCTGCCTCCGTGCCGTACCGCACCCAAGAACCCGTCGCCGATGTCACGCCGAGGACCCTACCGATGCCCTCTGACAGGCCCGGCGTGTCGGCCGGCGACGAAGCGGGACCGCGTGGTGTGACCGCGCGGATACGGTACCCGAGGCCGATGCTCGAGGGGCGAGCCGGCAGCGAGGAGCAGCGGACATGGCCGACGACCAGCAGGTCCAGGCAGCGGCGAAGGCGTTCATCTACGGCTACCCGCTGCTGTCCAACCTCGACGAGATCGCCAAGTTCCCCGCGGGAAGGGCCACCATCGCCGGCGGTGCGGCGGCGGCCTGGAACACCTTCGCCCACGCCCGCGAGCTGCTCGGCCCCGAGACCGCCTTCGTCACGCCGAACAACGACACCCTCTACTCGATCGCCCCGCTCGACCTCTCCGGCGGTCCGGTCCGCATCGACGTCCCCGACACCGACGACCGCTACTACGTCCTCCAGTGCGTCGACGCGTGGACGAACAACTTCGCCTACGTCGGCCGTCGGGCCACCGGCACCGCGGCGGGCAGCTTCACGTTCGTCCCGCCCGGCTTCGACGGCTCGGTGGACGACGGCTCGACGGTCGTGCACGCGCCGTCGACCGTCGTCGTGATCGTCGGCCGGATCCAAGTCGACGGCGAGGCCGACGTGCCCGCGGTCAACGCGCTCCAGGACCGGTTCACGGTGACCGCCCTCGCCCCCGGCACCGCGCTCGCCGGCATCCCCGGTCCGGCCGACGGCGTCGCCGACGCCCTCGTGTGGTGGGACCGCCTCCGCGTCGGCCTCCTCGCCTTCCCGCCGCCGGCCGGCGAAGCCCCGTTCGTCGCCATGCTGGAGCGGTTCGGCCTGCTGCACGCCGAGTCGCCGTTCGTCGATCCCGATCCGGCGCTCGCCGAGGTGCTGGAGGCCGGTGCCGAGCAGGGCATGGCGATGATCGAGCAGCTCGCCAGCGGCAACAGCCAGCCCGGGACGTGGACGAGCGCCAAGGACTACTTCAACTACAACCTCGACCATTTCGAGGTCGGCACCATCGACTCGCCGGAATGGAAGATCGAGGACCGCTCGAAGGCGGCGGTCACCCGGGCTGTCGCCGCCCGGGCCGGGCTCTGGGGCAACCACGGCTACGAGGCCGCCTACGACCTCGTCTACGCCGACGCCGACGGCGAGATCCTCGACGGCAGCCGCACGTACGAGGTGACGTTCGACCCGCCGCCTCCGGTCGACGCCTTCTGGTCGCTGACCATGTACGACGTCCCCCGCTACTACCTGGTGGCCAACCCGATCGACCGCTACTCGCTCGGCGACCGCAGCCCCGGGCTCCAGTACGGCGACGACGGCTCGGTCACCATCTTCATGCAGGCCACGTCACCCGGCCCGGAGAAGGAGTCGAACTGGCTGCCCACGCCGGCCCAGGGCCACTTCCGCCCGGTGCTGCGCAGCTACGAGCCTGGCGAGGCGATCACGAACGGCACCTACCCGATGCCGTTCATCCAGCGCACCGACCGCTGAGCGGCGCGCCCGCTCGTGTCATGGTTCTGCGTGGGAGGGCCACCGGTCTGGCGGTGGCTCAGCTCCCGGTCGGGAACAGGATCGGCAGGAGGAAGTCGTAGGCCGCAGCGGTGAAGCGCCGCTGGCCGAGGCCCTCGCAGTGGCCGCCGGCACCTTCGGCGGCGGTGAACCGGTGGACCTCCACCGGGCAGGTGAGGAGGCTCACGAACTCGTCGAGCTGGCCGTCGTCAGCCGGGTCGCCCTCGGTCGCGCACGCCAGCGTGTGGGCCGTGATGTCGGCGATCCCGTCCCGGAGCGAGAACCGGGCCAGCTCCCGGAAGTAGTCGGTGATCTTCGTGACCCCGTGGGTCGCCATGCGGAGGCGGAAGAACTGGCCGCGGACGGGGTCGGCGAGGAGGAAGCCGAGCTCGTCCTCGAGCGCCGGGTCGCCGTCGACGACGCGTGACCAGCCGTCGCCGAACTGCGCCTTCAACCGGTCGCCGAAGTCGAGCTGGACGGGGTCGCAGACCAAGGCGATGGGCCGGTGCTCGACGGTGAGCGCCCGCGGTGCGAGGTAGCCGGCGAAGCTGCGGCCGACGACGGCGTGGCGGCTCGGGTCGACGCCGGGCTGCTCATCGAGCCAGTCGATCACGGGCGTGAGCACCGCCTCGAAGTCGTGGCGGAACACGAGGCCCTGCTCGTAGAGCACGCCGCCCTGGCCGGGTCCCTCGAACACGAGCGCGTTGCATCCGTGGTCGAGGGCGGCGGCCGCCTCGTCGATCCAGCCGGCCTCGGCCGTGGAGTCGTAGCCCGCCGGGGCGATGATGGTGGGCCGCCGCTCGTCGCTGCGATCGGGTCGGAACAGGTACCCGTTGAGCGTCGTGTCCTCGTAGGGGACGTCCACGACGCGTGCCTCGCCGTCGAAGAGGGGCAGCGCCTCGCGGAACGCGGCGCGGTGGGCGGCGTAGCCGGTGTGCAGCTCGGGATGGTCGAGGTCGTCGCGGTGGAAGTAGAAGGCCTGGCGGTGGTACTCGGCGGCCCGCAGGAGCGCGCTGCGGGCGTCGACGTCGTTGCCGGCGGCTCGGGACCGCTCGGCGTCGGCGACCACGCCCTCGGCGGTAGCCGTCCACTCCCGGTACCAGGCCGCATCGTCCTCGCCGCCTGCCACGATGCGGTCCGCGGTCACGGCGGCTTCGCCCAGGTCGGCCGAGTCGACCATCGCCGCGTAGAGCGTGCGGCCGAACTGCGCCTCGTACTCGTCGTTGGTGAAGTAGCGGCCCATGGCGTCGACCTCCCGCGGTCGGTGTCGTCCGTCCGTCGTCCGTCCGTCCGTCCGTCCGTCTGTCGTCCGTCGTCCGTCGTCCGTCAGGAGGTTGGCACGGCGTCGCGGCCCGCGCTGGACAAACGCGGGCGCCGCGTCAATACTTAGGTTTATGCCTAAGCGTTCGGACGGGATCGACGAGGTGCTCCACGCCTTGGCCGACCCCACCCGTCGCCAGGTGGTCGAACGGCTCGTCTCGGGTCCTGCCTCCACGTCGGAGCTGGCCGAGCCGTTCGCCATGGCGTTGCCGTCGTTCACCCAGCACCTGGGCGTGCTGGAGCGGGCGGGCCTGGTGACGTCCACCAAGGAGGGACGGGTGCGGACCTACCGCATCGCCCGCACGGCCTTGGAGCTCGTCGACGGCTGGCTGGCCGAGCAGCGCCGCATCTGGGAGCGCAAGCTCGACCAGCTCGACGGGCTCCTCCTCAACCTCAACCTCAAGGAGCAACCGACATGACCTTCACCCCGCACACCCTGAACCCCGAGCTGGACCTGGAGCTGGTCCGCGAGATCGACGTCGCCCCCGAGCTGGTCTGGCGGGCCTGGACCGAGCCGGAGCTGATCGAGCAGTGGTTCGCCCCGGCGCCCTGGGCCATCGCCGAAGCCTCGGTGGACCTGCGCCCTGGCGGTGCGATGGCGATGACGATGCGCTCGCCCGAGGGCGAGGAGTTCCCGAGCGTCGGCTGCTACCTCGAGGTCGTCCCCAACGAGCGCCTGGTGTGGACCGAGTCCATGGACCCCGGCTTCCGCCCCAAGACCATCGACCTGCCGCTCACCGCCATCCTCGAGCTCGAGCGGTTGCCGAACGGCGGCACCCGCTACCGGGCCGTCGCCCTCCACCAGGACCCGGCCGGCGTGAAGCAGCACCAGGAGATGGGCTTCGACGAGGGCTGGAACGCCGCCCTCGACCAGCTCATCGCCCTCATGTCCGACCAGTAGCCCCGACACCGGTCCCGCCACCAGCCTCCAACTTGGAGCATCCCGGTCGCCTGGCGACCCCGATCCACCAACTTGGAGGCTGGTGGCAGAACGTGGAGGAAGATGGTCGCATGCGGTCGCTCTTCCTCCACGTTCCACGCCGGGTGGCGTGAACGGGACCGGCTCGGGGATCGGGCGGGGATTTCTCGGGCAACGATGTCGAGGACGTCACCTCGGCTCCGTCCCAGGGGTGGAGCCGGCCACCAGGGCCGGCACGAAGCAAGGAGAACCCTCATGGCCAAGTACCTGATGCTCAAGCACTACCGGACCACCACCCCGACCCCCAACGAGTTCGCGTCGATGGACCAGTGGACGCCTGACGAGGTGGAAGCCCACTTCCAGTTCATGCGGGACTACGCCGCTCGGCTCGAGGCCACCGGCGAGATGGTCGGCGGCGAGGGGCTGTCGCCCGACGGCGTCTGGGTGCAGGCGGGGCGCGAGGGCAAGCCGCCGGTGGTCGACGGGCCGTTCGCCGAGACGAAGGACCTGATCGCCGGCTGGTTCATCATCGACGTCGACTCCTACGAGCGTGCGGTCGAGCTGGCCGGCGAGCTGTCGGCGGCGCCCGGCCCCGGCGGCGAGCCGATCTACGAGTGGCTCGAGCTCCGACCGATCATGAGCGCGCCGCCCACGTTCGACGAGTGATCGGATGGTCGGGTGACGATCGATGACCAGGACCTGCGGGCGCTCGTCCCGCAGGTCCTGTCGGTCCTCGTCGGCCGGGGCGCCGACTTCGCCACCGCCGAGGACGCGGTCCAAGAGGCGCTCATCCGGGCGCTGCGGTCCTGGTCCGACGACCCGCCCCGGGACCCGAAGGCCTGGCTCGTCACCGTGTCGTGGCGGGTGTTCCTCGACATGGCCCGGTCGTCGTCGGCCCGGCTGGAGCGGGAGATGCGGGTCGACGCCGAGCCGCTGCCGGGCGCGGTGCCGACCGTCGACGACACCCTGCGCCTCTACTTCCTCTGCGCCCACCCCGACCTGACCCCGTCGTCCGCGGTGGCGCTCACGCTGCGGGCCGTCGGCGGCCTCACCACCCGCCAGATCGCCGAGGCCTACCTCGTGCCCGAGGCGACGATGGCCCAGCGCATCAGCCGGGCCAAGCGCACCGTCGCCGACGCCGGGGTCGACCAGCCCGGCGACGCCGCCACCGTCATGCGGGTCCTCTACCTCGTGTTCAACGAGGGCTTCTCCGGCGACGTCGACCTTGCCGCCGAAGCCATCCGCCTCACCCGCCAGCTGGCGGCGGCGATGGACGACGCCGAGGTTCGGGGCCTCCTCGCCCTCATGCTCCTGCACCACGCCCGGCGGGCCAGCCGCACCGGCCCCGACGGTCGCCTCATCCCGCTCGCCGACCAGGACCGCAGCCGCTGGGACACCCTGCTCATCGCCGAAGGCGTCGCGGTCCTCCAGGCCGCGCTCGCCCGGGATCACCTCGGCCAGTACCAGGCCCAGGCTGCCATCGCCGCGCTGCACGCCGACGCCCCGCGGGTCGACGAGACCGACTGGGTCCAGATCGTCGAGTGGTACGACGAGCTCCTCCGCTTCGCCGACACGCCCGTCGTCCGCCTCAACCGCGCCGTCGCGGTGGGCGAAGCCGACGGCGCCCCGGCCGGCCTCCGAGCCCTGGCCGACGTCGGCGAGGACGTGCCCCGCCGCGTCGCCGTCGCCGCCCACCTCCACGAGCGCAACGGCGACCTCGCGCTGGCCGCCCGCCTGTACGCCGACGCTGCCCTCGCCGCGTCGAGCCAGCAGGAGCGCGACCACCTCACCCGCCAAGCCGCGAGGGTCAACCACCTCCTGACCGACCCCTGACCCGCCACCCCGCCACCCCGCCACCGCGCCCCGGTCGCCCGCATCTGCCGAACTTGGTGTGCGAAACGAGGCAGAACATCAATTCCCACACCAAGTTCGTCTGGAGTGCCCCCGCCGGCACCACCCGCGCCGCGCTGAGCCGAGCTCCTCGACCGCCCCGCCGCCGCCTGATCCCGCCGTCGCTCCGGCGCGGTCCGCGGCAGCCGGGTCGGGGGGTCCCGGCCCGGCCGGTATCCTCGGCGGCTTACCTGCAGGGGACCGAGGGGGTCGCGGTGACGAGGGGATGGGGTTGGCGGCGTGCGCTCGTCGCCGCCTGCGTCCTCGTCACGGCCTTCGTCCTGCCTGATCCGGCGGGGGCGGGCACGCCGCAGCTCGAGGTGCTGCCGTCGTTCGACCGGCCGCTGACCGCCGTGAACAACGGCGACGGACCGCAGACCGCCTTCTCCAGTCCGGCGATCGGCGACATCGCCGGCGACGTGGAGCCGGAGCTGGTGGTGGGCAACCTCGATGGCACCGTCGACGCCTACTCCCTCGTGGGGGACCGCAGCCTCGTGTGGCGCGTGAACCTCGGTGCGACCGCGGTGCAGTCGACGCCGACGCTGGTGGACCTGAGCGGCGACGGGAAGGCCGACGTGGTCGTCGGGACCATGGACGGCCGGATCGTCTGGTTGGACGGTCCCACGGGAAGCATCGTCCGCACCTTCCGCCAGGGCGCGCCGCAGTACTGCCCGGTGGGGACCGACTGCCGGCCCGATGGGTTCTTCGCCACGCCGGCGGTGGTGGACCTCGACGGCGACGGGACGCTGGACATCATCGCCCCGAGCTACGACCACTCGGTCTACGCCTGGTCGTCGTCGGGCCGGTTGCTGTGGCGCCGCTACCTCGAGGACACCCTCTGGTCGAGCCCGGTGGTCGTCGACATCGACCGGGACGGCAAGAACGAGATCGTCCTCGGCGGAGACATCTGGGCCGGCAACCCGCTGAACCAGCCGGAGGGCGGGCTGGTCTGGATCCTGCGCCGCGACGGCTCGACCTACCCCGGCTACCCGCGGTCGACGCCCGGGCAGACCGTCTGGTCGTCGCCTGCCGTCGCGGACCTCGATGGCGACGGCCAGCTCGATGTGGTGGTCGGCACCGGCCGCAACTGGCCCGAGCCGAGCGGCCGCTGGGTCGACGCCTTCACCGCCCGCACGGGGAAGAACCTGCCCGGCTGGCCGGTGGCGGTCGACGGACGGGTGGTGGCATCGCCGGCGATCGGCGACCTCGATGGCGACGGCCGCCTCGACGTGTCGGTCGCCGCCGACCACGGGTTGGTCTACGCGTTCGACGCCCAGGGCCGGCTGCTCTGGCGAGCGTGCAACGGCACCACCGACAGCGCCTGCACGCCCGACCTCAGCACCGAGGGCGGCACCGCGATCACCGACGTCGATGCCGATGGCCAGCAGGAGGTGGTCTCGACCCTCGACCGCCACCTCCGGGTGTTCGACGGTGCGACCGGCGCCGTCGAAGCGACGTACCCGATGCCCACGACCATGTTCCCGACCGGCACGACCCCGTCGATCGCCGAGGTCCAAGGCCGGACGCTCATCGCCCAAGCGGCGATCGCCCGCCCGCAGCCCGGTTACGGCTTGCGGCCCGGCGACATGACGAAGGTGTTCCTGTTCTCCACCGGCGGGCAGCTCTGCCGAGCCGACTGGCCCCAGTTCCACCGGGACGCCGCCCACACCGGCCGCTTCGTGGCCGAGCACCTCCGTTGGACCCCGTTCGCCTGCCCTCGCGACTTCCTGGCCCGCCAGTACGCCGACTTCCTGGGGCGGGGGTCGGACCC
>Ga0182747_1001936_pt1 | contig 15197 bp, 9 predicted proteins | sample eDN3rd30CBELigBY_FD_128526 | JGI IMG/M metagenome (GOLD analysis project Ga0182747, IMG submission 128526) | Enriched backyard soil microbial communities from Emeryville, California, USA - eDNA 3rd pass 30_C BE-Lig BY (version 2) (version 2) | ecosystem: Environmental > Terrestrial > Soil >...
CTCGTCTCCGAATGGGCGCAATGACGGCAGCTCGTTCACACTTAGGCCGGGAGGGATCGCCACTCCGCCAAGGCGGCGGAGCGTCGGGCTTTGTAATCGGCTCGGCTGATTAGGTGGCGTTCCTGGCTGAAGTGGTTGTTGATCGAGGCGTGGACGGAACTGAATTTCTGCAACGTCGTCATTCGTCGGAACCGGCTCATCGCCCGCTCTCGTCGTCGAAATGGCAGGTGGCTGTTCTCAACGCGGTTGTTCAGCCAGCGTCCTGTTTGCTGCAGATCGGCGGCGCCGATCTCCTTCAAGGCCGCGCCGTAGGAGCGCAGCCCATCGGTCACAATGGCGCGGGGGCGGCCGTTGCGCTTCATCGCTTTCTTGATGAATTTCAACGCCGCCGCCTTGTCCCGCTCCTTGGTCACGTAGGATTCCAGCACCTCGCCTTCGTGATCCACCGCCCGCCAGAGGTAGTGCATTTCGCCATTGATCTTCACGTAGACCTCGTCGAGATGCCACTTCCAGTGGGTGAACGACCGCATCCGCTGGACGCGCTTGCGCCGGATCTCGCCGGCGAACAGCGGGCCGAACCGGTTCCACCAGAGCCGCACCGTCTCGTGGCAGATGTCGATCCCACGCTCGAACAGCAGATCCTCGACGTTCCGAAGTGACAGCGGGTAGCGAACGTACATCATCACAACCAGCCGGATCACCTCCGGCGAAGAGTCGAACCAGCGGAACGGGTCGGCGGATTTGGCCATTCTGACGGCCTATCCGCTCCGGCTTAGCAGCCTGTGAAGTTTGGGCTGACACCACCCGCCGGCGCCGCAGAGCGCGCTCCCTGCCCTGCCGCCAGTTAAGTTGTCAGTTCCGTCAGTTCCATCGAACGTACATCATCACGACCAACCGGATCACCTCTGGCGAGGAGTCGAACCAGCGAAACGGGTCAGCGGATTTGGCCATCCCGACGGCCTATCCGCTCCGGCTTAGCGACCTGTGAAGTTTGGGCTGACACCACCGGTGGCAGTCATGAAAGCAAGACAATGTAGGCTTCATCGGCTGCTCCCATGAGCTTCGGCCACTTTGGGTGCTTCATTATAGTCGAGGGGTCTTCCAAGTCCCCTTTGATCTCATCGTATATCTCGCGGAACAGATGGCACGTCGCCCCAACAACATCTGCTTCGTGCTGATTTTTGAGAATTCTACCAACGAGATCATCGGCAGAATCATCCAAGTTCAAATCTAATATCAGCATGTCGTAGTAGGAGTATGGCGATTTATCATACTTTGATTGGTCGTAATTTTGATCAACCCATATGCTTCTTTGTATCTCCGCGCTCGACAAATCTTGCATGCAGAGAATCAATTCCAGCCGCCTATCTGCCATGGATCGGTCCATGCTCATTGCTCATTCCACTTCTTCCAGCCGCGGAAGCGGTCTTCCGGAATATGGGTATCATCCCGTTGTCCCGTTTTCTCGCCCGGCGCGCTTGGAATCACGGGCTTCCCGTCCTGATCCAATCGCTGGCCTCCGGAGGTGACCTTCACATTTGGCCCTTTCCCGTTGTCGCCCTTTGAATTCGGGTTGCCCGCTGACCAGCGCACTCCATCACCATTTTGCCCTGCTTTTCCGGGAGCCTTCCATTCCCAGCCACCTTCTTTGGTGGGCTTTCCATCGCCCCAGTGGTCTGGAATTTGGCCTTTGACCCCCTCCGGTGCCGGGTTGGGCGGAGGAGCGTGATCATCGTTGTGGAAAATTCCCTTTAGTAGGTCCTCGAGGCCTTGGCCTATTTTTGGTCCACAGTTCATTGCGAGGCATCCGAGGGTGCCTGCCGTTATTGCTCCCAGCGCTTCGCACCCTCCCGCTGCGCATACTCCAGCGATCACAATAGGAACGAACTGTCCGGTGGGGTCGGCCTTGTTGACAGGATCGCTTCCCGCGTAGGCGTACCAATTCAATTCGCCGCTATCAAAGCCAATTGGGTCTGTTTGCAGAAACCTCCCCCCCTCCGGATCATAGACCCGAGCTTTGTAGTGATAGAGCTGGGCGTCAGCGAGGACGATCTGGCCAGTATACCGGAACCTGGGCCCCGTCCACACCGGCTGCTCCCCAAAGGGACCATAGGTATAGGCCGGGCCGATCCGCGTCTGGCTGTCGTTGCTGACCGCCGTCACCGAGCCCTGGCGATCCGTATGGAGCCACAGCTTGGTCGTGCCCGCGCCCGAGCCATCCAACTGCACCAGAGGCTCATCCACGCCGGCACCGTGCACGAAGCTGCGCAGTTCGGCCCCGCCGGCGTCGTATTCTCCCATGAGCCGGTCGCCGTCATAGAGAAACTGAGTGACCGTTGCATCGGCCCCGCCCGGCTGTGCTGTCGTCTTCAAGATCCGTCCCAGCGGATCATAGACGATGTCCAAGGTCGGCGCATTCGGGCTCGCGGCCGGCGCGACCCTCACCAGCCGATTCTCCGCATCGTAAGTGAACAGGCGCTGTCCGCCCCCCTCACGCGCGTCCCGACGCTGATTGCCGTTGAGATCGTAGCCGCCCGAAAGGGCGGCGATCCGCCCGTCCTGATTCAGCCTGTTGGCCGTGATTGAGGTGTCCGTAGCCGGATGCCCCGCCCACACCAATTCAGGATTGCTCTGGCTATATGAGGAGACTTGGCTCGCCGGATTGTAGACCATCGTCTGCAGGCTATTGCGGGCCGTGTTCAAGGGCCACTGATCGTTCATCCAGTTCAGGCGACCGGCTCCGTCGTAGTCATAGCCCACCTTTGTGCCGTTCGCGCGATTGAGGGACTGCTTGCGACCGAGCGCGTCGTACGCGATGTTAGCCACCTCGACACCGCTCAAGGTCACGCGCTTCAGGCGGTTCGCTTGGTCGAACTCGTACCCGACCGTTCGGTCAGGCGTAGGAGCACCTGATCGGCTCGAAATCACACCGATCCTGTTCCCGGCGGCATCGTAGTTCGAGGTGACCAGCCGCCCTCCGACTTGCTCTGTCTTCTGGCGCCCCGCCCCATCATAGGTGTAAATGACCGTGTTCGAACCATCCGCCGCCGAGAGCATCCTGCCAAGGCCATCGTATGTGTAGTTGACGCTGGGCGTACCGGCAGGGCTCAGCTTCGCTATCATACGGTTCAAGCTGTCGAACTGGAAGTTGAAAACGGAGCCGTCCCGCTTGGTGAGCTTGGTTCGATTGCCGTTGCCATCGTACTCATACGATTCCAAATCGGTGGCGCTCGAGACGCCTTCCGTGGCGAGGGACGGGAACCGCTGTTTGAACAGCCGATCATGCCCATCATACTGAAGCGTCGTCAGATTGCCCTCGGCGTCTTTCACTGATTGCTGCTTACCGTTGGCCGAATAGGTGTAGGTCGCGGAAGCGATCTGCCTGCCTCCCAACCAGCCCAACACCCTCGTTATCTCCCCGGCAGGGTTGTATTCTTTCTTGGTGATCCGATCCGGCCCAAGGGCCGTCGCAGAACTCGCCAGACAAGCCGAATTGTTCGTTGTCAAATTCAACCTAACTGCAGTGCATTCGAGGCGATCAGCAGCATCATATGAGTAATGCGTAAGCGCCAGTAAGGCCGTGGAAACACCATCGAAGACCTTGGTGGCGGTCCTACGCCCCGCCGCATCGTACTCGTTCGAGGACCGCAATACGGGCGAGAAAATTTGATTCGAGAAGGAGCCCCTCTCAACTTTCGTCAAAAGAGCGTCGACGTCATACGTGTATAGGGTCGCGGCCCGACTTGCGTCGACTTGGGGCGACAAGACCATCGTTAAGTTCCGCGCCCGGCCCCATGCGTACCATTTGTCGCGGCCCAGCGGATCTTGAACCTGGATCAAATTTCCAAAGTTATCAAATGCGAAAGTCGTCGTAAGGTTCAAGCTACCCGAATCTACCGTGGCTGACCTCAGAACGTATTTATTGGCGGGCTCATAGGCATAGGCTGTCGTGACGGACTGGCCGTTGCTCACTTTCTCTACGGTGCCGGTATGGAATGAAATTCCGGCGATCCCGGTGTAGCTGAAATTCTTTTGCGGCCTGACATTTGCATTGTCCGCAGGAGAAAAAACCGCGGGCGATAAGACCTGCTTCAACTGACCATTGGTGTGCCACTCGTAGTCAGTCTCCCCACCCCGCGCGTCGATCTCTTTAAGCGGCTTATTGCAGGTTTTGGCCGAATATGGCGCGGCACAGTTGGCTCGTGGAGCTTCTCCGGTCGCGCAGCTTACGCCCACGACGCAGCCCGCCGGATAGGTCGTGGTCGTAACGAGATCGGCGGGCTCTCCGGAAACGACGTTTTGGAGGCACATCTTACCCGCCCTTTCCTTGGCAATAGAGCAGGTTCTCAGCGGATTCCCGCGAATATCGTAGGTTTGTTCTACCGCATTTCCCTCCGGATATTCGGTCCGGACCCGTTGTCTAAAATTATCGTAGCTATACTTCGTCGTCCGTCCGGAAGGGAAATCCAGCGTCGGAGGGCTGGTTTCACTGGTGGGGTTGCCAAATCTGTTGAGCACAGCAACAGACGAGGCGCCCACCGGGTCTATAACTTCGCTACGCTTAAACTCCTCGGCCCCCACCCCACCAAGAAAATATCTATTTTGATGGCCAAGTACGTCGGTCACTGATCGGACTCGGAAAAGTTCATCGTATGCGAAGGTTATATATGGGGCCGACTGGTCGGACGGCGTGAACACGCGGCGTAGCCGGTAGGTTGGCTTTGCGAGAGTTTCGGGATTGGGCGACGCGCTGTTCTGCCCGTACTCATAGCGTGTAACAGCAGAAAGCGGAGCTGCATCCGTCCCCACCTCAGTGGTGACCGTCAGGACGTCGCAAAGAATTGTGCGACCGGCACATCCCGATCTCGCAAACGTCGCCCGACGACCGGCGTCCGTCGTCACCGAATTAATGAATGCAAAAATGGGAGGATCATAGTCGCCCGGCCATTGCGTCGCAGAAAGCGAGAACTCCAGCGATCGACCCAGGTTATTTGATATCTTTTTCAGTATGTCCGTGTGCTTATTGTTCGCACTGTTAGAGTGATCGGCATACTGGAATGCGATGTTTACGCCGTCAGGGAAATTCCAACTATCTATCTTGAATACATTCTCATTCACGGTCTCTTCGACCGGATTTCCTATGACATCGACGTCGTGGTAGACGGTGCGAGCGCCGGAAGAGAACGTCATAATCGCGCCATCCCTGTCAGTATACTCGATTCCGAGCGACCCGTAATTAGTTCCGATCACTTCGCTCATAGTAGTTCTTATCGAATACTGCCACGCCGCTCCGGACACTCTCAACGCACCAACATGTCCCGGCCGCGGATTGAACACTCCCGATGGAAGCCTTCTAAATACGATTTCTCCGGGGGGGTTCGTGAGGGTTATTCTATTATAATACAATCCAGACCCAAACCATGAGGCAGCAAAGGTCGCGGTCAGACGCCGTTGGAAATCGAGAGACTTCCCCAAATCATACAGGGTGTACACGGTCGCAATCGCCTCGGAGGCATCCATCGCGCCGTCCGCCCCCAAGGCTCCGAGAATGTCCGAACCCACCCGAGCAGAGATTTGGAAATTGTGCGTCCAGCCGCCCCCGATGCGATCGAAGCTCGAGGCATCCGCTGCATTGTAGAAGGACTCAGCATTGAAGCCGACGTCTAGATTTGTCACCGATTGATCATACTCAACTGCGGAGTTACTGCTGTAGTATCTCCTGAACGGTAAGCTGTATGGAAACTGGCCGGCGCCGCTCGTAACATCGGCGGCAGGGCTAAGCGAGGCCACGCCATTCGCCACGCTGAGGTCGAGCAATTCCTTCTTTGAGCCTATGCCGTTCTGCTTCAGGCTATCCATGACCTCTTGGACAGGATTCGACCTATCGCTGCCCGCGCCATAACCGCCCTTGAACTGCTCGTTGACCAGGAACGCAACGGCACCGGACTTGTAAGCATATTGAGCGCTTGCATTATTATATAGCTCACGCTGCGAAATCGTGATGGCGCCCTCCTGCGGCAGGATATAGCGATACCCTCCATTTGCAATTGCTGTGAGATTACCTTTTCTACGCTCTGAGTAGCCGATGAGGCTGCTCATGACAGACGTCAAATCGCTTAAGCCAGATATATTGATAAACTTTACATTTCTACTGTTAGAATACGAAAAACTACTGACGCCAGAAATATTGACAGGCTGAGTGGTGCCGCCTGCGACCAATCCTTCCAAAAGGCTCCCGGTTAGAGCGTAAGTTTCGAACGCCGATTGCACCGATGGGGAAGACACCGGCTCGCCTGCGACGCTGTTGACGCTGACGAGTGACCTGAGAGTAAAAATGGGGCCCTTGCCTTGATATGTTCCGAACCACCACACGGCGCCCACGGTGAAGCGTTGGCCGATCTGCGAATGCGATACCGACCCAACAATCTTCGCCGCCGCGGACTGGAGATGGAGATATTGCGCAGCGAGCACCGGCCAGTCCCGCCCCTTCGGGGCATCGGTGGGGCCCGGGATGTAAACCCCGCCGGGATCGGGATTGACCAAAAATTTGTCGCCGTAATACGCCTGAGTCGCTTCGGTCGCGTCCCCCCAGCCGAAAAACAGCGAAATATCTCGATCATCTCCTACCGGCAAAGCGGTTGTCCCATCGAGATATCCCGGACCGGCACTTAAATAATCGCTAGTCGACGCCGGCATGGGCGCGTCCAAGATCACTGTAGGCTCCCCGGAGGAATATCCAATTCCACCGCCGGCTACGGAATTCGCCGCCCAGTCCTCCTCTGGCCCTGTAACCACAGGAGCAGCATCTACGTATATCGACCATGCGGCGATATAAGATGCGCTAACCTTGGCTCGAATGCTAATATTCCGCCCCGCAATTTCGTCAGCGTAGAATTTTTTCAACGCACCCTTGTACGATACAGTCACAGAAGTTCTGTATTGATCTGGGATATCTCCGAGCCATATACGCGTGGCAATCCCTGCGTATTTCTGCGTGTAGTTGTATGGTGCGAATTTGGTGTTAATTTCACCCCCACCCACGACATCCTCGACGAGTGCGGTTGGCGTGTAAGTCCTGATATTGCTCTCCAGATTTACAGCCCACGCCCCCAACTGTGCGCCCAGCTTTGGCGTGTTCACTCTTTGAATGTACGGGACGCCATTGATCACGCCCGTCGAAACGTTAGTCATTGCCTCGGTCGTTGCCTGTGTCGCGCACGTTGGCGACCCGGCAGAACCGCACCCCATGGCCGCAGGAAGATCAATTCCCGCTTTGAGGGTGTGCTGCTTGTAAGCTGGGTCCCAAAGCTCATCGACTGCATCGATCCAGATGTGGGCGATAGTTACAGCGCCCGTTGGGGCAAGATCGCCTGAAACATTCGCACAATTACTTTCGCCGTTTATGGTCGCAGGAATCCCCCCGTCAGCGAGAAACTGGCAGGCCGCTTTGGCATCGACGGCAAATGTCTGTGCATTTTGGTCTAGATTTTTAACGATCTTGGTCCACTTACCGAAGTCGGCTGTGGTCATTTGTATTTCACCAACCACGTATTTTGCCGGTATACCGGCCTCACGAAGTAACTTGACCATCAGTTCGGCCTGATCGAAAGCGGTTCCGGATTGGTCAATTAATGCGCCGCGCCCGCCCTTGCTCAAGCCGAAGCGAAATTCGATGGCAATGTTATTTCGGACATAATCGTAGACTGCTTTAGAGTATGCAGTTCGAGTGTCTTTCGCGGTCGTTACGCGCTCTGCGCCGAGCCCCCGCGCCAAAGCTTTGATGTCTGGAGCTGGCCCGCTCAGCGCCGCCGCGCCGGCGGTGTGAAGGTCTTCGGAACGGTAATAGTTCCATGCCTGAGACGGCGATATCAGCGGCGCAGTTGCGAGCTCGATTGCAGGCAGGCCGGCGCGAGCAGTCAGGGGCAACACTAGGATGCCGATCGCCGGGACAAGCGTAGCCAATCGTATGCGCGCACCCATGCGCGCTGCTCCACGGCCATTGGAAGCCACAAAGGCGAACGCTCGCGTTAGCCGCCCCAACGCAAGCATGCTTTTCTCCCTGATCGCCACAGTGCAGAGCAAATCCAGCATTTTCTCGTGCATTCTCATTGTGTCCCGTAGAATCGTACGTCGCCGAGGATCACCATTCCCCAGGTGCCCACCAACCGCACGTAGCGCGCCTGTACAGGCATGCTCATCGTGGTGTAGGCGCCGACCGCCGCTCCGGATACCTGCGGGCCAGGCGACCAGTTGCTCCCGTCCGTCGAGTATTCCAGCCGGTGGCTGTTCGCCCAGGCGGCAGCGTCCCCCGTCGTCTCTGGCGCGACGTCGACGTGATGGATCGACTTTACCGATCCAAGATCCGCCCTGATCCACGCCGGATTGTCAGAAAGGGTCCGCACCGAGGACGTGAACGAGCTGAAGTCCCCGTCTTTCATCTTGGCGACCGTAAGCCCGGTCCAGCTGGTGTTGATGCTCGACGCCGTCCATTCCGTCGGTGTCAGCTCGGCCACCCCGGCCTGCATCGTGACCGTCACCGTACCGATGCTCGTCCCGCCCTGACCATCCGAGACGGTGTAGGTGAAGCTGTCAGTCCCCGAAGTGAAGCTCGACCCAGGCGTATAGGTCACCGAGGTCCCGGAGTTCCTCACCGCCGTCCCCCGCGTGGGCTGGGTGGCGATGTTCAACACCGTCGGCGTACCGCCGTCTGGGTCCGTGTCATTGGCCGCAGGGTTGAACGTATACGCCGTGTTGAGCGACACCGTGATCGCATCCGCCACCGCAACAGGATCTATGTTCTGTTGAACTGTTACCGAGATGGTCGCGGAACTCGCTTTACCTTGGCTATCCGTAATCGTGTAGGTGAAGCCGTCTCGACCAGAGAACCCGGGCTCAGGCGTGTAGGTTACCGAAGTCGCGGTCTTTGTCGCACTCCCTTTGCGAGGTTGAGTGACGCTCGTAACGGTCAGACCCAAGCCGGTTGGATCGCTGTCGTTGGAACGGGGATCAATCGCCTTGGACGTATTGACGGTGGTGGAGATCGTGTCGTTCACCGCGGTCGGCTGAGTGCCAGCCGCCGGCCCCACCAAGACGCTGACGGTCGACGTCGCGTATCCACCCTCACCGTCGTGAATTTCGTAGGTACCCTCGTCGAAATGCTCGTCGCCCTGATGATCGTCGGCCTCACAGTGACGGGCCTGACGACCGCGTACGCCATCATCGGCCGTATACACAGCAACACGCACGCTCTCAGCTTCGCCTTAAATTCCGCTCGCAGAGCGGAACTAAACCTTCGCTATCTGTTCGATCGGCAAGGGCCGTTCAGAAATCAGGACCAGGACAAATTCGTCGGGACCGCCGACGCGATGCAGTTCGATTGCGAACGGCCGGCAAAATGTTCCGCGGCCATCGTCACGGACGATCGGAAGCCACGGCTTGTAACAGTCGACGCCAATGAACGACGCCGAGAGGTCGAACTTCCCGATAATTCGAGCTGGAGCTTTGTCTATATCAGTTCAAGAGGCGCCGAAGAGAGGTGGCCACCGCCACGCGATCTTGATGGTCGCCGCTATCGCCTTAGCGCGATTAGCCTGAAGCGGGGTCAACCCCGTGGGGACCATGTGTTCGCCGAGGTCGCACTTTTGCGCGAGCAGCCGCCGCTCTGCCAATTTGACGCTATCGCTATGGATTGCCGCTGAGATGGCTCTCGCTACGTCTACACACTGGACAACGTCTGCTAGCCGCGCGTCAGACACTGCGCGGCGGCGGAGGCGAACCGCCCCGCACGGTAATAGAGCTTGCGATGCCGGCTGCCTAATTTCGGGCAGATCATCAGCATCTCCCGTCGGCCGGAAGGGATGACAATCTGCACCTGCTGACTGTGGGAAATCTCCCCGGGTAGGTCATCGATCCAAAGGTCGAGGCGCCAGTGATCGACACCAAAATCCACGAGCCGTCCCAGGACCTGAAGGCCTTCTCGCCTTCCACCCGACGGCCAGATCATCCGATGACCGCGCGCGTACCCCTGGATTGGCTTCAGACGGCGAATATCGAGTTGGGGGCGAGTGTCGATCCGCACGGGCGGAAGATCGAGGTCGGGTGATGGCTGCTGCGCCTGGTCGGCCAACCGTCGGTTGAGGATCGATTGGATTGCGGTGCTGGCTATCGGGATCGGGTGCGTTCGACCAGTCTGAAGCGCCGACCGCATCAACATGGGAGAATCGCCAGGACGCGGACGGACCCGTCGGCGGCGGGCGATCCCTAGCTCGTGTTCGCGATCCACCAGCGCGACCAGTTCTGAAGGCGTCTCACCAACTCCGGCCAAGTCGTTGGTCGCTGCCTCCAGGCGGCGCAGCAACGCCGCCCGGTTGCGTCCTCTCGCGGGGCCGGAGACATCGTCGCCCTCAATGCGGCTTGCGATCTTTCTCGCTCGGGCAGCGAGGCGCTCGTCACGGTCTTGGCGCTGCGAATGGTAGGCCAGTCCGTGGGCTTCTCGTGACGCGAACAGGCCATCCTTGAAATAGAGTCGGCTGCATCGCCTTCCAGACACCGGGCAGACGAAGTGAAGCCGATCGCCGAACTTCAACTTCACGCGCGCTAGCCACACGAGCTGCGACGTTCGACTGCCCTCAGGCAGGTGGGAAAGTAGAACCTTCTCGGTGTCCAACCGCGTGAGCTCGATGCTGCCGTCAAGGCTGGCAGCGACGCTCCCGCCCGCCATTAGCGCGCCAATCGCGATCGAAGGGATGTCGTCGGTAAGATCGCGAGGCATGGAGCGAGCACGTTGGCTGGTCGGAATCGAAATCTACTGGATAAATTATCTGTTTTGGAGGCGCTGCGATGACGGAGGTTAGTCCATCGAAGCCTCGGCGAGGCAAATCTCCGATAGGGCCTGTTGGCAGATCTCCCCTCTTCGCGAGCCTGCCGGGCACCGGCCGCAATGCCCACAGATGACAACTTCCAGCCAACCTGCGCCAAACTCGACCTTGCACTTGCAAACGGAGACGGGCGGCCGTCAGAGGCACGGAATAGCGGCTTATACAGGGGGCAGATCGCCAACCTGCGTGAGGAAGCAGCGGGAGAAGGTCGGATAATTCAGGGGGTTGGCCAACCCACGTCAGGGAGAGCCGAATGCCACGTGACTAGGTGGCGGTGAGAGAGGGATTCGAACCCTCGATAGAGTTTCCCCTATACACGCGTTCCAGGCGTGCGCCTTCAACCACTCGGCCACCTCACCACACCGGTCGCGAACCCTCAGGGTCGCGGCGGGACGGGGGGCTATATACCGGGCCGGGGGCGCCGACAAGCGGCGTCGGGCTTGGCGGGGCGCCGGTTCGCCCTATCTTTAAGTCGTAGCGCGTGGACGCCCCCGTCCGGACCGCCCCGAGGAGCTCGCTCATGCTGTTCAGCCGCAAGCCTTTGAGCCTGCCCACCGCGGCGGAAGCCCTGAAAGGGCGCGGTGATTCGATCCCTACCGCGGAGCGCCACTACATCAACGGTCACGCCCTGAAGGGGCCCTATCCGGACGGCCTGGAGCTCGCCCAGTTCGCCATGGGCTGCTTCTGGGGCGTGGAGCGGCTGTTCTGGACCATCCCCGGGGTCTGGGTCACCGCCGTGGGCTATGCCGGCGGGCTGACCCCCAATCCCACCTATGAGGAAGCCTGTTCGGGCCGCACCGGCCACACCGAGGCGGTGCTGGTGGTGTTCGACCCCAAGGTCGTCTCCTACGACGCCCTGCTGAAGGTGTTCTGGGAGAACCACGACCCGACTCAGGGCATGCGCCAGGGCAATGACGTAGGCACCCAGTACCGGTCGGCCATCTACACCTACTCCCCGGCTCAGGCCGCGGCGGTGGAAGCGTCCAGGACGGCGTTCCAGGCCGCCCTGTCGGCCCGTGGGCTGGGGGAGATATCCACCGAGATCGCGCCTGCCGGTCCCTTCTATTTCGCTGAGGGGTATCACCAGCAGTATCTGGCCAAGAACCCCAACGGCTATTGCGGCCTCGCCGGCACCGGCGTCACCTGCCCCATCGGGGTGGGCGTGTCGGCCTAGGCGTTCGGCGCCGGCAAGGCGGCGCCCTCCCCTTCGAGGCTGGCCCGACGGACGTCGTCCGCCAGGTACTTCGACGCCCGGATGAAACAGAGCCCGCCCAACAGGAGGCAGGCCGAGGTGACCAGCAGGGAGACGCGGATTCCCTCCGGGCCAAGCCTGTGCATCAAGGCGTCGTTCAAAGCGCCCACCACCAGGGGGCCGATCACCTGCCCGGCCACGCCCGCCATCAGCATACAGATGGCGATGGACGTGGCCCTCATGCCCGGCTTGGCGACGCTCATACAGGCCGCGTAGACGGGCCCTGCAGCGCTGGTGGTCAGGAGGCTGGTCAGGGTGAGGCCGAGCACCACGAGAGGCCACGGGTCGGCCAACAGGAACAGCATCTCCGCCGGTCCGGCGAGCAGGCAGGCGATTCCAGCGGTCATCACCCGCCAGCGGTCGTCACGCCGCCCAAGCCGGTCGGCGATCAGGCCGCCCAGGATCATGCCGACAATTCCGGTGACGCCCCGCACCGGGCCGATGACGAAGCCGATGTCGGTCAGCGACAGCCCGTGCACCCTCTGCAGGAAGGTGGCGTTCCAGGCGCCCGCGCTGACGCTGCCCGAGATGAAGGCGAGGCCCACGATCATCAGGCGATAGCTGCGAGAGCGGAAGATGAAGCCGATCACCGCGCCGAGGGGCTCCAGGGGCGCGGCCTGGACGGCGGCGGGTCGTTGCGGCTCGCGCACCGTCAGCACGAACAACAGGGCCAGGATCACCCCCGGAAGCCCGGCGGCCAGGAACACCGTGCGCCAGCCGTAGCTGTCGGCGATCCAGCCGGCGAGCGGCGAGAACACCATCAGGCCCAGCGGCGCGCCGGCGGTCAGCACCGATATGGCCAAGGGCCGGCTGGGGACGTCGAACAGGTCCGACACCATGGCGTTGGAGGGGGCCGTACCGGCAGCCTCCCCTGCCCCCGTCAGGAAGCGCGTGCAGGCCAGTTGCCAGACATTGGCGACGGCGCCGGTCAGGGCCGTCATCAGGCTCCAGAAGGCCAGCCCGATGGCGATCACCTTGCGGCGGCTCCAACGATCCGCGAGCCTCGCGATGGGCAGGCTCAACAGCCCGTTGAAAACGGCGAAGGCCGCCCCCGTGACGAGGCCAAGCTGGGTGTCGGTCAGGTCGAGGTCCGCCTTCACCAGCGGCATGACCAAACCCAGGATCACCTTGTCGATATAGTTGAACGCGCCGATCAGCGTCAGCACGACCAGCGTGTAGACGGCCGTAAACGACCGCCAGCCCGTGGCGGCGGGAGCCGCGGGGGCGCCCGCCGCGTCATTCTCTCCGGGCAGCGACTCGTCGATGGAGCGAGCGATCATGCTTCTATGTCCGCCCGCAACGCGGCGGACATCAAGCCTGTGTACGCATTGGCCGTCCGGAGCCCCTGCAGATCGAAGGCTAGTCGGAGGCTGCGCCCGCCATTTCCTTGACCTCGCCGTTGGGCAAGGTCATCCGGACGAACATGCCGCCTTTGGAGCCGTCCTTGAGCGGGCGGATCACCACCGAAACCTTGTCGCCCGGTTTGACGGTGTTCTTGGACCAGCCGCGGCGGCTCCAGAAATTGGGGCTCTGCCCCTCCACCGAATAGGTCGCGACAGAGCCGTCCGCTTCGGCGACGTCGACGCGGATCCAGGTGTGGGGGTTGGTCCACTCGAACACCTTCACGGTGCCGTTGAGGACCTGCTCCCTCTTGAGGTCGAACATCGCGAAGGAATGGTGGGCCGCCGCCGGCCCAAGGCCGGCGACAAGGGCGACAGCCGCCCCGGCCAATGCGGTGTGCAAAACTGATGGCATTGAGATACTCCGGCGCTCCCGCCCGTTACTTCTGCAGGGTGACGATGGCCTTGCCGTCATCCGTCAACTCATGCCGGTTGTTCTGGAAGCAGACGTATTCCTTCGTCATCCAGGATCGGCGGCGCTGGTAGCTGCGGGTGAAGGTCCAGGGCGTGGTGAAATACTGCGGATCGGTGAAGGTGAAGGTCACCTCCAGCTTGTCCGGCGACGCGAGGCGATAGCGCTCGGTCAGATGCAGCTTGTCGCTGTGGCCGAGGCCGTAGGCGAGCTCGGTCTCGGGGGAGAAGCCGATGGTTTCAACCACCAGGGCGTCCTTTTCCCAACGACCGATGGAATTGCCGTTGAAGGCGGGATCCGGGTCCACCGGCAGCGGCCGGCCATCGGTGTAGATGTGCCGGACCTGGGTGAAGGCCTCCATCACGATGGTGACCTTGCCCGGGGTGATCAGAATTTCATTTGGATAGGGCATCGCCATGTTGATCGGCACGCCCGGGGGCAGACAATTGGCCGAGGCGATGTCTTGGATCTCGTCTTTGTCGCGAGCCGACTGATACTTCGCGAGCCGGTCGGCCGCGAACGGCGTCAGAGGCGCCCCCTTTGCGGTGATCGGCCCGCCCAAGGTTTCCCACACGCCGTTCAGATCCGGCAGAGTAGCAAGCTTGGCCCAGTCCTCGCGCTTGAAAGGACCAAGTTGCGGAGCCGCAGCCTCTCCCGCAACAGCCGAACCGCAAACGGCAGCCGCCGCCAACAGGACCAGAACACGAGCAACTGAATTCATTATATTTTTTCCACCCCTCAGGCCCCACCCCGGCTTCGCCAATCCACTCTGTTCAGCCGGCTGGGCCGGGCGACGGCGAAACGGGCGGGCCGTCGCAAGACGCCCTCAGCTCTAGTTCACAATTATGAACTTGGTTCATACATTAGCTGTCTGACTAACGGTTGTAAACCGGCCGCCGGCCTCGCGGAGGTTTCAGCCTGGCCCGCGTCAGACATGGCTTTACAGGGACCACGGCGCCGCCTAGCGTTCTGAACACAGTTCGAGAATACGAACTTACGCAGGGTGGGGTCGATCGTGGAAGAGCAATCCAACACGCCGCAAACGGGCGTCGTCGAGGAATCGGGCGCAAGCGCCGAAAGGGTGGGCAAGATTAGCCGACGGGGCCTGTTCGGCGCTGCCGCTGTCGTCGGCGCAGCCGGCGTCGTCTCCCGCTCCGTTCCGGCCATGGCCGCAGCACGGGTGACGGGGGGTGAAGGCGCGAACCTGCCCCCGGACCTGATCCTGACCAACGGCGACTTCCACACCATGGACGCCA
>Ga0182747_1001940_pt1 | contig 15169 bp, 16 predicted proteins | sample eDN3rd30CBELigBY_FD_128526 | JGI IMG/M metagenome (GOLD analysis project Ga0182747, IMG submission 128526) | Enriched backyard soil microbial communities from Emeryville, California, USA - eDNA 3rd pass 30_C BE-Lig BY (version 2) (version 2) | ecosystem: Environmental > Terrestrial > Soil >...
GCGACAGCTCGACGACGCGCAGGATCGACTCGACGAAGCGCTCGAGGCGTATGGGGCGACGGACGAGGCACGGCTCGAGCCGCTCCGGGGCGGGTCCGAAGCCATCGGGCAGGCGATCGATCCAGCCGAGCAGCACGGCGACCCCACCCTCAAGCTCGCGCAGGTGGCGGCGGCACGAAGGTGGCACCTGTCCTCGGTCTGGTACTGGGTGTCGGCGGTGATCCTCATCGGCGCCGAGTTCCCGCTCTCCTATGCCCTGGCAGAGAGCCTGATCTCGGAGACGGGAGCCTCGCCGACGCTCGAGACGCTGCTGAAGGGCCTCCTTGCCGTGTCGATCACGGGCGCGATCTTGATCTCGGTGAAGCTGGCCGGAACCCTGCTCCGACGGGCGCAGACGATGTTCCAGCTCGCTGACGAGTTCGAACGCTGGGATGTCGGTCCCGATGATGGCGGCTCCGCTGTCACCGCCGATCAGGTGCAGTCGATCCGCCGATCGGGACGCATCCGGGTCGTGATCGCCGGTGCGCTGGCCGCTGCGCTCCTCCTCGGCGTCTTCGGGCTTGCCACGTATCGGGCAGCCGCGTTCGAAAGCGTGAACAAGCAGCAGAAGGAACGCAGCGACGACCTGGTGGCGAGTGGACTCGATGCTGAGGTGGAGGAAGGGGGCGAGATCGTTCCCCAGGTCAACGCCAACCTGCTGAAGAACCTCTTCCTGGCGCTCCTCATCCTCAACATCACCGCGGGCGTCGCGCTCGCGTGGGCGTCGACCGATCCGCGGAAGGACATCGACGCACCGGCGCCCAAACGGTCAGTGTCGGCGAGTGCGACGGTCCGCGACCGTCAGAAGCAGCTGCTCGATCTCGAGGTCCAGTTGGAGGCATGCAAGGCCGCCATGGCTGCGCTCCCGGAGCGGATCGAGTCGGCCAGGCAGATCGTGGCGGCCGAGGCGGCGATCCTGCAGCTCCAGTACTGGCAGGCGAACCATGCGAATCGCAGCGAGAGGCTGTCTGAGGAGTACGTCGAATGGGTCTCGGACCGGGTGGGTCCGGAGGCAGTGACTGCTCTCTTCGCCGCGGGACCCGCCGTCGGATGGGAGGTCGGCTGATGGCTCGCCGACGCTCGCAACGGCCGGCCTGGCTCACGCCAGCTCTCGGAGTGGCAGCGGTCATCGTCGTCCTCGTCGCCGTGGCCTGGATGTTCGGATCATCCGACGATCTGAGTTCGGGAGAGGCGACGACCACGACCGAGCTGGCGGGGCCGGGCCGACCGATGCGCTTGGGGTTCGTGATGGAGCGCACCGCGTACGCAGGAGGTCAGCGCGGGGTTGACATGCAGATCGAGGCCCTCAGCATGGAGCTCCGGTACTGCGCCGAGACGATCGACGTCTCTTGTGACCTGGTCGTGTACCTGGCGAGTGAGGATTCGACATCGGGTCTGATCATTCCGGTGGGCGAGAAGTTCCGAGCGATCGGAAGCGTGTTCTTCCGGCTCGATCCACCGAATCGCGCCAGGCTCTCGACCGACAAGCTGAAGAAGGCCCGGAGGGCACGAGCGGAGGCCTACCTCGAGGCGGTGCGCACCCAGCTCGACGAGCCGATCCATCAGGGCTGCACGACACCGCTCCCCGCGGTCAACGTCGCGCTCGGGGACCTGAAGGGTGGTGCCGAGGCGCACCTGACCGTTCTGGCGAGCGGGATGTGGAACTGCGGCCCGGCAAAGCCGAACATCGACGTCACCGGCCACGCGGATGCCGCGGTCGCGCTTGCCGATGCGAAGGCAGTCGTTCCCGACGGCGCCGGGACGGGCGTCACGTTCCACTTCGCGATGTTCGGCCGGACGTTCCTCGAGAAGTGGAAGGTCATGCCGCACGATCAACGGCAGTGGTTGGAGGAACTGTGGACGCAGCTCGTGGCCGACTGGGGCGGAAAGCTGGCCGGCACACCAACCGGGTCTCTGCGGTTCCCATGAGCGCACTCGGGCACCTGGGACCCGGCGGTTCCGATCGACACCCCGAACTCCACGGAGGGATTGGCAGATGACTGATACATCGGCGGAAGGTGTCCCCACCACCAACCCGCTCGACCTCCTGAAGGGCGCGGCGGAGATGTTCATCTCCCGCCTCCAGGTACCGAGCATCGACAAGGACGTCGGGATCACCATCGGTCGGTACAAGGCAGAGCTGTCCCGCCACGCAGGCGTGGTGTTCGGCCAGTACGCGTCGCAGGCGGGGAAGACGTTCATCAACTACATGGGCGACGCCGCGGGAACACGGGTCATCGAGGTCGCGCTGACCGACGGCCGGTGCGACATCCCGAGCGACCAGGAGCTCGCGCCGCCTCCGTACGTCCACCAGATCGTCGACTCGGTGGGGCTCGTGGCAGCGGAGATCTGCGAGGGCCGACAGCTGCTGGTTGGCGGATTGAGGCAACACGTGGTCGTCGCCCAATCGGATCAAGGGCACAGCGACAACGGAGCCGACGGTGGGGTGCACCCGAAGGTCGAGCGCTGGGCGGCGTGGGCTCAGCGACTCGTGGTCGTGCCGATCTGCGTGTTCGGCTTCATGCTGGCCTGGGTGCTCGGGTCGCGGGTCAACGGGTGGCCCTCCGGTGCATCGGGCTCGGGGCAGACGTCGGTTGGGCTCCTCGCCGTGCCCTGGTTCGCCGGGTCCGTGGTCCTGCTCGGGATGATCATTGGCCTGTTCGTGTCGGGGAGGGTGCGAACAGAGGCGGGCGGGACTGGGTTCATCGCGTCACGCCCGGCGACCGTCGGGGCGGGCCTGTCGGCGGCGATCGGCGCGCTGTTCGTGGCCGGCGGCGTGTGGCAGATCGCGTCGTTCGACCCGAATCGAGCGCTCTTGGCGCTTCTGGTCTGGATGGCCATCGCGGTGGTCGCGTTCGTCTTCGTCTTCGTCTGTCTGGTCGGGACGCAGACGGCCGACCCCGAGGGCCTCATCCCGAAGCTGTTCACCCGCTACATCGAACGTGAGGCAGAGCGTCGGGAGCACGAAGCCGACGAACTGATCGAGGTAGCGGGTCGCCTGCACAACGCACTGCTGCGAGAGACCCAGGCGCGCGGTCTCGTCTTCGTCGATCGCTACTACCAGGCGAACCTCTGGGCCCGGCGGAACTCCCGCAGCGCGAGCCTGACGACCTTCATCGAGGAAGACATCGCCCGGTGTCGCCAGGCCCTGGGTCGCGACGTCACCATCTGCATCTGCGACCTCCTCGATGCTCCGTGAAGCAGGTCGGGAGGCCTCAGTCTTCGGGGGACGCGGTGGTGACCTCGATGCGGTCTTGGCGCCACTCCCTTGCGGCGTCGAGGGCGGCGAGGCTCTGCTCGACGAGCTGGGCGGCGTCGAACGCGTAGGCGGGGTAGCAGCTCATGCCGGCGCGGACGGTGCAGCCGGGGAGGTCCTCGCTGATCTTGCGGCGGATGCGCTCGAGGGTCCAGATGGCGCCGTTCTCGGGGGTGTCCTCGAGCAGTACGGCGAACACCCCGGAGTCCATGCGGGCGACGGTGTCGGCTTCGCGGAGCGTGTCGACCAGGATCTCGGCCACGGGCTTGGGAGCGGTCTGCGCCATGTCGGGCTGGCCGACCCGCTCGACGACCTCGACCATGGCGACCGTGAGCGGGCGCAGGCCTCGGCGGGCGGCCGAGATGCGCTTGCCGAGGGAGGCGTCGAAGAAGATCTGGGTGAAGACGCCGGTGTCGGGGTCGGTGATGTCGTCACCGCGGGACGGGACAGCAGGCGGAGCCGGAGCGGTGGCAGCGGTCGGGGTGGTCTCGGCGCCGATCACGCCGGAGCGCTCGGCGAGCATGGCGGTGGCCAGCTTCTCCCGGGCGGCGATGGCCTCGGCCTCGAACCGGGCGGCGCGGGCGGCCATCTGATCGTTCTCCCGGGCCAGCTTGTCGGCCTCTTCCTGCAGGTCGCGGCGCTCCTTGTACCGGACCGGGGCCCGGTTCGGGAGGGCAAGGACGAGCACGACGCACAGGGCGGTGAGCACACCCGCGATGACCACGAGGGCGGCTTGCTGGGTGACGATGGCCGCGATGGCGAAACCGAGCCCGAGGGCTCCCGCGATGGTTCCGGGCAAGGCCCGACGGTCGAACATGGGTGACCCATCGGCAGAAGTGCGCGGGTTCACAGGTTTCCCGCTCTATCCGTGGGAACTTCGCCACCAAGCGTGAGATTCACGAGGCTGGACCTCCCCTGCGAATGGTGATCAGCCGGCGCGCTGCTTCGCTACAAGAGAGGCCAGCTCGTTCATGATCTTGACGATCTCGAAGTCCTTGGGCGTGTAGACCGCCGCCACGCCAGCGTCGAGCAGGCGGGGACGGTCGTCCTCGGGGATGATGCCCCCGGCGATGACGGGAGCCGTCACGCCCTCGGCGCGCAGCAGTCGGACGACCTCGGGGACCAGCTCGAGGTGGCTGCCCGAGAGGATCGAGAGGCCGACGATGTCGACGTCCTCGTCGCGCCCGACGGCCGCGATCTGCTCGGGGGTCAGGCGGATGCCCTGGTAGATGACCTCGAACCCGGCGTCGCGGGCGGCCACGGCGATCTGCTCGGCACCGTTGGAGTGGCCGTCGAGGCCGGGCTTGGCCACCAGGAACCGCGGTGGACCACCAGCCATGGACCGCACCCGCTGGGCGACGGAGCGGAGGCCGTCGGAGCCGCCGCCGGCCCCGGCCGCCGCGGCCACGCCGGTGGGGGCGCGGTACTCGCCGAACTCCTCGCGCAAGATGGCGGCCCACTCGCCGGTGGTGCCGCCGGCGTGGGCCAGGTCGATCGACGCCGGCATGACGTTCTCGCCCGAGCGGGCGACGCGGCGCAGCTCGTCGAGGCTGCGCTTGACGGCGTCGTTGTCCCGGTTGGCGCGCCACTCGTCGAGCTCGGCGATGGCGGCCTGCTGCACGCCGGGGTCGACCTTGAGGATGTTGTCGTCGCCGTCGAGCGGGGACGGCGCCGTCTCGGTGAACTTGTTGACGCCGACGACGGTGAGCTCGCCGGACTCGATCTTGCGCATCCGCTCGGCGTGGCTGCGCACGAGCCGGCCCTTCAGCTCCTCGATGGCCTCGAAGGCGCCGCCGAGGGCGAGGACCTCGTCGAGCTCGGCCTGAGCACCGTCGATGAGGTCCTTGGTCTTGGCCTCGACCACGTGGGAGCCGGCGAAGATGTCGTCGTACTCGAGCAGGTCGGTCTCGAACGCCAGCACCTGCTGGATGCGCAGCGCCCACTGCTGGTCCCAGGGGCGGGGCAGGCCGAGGGCCTCGTTCCACGCCGGGAGCTGGAGCGAGCGGGCCCGGGCATCCTTCGACAGGGTCACGCCGAGGGCCTCCAGCACGATGCGCTGCACGTTGTTCTCGGGCTGGGCTTCGGTGAGCCCGAGGCTGTTGACCTGCACGCCGTAGCGGAACCGGCGGGCCTTGGCGTCGGTGATGCCGTAGCGCTCCAGGCAGATCCGGTCCCACATCTGGGTGAAGGCCCGCATCTTGCAGGTCTCCTCCACGAAGCGGATGCCGGCGTTGACGAAGAACGAGATGGACCCGACCACGTTCACCATGCGGTCGTCGGGCACCTGGCCCGACTCCTTCACGGCATCGAGCACGTCGATGGCGGTGGCCAGGGAGTAGGCGATCTCCTGGACCGGCGTCGCCCCCGCCTCCTGCAGGTGGTAGCTGCAGACGTTCATCGGGTTCCAGTGCGGGATCCACTCCTGGCAGAACGCGAACATGTCGACGATCAGCCGGCGGGAGGGCAGCGGCGGGTAGATGTACGTCCCGCGGCTCAGGTACTCCTTGACGATGTCGTTCTGGGTGGTCCCCCGGAGCTGCTGGGACTTCACGCCCTGGCGCTCGGCGTTGGCGGTGTAGAGCCCGAGCATCCACGCGGCGACGGCGTTGATGGTCATCGACGTGTTCATCTCGCCGACGGGGATCTGATCGAGCAGCGTCTCCATGTGGCCGATGTGACTCACCGGCACGCCGACCTTGCCGACCTCGCCGCGGGCCATCGGGTCGTCGCTGTCGTAGCCCGTCTGGGTGGGGAGGTCGAAGGCGATCGACAGGCCGGTCTGGCCCTTGGCCAGATTGGTGCGGTACAGCTCGTTCGACGCCTTGGCGGTGGAGTGACCCGAGTAGGTCCGCATCATCCAGGGGCGGTCCGGCGTGCGCTGATCGGTCATGGGTCCATTCTCCGCCGTGGACGCAGGGAAAGTCACGCTGAGGCTGCCCGGCCGGCCCGTCGGCGCCGCGTTCAAGATCGGCTCGAAGGGGCCGATAGGACCGTGTGGCCCCTTCAGCGAACTGCCCCACCTGTCGTGCTGCGCTGCAGCTGACCAACCACGACACCTTCGACTCGTGGATCTGCCCCAACGGTCACGGCCTCGCCGCGACGCTCTCCGAGCTGTACGAGCGGGCGCAAGAAGACGAGATCCACGCGCTGTGGGCGCAGGCCAAGGCGGCGTGGGTGGCGGCCGAGCCCACCACCGGCAAGGCGTGCCCCATGTGCGAGCGCATCATGGTCTCGATCGTCGTCGGCACCGACGCGGACGAGGTCGACGAAGGGCAGCCGGGCGACGGTCCGAACACCGGTGAGGTGCCCATCGACGTGTGCGTCGTGGACCAGGTGATCTGGTTCGACGTGAACGAGCTCGAGCTGTTCCCCGCGGACCTGCCGGACCCCCAGCCGACCCCCGAGCAGGAGGCGGCGGTCCAAGACATCGCCCGCCGTTTCGCCGACGACGTCGCGGCCGTGCAGGAAGCTCGGACCATCGGCTTCACCGACCGGCTGCTGCGCCGCCTCCACCTGAGCCCCGCCGCCGCATCGGCGGTCAACCCGACCGCTCGCGCCGACGCCTGATCCTTCTGGTCGTCACTCGGGCAGGGTGACCCCGCGCTCGGCGGCCGCTTCGGCGACGGCTTCGGGGAACACGTTCTGCAGCAAGAAGAGGTCGCGGGCCAGCACGTAGCCCGGCGCCAGCGTCTTGGCGTACCGCTCGAAGTACATGAGCTGCTTCGACACGAGGAGCAGCTCCTTGGGCGCCGTGGCGCCGTACTGGTTGGCCAGCTCGAGGTTGGCCTTGAGCTGGTCGCCCAGGCTGACCGCGCCGATCCCCTGCGTGAGCATCGGCTCCATGACCATGGCGATGGCGGGGCCGGCGACCTCGGGGTCCACGTCATCGGGGATCACCCCGACCTTCTGGTACGCCCGCACGACCCGCCGGTAGTCCTGGTCGATGGTCGACGTGTACAGGATCTCCCGCATCGTGTCGCGCCACAGCTCGGGCAGCTCGCCCATGATCCCGAAGTCCAGGTAGCTGGCCCGCCCGTCTTCGAGCACCCAGAGGTTGCCGGCGTGGACGTCGCCGTGGAACGTGCCGTGGATGAGGGCGGCCTCGACCCACACCTTGATGCCGCGGCGCAGGATCAGCTCGCCGTCGACGCCCAGCGCAGCGATGGAGTCGAACTCGTCCATGGGGACGCCGCGCATCCGCTCCATGCAGATCAGGTGGGGGCCGCAGAAGTTCCAGTAGACCTCGGGGGCGGTGATGCCGGCGTTGTCGCCGAAGGCGCCGATGTGGTCTCGGAAGTACGTCTGGCGGTGGGCTTCGAGCGCGGCGTTGAGCTCCTGGTTGGTGACGTCGTGCAGGTCCTCGACCATGCCCACGACGTTGGCTCGCTTGGCGAAGTTGAGCCGGCTGATCAGCTTCGTGGCGAAGAAGTACTGGATCCGCAGATCGGTGTTCATGCGGTGGGCGATGTCGGGCCGCTGGAGCTTGATGACCGCCTCCCGCCCGTCCGGCAGCGTGCAGGCGTGGACCTGGGCGATGGACGCGGCCGAGAGGGGCACGTCGTCGAAGGCGGCGAAGACCGCTTCGGGCGGGGCGCCGAGCTGCTCCTCCACGAGGCGCCGCACGGTGGCCGGGTCGAACGGCCGGACCTCGTCGAGCATCTTCAGGCAGGCGTCGGCGAGCGGTGTCGGGAAGAGGCTGGGTGAGCTGGCGATGAGCTGGCCGAGCTTCACGAACGTCGGCCCGAGCTGGTCGAACCCCTCGACCACCCCTTCGGATGCGGCGGTCGCGAACGACCGGCCCTGGCGGCGCACGATCCACCCGGCGCACGACCGCAGGACGGCGGCGAAGAGCACGAAGCCGATCAGCAGCATCCGGCGCAGCTCGGTGACCCCGAAGCGGTCCAGCGGCGGCGCATGGACCTCCAGCGCCTCGGGAGGCGGTCCGTCTGCGTAGGGCCCGCGGTGCACGGCGAGACCGTACCCTCTGGCCACGGCGCCACCCAGGACGGTCTGAACCGGTCCAGCCCGGTTCTGTCGCAGAACGTGTCCCTAGACGGCGCGAACGGCGACAGGAGCCGATCAGGGCTCGAGCAGGCGGAAGACGGGGAAGCCGGGGGCGATGGCGAGGAGGTCCTCGTCGGGAGAGGAGGCGTCGATGCCCTCGAAGAAGCGGCCGACCTCCCAGGCCCACCTCTCGAGGTACTCGCGCAGGGCCGGGGGCTTGTCGGCGTCGGCCAGCTCTTCGGCGCGGAACGCCTCGACGCGCCGTCCGACCTTCAGCTCGCCCTGGCCGGCGGCCCGCAGGTTGCGCACCCACTCGGTGATCCCCCGAGGGGCGACGAGGTAGCGCTCGCCGTTGAGCACGAGCAGGTTCACGACGTTGGTGCGGATCTGGCCGGACTTGCGGCCCACGATCCGCAGCTCGCGCGACCCCGAGATGCTCACGCCGTGGCGGGTGAGCCAACCGGCGAACCGGTTGAAGATGCGGTCGCCGGCGGTGGGGGCGAGGTAGCGGGTGGTGGCGGGGTCGATGGTCTTCGTCATGGTGGCTCCTGTAACGGGAGAGCAACGCTCTCTGAATAGTGAGCAGTGTTCTCTCAGATCGGCTCCATGTCAAGAGCAGTGCTCTCGCAATTTGCGCTAGCGTGGAAGCATGCCGATCGACCCGAGCACGCCGCGCGCCCTGGCCCGGATCGAGCGCATCGCCGAGATCAAGGCCGCGGCGCGGCGGCAGCTCGCCGAGGTCGGGTCCGACGGCCTGTCGCTGCGGGCCGTCGCCCGGGAGCTCGACGTCGTCTCCTCGGCCGTCTACCGCTACTTCGCCAGCCGCGACGAGCTGCTGACGGCGCTGATCGTCGACTCCTACGACGCCGTGGGCGAGGTGGCCGAAGCGGCGGCGGCCGCGAGCGCGGGCCGGTCGGCCGGCGAGCGGTGGAGCGCGGTCGCAAGGGCGGTGCGGGCATGGGCGTACGCGCAGCCCCACGACTACGCCCTCATCTACGGCACCCCTGTCCCCGGCTACCGGGCGCCTGATGACACGGTCAGCCCGGCGCTGCGGGCCCCGCTCGCCGCGCTCGGGGTGGTCGTGGACGGCGTTGCCGCCGGCGAGATCGCCACCGATCGCCGCTCGCCCGTCACCCGGGTCGTGCACGCCGACCTCACGACGGTGCGGGCGGGTGCGGGGATGGATCTCGACGACGAGGTGATGGCCCGGTCGCTGGCGGCGTGGACGGGCCTGCTCGGCCACTTCAGCTACGAGCTGTTCGGCCACTTGCACAACGGCATCACCGACTTCGACGCCTTCTTCGAGCACCAGCTGGCGCGGTCCACCGCGGTGCTGATCGACGGCGGCCCGCCGGTCTGATGGGTACCTTCACCGCATGGACACCACGCCCGGACGGATCGCCCACGTCGCGCTGAACGTCGACGACCTCGCCGCCGCTCGCTCGTTCTACGAGGCGACCTTCGGCTGGACCTTCGAGCCGTGGTTCGGCATGGAGGACTTCTTCCGCATCTCCGGCCCCGACGGCGCCGAGCCCGGGCCGTTCGCGGTGATGCAGCAGCGGCGGGAGATCGCGGGCCGCCGGGTCGTCGGCCTCGAGGGCACGGTCGCGGTCGAAGACATCGAAGCGGTGATCGCTGCCGCCGAAGCCGCAGGGGGAGCGGTGCTGGCCCCGCCGACCGTGATCCCCACCGTCGGCACCCTGGCGTGGCTCGAAGACCCGTCGGGGAACGTGATCGGCGCGATGCAGTACGAGGCGGCCCTACCTCAGGGGGATCGACCACGCGAGAGGTGACCTGCTCCTGGGCCGCCGCGGCTCGGATGCGAGGGCCATCGTCGGAGGCGCGCAACGGCGCGTCGAGGAGGACGACCGCCGCCACCGCCTCGGCACCGAGGCCCGAGAGCCCGTGGCGCTGGGCCAGAGCAGCCAGCGAGTCGGCCAGGTCTCGCATCGAAACGACCATGACGTCGTCCGGAGAGGGCGGTGAGCGCCCAGGTGCACAGGCACCGGTCACCAAACGCCACGCATCAGAGGCGGGCCGGACGGGCTCGGCTAGGAAGCGGCAGGTGCGGTCTCGGCCGCCTTTTTGGCGGCGATGCGGCGGAGCGGGGGGTCGTACTTCGGCGGGACCTTGCGGGGCGGCAGGGCGTGGAGCAGGTCGTGCGATGCCTCGGTGATGATGGCGACGGCGCGCTCGAACGCCTCCTCGGTGGCGTCAGACGTCTTCTGCACGCCACTGATCTTGCGCACGTACTGGCGGGCCGCCGCCTCGATCTCCTCGTGGGTGGCGTGGGGCTCGAGCCCCCGGAGGGTGGTGATGTTGCGGCACATGCGACCCATGGTCGCGCGGCCCTCTGCCGCTGTCACCTGGTCGGTCACCCGCCGAACGCCGGCGGGAGCGGCCGCCGCACCGCCTCGGCGACGCGCTCCCGGTACTCCGCCCGGGCGATCTCGATCGCGCCGAGCGTGGCCAGGTGGTCGGTCTTCCACTGGACGTCGAGCAGGGCGGCACCCCCCTCGTTCAGCCGGTCGACCAGGCCGACCAGGGCCACCTTCGACGCGTCGGTCGCCCGGTGGAACATCGACTCACCGGCGAACAGGCCTCCGATCGCGATCCCGTACAGCCCACCGACCAGTTCGCCGTCGGACCAGGCCTCGACGCTGTGCGCCCAGCCCCGGCGGTGCAGGTCTCGGTACGCCGCCTTGATGCCCTTGCTGATCCAGCCGTGCGGCCGGAGCGGGTCGCTGCACGCCTCGATCACGTCGTCGAACGCGACGTCGACGCGCACCTCCATCCGGTCGCACGCCTTGCGCAGCGAGCGGCTCACCTTCAGCCCGTCGAGCGGGATGATCCCGCGGGGATCGGGCGACCACCATCCCGGCGCCCGGCTCCAGCGGACCGGCATCGGGAACAGCCCGGTCCGGTACGCGGCGAGGATCGTGCCCGGTTCCAGGTCGGCCCCGATGGCGACCAGACCCGACGCATCGGCCCGATCCGGGTCGGGCATCTCCCACCGGCTGGGCGGCGGCTCGACGGGCAGGCTCATGGCCCGTCGAGCTTGGCAGAACCGTGGTCGACGGCTCGCGCTCGGTGCGGAACCCGGTTCGGCTGCGCTCGACGTTGGTGTGCGAATCGACGCTCTGCCTCGATTCGCACACCAACTTCGGTACGGGGGCTAGTTCTTCCGGTAGTCGTAGAAGCCGATGCCGGACTTCCGGCCGAGCTGGCCGGCGGTGACCATGCGGCGCAGGGCGGGCACGGCGGCGTAGTTCGGGTCGCGGAACTCCTCGTACAGGGCGTCGAGGATCGACAGCGAGGTGTCGAGGCCCACCAGGTCGAGCAGGGCGAGCGGGCCCATCGGGAAGTTGCAGCCGCCCTTCATCGCCGTGTCGATGTCGTCGCGGTTGGCGGTGCCGTTCTCGAGCATGCGCACGGCGTTGTTGAGGTAGGGGAACAGCAGGGCGTTCACGATGAAGCCGGCGCGGTCTTTGACCTCGACGGGGTCCTTGCCGCAGGCCGTGGCGAAGGCGGTGACGGTGGCGACGGTCTCGTCGGAGGCGGTGAGCGGCCGGACGATCTCGACGAGCGACATCATCGGGGCCGGGTTGAAGAAGTGCACGCCGACGACGCGGTCGGGGCGCTGGGTGGCGACGGCCATGTCGATGACCGACAGCGTCGAGGTGTTGGTGGCGATGATGCCGCCGTCTTTGATGATGCCGTCGAGCTCAGCGAACAGCGCCTTCTTCACGTCCATGTCCTCGACGACCGACTCGATCACGAGGTCGCAGTCGGCGACGGCGCCGATGTGGTCGGTGGCGGTGACGCGGGCCAGGGCGGCGTCGGCGTCCTCCTGCGAGAGCTTGCCCCGCTCGACCTGCTTGGTCAGGGACTTGGTGAGGGAGGCGACCATGGCGTCGGCCGTCTCCTGCTTGCGGGACCGCAGCACCACCTCGTGGCCGGTCTTGGCCGCCACCTCGGCGATGCCGGACCCCATGATCCCCGAACCCAGAATGCCCACACGCTTGATCGTCATGGGCGGTCAAGCTACCGATCCGGCCTTCCTGGCGCCCAACCGGCGCCTGGATAGGGTCAGGGGAATGTCTGGACACCTGGCCCTGGTCGGCGGCGGCGAGTTCACCGAGGGATGCACGTTCGACGCGGGTCTGCTGGAGGCCAGCGGCGCCTCCGAGGTGCTCATCGTGCCCACCGCCGCGGCCTACGAGCACCCCCAGCGCCTCGTCGAGCGGGCGGCCGGCTGGTTCGACCGCCTCGGCGTGCCCGCCCGCGGCCTGGACCTGCTCGCTCGTCCTGATGCCTCGGCTCCCGCGGTGGTGGAGGCGCTGGCGGCGTCGACGTTCACCTACCTCGTCGGGGGCTCGCCCCTGCACCTCCGGGCGGTGCTCAAGGACTCGCCTGCGTGGGATGCCATCGAGGCGGCATGGCTGGGGGGCGGCGTGCTCGCTGGTTCGTCCGCTGGGGCCATGGTCCTGTGCGACCCGATGGTCGACCCCCGGGGCGGCGCGTTCACCCTCGGGCTCGGCCTGCGGCCAGGGGTCGCCGTGATCCCGGCTCACAACCACTGGTCCGAAGACGCTGCACACCGGACCCGCAAGATGAGCCCACCGGACCTGGTCCTGGCCGGCATCGACGAGTCCACCGCCTTGATCCGGGACCCGGAGGGGGCCTGGCGTGCCGAGGGCGCCGGTGAGGTGGTCCTGTTCCTCGGCGGCGCCCCCACGGACCTGAGCGCGCTCCCGGGCTAGCGCCAGGTGGGCTTGGAGGCGGGCTCGCTCAGCTCTCCTCGATGGTCACGTGCTCGAGGATGATCTGCTCGGTGGGGGCCTCGGTGCCGTCATCGAGGGCGGCCATGGCCGCGAGGACGTCGAGGCCCTTGGTCGTCTTGCCGAACACCGCGTAGGTCCCGTAGCTGGCGAGCGCGTCGGTACCGCCGTCATGGGCCAGGAAGAAGAACTGGGCGCCAGCGCTGTTGGGTTCGTTGGTCCGCGCCATCGCCAAGATCCCGGGTACGTAGTCCTCGGCCGTGTACGGGCCGCCTTCATCCGGGATCGTGTAGCCGGGCCCGGGGTCGGCGGCGTCTTGGGTGTGGGGCGAGCCGCCCTGCACGAAGCCGGCGGACTCGACGACGCGGTGGATGTCGGTCCCGTCGTAGTACCCGGAGCGGGCGAGGTTCACGAAGTTGTTCGTGGTGACGGGCGTCCGCTTGGTGTCGAGTTCGACCGTGATGTCGCCCTTCGAGGTCTCGAAGGTGGCCGTGTAGGTCTTGTCGAGGTCGATGCACTGCTTCGGCGCATCCTCGAAGGTGAGCACGGGCTCGTCGACCCCGTCAGCCGGCGCACACGCGCCCGTGCCGTAGGAGGCCTCGGCATCCGAGCCGCTGGCGGCCGTGGTGGTCGTGGCCTTGCCGGCACCGTCGCTCCCACCGCTGGATCCGCAGCCGGCCAGAACGAGCAGGATCGCCAGGCTCGCCGCCCCGGCCCTCGTTCGCCGGTTCACCCGAAGACCGGCTTGTAGAGGAGGATGGCGACCACCACCACGGCCAGCAGGATGACCAGGTTGCGGATGGTCTGGATCCGCTTGGCCTTGGCCGCCGCGGTCCGTTCGGCCTCGAGCTTGGCGGCCCGGTTGGCCTTCTGTCGGTCTCGCTTGTCGGTACCCATCGGCCGGGAACCCTACCGTTTCGTCTCCGGGCCGTAGCGGCGTGAACGCTCGTCGTGCCGGTTCAGATGGTCCGGCGCCCCGAAAGCGGCCAGAATGGACCGATGCGCGCCGAGGACCACGCCGACGAGGTCGAAGACGACCACGCCGGAGATGCTGACACCGCCTTCAGCGCGCAGGTGGGCCAGCGCCTGCGCGCCATCCGCCAGGCCCAGGGCCTGTCGCTGGCCGAGGTGGAGGCCCGGTCCGAGGGCCGGTGGAGCGCCTCGGCCGTCGGTGCCTACGAGCGGGGCTTCCGCACCCTTTCGCTGCCCCGCCTGAAGAGCCTGGCCGACTTCTACAAGGTGCCGGTGGCCGTCTTGCTGGGCGAGCCCCTCCCGGTGGAGACGGAAGCCGAGCGGCGCAAGATCGTCCTCGATCTGAGCGCCCTGGCCAAGATCGACCCGGCCGCACCCATCCGCCGCTTCGTGCAGTCGATCATCGAGGCCCGTGGCGACTTCAACGGCAAGGTGCTGTCGCTGCGCCACGACGACCTCAAGGCCCTGTGCACCCTGGTCGGGGGCGACATCCCCACCGGGGTGGCCCAGCTGCGGTCCTGGGGCGTGATGGTCGACGGGCCCGAGATCGCCTCGGACCCGCTTCGCAGTCTCTGAGGCTGCGCCGATAGCGTCACCCGCCGTGGGTCTCGTCGTCCAGAAGTTCGGTGGCACGTCCGTTGCCGATCCCGATCGCATCCGTGAGGTCGCCGATCACGTCGCGCGCACCCTGAAGCGGGGCGACCAGGTCGTCGTCGTGGTGTCGGCCATGGGCAAGGAGACCGACGAGCTCCTCCACCTGGCCTCGCAGGTGTCCAAGACCCGGCCTGGCCGGGAGATGGACATGCTGATCACGGCCGGTGAACGGAAGGCCACGGCCCTGCTCTGCATGGCGCTGCACGACCAGGGCATCCACGCCGACTCCTTCACGGGCAGCCAGGCCGGGTTCATCACCGACACGAACCACATGAACGCCAAGATCCTCGAAGTCCGCGCCGAGCGGGTGCGCGCCGCGGTCGATGCCGGGCACGTGCCCGTGGTGGGTGGCGCCCAGGGCGTGTCCACCAACAAGGACGTCACCTTCTTGGGTCGGGGCGGCTCGGACACCACGGCGGTGGCGCTGGCTGAGGCGCTGGGCGGCGACTGCGAGCTCTACACC
>Ga0182747_1001941_pt1 | contig 15164 bp, 21 predicted proteins | sample eDN3rd30CBELigBY_FD_128526 | JGI IMG/M metagenome (GOLD analysis project Ga0182747, IMG submission 128526) | Enriched backyard soil microbial communities from Emeryville, California, USA - eDNA 3rd pass 30_C BE-Lig BY (version 2) (version 2) | ecosystem: Environmental > Terrestrial > Soil >...
ATCCTTCAACGATACGCAGGGCGGCTGGGGCCATGGGGGTCACTCCTTATTGTACGGGATTCGCCGGCCGGACAAACGGGCTTCCCTGAAGCGGCGGACCGGAATCGCTGAAAACGTCCGATGAAATGAATGTACCCTATTTGTTCCTTGTTCGCAATATGTTCTTTTGGAAACTGGATACTGGCCTGTTTTATCCCCTGGTGGCCTAATTTGATTTTGGCAGTGGCCTAAGTCGGCCCGGAAAAGGAAACGGCGCTCAACCCGAGGGGAGCGCCGTGATGTAAAGGGAGTGTCCTAACCACTAGACGAAGGGAGGATTGGTCCTCCCGGCCAGAATCGAACTGGCGCTTCTCCGTTCTCTTAAACTCAAAAGAGCCATAGCACATAAGTGGCTTCCTCGCCACTTTCGTATTCGATTTTTTGAGGCCGCCTCAGTTGGTGGCCCCATCGCCGCACTCAATGTCGCACCAGCTATGCCTAAAGATACGCCACCGAACCGGAGGCGCGGATTCACCGTAATTCAGGGCGGAAAAAGTCATTAAAACAGTGGGTTGCATACAACCGCCAATTGTGTCAATTTTGGAACACTGGCTAAGAGTTAATGGCAGGAACACACAGGCGAGTTGACGGTTTTTAAAGAGCGGCCCTATATATGGGTCGTGATTAGCCCCCCGTCGGACTTGGCCAGCAATGGTCCCCGGCGGGGTTTTCTTTTTATGGCTATTACTGACGAACCGGCAGTCAAGAACGTGATGGCCTTCTTCGATGGCCAGAACCTATTTCAACATGCCAAGGATGCGTTCGGACACCACCACCCCAATTTTGATCCTGTAAAGCTGCATAGGGCCGTTTGTGAGGCCAACGACTGGCGACCAACACTCACCCGCTTTTACACCGGCGTCCCCAGCGAAGCCGAAAGTCCAATGTGGACCGGTTACTGGTCGAATCGAGTTATCGCATTGAAGCGTGCTGGAGTGCACGTCACCACACGCCCCCTTAGATACCGAAAAGCCCCAGCAATAGATCACCGGGGCGATCTCGTTTTAGACGATGATGGGGCTCAGATCATCACAACAACACCTCAAGAGAAGGGAATCGACGTGCGCCTCGCGCTTGACCTTGTTTCCTGTGCCAGAACGAAGCAATTCGATATCGCGTTGATCTTTAGCCAAGATCAAGATTTGCAAGAAGTCGTTCAGGAAATCGCCGATATCGCGAAGGAGCAAAATCGGTGGATTCGAGTGGCATCAGCTTTTCCATCCGGGCCAAACGCCTCCTACCGCCGGGGCATCGACAAAACCATGTGGTTCAAGATGGATCAGGAATTTTACGACAAGTGCCTTGATGCGAGAGACTACCGTCCCAAGAAATAAGTGGCCTATTTCGCAAATGCGAGTGGCCTAATTCGGCCAGTACCCGTTCATAGTCCAAAGGGTGCGCGTAATCCACAAGAGTACGCGCTAACCCGCTGCACCTAAAAAGAAAGCCCCGCCAAAGCGAGACTTTCTCGGGAAGCTCCCAGAAAGATTTGGCACCTTCGCGAACCTCCGCTGGCCGCCTTTATGGGCGGCCTCGTTCGCCCGCTGGCGATCGTTTGGTAAAGTTTCCGCTGCCGCCCTGCTGCTGACGCGAGGCACCGCTGGCCTGCTGCTGGCCGCCATGGCTGTACTCGAAAGCGCGATGGCCCGCGTTCCTAAATCCAATGTGATCATACGATGGCCCAGCTTGACCGTTTTGAATGACACAGCGGACGATCAGAACGCTGCTACTGAGGCGGGTTCAGCCACTTGCTCATCACCGTTCGCGGCGCGACCTCAAACCCGAGCCGCTCGTAAAACGCAACGACCTGCGTGTTCGTCTCCCGCACCAGCAATTGCGCTTTGACGATGCCTCGTGTGCGCAGCCAGTCCTCCGCCGCCTGCACCATCTGCTTACCAATACCGCTGCCGCGTGAGCCGGGATCGGATGCAACATAATAGAGCCAACCGCGATGGCCGTCGTGCCCGATCATGACGCTGCCCGTGATCTGGCCGGATTCATCCTCGCCGACCAAAACGTCCGAGCACGCACCAGCCAAAGCAAAGCGAAAGTCGGCGGCCGGATCGTTGTAGCTCGCAACCAGCCCGCAGGACTGCCACAGCGCGACGACAGCTGTTTCATCTTCAGGACCAGCATTTCTGATCTTCAACGACACGAAAAACCTCCAACTCTCACGCCATCGTCCGCACCAGATGCATCGCACCGATCAGTGCGCCGACCGACAGTACGGCCGAGCCGATCATGTAGACGGCGGTCGCGGCGAGTTCGCCACGCTCGATCAGATAGAACGAATCCAGCGAGAAGGTCGAGAATGTGGTGTAGCCGCCGCAGATGCCGACGGTGAGGAATATCCGCATGGCCTGCGGCAAATTCCATCGCGTCGCGAACAGGCCCGCAAAAAGGCCCATCACGAACGAACCGGTGATGTTGATGATGAGCGTCCCCCACGGGAAATCCGTGCCGAACAGCCTGCCCGCGCCAATGCCGACCAGATATCGCATCACCGAGCCGATCGCGCCGCTCACGGCCACCGCCATAATAAAAATCAAGTTCACTTGTCTCTTCCTCTTGTCATCCATTCGGCCACGCCTGTCAGCATGCCGAACACCATCAACGGGACGATCAGCTCCATGTCTGCGCCGAGCAGATACGCAGCGACCGCCACGGCCCAGATCGAGCCTGTGGTCCAGAGTGCGATGGCAAGTGAATGAGGAAGCCTTGAACGAGGAGGTCTCGAACGCGATGTCTCACGAGGCGGCCCAGCCATTGTCATGCACCCTTCTCCGGGCACATCGCTGGGAGGAATCATTCCTACCGACGCGAAAGCGCCTGGTAGGAGTCATCAGCCTTGCGGCGGTTATCGGGGGAACTCCATCCCCATCAACGGTTCAGAGAGGTTAGCGGCCACCAGTGGCCAAGGCAAGTATGGCAGCGGGCACGCTGCATACGCAGCGGCTTCATTATTGCACGCTGGTACGGATAACTTCGTATTTGCTGGACAGAGCTGAGCCGAGATTATTGACGGCAACGAGGATGACAATCGAAAGCCCCGCAGCGATCAAGGCATACTCGATCGAGGTGGCACCGGACTGATCCAGAAGGAAGCGTTTCACCGTTTTCATGGGAGGCACCGTAACGGCCAACCCTCAAGGCCCGGTAAATGAAACAGCACAATTTTACCGGATCAGGCGAAGAAAATGCCTGTCGCGCACCGAAGTGAGCCCACCAAAGGACCGGATTCCGCTGCCCAGAACACGCTGCGATATAATGGCTATCCGATATAAAGCGCCATGCAGGCCTGACCGCCCTTAAAACGACGGCAGCGCACGGGCCACACGCCCGGCCTGCTCTCCCGCTTCATACATATTCCCGAATAGATAGATTCCGCATCCAAGCGCGATCATGATCGCAACAATGGCGAGAAGCTGCAGATCGACCTCGTCAAAACCGCCCTTGAAGTGAAGATGCATAAGCTTCCTCCACTGAATGCGATCCTGCTTCGAAACGCTTCCTAGCCTATCACCACCGCGCTTAACGCGCGATGGTGATGATGTGCCTCAACACGCTGTCGACGCCGTGGATGCCGTGGCTATGGTGGCGGGACCGGCGCGTCGTGCGCTTGGCGGGCTGGTCCGCGTCATCATCGTTGCTGGCCTGCTGCTGACCCGAGCGGTCGGGGCCGATCGCCTCGAACTGCGCCTTTTGCTCATCGCTCAGCGTGCCATAGAAGTCGTTCAACGCGGCATGAACCGATTTCACCGCGCCGAGCAACGCATCGAGCCGCTCGCTCGCTGCAGCCAGCCGCGCGGGCGGCGTCAGCGCTGTGGAGGGACGACAGGTCGCTTTCAGCGAATCCGCGGCCTTGAAGGTCGCATCCTGAAGCGCCATCAGTTTCACTTTTTGAGCGTCACTGGGCTGCAATCGCTTGTTGATCTCGTCGGTCGGCCAGGCCACGGCGTCCGAGATCGAAGTAATACCGCAGCTTCCTTCGGTCGAAGCCGTTTGCTTGTTGTCCGCCTGCTTTTCGCGCGGCGAGATCGCAATCAGCTTCGCCTTCTGGTCGTCATTGAGCAGGCTGTAGAACTTCTCCATCGGAGGCTGGATGATGCCGATCGCCGATTTCATCGCCTCGATCCGTTGCTCCATCGCCGCGAGCCGCGCGGGCGCAGTCAGCGGAAGCGTGGTCGGGCATGCGGCGCGGATGGTCTCTGCGGCCTTCACCGACGCATTGCCGAGTTCATCAAGCGCAGCGCGCTGCTCATCGTTCGGGTTGATCGCCTGCTGGATCTTGTCGATCGGCAGACCGGCGATGTCGCCACTGTCCGCACCACACATCTGCGCCAATTGGTCGTCGTCGGACGGCGGCATCTGGCTGGTGGTCGTCTGCTTGCGCGAGCCACCCGTTGCCGGTGCAGCGCGCGGGCCTGACGGCAGATAGCCGCTCAGCGAGTCATAGCCATAGGGCGAGAACAGCCCCGCATAGATGTCACCATAGCCGTAGTCCCAGAAGCCGGGGCCATAGTCATAGCCCCACAGGCCGTAGTCATAGACATCGTAATATGCGAACGGCCAGAATAACGGTCCGACCCAGCCATAACCGCCGTGGTTATGGCGCCACCAGCCATGGTAACGGCCGTGATTCCAGCCATGCCAGCCGGCAGTCGCGGCGGCTGCGACCAGCGCAGTGCGCGCAGCGGGGTTGCGCAGCGCATTCCGGTTACGGAGCGCCCCGTTGACTGAACGCGAGCGCAGCCCCTGACGCACTGCATTGGCGCGCGGCGCATTTACCCGCGCACGGTTTACAGTTGCAGCCACTCCCGCACGCCGGGACGCTGCCCGTGCAGCATTGCGGGGACCCCGGTTGACCGCACGACCGACATTGCGGGTGCCTCGCGGCCCGGTGAAGGAGCGCGACGCGCCGACATGACGTCCCCCTCCATGAAACTGACGGGCGCCGCCGAAATGACGGCCGCCCCCTCCGAAATGCGCACCGCCGAAGCGTGCGCCCCCACCGTGGAAAGCGCGACCACCACCAAAATGGCCGCCACCAAAATGCGCGCCACCGCCTCGGCCGCCACCCATATGAACGCCGCCGCCTCCGCCACCACCACCACGCGGACGCGCATCGGACTGAATCGACAATGCCGCCAGGAAAGCAAACGCGACGACAGCAATCTTAAAAAAATGTCGCATGGGCTTCGCGCCTCAAATCCAGACAATCGTGTGCAAGCATATTAATAAACAGCGAAGCTAAAGGTTCCGGTGCCTCCGTGCGTTGTTGTCGCAGCAAGCAGGAGTCGCGGCTGGAATCCCAGCCTTATGCCGAAATCGTGAGAACGGATTCCTTCTGTTTTACGTGACTGATGCTTTTAGGACTCGCGTTTTAAAAACACGACGCTCATACTTCGATGGTCACCACGGCAATGGCCGGTGACCGAGAGACCGTTGAGCTCCCGTCTAGTCGTTAGACGTTCTACGGGGAGACGCTCGCATGAACGACCATATCTCCATCGCTCCATTGAACTGGAAGACTCTGGTGGCGCAAGCGCGCGCGGAAGCGGATGCCGCTCCCGAAGGCCGCGATCGCGACAAAATCCTGGAGCGTGCGGAATTGATCGAAATGTCGGCGCATATTGAAGGCTGGCTGAACGCCACAGACCTGCGTCCGCCAGTCGGGCGCTGACACCGCATCGCGCAGATCAAAAAGAAAGCTTGCAGCTAATGAGTTGCCGTCTTCGCGGCGCTCTTGGCGCTTTTCGCTTTGTGGCCCGCCTTCGGCGCGGGCGTCTCGGATGAGCGCACGTTGGCCCAGGGATCATTGCTCGCTTTCTGATCCGGCACCTTGGATTGCGCATCCCGCGCGGCCTTCTCAAGCGCGTCCTGCCGTGCCTTTTCCTCCGGCGACATCTGCTTGCCGCCTCCGAGCTGGAATCCCGGCATCGGCATGCCCTGAGCCAGCGCAGATGCAGCAGGCGTGATAACGAGCGCCGCCGCGGCTATGAAGGCCGCGAAATATCCCAGTCTTTTCATGGACAACTCTCCAATTTGGCGGCGTTTATAGCAAAAGCGGTCGCAGTGGTCCAAGCCGATCTCGACCCTGAGCCAAGTCCTTGGAGCGCAGCCACTTCCTTGAATCCGCCCCGCACGTGGTTAAGGGGCAGCTAAACCGATGGTTCGAATTTCAACCATCGTCCCAAGCCTATCTTGAAACCTCCCCGCTAGGGTCCCGCAGACCGCACGCGCACCGTATTGCCGCGCGAGGCGGCCGGGGATTTCGGACGTGACTGATACCGTGCATGCCTCCGTTGCAGGCCAGGCCCGCTCGCCGGATTCGGCGAACGTCCCTGCACGTCCGCCCGCGCTGTCCCGGCAAACTGCTAGCGCCATTCCCCTGAGCGAAATTCCCCTTGCCGCGTGGCAGGCTCTCGTCGAGCGCGCCGCCGAACCGAACGCCTGCTACCTGCCCGAATGGGAACTGGCGGTGAGCGCCTTTTCCCCGGGACGCACCAATGCCGAAGCATTGAGTTGCTACGCAGACAACGGCGAACTGATCGGCTTGATGCCGACGATCTCCGCACTTCGCGCCTACCAGTTGCCGCTGCCCGCCTATGTGACGGCCGATTCCTTTCCTCCGCTCGGCACCATTCTGATTAACCGCGACCGGGCCGATGAAGCCGTCAGCGGATTGATCCGTCAGGCCCGCGGTGGCGGTGCCCGCGCGCTAATCCTGCGCGACACGCCGCTCAACGGCGCCGTGATGCAGGCCTTCACCCGCGTGCTCGCATGGAGCAACCTCCACCCGATCGTTCTGAAGACGCACAACCGTGCGCTGCTCGACGCCACGCGTGATGCCGACGAACTGCTGCACGAAGCGCTCGGCACCAAGAAGCTGAAAGAACTGCGGCGCCAGCGCAACCGGCTTGGCGATTCCGGTGAGGTCATCTATCGCGTGGCCTCGACACCTGACGACGTCATCCCGGCGCTGGAGATTTTTCTCAAGCTCGAAGCCAGCGGCTGGAAAGGCAAGCGCGGCACCGCGCTCCTTCAGAATGAAGGCCATCTCGCTTTCATCCGCCGCGCTGTACGCGACATGGCGGCACGCGGGCATGGCCAAGTGATTTCGCTTCACGCCGGCGATACACCGGTAGCGGCGGCTGTCGTTCTGCGTCACCTCGACCGCGCGATCTACTTCAAGCTCGGCGTCGACGAACGTTTCGCCAGATATTCGCCGGGCGTGCAGATGACACTCGAGCTGACGCGCCAGATGTGCGCCGATCCGACGATTGCCTCGGTCGATTCCACCGCCGACGCCAATCACTCCATGATCGATCCGATCTGGCGCGCCCGCCTAGCCGTGGGCGACATCCTGATCCCGTTCCGGCGCAACGATCCATCCGTGCCTTTCATCCGCGGGGCGCTGGCGCTACGCCGCGCTGCGATGGTTCCTGCGCGCAAGGCCGTCCACCTCATTCGACGAATAAAGGAGAAACGCTCATGAACGCCGCGTCCCATGTCGCTCCCGTCATCACCGCCTCGAACGATTCGCTGACGCGCGATTTCCCGCTGAAGCCCTTCGCGATCCGCCATATGCTCGCCGGGCATCCACTGCTGACGCTGCCGCGCATCGCGAAGCTCGCCTCGGACCTGCCGCGCGATCTGATCGAATACAACTCCGGCGCGGCGAACATCAGCCAGGATCCGGACAAAGTTGCCTCGGTCGATCTCAACCCGGTCGAGATCGTCAATCGCATCGAGACGGCCGGTGCCTGGATGGTGCTAAAGCGGATCGAGAAGTCACCGGAGTATCGTGTGCTATTGGAAGACACCCTGCTCTCGGTCGCTCGTGCCCGCGGCTTCAACAGCCTCGCCGAGGCCGGCTTCTCGCAGATCGAAGGCTTCCTCTTCGTCTCCTCGCCAAACTCCACCACGCCGTTCCATATGGATGCCGAGGACAATTTCTTCGTGCATATCCACGGGGAGAAAACCTTCGCCATCTTCGACAACCGCGATGGCAGCATCGCCGATAACGCGCAGGTCGAATATTCGACCACCAAGCACCGCAACCTGCCCTACAATGACAACTTCAAGCCACGCGGCGTGGAGTATCATTTAGTCGACGGCGACGGCTGTTACGTGCCCTATCAGTGGCCGCATTGGGTGAAGACGGCGGGTTCATACTCGATCTCGATGGCGATCACCTGGAAGACGGCCGAGGTTCGCCGCCTCAACGATCTTCACGTCTTCAACTCGATGCTGCGCGGGCTTGGCCTGCCGCAATCAACTCCCGGTCAAAATCCGGGCTGGGATGCCGTCAAGCTCGCGGTGTTCCGCACCGGCCGCGGCATCGTCGAGCCGTTGCGCAAATCCGAAACGATGCGCCGTGTACTACGTCGCATCGCGCTTGGAAAGAATGCGAACTATTATCTAAAGACCTGAGCGGTTCAGACCGAACCGCTCATCTCCATCGAGACCTGGCGGATCGCGTCCGCCAGTTGCTCGGGCGGCTGCGCTCCGGAAACAGCATACCGGCTTGCAAAAATATAGGTCGGCACACCACTGATCCCCTTGCTCGCCGCCTCGGCAGCTTGCGCCGAGACCAGATCGACATCCTTATCAGTGCCAAGACGGCGCCGCATCTCGTCCGCATCGAGTCCGACGTCGGCCGCAGCCTGCACCAGCACGTCCTGTTTCGTCAGATCACCGCCGTCGCGGAAATAAAGCTCCATCAGCTTCTGCTTCATGGCTGCCGCAGCGCCAGACGCAGCCGCCCAATGAATTAGACGATGGCAGTCGATCGTATTGGGCTGGCGATGCACACTCTCCGGGTTGTACTGCAGTCCTTCTGCCGCCGCCGCTTCCTTGATGCGGCTGGCAATGCCCTTGTAGGCCTCGACCGATCCGAACTTCGTGACGAGATAATCCTCACGCGACATGCCTTCGCGCGGCACCCACGGGTTAAGGAAAAACGGCCGCCAGCTCACCTCGACAGGAACGTCATGCGCGAGCGCCAGCGCGCGTTCGAGACGATGTTTGCCAATGTAGCACCATGGGCAGACGACATCGGAGACGACGTCGATCTGAAGCGGACGGGATGAATTCATGACAATCTCTGGCGCCGGGATGTCCCCGAGATAAGCGCGAGAGAGGAATAAACAACCGCCTCAGGCGCGAGCGCTGCCGCTCCGGAGCGACGTGCCACGAGAGGCCCGCACGGTGCTTTCCGCCTGCGGACCGGGCCGCGCACCGCTGCTGGCAGCACGTGCGTATTCCGCCGTTCTGCGGCTTGAGGAGCGAGTTGTCTTGGTGCCGGAAACCTTGAGCGACTTGGTCTTGGACGCTTTGGCTTTGGATGACTTGCCTTTCGCAGCCTTGGCCTTCGCAGACTTTTTAGCCGCCTTCTTCTGCGCCTTCAGCTTTTCCTTCGCCTTTTCGGCGCGAGCCTCGGCACGCTGCTTCGCCCGCTTCTTCTCGCAGGCCGCGCACTTGCACCCGATCGGCTTGAGGTATTCCTTGAAATACTCGGTGCCGTAATCGTAGTTGATCTCCTCGCCCGGCGCGATGTTCTTGATGGCGCGGATATGCACCGTGCGCTTGCGGGAATTGACGTCGGATTCCGCATTCGGCCGGCAGGCATGATTGATGTAGCGGGCGGTGTTCTTGCGGACCGACCCGTCAATGGTCCAGCGGTTGTTGATCTGGAACAGGTACTTGTTCTCGACCTCGTCGTCCTTCTTCTTCCGGCAATCCAGCATGGGGCCGAAATAGCGGATGATCTGGGTGCCCTTCTTGATCGGCTTGGTGGCAAACAGACCGAGACCGGTCTTGGAGCGTCCGATCCGGTAAGGCTTATTCGACGAGATGACAGGCATGACCAACCACAGGATAGAGTACGCCGCTTAGTAGAGCGATTCCTGCAGCATGTCATGCCTTTCGGGGGATTCCACATGACATTGGTGCGACCGTCCCCCATTTATTGGGGCTGTCCACCGGTTCCGGTGGGCCTATTCCGCAGGCTGCGGCGCAAACGCGTCATGCCGCAGCGTCAGGAAGCTGAGACACAAGGCGCAGCAGGCGCAGGCGGCGATGATCGCCACCATCGGCAGGGGATGCCCGTCGAAGAACAGGCTCGCCAGCGCGATCACCGCACCGCCCGCCACCATCTGCAGCGTCCCCGCGAGCGACGAGGCGATGCCGGCGATCGGACCGTGCTCCTCAAGCGTCAGCACCATCGTGGTCGGAATGACGAGGCCGAGGAATGCAAAACCCAGAAACAGCAATGCAACCAGCACCGCGAGGCTATCCACTCCGGCGAGCGTCACGCCGAGAAGCAAGAGCGCGAATGCCGTGTAGATTCCGGCCGCCGTCATCACCACGCGTGAAAGGCCGAACCGCTTGCCAAGCGTGGCGGCGAACTGCGAAGCACCGATAAAACCAAAAGCATTGATGGAGAAACCGAAACTGTACTGCGTCGGCGTCAGCCCATAGTGACCGATATAGATGAATGAGGAACTCGCGAGAAACGCAAAGAAGCTCGCCATGCCAAACCCTCCGATGAAGGTCAGGCCGAGAAAGCGCGAGTCGGCCAGCAAGTGGCCGAAGCCGCGCAGCACACTGCGGACGTTCGCCTCCAGCCGCTGATGATGCAGCCGCGTCTCCGGCAGGAAAGCGAATATCAGGGCACAGGCCAACACCGCCGCGATCGTGACCGCGACGAACACCGCCCGCCAGCCGAACGGCACGATCAGTGCGCTGCCCGTCACCGGCGCGAGAATGGGCGACACGCTGAACACCAGCATCATCAGGGACATTAGCCGCGTCGCCTCATTGCCGGTGTGCAGATCGCGGATGATCGCGCGCGGGATGACCATACCCGCTGCCGCGCCGATACCCTGCACTACCCGCGCCGCAATCAGCCATTCGACAGTGGGCGCAAGCGCGCAGCCGATCGAGCCCACAATAAATAGCGCCAACCCGGCGTAGAGCGGCGGCTTGCGGCCGACCACATCCGACAGCGGTCCGTAAATGAGCTGACACACGCCGAACGCCATGAAGAACGCCATCAGCGTCATTTGCGTCGCCGCGGTGGTCGCCTTGAGGTCACCCGCAATCGAGGGCAGCGCCGGCAGATACATGTCGATCGCGAACGGACCGACAGCCGACAACAGGCCCAGGACGATGGCATATCTGGCGTAGCTACGCGACGACACGGATGAATCCTTCTTCGTGATCCCGCGACGCGGACATCACAACACTTGAGATGAAACTGGAATTGATGCCGGCCACCCTTCTGCGGGAGGCGATGGCAGCATCTATCTTACATCCACACCACTCCCAAGGGCGATGACGATTTATTGACCGTCATAGGCCTGTTGCAAACCGGCAATGTCGAGCTTGATCATCTTCATCATAGCCGTCATCACGCGGTCGGTGGTGGCCGCATCGCTGCCGAGCAGCTTCGGAAAAATCCGTGGTGCGATTTGCCACGCGACACCGTATTTGTCCGTCAGCCAGCCGCAGGCCATGGTCTGGCCGCCTGCACCGAGCTTATCCCAGTAGTCATCGATTTCCTTCTGCGTGTCACACAAGGCCACCAGCGACATTGACGGACTGAACTGGAATTGCGGATTGCCGTTCAGCGCAAGCACGCGTTGACCGTCCAGCACAGCGGTTGCGGAAATCACCGACCCCTTCGCAAACGGCCCTACCTCGCCCGCGCGATGAACGTTTTCGATGCTCGAATTGCGGATGATGGAGACGTAATAGCGCAGCGCCTCCTCGGCTTCCGACTTGAACCACAGGCAGGGAAAAAGATTCGACATTATTGAACTCCGTTATCTGCTGCTTGCGAACATCTGCGCCGCATAGATTTCGAAACGGTCGAAAGTGCCAGTCCATCCCACACCGTGTCCGTCACGATCACCGATGGAATGGAAACCCACCTGCCGCAAAGTCACCAGCGTGCCGCCATCACGTTCCTCGAACGTCAGCGTCACTACGGTTTCGACGTTCGGAAATTCGACATAGTGGTTGTTATCCCAAGTGAAGGTGAACACCAGCCGTTCCGGCGGCACGATCTCCTTGAAAACACCGTGCTGCCAGAGCGGTGAACCGTCCTCCGTCGACTCGAGGCAATGACGCCACCGCCCACCGACGCGCAGGTCCATATGCATCTCGATGGCGGGGCACATCGGCGGGCCCCACCAGTGCTTGGCGTGATCCGGATCAGTCCATGCCTTCCAGACCAGTTCCCGCGGCGCCTTGAAGACGCGCGAGACGACAAGCTCCTGTTCCTTCAAAGGCAACGGACTGACGGATGCTGACATGTGTCCGGACATGGAACGGCTCTGTATGCGGTGATTACATTTTCTTTTCGCAGTTCACCATCCAGGGCGTGCCGAACTTATCGACCAGCACCCCGAAGCGCTGCGCCCAGAAGGTTTCTGCAATCGGCATCGTAATCTGCGCGCCTTCCGAAAGCGCCTTGAAGATACGATCCGCCTCCTCCGGCTTTTCGACGCTCAGATTGAGGTCGAAGCCCTGCGGCTTGTTGAAACGATCCGCAGGAGAGTCCGACGCCATGACGATCTGATCGCCGATCGACATGCGTGCATGCATGATCTTGTTCAGCAACTCCGGCGGATGCTGCATGTCGCCTGGCATATCCTTGTAGGGCAGCATCGCTTCGATTTTCGCACCGAGCACTTTTTCATAAAACTTGAAGGCTTCTTCGCATTGGCCGTTGAAAAACAGGTACGGGATCACTTTCATGACGCATCCTCCTTGGATCTTCGATTGCGGCAGCCGAAAGGTGCCGGGTTATAGGATTGCCTCGCGACGCTTTTATGTCCGCCGCAGGGGAATGAGCGCGCGTACGCGCTCATCGCGCAGGTAAAGTCCACCCCACATCATAAGCGCGAGATAGACACCGAAGAACGTGTGGCTGAATAACGGACTGCCAGCGAGAACATGGACGTAGATCGCACCGCCAATATAGCCGGTAAGCCAGATTGCGCCGAGTACGGCCGTGCGCGGAACGGCGTAGAGTACTGTGCCGATCAGCGTGAGGGCACCCAACATCGGCGCGAGATGAACCGGAATGCCAAGCTGCTGCGAGGTGGTGATGACGATGTCGAGCGGGATCAGCTTGATCGCGCCGTCGAACAGCAAGAACACTGTCACAAGCCCGCTGAGCACGCGCCCGGTCCAGATCGCAGCATTGGAAATAGTGCCTGTCGAAACAGTCGGCATGTAGTCGCTGGTCATCATCGCCTCCAGGCTACGTTATTTTGCCAGATAGGCTTCGAGCTGATCGAACGTGCCGCCAAAGCCCTGCTGCATCGAGCCGAACATGCCCTCAAAGAAAGCGCATTCCTCGGCAGTCGCGCGGATCGGTTGGCCGCGCAATTCGAGCCGCGTCTTGCCGCCTTCATCGTGGAAAGTCACAACGTTGCGAACTTCTTTCGGCCAGCTTTCGCTGAAGGGCGCTCGGGTGATGTCGCCTGCTTCGTTCGAGAATGAATTCACGAACACGATACGCTCGGGCTTCACTAGCTCCTCGTAATGGAAGATTCCCCACCATTTGTCGCAGTTCGGCATTTGCATCGAATAGTGGAATGTGCCGCCCGGAGTGGCATCAAACTCCTCGACCTCGATGACGCAGCCCTTCGGACCCCACCATTCCTCCAGCGCTTCACGCTCGGTCCATGCCTTCCACACGACATCGCGAGGCGCGTTGAAGGTGCGTGTGACGGTGAATTCCTGAACGGTCGTTTCACTTGCGGCCATCGGTCTTCCCTTTCGATCTTGGTTTTGGCTTGTCGTCGTTGTCGTCACTGCCTGACTGCAGGCGTTCCAGATAGGCATCGAGGCGATCGAAGCTCGCCTCCCAGAATTTCCGGTAGAAATCGATCCAGCCTGCCGCCTCTTTCAAAGGTGCGGCGTCGAGCTTGCACGGCCGCCACTGCGCGTTGCGTCCGCGGGTAATCAATCCCGCTCCTTCCAGCACCTTGAGGTGCTTGGAGACGGCAGGAAGGCTCATCTCGAACGGTTTGGCCAGTTCGTTCACCGAAGTTTCGCCGAGCGCGAGCCGGGCGAGAATTGCGCGCCGCGTGGGATCAGCCAATGCAGAAAACGTGCTGGAAAGACGGTCCATTCTGGGCATCTCTTGTATTTAACCTATAGGTTAAGTACAGTACGGAGGTGACTGCGTCAAGAACTATCGGGCTATCGAAGTCAGGATCGGACCAGCCATTGATTTGCCTCGGCAATTCGCCGACGCGCAGCCAGCAATCCCTGTCAGGAGCACCCCATGACCATCACCATCACCGCCTTTGAGCACTCACCGGATGGAGGCAAGGGGCTGGCACGCGATACACGCGTTCGCTGGGCACTCGAAGAAGTGAGTCAGCCTTATGAGGTTCGCCCTGTTTCGTTTCGCGCGATGAAAGAGCCTGCACATCTGGCGCTTCATCCGTTCGGCCAGATTCCAACCTATGAGGAAGGCGACCTTTCCCTGTTCGAAACGGGATCGATCGTCCTCCATATCGCCGAGCGCCATGCGGGTCTGCTGCCGGATGACACCCGTGCGCGGGCGCGCGCGATTACGTGGATGTTTGCCGCGGTCAATACGGTTGAGCCGCCGATTCTTGAACTCGTGACCGCCAAGTTCATGGAGAACGACAAACCCTGGAGTAAGGAACGTATGCCTTTGGTCGTGGATCGCATCCACGGCCGGCTCAGGCAGCTATCTGTTCGCTTGGGTAGCGCCGATTGGCTCGATGGCACATTCAGCGCCGGCGACCTGATGATGGTATCCGTGCTGCTCAGGCTGAAATCATCGGGCATTCTGGGCGAATACCGAAATTTGGCCGCTTATGTCGCCCGAGGCGAGGCGCGGCCTGCCTATAAGCGAGCCTTCGACGCTCAGTTAGCACTTAACACAGCAAGCCAGCGACCAGCGGATTAAGGCCCGTTCCGAACACGGGTCCCGCTTATCGTTTCTCGCCAACGGCGATCAGCGGTTACGACGTTCTTCGTCCCGCTGCTTCTCAATCCGTTCGGCAAGCCCTTCGTTTGGCAGGCCCAATCCCAGAGTGCCGCGACCTTCGAAGAAAGGCGCGAACTCG
>Ga0182747_1001943_pt1 | contig 15153 bp, 17 predicted proteins | sample eDN3rd30CBELigBY_FD_128526 | JGI IMG/M metagenome (GOLD analysis project Ga0182747, IMG submission 128526) | Enriched backyard soil microbial communities from Emeryville, California, USA - eDNA 3rd pass 30_C BE-Lig BY (version 2) (version 2) | ecosystem: Environmental > Terrestrial > Soil >...
GAGTAGCCCTTTCCGAGGTCATATTTCATCTTCGGATCTCTTAGGTCAACTGTAAGTTCGCCCATGGATTGGTTTGTCTTTTTATTTGTCAAACCAAATGACATTTTATTTAATTCATTCCTGAATGAAGCCTGGAAAACCGAATAGCCTTCATATGTGAGTGGTAAATTTACACGTACCTTATAATCTTCAACCTTTTTAAGGGTTGGTTTCTCTCCAGGGAGATTTTCGCCAACGCGTTTATATAGAACAACGTTAGATTGATAATTTTTTACAACTTCCCCGGCCTTATCAATCGCCTTTTCGAAGGTTTTATCTTTATTTTTATCGTAATGCTCCAGAATGAACTTGTTATTTTGAAGATAGAACTTTCCATCCGTCTCTGGAACAACAGCTGTTTCACCTTCACGCACCCAAAGGTCCTCGTTAACATACATTCCTGGAATAAAGCGCAGCATACCGCCGAATAAGAAAATAATTAAACCGACATGGTTTACGTATGGACCCCAGCGAGAAAAACGACCCTTTTCCGCTAGAATATCTCCATTTTCTTCTCGAATATTGTAGCGCCGTTCTTGTAAATGTTTCTTAACGATTGAAAAATCACTTTCACTTGCTGATTCGTTCACCCCGAAAACACGCTGACGTTTTAAAAAACCTTCATGTCGAGTTACTCTTTGGGCTTTAAGAGCCTTATACAATGGCACAACACGATCAAGACTACAAATGACTAGCGATATTCCAATCATTGCAATCAAAACTAAGTACCACCAAGAACTATATAGGTTATTAAATCCCAATTGGTAATATAATTTACCAAACCAGCCATATTCTTGTTCGTAGTATACATCTGGAGGTAAATCGATATACATTTCTTGAGGCAATATGGTACCAAGTGATGAGGCAATTAAGGTGATTATAATCAGCCAAACTCCAACTTTTACTGATGAAAAAAAGTTCCATATTTTATCAATAATCGTTTTATTATATGTTTGTGAACGGCGTGCACTCCCTTCATAACGCATATCAATAAGCTGTTCTGTAGTAGATTGAACGATCAGCTCTTTTCCACATGCTTCACATAAAACGGTTCCATGGGGATTCACATGCCCACATTCACATTTAACATCCTTCATTCGAAAAAACTCCCTACAACCTTAAGGTTTAATTTTCTCCATAAACTCCCTTACTTTTTCTTCCGTGAGTTCACCAGTATAATAATTTACAACCTCGCCATTTTTATCAATTAAAAAAGTAGCTGGAAGCGGATCAATACCATAAGTATTCATGACTTCTTTATCCGTATCAATCATAATTGGAAAATCCAGTTTTAAACGCTCTGCAAATTGATTAACTGCGAGTTCAGATTCTTGAATATCTACTGTCAAGACTTGAACACCTTTGTCTTTATACTGATGATACTGATTATTAATATAAGGCATTTCCTTTTTACATGGCGGGCACCATGTTCCCCAGAAATTCAGGAATACCCCTTGTCCACGGTAATCTGAAAGCTGATGCTTTTTTCCTTGCATATCGACCAATGCAAAATCAGGAGCCTGTGCACCTACCGCAACTTTTTGTTTCGTATCGTTTGTAAAATTTTGATACAACGTATAAACAACGGCAGCACCTAGTAATAGTAAGATGATGGATCTTATAACTAATCGCCGTTTTTTCATAAGAAAACCCTCCCATAACCACTTGACACAGTTTGTCTAATTATAGCATTTCTCAATATATTCACAGTGTTAACGCAGAACGTAATTTGTGACGGTTTTATGAATTTTTTTTGGCAGACCCCATCCCAAGTGCTCTAAGTTGCTTTACTTCATGTGGTGTCAGTTCTCTTGCGTCACCTGTTCTTAAACCACTTAATGTTAAAAAACCGTAGCGTTCACGCTTTAATTTCACCACTTCATGGCCAATCGCTTCGAACATCCTTCTAACCTGACGATTTCTACCTTCATGGATGGTTATTTCAACGATTGCAGTTTGTTTTTTATTATCTGCCGAGAGTAATTTCACTCTTGCAGGGGCCGTTTTACCATCTTCTAGACGGATACCCCTTTCTAGTTTCCTTAAATTTTCCTTTAAGGGAATTCCTTTCACTTTTGCTACATAAACCTTATCAATTTCATTTTTAGGATGCATCAGTATATTAGCAAATTCCCCGTCATTGGTTAGCACTAATAAACCTGATGTATCATAATCAAGACGTCCAACGGGATAAATTCTTTCTTTTAGATGCGGAAAGAAATCTGTGACTACTTTTCTGCCCTTATCATCATTAACACTTGAGATAACTCCTCGTGGTTTATATAAAAGGAAATAAACAGGTTCTTCTTTCTCAATCTGAATTTCATCTACTTCTACCCTATCAGATGCAGAAACTTTCAGTCCAAGTTCCGTAACAACCTTTCCATTAACCTTTACGCGCCTTTCTTTTATTAGGTCCTCTGCTTTTCTTCTAGAAGCAATGCCCGCCCGAGCAATTACTTTTTGTAATCTTTCCATTGTTCCACCTCGAATTTATCTATATAAAACGATTTGACAGCAGCAAACTGCATCCTATCCTTATGAATTATGACACAATTCCTTCACTTTTCAAAGTAACGGATATTATTACAGAAAAATAAAAATAGCATGTCCAAAGAACATGCTACAATCGTGTTAATTATTTTGTACCAAAGATTAAACCAACAACGGCAATCGCCGCAATAATACCAACGACATCCGCGAGGAGTCCTACTTTAAGGGCATCCCCCATTTTTTTAATACCAACAGCTCCAAAATAAACGGTTAACACATAAAACGTCGTGTCAGTACTCCCTTGCAAAACAGATGCTAAACGGCCAATAAATGAATCAGGACCATATACAGCAATTAAATCACTTGTCATCCCAAGTGCTGCATTCCCAGAAATTGGCCTTATGATTAGTAATGGCACAATTTCAGCAGGTACGCCCATTGTTTTCATGAGTGGGCGAATCCAATTCATTAAAGCATCAAGTGCACCAGATGCCCGGAAGACGGAAATAGCCACAAGCATACCAACTAGAAAGGGAATAATGGATACAGCAATTTTAATGCCTTCCTTTCCTCCCTCAACAAAACTTTCATAGGTAGAGACGCGTTTGATTGTCCCATATAATAGAATAAACCCAATGAGTAATGGAATAAAAGTTAATGAAATTACCGAAATGAGTTCCATGCATCCTCATCCTTTTCTGTTTCTGCGATAATAGAAATAACGGTCAATTAGGATTGCTCCTAGTGCTGAAATAATAGTTGCAATGATTGTTGGAATGACAATCTCCGTAGGAGATGCTGAATGATAGTTCATTCTAATCGCAATGACAGTAGTAGGAATAATTGTAATACTTGCTGTATTAATTGCTAAAAAGGTGACCATGGATCTGCTGGCAGAATCCTTTCCCCCATTTAACTTTTTTAATTCTTCCATTGCCTTAATCCCTAAGGGAGTGGCAGCGTTCCCTAATCCAAACATATTTGAAATCATATTGGATAATATATATCCCATCGCTGGATGGTTAACTGGTACCTCCGGGAAAAGTCGTTTAACTAGCGGTCGAAAAAATCTAGAAAGACGCTCTAGAAGGCCCGATTCCTCCGCAATCCGCATCATTCCAAGCCAAAAGACCAGAACACTAATAAGCCCGATACACAGTGTCACCGCTTCTTTCGCCCCATCAAAGATTGCTTTGTTCACTTCAGCCATGGTTCCATTGATTAATGCGAAAATAAAACCAACAATAAACATAAACACCCAGATATAATTAACCATTGTCCTTCACACCACAAAAGATAAGAAAAATTTTCTTTACGAATTCAAACATTCCTTCTTTCTTTACAGGCACGCTTTGATAGTAAATAGGCGTTTCTTGGACAACACGCCCATCTAAGTAAACTGCAGCCTTACCTACGACTACATCATTCTTCTTATCATCATCAAATTTTTGTGTCGGTTTATTCAGTTTGTATTTTATGGAGAATAAATCCATTTCCTCGCTTGTAACCGGATAAACAATTGTTTTCTTTATATATAGGTGATTCTTATAAGCCTTATTCTTAATACCATCAATCTTACCCTCAGCTAACACTTCAGCCATATCAAACCCTTTAAAACCACTTTCATACATAGAAATATGGTCATTCCAATCATCTGGATCGTTTAAGGTGACTGCAATTAAGCTCATATCTCCCTTTGTTGCCGTTGTTACCAAGGTTCGTTTCGCCCGTTTTGTGTACCCTGTTTTTCCACCGGTGGTATATTTATATTTTGTTAGCAAGCGGTTTTTATTTTTCCAAACACGGTCCCAATCTTCAGTAGGATTTGGTGCTCGATAAACCTTTGTTCCAGAGATTTTTTTAAAGGTTTTGTCCTGCATGGCATAACGCATTAACACAGCCATGTCATAGGCTGTGGAGTAATGATTTTCATGATCATCAAGGCCATGAGGATTAGAAAAATGGGTATTTAACATCCCGATTTGCTTTGCTTTTTGATTCATTAGATAGGCAAAACCCTCAACACTTCCACCCACATATTCGGCTATTGCTACTGCAGTGTCATTTCCAGACCTGAGCATCAATCCATAGACTAAATCTTTAAGTTTAATTTTTTCTCCTGGCTTTAAATAAACAGATGATCCTTCCGCACGAGTTGCTTGTTCACTTACTTTTACATATTCATTCATTTTCCCCGATTCAATCGCTAGCTTCGCAGTCATTATTTTCGTAATACTCGCGATTCTTCTTTTTGTGTGGGCATCTTTCTCAAAAAGGATACGCCCTGATTTCTGCTCTATTAAAACAGCACTTGCTGCACTTACGGAAACAGAAGCTTCCACCTTTTGAGGAATGTTAGCAATGAATAGTGAGACCATGAGGGAATACATAACTAGCTTCCAAATCATTCTCATTAGATTTACCCCGTCCCCTTGTAAAGTTATCTTCTCTTTTAGTCAAAGCGGTTTCTGCTTTTCATTTTTCTTGTACAAGTTTATGCAGGACAAGGCTTGTTATGACAATTTGCTGAAGAAAAACGAAAGCAGACGACAACATGCCGTCTGCTCAATTTCATTTCCCTTATTACATTGCTGTCCATTTCATGTCTGCTGATTTTTCAAAACGCATTTCTACATCATGCCAATTGACTATGTTCCACCAATTGTCTACATATTCAGGTCTTTTATTCTTGTACTGAAGATAATAAGCATGCTCCCAAACATCTAATACCAAGAGTGGAATGGTATCCCATTGAGTCAAAAGCATATGTCGTTCAGATTGTAAAATCTCCAAATGTCTTGCTTGAGGTGACCAAACTAATATTGCCCAGCCTACTCCTTCCACTTGTTTGGCCGCTTCAGTAAATTGCTTCTTAAATGCCGTAAAACTGCCAAAGTATTTTTCTATTCCACTCTTCAACGGTCCATGTGGACTCCCGCCTCCATGCGGGCTCATGTTTTTCCAAAAAATCGAATGAAGATAATGCCCTGACCCGTGAAAAGCAAGCTCTCTTGACCAGTGTTTAATTAATGCGAAATCATTTATTTCCCTTGCTTCTTTAAGTTTAAGTTCTGCTTTATTTAATCCATCAACATATGCCTGGTGATGCTTATCATGATGAAGTCTCATGATTTCTTCTGATATATATGGTTCCAAAGCATTATAGGGATAGGGGAGGTTAGGCAGTGTATGCCCGCCTAGAGGAACTCTTTTCTCTCCTACCCTTATGTCACCGCTCGCTTGTTTTCTATTAAAGTAATGTTCCATTTGCTCATGGATGTATTCAGCCTTAGCTTGTAATGTTAGTAGTTCTTCATTCGATAACTGCGTTCTTGTGCTTTCGATTAACTCAGTAAAACTATCCAGTTGTTCCCATAACTCTGAGCTGCTGCCCTCTTTTTCCGATTGAAGAAACTGCTTCATTTGCTCATTCCACTTAAACATTTCGTTTACATATTGACTAAATTTATCCATACCATCCCTCATTCCTGACCTGTTAAGATGTAATCTACCTAAATGGTATGAGAGATACGGTTTAATAAGAACAAAAACAAAGCTGCCCTAGTAGGGCAGCCGTAAAAAAATAAAAATATTAAGTTTTTCGACTATGGTAACAGTCCAGCTTCAGCGCTATGGCGCTGCCGCTTTTTATTTTGATTGGATCATTTTAGTTCTATAGTCTGTTTCATAATACTCAAGTTCTTCCCTGATTTGTTGAAAGTCACCTTCTAAACTTTTAACCAACTGAGCGATATTGTCTGATACAGTGCGGTAAAACTTAATAGAATTTCTTCCAGTGTATGCTGACCTGCTGTCCTCATACCATGCATCATTTTTCGGAGAGAAAAACTCTTCAATACATTGATGGTAAATTTTGTAAAGCGTCTTTTCCGCTGCAGCTTTTTGAAAAGGGCTGCCCTGCAAAATAACGGAACATGCATCTAACCCTTCCTCGCTATAAACAACTATTTTTCGTAAATTTGCGAAGATCAATTTATTATAGTTTGTTTCTTCTTCATTTTCTAAGTTTAATTGTGAAATAGTTGTCTCATTTAAAAAATTCTCTAATGTTGAGATAGATCTTCCTAGAAAACTCTTTACATCATTTAATTGTGTTTTTACCAATGTATTCCCCATTGTGTACCCCCTAGGTTTTTTACTTCGTTTATTATACTTATTTTGGCTGCATGATGAATTCAAGCGGAGAACGAAGCTCATATTCTTTCTTTTGATTTAAAGAAAGAAAAATTTCAGGTAATTTATTATAATTGATATCTTTAAAATACGATGCAAATTCCTGCTTAGAATTAATATAAAGTCGTTTCCGGCTGCGCAGGCCTGGGTTTTTCAAGAGACAGACCAACGCTACAATGTCTTTAAAGGCAATTTCATCATCTTGCTGAACAAAAATTGGGTCTTGCTGGTATGGTGTAAATTCATGCCGAATTTCATCAAAATACCTTACGTATAGAACATGAAGTGTTTTTTCCTCTCCATCTTCATAAAAGGTAACGATGCTCCTGTTAAAAAAATCCTCAGAAGTATTTGATTTTTCTTTTTCTAATTCAAACCCTTTACACTCTTTAATTAACAAATAAATTCCACTCCTTGGCCAATGAAAATATGGCAAATAAATCTGATCAACTCACCTGAGAATGAATTACATAATTTACTTAGCTTCATTTTATCATAAATTCAATTAAGTATTTGAAAATTAAGAATTAATCGTGTCCTGAAATCTCTCAAAAAAAAGATCTGCCTCTTCTTGAATGAATTCCTCTTCTCCCTTTTCGGGAAGCTTAGGAAGTTCTTCAATACTCTTTAGACCAAAGTAATCAAGAAACTCTTTTGTCGTCCCATATAAATAGGCTCTTCCAGTCCCTTCCGCACGACCAACTTCTTTGATCAATGCTTTGGCCATCAGGGTATGCAGCGGTCTCTCTGTTTTGACACCACGGATTTCCTCTATTTCCGCTCGAGTTATAGGCTGCTTATAGGCAATAATCGCTAATGTTTCTAATGCTGCCTGTGACAGTGTCGTCGTATGCGGGGAATCAACCAGCTTTTTTAAATAAGCAGCATTTTCTTTTTTCGTGGCAAGCTGGTATGTTCCCGCTAGCTGTACAATCATAATTCCCCTATTAGTATCACGCTCATATTGTTTTTTTAAATCTTCGATGATTTCATTTGCTTTTAATTCACTTACTTCAAGGACCTCTACTAGTTGTTTTAATGAAAGACCTTCATCTCCAGCAGCAAACAAAAGGCTCTCTAAAATGCTATTCCAATTAATGATGTCCAATCATTTCTGCCCCTTCCTTTACCGCTTCAACATAAATATCTCCAAAGTTCTCTCGTTGCTGTGCATCGATTTCTTTTCTTTTTATTAGCTCTAAAATCGCCAAAAAAGTGACTACAATGTGGTCTTTCGTTCGATAAGGAAATAAATCATTAAAGTTTTTCCGGCCCTTTAGCTGCTTTAATTCAGCCATTATTTCTGTCATTCTGGTATCAATTGATATTTCTTGGCGAGCAATCTTCGTAGCCATTGGGCGCTGAAGCTTCTTCCGTCGCATTAATTTTTGAAAAGCCGCCAGCATATCATATAGTGACACATTTAACTCTGCTTTTTCAGGCTGGCTCTCTTTTGCGTACTCTGAGAGATCACTTGGCGGCTTTGTATACATAAGCCCTCGCTCTACTTCCATCGACTTTAAGTCATGAGCTGCTTCTTTAAACTTGCGGTATTCGATTAGACGCTCAACCAGTTCATCTCGTGGGTCTTCTTCATATAAGATGTCAGGATCCTCATAACCAGGAACCTCCTCATGTTTGGGTAAGAGCATCTTACTCTTAATGACAAGTAATGTTGCAGCCATTACCAAAAACTCGCTTGCAACATCTAACTTAAGTTCATTCATTGTCTTAATATACATTAAGTACTGCTCAGTTATTTGGGCAACTGGAATATCATATATGTCAATTTCAAGCCCATTAATTAAATGGAGCAACAAATCTAACGGTCCTTCAAATGCATCAATTTTCACCTGGTATGGCATTGTACTTCACCAAAATTCTTTAAAAATAAGTTGTTGATTATCCACTTCGACTAATAATAGTATAGAGGATTAAATGAGGTTATCCAATAGAAAAATCAACTCCCCGAGGGAATATTATCAAATCATGATGTTTGCCCATAACATTGGACTAGTATCCTACATATGATGACAAGGAAAAGAACAAAACATCATTTTTAGGAGGTAGTGAATATGTCTGAACATGGATTTGGATCCGGATTTGCTTTAATTGTAGTTCTATTTATCTTGTTAATTATCGTTGGTGCTTCCTGGGTATATTAATTAGACAGGAAGGCTGAAGAACTACTAAAAAACCAGTTCAATAAAGCAGCCATTACCGTTAGACAAACTGGACCCGTCTTTCATGACGGGTTTTTTTATTTATTCGAGACAGCATATAACTGTGATACACTATACATAATTATTGTGTAAGGGGGTGAATTGCTTGTACCCTAGCGAGTATATCCATTTTTTAGCCCATTTTCATGGAGACCGTGATTATTTCGAATGCCATGAACTTCTTGAAGACTATTGGAAAAAAACAGATTCGAGAAACAAAGACTCCATCTGGGTTGGTTTCATATTATTATCCGTTTCTCTATATCATCATCGCCGAAAAAATTTTAGCGGTGCAAAGCGGACGTTAGCTAAAGCAATTAAAATTTTCGAATTACAACCAGATTCTATCACTAAACTTGGAATAACTCCCGTCGGGCTTATCCATTTATTACATGAACAATTATCGTCTCTTCAGAAAGGTGAATCGTATCGAAGCATCTCAATTCCGATTTGTGACACTTCCTTAACTGAATTAGCGAAAAAAACATGTGAACAAAAAGGGTTTATTTGGGGTAATCAAAGTGATATGACAAATAAATTCATTATTGATCGTCATAAATTACGCGACAGAACCAGCATAGTCCAAGAAAGATTGAAGTCATTAAAGACGCGAAAAGGCAGCGAATAAATTATTATTCACTGCCTTTTTGAAGATAAGATTAGCAAAACTCACATTTTTCGATAAAAGCGGCTGTATTTTCATTAGCAGTAATTTCTTTTTCAGCATACATTTCTTTTAGAGCTTTAACCATCTTTTTACCGATTCCCTGATACCGATGTGAGGGATTAACGGAGATGTGTAAGATTTCTAAAGAATTGGTATCATTATGAAATAAGACACCTAACAGACCAATGATATCTTCCTCTTTCCAAAGAAATAGCTGTAATTGATCTTCGGTTTCATATTCCTTCATAGTTTGCTGAAGCTTTTTTAAGTCCTTTTCGGCGGGCATAAAAGACAATAACCCCATGGCTATTTTCTCGAAAGCTTTCTTATAACGAATTAACATTTAGATCCCTCATTATATTAAATAAACCGATAAACTTGATGGTTTAACAATAGTATATTTTTACCAAGTAGCTGAATATTAAACACTATTCATTATATGTATTGGAAGTTATTATGTTTCATCAATCACCATGATACATAATAAACGGTCAATCATCAATGGAAAAAATTAATATTAGTGTTTCGGTCCGATAAAAATCCAATAGATAACTCCCCATAAGATCGACACACCAATAAGAATACAAAATATAATCCAGTTGCTTCTCTTCATTAAAATGTTTCCTCCAAAAGAATATTGAAGATTTGGTACTGTCCTACATTCTACACTATTTTGCAAAAATAAGCTATTCTACTTACATATTTTACATTTTTTCGAGCAAGTTCTACTTTCTATGAAACTTAAAGCTTGTTATTTACGTTATTATTATTGAATTCGGTTATATTATAATAAACAGAGTCACTACATTTTCATGATTACCTGTAAATTCCGAGGAGGAAACTATGAAAAAAACTATTATTTACTTCATGTTGGCTTTTTTAATTTTCAATCCAATTCGCACCTTTGCTGATGTAGCAGAAGGTGACATGATTGTTACATTAGGTCAAAATTTAACTGAAGCTCAGAAGAAGGCACTTTTATTAGAAATGGGTGCTCCTGATGATGTTCAGATTGTCACTGTCACAAACGAGGAAGAACACCAGTATTTAGGGAAATATGTGTCAAAATCACTTATCGGAACAAAAGCCATTTCATCATCGGCGATAACCATCCAACCAAAAGGTGCGGGTGTCACGGTTGAAACGAAGAATATTAATTGGGTCACGGACGAAATGTACATCAATGCTCTAATAACTGCCGGTGTAAAGGATGCAAAAATTTATATAACGGCCCCGATTACTGTTTCTGGAACTGCAGCATTAACAGGGATTATAAAAGCCTACGAGATATCTGCTGATAAGACCATTCCTGAAGAAGTGAAACAGGCAGCAAATCAAGAAATGGTTGAAACTGCGAAATTAGGTGACTCCATAGGTGAAGAGAATGCCGCCGCGTTAATTGCAAAAATAAAAGAAGAAATTGCAAAGAATAAACCAAAAAATGATCAAGAATTACAAAATATTATCGAACAGGCTGCAAAGGACTTAAATGTAAAGCTTACAGATGAAGAAATGCAGCGGTTAATAGACTTTTTTAACAAGCTAAAGGATTTAAACATTGACTGGAATCAAGTTAGCGACCAATTAAATAAAGCGAAGGATCAAATTTCTAATTTTCTTAAGTCAGAAGAAGGGCAAGGTTTTTTAGATAAGTTAAAACAATTTTTCAATTGGCTGATTGATACGATTAAGTCGATATTCTCTTAATAGAAGGCTGTGTTAACCTTGTCTGTTGATTTCCGCTCCAGGTACTTCGCTTTCCGCGGGCGTTGCGGGGAGCCTCCTCGGCGCTTAAGCGCCTGTGGGGTCTCCCCTGCCCCGTACTCCCGCAGGAGTATCGCACCTTCCGCTCCAATCAACATCGTGCCAATACTATTAATGAGCATTAAAATATAAAAAAACTGCCGCAAAAAAAATTTCTGCGGCAGTTTTTTATTTAAGAGGTAAATCATGTTTTATTAAATCCTCATATGTCTCTCTCTTTACCACAAGGGTTGCGATTCCGTTTTCTACGAATACCACTGCTGGACGCGGGATGCGATTATAGTTATTTGACATTGAATAGCCGTAGGCACCTGTACAAAAAACAGCAAGAATATCTTCTTCCCCTACATCTGGTAACGGTAAATCCCAAATCAACATGTCTCCTGATTCACAGCATTTCCCAGCTATTGATACCGTTTCTTTCGCTTTCGTTAATGGTTTATTCGCAAGAACAGCCTCATATTTCGCCTGATAAAGGGCTGGTCGAATATTGTCACTCATTCCACCATCCACTGCTAAATACTTTCGAACACCAGGAACTTCTTTGGATGAACCCACTTTATAAAGAGTAATTCCAGCATCCCCAACAAGCGAACGCCCTGGCTCAATCCAAATTTCCGGCATTTTTAAAGAATAGCTATCAGTTAATAATTTAACTTCCCGAATAATTTCACTCACGTATTGAGAAGGTTGAATGGGTTCATCTTCTTTTGTATAGCGGATTCCAAAGCCCCCGCCCAAATTTAATACTTTTGCTTCGAAGGAAAGCTCTCTTTTCCATGCTTCCATTTTTCCGACAATCTTTTTAGCTGCTAATAAAAAGCCAGTTGTTTCAAAAATTTGTGATCCAATATGGCAATGGAGACCAAGGACTTCAAAGTTATCATTTTTTAGTGCCATTTTTAATGCATCTTCCGCTTGTCCATTTTGAAGATCAAACCCAAATTTAGAATCTTCCTGCCCAGTTAAAATGTAATCATGCGTATGGGCTTCAATACCAGGGGTTACTCGGAGCAGGATGCTAACATGAGCATTTTTCTCTTTAGCAATGGTTTTCAAAAGCTCCAATTCTGAAAAATTATCCACAACGATGCAGCCAATTTCATGATCCAATGCCATTTCTAATTCTTCTCTGCTCTTGTTGTTCCCGTGAAAATGAATTCTCTCGACAGGGAACCCTGCAGCAATAGCAGTATACAATTCGCCGCCAGATACTACATCTAGTGACAATCCCTCTTCCTCAGCGAGCTGAATCATTGCAATGGTTGAAAAGGCTTTACTAGCATAGGCAACCTGCGCCTTGATCTCTTGTTCTTCAAATGCCCGTTTAAAAGATTGGGCCCTTTCACGCATTAATGCTACATCATATACATAAAGAGGAGTTCCATATTCTTTCGCCAACTCAATAGAATCGACCCCGCCAATTTCTAAATTTCCGTTTTTGTTTACGCCTGTTGTCCCGTAAAAATACATACCCTTCCCTCTCTCCCAATCACTCACTATAGTTTATGCGGACAATCACATAAGATAATAATAAATAGACAGAATCTACAAAAGATACTGCCTATTTTTCATTCTTTATCCCTTTATTTAATTAAAAATACTTTAGCATACCTGGTAGAAAAGTGCAATTATTTCTCGTTTGCTTTAGGCGGCTGCCGGTAACGGTTTCTAGGGTGAACAATACTTGGTCTCAAGATAGAACCTGGTATTGCTCTGCGCACAATGATTTGCAAAAATCCTTTCGGCTCAAAAGGAAGGAATGGCCACAGATATGGTGTATTAAGTGCACGTATTTTTACAAGGAAAAGGAAGAATACTGTCGCCCCAATAACAAATCCCGGCAGATGAAATAACGACACAAGAATTAACAGAGTTAATCGTCCAATTTTGTTTGCTACGCTTAATTCATAACTTGGAGTTGTAAAGGAACCAATCCCTGCAACCGCTACATACAAGATTACCTCTGGAACAAACAGCCCCACGCTAATCGCAATCTGTCCAATTAATACCGCTGCAATTAATCCCATTGCAGTCGAGAGTGGAGTGGGTGTATGTATGGCGGCCAATCGTAAAAACTCAATCCCAAAATCAGCCAAGAAAATCTGAACGATAATTGGGATATTTGTTGTTTCATTTGGTCCAATAAAAGAGAATCTTTCAGGTAACAAGGATGGTTCTAATACAAATAACATCCATAATGGGAGTAGTAAAATAGACGTAAGTACGCCTAAAAACCGCGTCCAACGCAAAAATGTTCCCATTGCAGGAGATTCACGAAATTCTTCTGCATGCTGTACATGATGGAAATATGTCGTAGGAGTGATTATGACACTTGGGGAGGTGTCAACATAAATTACAACATGCCCTTCCAGAAGATGTGTTGCAGCGATATCTGCACGCTCCGTATATCTTACGAGCGGAAAGGGATTCCAACCCTGCTTTAAAATGAATTCTTCTATGGTTTTATCAGCCATTGGAATTCCATCTGTATTAATTGCCTGAATTTCTTTCCTTATCACATTAACCATATCTGGATCTGCAACATCCTCTAAATACCCTAAAGCCACATCCGCCTTTGATCGTTCACCAACCTTTAGCATTTCAAAGCGAAGACGTTCATCTCGAATTCGCCGTCTCGTTAAGGCCGTATTCAAAATAATATTTTCAACAAACCCATCACGAGACCCTCTAACCACCTTTTCTGTATCAGGTTCTTGAGGCTGCCTTCCTGGATAGCTTCTGACATCAACGACAAAAGCTGTATTTTCCCCTTCCAATACTACAGCAACTAATCCGGACAAAACCTTATCAACAATGTAATCAAGTGTGGTAGCTTGTTCAACCGATTGGTTAATTAACCTATTTTCAATTACCTTAAAGAAATCTGATGATAATTTTTCATGGTCATTGATTTCAACTAATTCTTCAATTAATTCAATTACGAACCGGGAATCACATAAGCCATTTACATAGTAGATATGTACGTCCTTCTTGAGGATTTTTAATTTCCTCACACCAAAATCAAAGCTTTTCCCAAGACCAACCCGTTGTTTCATATAGTTTTCAACTTCATTTACTGATTTAGGGATTGGCCATTTCTGTTCGTTACTTCTTGACATGGAAGCCACTCCTTTCAAGTATAAGCTCCACTGCTTTTTTTGTTATCGGGGAACCTTTTTTGTAGGAGTCATGTCTAGCCATCTTGCCAATATCACCAATTCCTACGATGACAGGAACCTCCAATTCATCAAGGCAGTAAACTGTATCACCATTTATTCTCCCGATTTCAAGCTCAGGTATACCAAATTTATCTACTCCATATGGAGTTAAATTTCCATCACGATCGATACTTACGTCCACCCTTGACCATTCTTCATGTCTTGATTTAGCTGCAACTGCAATAATTCCTAGAACTTCAATGTCTTCATGTCCTGCTACATATTTCAAAGCATTCTCACCAGCACCTTCTCCAACTATGCCACTATCATCAAACATCACTAATACAGGATCGTGAGGGGTCTTTTTTATCAACTGGACTATTTTCTCTCCGGTTAAGGTTGAAGGATTCCCTTGGGAACTAGAAATACATCGGCCACCTATTTCTTTGGCAACATGCTCGACTGCTTTCTTAGCATATTCATCACCGTCAGTAATTAAAATAACACGCCTCCGAATGCTCATAGTGTGCTGTCCTTTCTTGGCCCAAGTTGAAAATTCTTCCCAAAAGGGTTAATGATGTACAAAATAAACCCATTGAAAAATTGACCCCGC
>Ga0182747_1001947_pt1 | contig 15135 bp, 11 predicted proteins | sample eDN3rd30CBELigBY_FD_128526 | JGI IMG/M metagenome (GOLD analysis project Ga0182747, IMG submission 128526) | Enriched backyard soil microbial communities from Emeryville, California, USA - eDNA 3rd pass 30_C BE-Lig BY (version 2) (version 2) | ecosystem: Environmental > Terrestrial > Soil >...
CCCCCCGAGGGGGTGGCACCGCCTTGGGGCGGCCCTGCGGCGGTGCGGCCCCCACGCCGCGCACGCTACGCGTGCTTGCTGCCCCCCCGAGGGGGCTACGCCCGTTATCCGATTTCCATTTCCCATTGCCTCCTGAACCATGCAGCACAACGACTACATCCTGACCCTGTCCTGCCCCGACCGCACGGGCATCGTCTACCGCGTTAGCGGCCTGTTGTTCGAATTGGGCTGCAACATCCTGGATTCGCAGCAGTTCGGCGACGAGGAAACCGGCCGCTTCTTCCTGCGCGTGCACTTCGACGCCCCCGCCGGCGTGGCCGCCGAGGACCTCCGCGCCCGCCTGGCCGCGATGTCCGAGGAATACGGCATGGAGCTCAAGCTGCACGACGCCCGCCGCAAGGAGCGCCTGCTCATCATGGTCAGCAAGCAGGGCCATTGCCTGAACGATTTGCTGTTCCGGGTGCACAGCGGCCACCTGCACGCCGAAGTGGCGGCCATCGTGTCGAACCACAACGACTACGCCGGCCTGGCGGCCTCCTACGGCATTCCGTTCCATTACCTGCCGGTCACGGCCGACACCAAGGCGGAACAGGAGCGGCAGGTGCTGGCCCTGGTCGAGCAGGAAGGCATCGACCTGGTCGTGCTGGCCCGCTACATGCAGATCCTGTCCGAGGACATGTGCCGCGCGCTCAACGGCCGCGCCATCAATATCCACCACAGCTTCCTGCCCAGCTTCAAGGGCGCCCGCCCCTATCACCAGGCGCATGCCCGCGGCGTCAAGATCATCGGCGCCACCGCCCACTACGTGACCTCCGACCTGGACGAAGGCCCCATCATCGACCAGGACATCGAGCGCGTGGACCACACCATGACGGCCCAGGACCTGACCCAGGTCGGCAGCGACATCGAATCGCTGGTGCTGTCGCGCGCCGTGCGCAGCCACGTCGAGCACCGCATCCTGCTGAACCGCAACAAGACGGTCGTCTTCCGCTAGGCCGGAACCCCGCGGCCCGGCCTCCTAGGGGCTCGGGCCGGCCGCCACGGCCGCGACGGCTGCGGCCGTGGCGCTCGTTACGTCGGGCTGCAGATGGCCCTGCAAGCGTTTGAGCAGGCCGATCCTGCGCGCGATGTCCAGCGGCTGCCCCATCAGGCCCGAGACGATCAGTCGCACCTGCCGCGTTTCGCAAGCCTTGCTCAAGGCGTCCAGCGCCTCGGCGCCCGTCGAATCCACGTAGATCACGTTCTTCAGGTCCAGCACCAGCGCCCGTGCGGGCAGGTGGTCCTCCAGCGACTCCACCAGCTTGGTGGCGCCGAAGAACACCGTTCCATACAGCCGCCAGACCGCCACTTGCCCCTCGTGGCCGGCCAGCAGCGGCTGCTCCGCGGCGGTGATGCGTTCCGCGCGGGAGAGGCTGGAAATGCGGTAGATGAAGGTGATGCAGGCGGCGAAGATGCCGAATTCCACCGCGACCGTCAGGTCGAAGATCACCGTCAGCAGGAACACCGACACCAGCGTCACCCGGTAGGGCAGCCGATAGGTCTTGAGCCGAGCGAACTCGCGCCACTCGCCCATGTTCCAGGCGACGAACATCAAGATGGCCGCCAGCGTGGCCAGCGGGATCGAGGCGGCCAGCGGCGCGGCCGCCAGGATCACCAGCAGCAGCACCAGCGCATGCACCATGCCCGAGACGGGGCTGGTGGCCCCGCTCTTCACATTGGTTACCGTGCGCGCGATAGTGCCGGTGGCGGGCATGCCGCCGAAAAACGGCGTGACGAAGTTGGCGATGCCCTGCGCCATCAATTCCTGGTTGGGGTCGTGCCGATCGCCGATCATGCCGTCGGCCACGCGCGCGCACAGCAGCGACTCGATGGCACCCAGCACCGCCAGCGTGATGGTGGGCATGAGCAGGAAGCGGGCCGATTCCCAGCTGAACGCCGGCAGCGTGAAATCGGGCAGCGCCGCCGGGATGCCGCCGAAGCGGCTGCCGATGGTCTCCACCGGCAGCCCGAACATGGCCACCGCCGCCGTGGCCAGGACCAGCGCGACAATGGATCCGGGCACCCGCGCCAGCCTGGCCGCCCGCCGCCCGCCCCATTTCGGCAGCCAGCGCTGCCAGCCGACGATCAAGGCCAGCGAGGCCAGCGCCACCCCGGCCGCCCAGGGATTGAGCGTGGACAGATGGCCGCCGAGCGCCCCCAGGATGCCGAAGAAATCCCCCGGCATGTCGCTTATCGAAAGGCCCAGGAAATCCTTGACCTGGGACAGCGCGATCAGCACCGCGATGCCGTTGGTGAAGCCGATGATGACGGCCACCGGGATGAAGCGCACCAGCGTGCCCAGCCTGAGCAGCCCCATCACGAACAGCAGCACGCCGGACAGCGCGGTGGCGATGATCAGGTTGGCCACCCCGTACTGCTGCACGATGTCGTAGACGATGACGATGAACGCGCCCGCCGGCCCGCCGATCTGCACCCGGCTGCCGCCGAGCAAGGCGATCAGGAAGCCCGCGATGATGGACGTGAACAGCCCGGCTTCCGGCTTGAGGCCCGAGCCGATGGCAAAGGCCATGGCCAGGGGCAGCGCGACCACGGCCACCGTGAGGCCGGCGCCCAGGTCCTGCAGGAAACGGCTGCGGTCGTAGCCGCGCAGCGCGCTGAAGAGACGCGGATGAAATGAAAAGGGAAGGTCCACGATCGACTCCGGAGAAGAAGCTGAAACGCCCTCGGATGGGGTTCAGTGCTTCGCCGGAGGGCCGCAATGGCGCAGCCGGGTGATGAAGCGCCTGCGGCGCGTCAACGGCTGGATCGATCGATAGGGCATGGCCTGAACGAGTGTACTCCTAGGCGCCCGCGCCGGCGTAGTGCCGCGCCACCAGTTCCACGGCCTTTTCCTGCAGCGGCGAACGGGCCTCGCCAGGCCAGATCGCCTGGCTGACCGAGCGGGCAGCGTGCTCGAACGCGATGAACCGCGTGCCCGCCAGGCCGCTGCGCGACAGGCAGGCGGGCACGATGGACACGCCCAGGCCCTGCGATACCAGCGATGCCACGCTCAGCCAGTGCCGCACCTCGTGGCGGATGACGGGCATGAAGCCCGCCGACACGCACATGGACAGCACCGTCTCGTAATAGCTGGGCGACGCCGCCCGGGCGAAGAACACGAAATCGTCCGACGCCAGCTCGGCCAGCTTCAGGGACGCGCGGCCGGCCAGGGGATGGCCTTGCGGCAGGCACACCATGAAGGGTTCGGCCACCAGGTCCCGCGCCTCCACGCCCTTGGGCAGGGGATTGGCATGGATGAAGCCCAGGTCCTGCTCGCCCCGGCGCACCGCCTCGATCTGGTCGTGCGAGTTCAGCTCCGTCAGCACGTGCTCCACGTCGGGCAGCTCGGCCCGCATGGCATTGAGCAGCGCCGGCAGGCCGCGATACAACATGGAGCCCACGAAACCGATGCGCAGCCGGCCGCGCAGGCCCGCGTCGACGCGCTGCACCAGGGTGCGCACTTCTTCGGCCTGCCGCAACAGCGTCAGGGCCTCGCGATACAGCACCTGCCCGGCGTCGGTCAGCTCCACGTGGCGGCTGCTGCGGTTCAACAGGCGCGCGCCCACGCTCTCCTCCAGCTGCCGGATGGCGTAGCTCAGCGGAGGCTGGGAGATGTGCAGCCGGACGGCGGCCCGGCTGAAATGGCGCTCTTCGGCCACGGCAATGAAATACCGCAGCAGGCGCGGGTCCAGATCCATGGTTCCGTCACCCTTGATCTATACTTTTTTTGGATTCTTCTACACAAAAACAGTATTTGTATAGATTAATCGATTTGCGCACCATCAAGGCATCTCTTTCGTTTTGCACAGGATGCCGCCATGGATGCCCCCGTCAAGACCGCTCCCGCCACCGCCACGCCCGTGCCCGATTCGCGCGGCCTGAACCTGTTCCGCGCGGACCCGTACGCCGCCGGACTCAGCCAGCGCTACCTGCCGCCAGCCCTGCATGCCCACCTGCTGCCCCATCTGGAACGGCTGGGCGAGCTGGCGGGCGGCGCCATGGACGAACTCGCGGCGACGGCCGACAAGCACCCGCCCACGCTTTCCGTGCGCAACCGCGCCGGCACGGACGAATCGCGCATCGACAAGCATCCGGCCTACGTCGAGCTGGAACGCCTGGCCTACAGCGAATTCGGCCTGGCCGCGCTGTCCCACCGGGGCGGCGTGCTGGGCTGGCCCGAGCCGATGCCGGCCGCCGCCAAGTACGCGCTCAGCCACCTGTTCGTGCAGGCCGAGTTCGGCCTGTGCTGCCCGGTCAGCATGACGGATTCGCTGGCGCGCACCCTGCGCAAGTTCGGCGACCCCGAGCTGGTGGCGCGGGTGCTGCCCCAGGTCACCTCCCAGGACTTCGACACGCTGCGGCAAGGCGCCATGTTCATGACGGAACAAGGCGCGGGATCCGACGTGAGCGCCACGGAAGTCACGGCGGAGCCGCAGGAGGACGGCACCTGGCGCCTCTACGGCGACAAGTGGTTCTGCTCCAATCCGGACGCCGGCTTCGCCATGGTGCTGGCGCGCAGCGAACCTCAGCCCGGCCTAAAGGGCGTGTCGCTCTTCCTGTTGCCGCGCGACCTCCCCGGCGGCGAACACAACCGCTACCGCATCCTGCGCCTGAAGGACAAGCTGGGCACGCGCTCCATGGCCAGCGGCGAGATCCGCCTGGAAGGCGCGCAGGCCTGGCTGGTGGGCGAGCGCGGGCGCGGCTTCAAGCAGATGGCCGACATGATCAACAATTCGCGCCTTTCCAACGGCATGCGCGCCGCGGGCCTGATGCGCCGGGCGGTCACCGAGGCGGTCTACTTCTCGCAGCATCGCCGCGCCTTCGGCAAGCGCCTGATCGACATGCCGCTGATGCAGCGCCAACTGGTCAAGATGACGGTCTGGGCCGAGCAGGCGCGCAGCCTCATGTTCCAGACGGCGCGCGCCCTGGCCGACGCCGACCAGGGCGGCGGCGATCCGGCGCTGGCCCGCATCCTGACTCCGCTCATCAAGTTCCGCGCCTGCCGCGACGCCCGCAAGGTCACCGGCGATGCCATGGAAGTGCGCGGCGGCTGCGGCTATATCGAGGAATGGACCGAGCCGCGCCTGGTGCGCGACGCGCACCTGGGCTCCATCTGGGAAGGCACCAGCAATATCGTGGCGCTGGACGTGCTGCGCGCCATCGTCAAGGAGCGATCGCTGCCGGCGCTGCGCAGCCATGTCGAACGCCTGCTGGCCGAGGGCACGCCCTGCCCGCCCGAACTGGCTGCGCTGCAGGCCAGCTCGCTGGAACAGACGTACGCCCTGGCCGAGCACGCCGCGCAGGGCGACCGCCCCGAGCTGGCCCGCCAGGCGGCATCGCTGCTGTACCACGCCGTTTCCCTGGCCGCTCTGCGCTGGGAAGCCGCCGCCCCGGGCCTCGAAAGCCGGGCGCGCCTGGCCGACCAGGTGCTGCTGCACCGCCTGGGTCCTCGCGATCCCTACGCCATCCCGCCCGACGAAAGCGCGGCTTGCCGGGCCATCCTGCAATACGCGCTGTAAACCGACGCCGGCGGCACAGCCGGCGCGCATCCACCACTGGAGACAAGCATGAACCGCTACCTCGCCCCCCTGTTGCTGGCCGCCGCCGCGGCCCTTCCCGCGGCGCCCGCCCTGGCCGCCGACGCCTACCCTTCGGCACGCCCGGTCAACCTGATCGTGCCCTTCCCGCCCGGCGGCCCTACCGACGCGCTGGCGCGCCGGCTGGCGGAAAAGCTCAGGCAGCCGCTGAACCAGAACGTCATCGTCGAAAACCGCAGCGGCGCGGGCGGCAACATCGGCTCGGAATACGTGGCCATGGCCAAGCCCGACGGCTACACCCTGCTGTTCGGCACCTCGGGGCCGCTGGCGATCAACGTCAGCCTGTACAAGAAGCAGGGCTACGATCCGCAGACCAGCTTCGCGCCCATCATCCGCATCGGCCACCTGCCCAACATCCTGGTCGTGAACCCCTCGGTGCCCGCCAACAACCTCCAGGAGCTGGTCGCCTACGCAAAGAAGAACCCGGACAAGCTGAGCTACGCGTCCTCGGGCAACGGCGCGTCCTCGCACCTGGCCGGCATACTGTTCAACCGCATGGCCGGCACCCAGATCATGCACATCCCCTACAAGGGCACCGGGCCGGCGCTCAACGACCTGCTGGGCGGACAGGTATCCATGTCGTTCACGGACATCCTGACCGCGCTGCCCTACGTCAAGGCGGGCAAGCTGCGCGCCATCGGCCTGGCCAGCGCCCAGCGCTCCGACGCGCTGCCCGATCTGCCCACGCTGTCCGAGCAGGGGCTCGCGGGCTACGACGTCAGCGTGTTCTTCGGCATCGTGGCGCCCAAGAACACGCCCGCCCCGGTGGTGGAGACCCTGAACCGGGCCTTCCAGAGCGCCCTGTCCGACCCCGAGGTGGCCCAGACGCTGCGCAGCCAGGGCATCGTCGAAGCGCAGGACAAGACGCCCCAGGGCCTGTCCGCCTTCATCTCGACCGAAGTTCCGAAATGGCGCGAGGTCATCTCCAGCGCCCACGTTTCCATCGACTGAACGGATTCCGCATGGCTTCATCCCAACCCAATCCCGGCGCCCTGGCGGGCTGCAAGGTGATCGATCTCTCCCGCGTGCTGGGCGGCCCCTATTGCACGCAGATCCTGGCCGACCATGGCGCCGAGGTGCTGAAGATCGAACCGCCCGGCGGCGACGAGACGCGCGGCTGGGGCCCCCCCTTCCTGGGCGATACCGCCTCCTATTTCATCGGCGTGAACCGCAACAAGGAGGGCATGACGCTGGACCTGTCCCGGGAGGCGGGCCAGGAGCTGCTGCGCCACCTGCTGGCCGACGCCGACGTGCTGGTCGAGAACTTCAAGCCCGGCACGCTGGAAAAATGGGGCTTGGGATACGAAACGCTGAGCCGGGAGTTTCCCGCGCTGATCCACTGCCGGGTCAGCGGTTTCGGCTCGGACGGGCCGCTGGGCGGCCTGCCCGGTTACGACGCCTGCGCCCAGGCCATGTGCGGCCTGATGAGCGTGAACGGCGACGCGGACGGAGAAGCCACCCGCGTCGGCCTGCCGGTGGTGGACATGGTGACCGGGCTGAACGCGGCGGTGGCCATCCTGCTGGCGCTCAACGAGCGCGGCCGCAGCGGCCTGGGCCAGTTCCTGGACATCACCCTGTACGACTGCGCCCTGTCGCTGCTGCATCCGCATGCACCCAATTATTTCTACAGCGGCAAGGTGCCCGCGCGCAGCGGCAACGCGCACCCGAACATCGCGCCCTACGAGACCCTGCCCACGGCCAGCGGCCCCATCTTCCTGGCGGTGGGCAACAACCGGCAGTTCGCGCAGCTGGCGCAGGCCCTGGGCGCGCCCGCGCTGGCCGAGGATCCGCGCTATACCGCCAATGCCGACCGCCTGCGCAACCGCCAGTCCCTGCGCGACGACCTGTCCGCCCTGCTGGCCGGCCATGACGCCGCCGAACTGGCCGACCGGCTGCTGCGCAGCGGCGTGCCGGCGGCCGCCGTGCTGACGGTGGACCAGGCGCTGGCGCATCCGCATACGCGGCATCGCGGCATGGTGCTGGAGCAAGGCGACTACCGCGGCGTGGGTTCGCCGATCAAGCTCTCGCGCACGCCCGCCGCGCTGCGCAAGCTACCACCGGGGCTGTAGGATGGGTGAAGCGCGAGAGTTCTTAAAAAAGAACCCAAGTATCCAACGCGCGCAACCCATCGGGCGGCGCGAGCCGCCGTCTTTCGTGGCAAGCGCAAATCCCGGCCTGCACCAGCCGATGAATCTCGCGCGTTGAGCGTCGGCCTTCAACCCATCGGCTGGCGCGAGCCGCCGTTTTTCGTGGCAAGCGCAATGCCGGCCTGCACCAGCCGATGAATCTCGCGCGTTGAGCGTCGGCCTTCTACCCCTCGGCCGGCGCGAGCCGCCGTTTTTCGTGGCAAGCGCAATGCCGGCTTGCGCCGGCCGATGGGTTTCGCGCGTTGAGCGTCGGGGTTCTGGCTTAAGAATTCTCGCGCTCCACCCATCCTACGCGTTGCTCCTCAGCCGCCTTGCGCCAGGCCTTCCCGGCGCGGGTCCACGCCGCCCTGCAGCCCGTCGGCGCCGATCACGATGCCGTGGATGCCGCTGGGAAACTCGGTGATGCGCACCGGATGCCCCATGCGCTCCAGCGCGGGCGCCAGGGCCTCCAGCGGCGTGCCTTTCTCCAGCTCGGTTTCCTTATTGCGGCTGCCCATGTTGGGCAGGTCGATGGCCGCCTGGATGTCCAGCCCCCAGTCCAGCACGCCCACCAGGGTCTTGGCCACGTAGTTGATGATGGCGCTGCCGCCGGGCGAGCCCACCAGCAGGTAGGGCTTGTCGTCGCGCAGCACGATCATCGGCGCCATCGCGCTGCGCGGACGCTTGCCCGGTTCGATGCGGTTGGCCACGAGCCGGCCTTCGGGGTCCTGGAAGGAGGAGGAGAAATCCGTCATCTCGTTGTTCAGCAGAAAGCCCCGCACGAAGATCTTGCTGCCGAATTCGCTTTCGATGGTGGTGGTCATGCTCAGCGCGTTGCCCTCGCGGTCCACCGCCACCAGGTGGCTGGTGGAAGGCAGTTCGAGCGCGTCGTCCTTGCCCAGGGACAGCAGCTTGCCTTCGGGATCGCCAGGGAGCGCCACTTTCATGCTGCGGTCCGGCCGGATCAGGGCGCCCCGCGCCCGCAGGTATGCCGGGTTCAGCAAGGCGCTCACCGGCACCGGCACGAAGGAGGGATCCGCCACGTAGAAATCGCGGTCCGCGAACGCCAGCCTGCCGGCCTCCGAAAAATAGTGCACCGCCTCGACGCTGCCCGGCGCGTAGCGGCCCATCGGGAACTGCTCCAGTTCGCCCAGCATCTGCAGCACGGCGAGCGGGCCGCTGCTCGGCGGCCCCATGCCGCACAGGCGATAGCCGCGATAGGCCCCGCAGACAGGCGGCCGCGTCCGGGCGCGATAGCCGGCCAGGTCGGCCAGGCTCAGGTCGCCGGGCACGGCGTGGCCATGCACCGCGGCGACGATGTCGCGAGCGATGTCGCCCTGGTAGAAGGCGTCCGCGCCATGCTCCGCCACCGCGCGCAGCGTGCGCGCGAATTCAGGGTTCTTCAGCACGTGGCCCACGGGCCAGGCCTCGCCGCCGGGCCCGTAGAAATAGGCGGCGGCCGCGGCCTGCTGGGGCAGCGCCTTGTTGCCGGCCAGCAGCTTGTGCAGGCGCGGCGATACGGCGAAGCCTTGCTCGGCCAGCCTGATGGCGGGCTGGAACAGGTCGGCCCACGGCAGCACGCCATGCTCCTTGTGCGCCAGTTCCAGGCCGCGCAGCAGGCCAGGCACGCCGACCGACATGCCGTTATTGACGGACTGCGCGAAAGGCAGCGGTTTGCCCTGGGCGTCGAGGAATCGGTCGGGACGCGCCGCCGCGGGCGCGGTCTCGCGGCTGTCGTAGGTCTGCAAGCGGCCGCCGCGGGCCGAATACAGCACCATGAACGCGCCGCCGCCGATGCCGGAGGACTGCGGTTCCACCAGATTCAGCACCAGCTGGGTCGCGATGGCGGCGTCCACCACGCTGCCGCCCCGGCGCAGCATTTCATCGCCGGCGCGGGTCGCCAACGGGTTGGCCGACACCATCATGAAGTGCGAGGCCCGCGCCAGCTCGCGCGCCCGCGTGCCGCTGGCGGCTTCCGGATTGAGGTCCTCGGCCGCGGGCGGCGTCCGCGCCCAGGCGGCGGGCATGGCGGCCATTGCTGCGGCCAGCAGGATCGCGGCGGCATGACGGGATGCGCGCATGTGGAACTCCGATGTGCGCCGGCAATCCGGCAGGCGTCCATCATATCAACGGGTCCGGCGGACGCATCCGGCATAGAATCCCGGTTTCCGTCCACTGCTTCCCGTCGTGCCATGCGCCTGCGCCACATCGAGATTTTCGAAGCGATCCGCCGTACCGGGTCCCTGACAGAGGCGGCGGCCGCGCTGCACATTTCGCAGCCCGCGGCCAGCAAGCTGCTGGCGCACGCCGAAGCCCAGCTGGGCTTCAATCTATTCGAGCGCGTGAAGGGCCGGCTGGTCGCCACCCGCGAGGCCGAGATCCTCACGCCCGAGGTCGCGCGCCTGAACCAGGACCTCAACAGCGTGCGCAGGCTGGCCGCCAGCCTGCGAGACCGTCCCAATGGGCACTTGCGGCTGGGCTGCGCGCCCGCGCTCGGCCTGGGACTGCTGCCGGGCGTGGTGCGCGCCAGCCGCGACGCGCAACCCGGCATCACCTTCGACATCCATACGCATCACAGCGCGGAGCTCGTGCAGGGGCTGTTGACCCGCGAGCTGGACCTGGCCATCACCTTCGACACGAACGACTACCCCGGCCTCACCCGCATGGGCCTGGGCCACACGGAGCTCGTGCACCTGAGCCGCAAGCCGGGCGCGGGCCCGCTGCGGCTGTCGGAGCTGTCGGACATGGCGGGCGACACGCTGATCGTGCTGGACGCCGGAGACGCCTCCGGTGCCCTGTTGCAGATGACGCTCGACGCGCAGGGCCTGGATCCGCAGGTCGCCATCCAGGTGCAGACCCATTACGTGGCCTGCGCGCTGGTCGACGCCGGCTGCGGCGACGCGATCGTGGACGCGATCACGGCCCAGGCGATGCTGCGCCCGGGCATGAGCCTGCGGCGGCTGGATCCGCCGCTGCGCGTGCCCATCAGCATCATGGTGCGCAACCAGGATCCCCTGTCCGCGCTGCACCGCGACCTGATCGAGCGGCTCAAGGCCGGCTGCGAAGCGCGCCAGGCCGCGCTCGACGCCCCGCCTGCCTGAACATCCTCGGCGTCTCGCCAAAAGCAACGGGCGCCCGAAGGCGCCCGTTTTTATTGCAGGACTGCCCGCACTCCCCGAAAGGAACTTGGGCGCGCCGCAAGCGCGGCGCCGGGGTCCGTTACGCGGTGGAGCCGAGGGACAGGCGATGCCCGCCCCCGCGCATCATCAGTCCAGCTTGATGTTCTGCTTCTTCACGACGTCCTTCGCCCAGTCGTACTGTTCCTTGATTTCCTTGGCGAATTCCTCGGGCGTGTTGCCCGACGGAGCGGAGCCCTGGTCGTCCAGCGCCTTGATGACCTTCGGGTCCTTCAGGGCCACGACGGCAGCGTCGCGCAGCTTGTTCACGACTTCCATCGGCGTGCCCTTGGGGGCCAGCAGGCCGTACCAGACCGGCTGGTTCAGCACCGGGAAGCCGGCGTCCTTGAAGGTCGGCACGTCCTTGATGGATTCGATGCGGTCCGGCCACGCGATGGCCATGGCGCGCAGCTTGCCCGCCTGGATCTGCGGCATCGACGAAGGCAGGTTGTCGAACAGGATTTCGATCTGGCCGCCGACGGCGTCGGCCACGGCCGGGCCCGAACCCTTGTACGGCACGTGCACGATGTCCGTGCCGGTGGCCATCTTGAACGATTCGCCCATCAGGTGCAGCACGCCGCAAGTGCCGGAGCTGCCGTAGGAGTACTTGCCCGGGTTCTTCTTCAGCTCTTCCAGGAAGCCCTTGAAGTCCTTGGCCGGGAACTTCGGGTTCACGGCCACGACGTTGGCGGTGTTGGCGAAGTTGGTGACCGGCTGGAAGTCCTTGATCGGATCGTAGGGCAGGTCGTTGGGGCGGCAAGCCGGGTTCACGGCCATCGTCGAGACGGTCGCGATGGACAGGGTGTAGCCGTCGGCATCGGCGCGCGCGGCTTCGGACGCGCCGATGGCGCCGCCCGCGCCGCCCTTGTTTTCCACGACCATGGGCTGGCCCAGTTCCTGGCTCATGCGCTGCGTCACGAGGCGCGCGATGATGTCGGTGGAACCGCCGGGCGCAAACGGAACGATGACGCGGATGGGCTTGCTCGGGTACTTATCGGCGGCGTGGGCGACCGAGACGCCGAAGGTACCGGCGGCGCCGGCGGCCAGGGCGATGGCCGCGGCCAGGGAGCGGACTTTGTTCATAAAAGTGTTTCCTCCAATAATGCGAACCCGTATGTAAACGGGCCGTGTTTGATGTGCCCGCCTGTAGACGGGTCAGTCATTGACGGTGGCGGCGCGCTGCTTGGTGCTGGGCGAATCGCACTGCTGTTGTAGGTTGCTTGTGGCACACGCGGCCGCCAGAATGACGGAGAATAGCAGCAAATGCTTACAGTCGCATAGCGCGCCGATCCCCGGTTGACGCCCATCAAAACGTACTTGCCCAATGTCGGTTGCCCTCCTGGTTTTCCCTGATTTCATGCTGGTCGCGCTGGGTTGGGCGCTGCGTCACAAACTGGGTTTTTCACGCGAATTTTTCGCCGGCACCGAGCGGCTGGTGTACTTCGTCCTGTTCCCCGCCCTGTTGTTCCAGGCCATCGTCCGCACGCCCATCACGGCCGGCAACGCCGTCATGCTGTTGCAGGCCACGGCGGCCGTCATCGGGTCGGGCGTGGCGCTGTCCTGGCTCGCGGGCCTGGCGCTGCGGCCTTCGTCGCTGGGGCTGGCCTCGTCGGCGCAGTGCGGCTATCGATTCAATACCTATATCGGCCTGGCGCTGGCGGCGAGCCTGGGCGGCGCGCAGGGCCAGACGGTGATGGCGCTGATCGTCGGCTTCGCGGTGCCCATGGCCAATCTGGCGGCGGTCTATGGCCTGGCGCGCCACAGCGGCAACAATCTCCTGCGCGAGCTGGCGCGCAACCCGCTGCTGATTTCCACGCTGCTGGGCCTGGCCTGCAACCTCGCGGGCCTGCAACTGCCCGGCCCCGTGGACACGGTGCTGGCCCGCCTGGGCGCGGCAGCCATCGCGCTGGGCATCATCTGCGTGGGGGCCAGCCTGTCCTGGGAAGGCGGCAAGGGCTACGGCGCGCTGATCGGGTGGATGCTGGCGGTGAAACTCGTGGTTCTGCCCGCCGTGGCGTTGCTGGTGGCCGACCTGCTGGACCTGCCGCCGCTGGAAGCGCGGATGCTGCTGCTGTTCGCGGCCCTGCCGACGGCGTCGGCCGCCTACGTGCTGGCGATGCGCATGGGTGGCGACGGCCGCATGGTGGCGGTGCTGATATCGCTGGGCACGCTGTTCTCCGCGCTGACGATCCCGGCTTGGCTGCTGCTGGCCGGTTGATCAGAATCTGAGCGCAGGCGGTCGGCGCACGCCCCCCGTTGGGCGGGACGGTGTATGGGTCGGCGACAAAGTCTGAAGCGAGGCTTGGTTCCTGGGCCGCCGCCGGGCCGCCCCAACGCGGCGCAGCCCCTCCGGGACTGCAAGCGCACGTAAAAAATGCCTGAGAAAGAAACCTGTTTTACAGTGCATCGCAAAAATAGCCGCGCAGCCACCAAGCCACCCCAACGCGACGCAGCCCCCTCCGGAGCTGCAAGCGCGTAGAAAATGCCTGAGAAAGAAGCCTGTTTTACAGTGCGTCGCAAAAATAGCCGCGCCGCCGCCGGGCCGCCCCAAGGCGGCGCAGCCCCCTCGGGGGGCAGCAAGCGCGCAAAGCGCGCGCAGCGTGGGGGCTACTTATTCGTCATCGAAGCCGGCACGACCCATTCGGCGAACTGTGCCTCGGTCAGGTAGCCCAGCGCCAGCGCCGACTCCTTCAGGGACAGGCCTTCCTTGTGCGCCTTCTTGGCGATCTGCGCGGCCTTGTCGTAGCCGATGTGGGGGTTCAGCGCCGTCACCAGCATCAGCGAGCGGTCCACCAGTTCCGCGATGCGTTCGAGGTTGGGCTCGATGCCGGCGGCGCAGTGCTTGTCGAAGCTGGCCATGCCGTCGGTCAGCAGGCGCACCGATTGCAGGAAATTGTGGATCACCAGCGGCTTGTAGACGTTCAGCTCGAAATTGCCGCTGGCGCCGCCGATGTTGATCGCCACGTCGTTGCCCATGACCTGCGCGGCCAGCATGGTGATGGCTTCGCACTGCGTCGGGTTGACCTTGCCCGGCATGATGGAGCTGCCCGGCTCGTTCTCGGGGATGCTGATCTCGCCCAGGCCCGAACGGGGGCCGCTGGACAGCCAGCGCACGTCGTTGGCGATCTTCATCAGGCCGGCCGCCAGCGACTTCAGCGCGCCGTGCGCGAACAGCAGCGCTTCGTGCGAGGCGAGCGCCTGGAATTTGTTGGGCGCGGACACGAAGGCCGTGCCGGTGGCGTGCGCCAGTTCGGCGGCGACCTTGACGCTGAACTGCGGATGCGCGTTCAGGCCGGTGCCCACCGCGGTGCCGCCGATGGCCAGCTGGTGCAGGCCGGACAAGGTGGCGCGGATCTGCTGCTCGGCCAGGTCCAGCTGGGCCACGTAGCCCGACAGTTCCTGGCCCAGGGTCAGCGGCGTGGCGTCCTGCAGGTGCGTGCGGCCGATCTTGACGATGTCGTAGAACGCGGCGCTCTTGGCGGCCAGCGTGGCGCGCAGGGCCTTCAGCGAGGGCAGCAGGTGGTGTTCCACCTGGACGGCGGCCGCCACGTGCATGGCGGTAGGGAAGGTGTCGTTGGACGACTGCCCGCGGTTCACGTGGTCGTTCGGGTGGACCTTGCGCTCTTCGCCGCGCACGCCGCCCAGCAGCTCGGAGGCGCGGTTGGCCAGCACCTCGTTCATGTTCATGTTGCTTTGGGTGCCGGAACCGGTCTGCCAGACCGACAGCGGAAATTCGTTGGGCCATTTGCCGGCAACCACTTCGTCTGCGGCGCGGATGATGCCGTCGGCGATTTTCGGGTCCAGTTCGCCCAGGTCGGCGTTGACCTTGGCGGCCGCGCGCTTCAGGCGCGCCATCGCATCGATCAGCGGCGCCGGCATCTTCTCGGTGGAAATTGCGAAGAAATGCAGCGAGCGCTGCGTCTGGGCGCCCCAGAGGTGGTCTTCGGGCACTTCAATCGGGCCAAACGTGTCTTTTTCGATGCGGGTCTTCATGGCGCGTACAACTCCGTGGCAACGTCGATGGTGGCCGGCGGCAAGCGCGCCAGCCACGGTTTAGTTGAGAATGACAATCACTACTAGATTAGCAGAAACCCGCATTCCTATAATTGCGCGAACGTCCGTGTTTCCTCCACCGTTTTTACCACTCGCCCCGCGCCATGTCCGCCCCTCTTTGCAGCCTGACCTTGCACTTGCCCG
>Ga0182747_1001953_pt1 | contig 15106 bp, 7 predicted proteins | sample eDN3rd30CBELigBY_FD_128526 | JGI IMG/M metagenome (GOLD analysis project Ga0182747, IMG submission 128526) | Enriched backyard soil microbial communities from Emeryville, California, USA - eDNA 3rd pass 30_C BE-Lig BY (version 2) (version 2) | ecosystem: Environmental > Terrestrial > Soil >...
TCCGCTTCCACAGGAATCATCGCGATCGCTTCGTTTGAGCAAGATGATTAAGCGGAAAGGTACCCGAAGAGTTGCTTATCATGTTCCGTGTTGCTCATGACAACCCGTACAGCGGTCGCAATTTGGCTTCGAGGTGGCGCAACAGTGGGGCGGCGCTGAGCGGCTTGCCGGTGACGTGCTGACAGAGTTCGGCCGCCAAATACCGCTTGCCGTGCGCGTGAATGTTCTCGTTCAACCAGGTCTTGAGCGACCCGAATTGACCACGGGCGAACTGCTCTTCGAGGTCAGGAATCGCTTCGCTGGCGGCTTCGAAAAACTGCGCGCTGTAGAGGTTGCCAAGCGTGTAGGTGGGGAAGTAGCCGATCGCCAACATCGACCAGTGGATGTCTTGCAAGCAACCACGAGCATCATCGGGCACCTCGATCCCCAGGTATTCCTGATAACGTTGATTCCACACTGCCGGCACGTCGGCAACGGGCAGGTCGCCGGTCAACAATGCGCGTTCGATCTCAAACCGGATCATGATGTGCATGTTATAAGTTGCTTCGTCGGCTTCCACGCGGATCAGCGTCGGTTTGACGAGATTGGCGCCACCATACACATCATCCAGTGATAAGCCGCTGGTAGCGTCGCCAAAGAATTGACTCAGTTGCGGGTGCAGCCAGCGCCAAAAGGCCTGTGAGCGTCCGACCTGGTTCTCCCACAAACGGCTTTGGCTTTCGTGGATACTTAGCGATACCGCTTGGCCCGCCGGCAGTCCCCAATGCTTCGCTGGTAGGCCTTGCTCGTAAATCCCATGCCCGGCTTCATGCATCGTCGATCCCAGGGCGTCGTTGACGTTCGCTTCATGAAAACGGGTCGTCAGCCGCACGTCGCCAGGATGCGTGCCCGAGCAGAAGGGGTGGGTCGACCGATCGAGGCGACCGCGGCCAAAATCGAATCCGATCCGCTCAGCCACGAACCGCACGAAGGTTTCTTGTTGCGCGGTCGGCAACGGCAATTCGTTGAATGCGTTGCTCGGCCCCCGCGTACTACCCATCAAATCACTGATCAAGCCTTGCAGTGACTCCCTCAGCGGGCCAAACACCGCGGCGACTCCGGCGGCAGTGCAGCCCGGTTCATAATCCTCTGCCAGTGCGTCCCAGGGCTCGCCGTCGCCGGCCCAACCAAAGCACTCCGCTTTGCGTTGCAGCAGTTCGACCGATTTTTCGAGCCAGGGCTGAAAATGCTTAAAGTCGCTGTTCTTGCGTGCGGTCGCCCATTCATGCTGTGAGTAGCTGCCCAGTTCGGCTTCTTGTTGGACCAGTTCAGCGGGCAGTTTTGTCTGACGATCGAAACTGCGACGGATCTCGCGCACATTGACCGCCGCGCTGCTCTGCGAGTCGGACATCAAGCGGGAGTCCGACTCGCACTGGCCGAGCAGGTCACCAACTTGCTGTGAAGTAAAGATTTCATGTTGCAGACGCGCAAGCTGCGCCAGTTGATTGCTGCGGTACTCCAGGCCGCCATCGGGCATCATCACTTCGCGATCCCAGCCGAGCAGATCAGCGGTTCCGCCCAGCAGACTCGCCTCACGAACCAGGCGTATCAGCTCCGTATAAGGCATCGGTTCAGGCGTCGGAGTCGGCTGGTTATCGGCTGTCATGGAATCGAGCGGGGATCGTGAAAGTGCTGGAAATGCAAGCGATGCATGGTAGCGGATTCACAACGCATGGGCGGCAGCCGGTCACGAACAAACTCGGCAAGCCGATTGCGGCACTCGGTTTTACGGGTAATCTAGGGTCACTGGGCGAACCGTGAGGGCGCCCGCGACAGCACAGCCGCTCGGTGGTCGTCTGCCTTGTTCGCTCGAGCGCCGGGCGCGGAGCTGCAGGCGATCGGCTGTCGGACTTGTCGCCAGCGGCAACCGTTAACCGTCCTCTGGAGGATTTATGAACATCTGCTTTCGCTCGTTCGTCGCGTTGGCGCTTGGCGGCATCGTCTCCGCCGGCCTACTTCCTGGGCTCGCCGCCGAACGCCCCGACACCGTGTTGATCGCGGCCAACAGTCCTGAGGCAGCAGATAGCGACTCGCCTCCGACCACGGAACGGACACAACTCGAACCTCCACAAGTGCGGAACAACCCACTGACGATCACCGCGACCGTGGAGAGCGATCAGCCTCAAGGCGTGGTCGTGGCGCATGGCGGTCTGCGGTTCGGGTACTCGCTGCACTTCGTCGACGGACGCCCGGCGTTCTCAATTCGCGATCGCGGGGAACTCACCGAGTTGATCGCTGGAGAGCCGATCGCGGGCCAAGCGAAGATGCGCGCGGTGCTCAACGGCGAACGGATGTGGATCGAGGTCAATGATCAACGGGTTGTCGAACGCAAATCGCCAGGGCTGCTGTCCGCGCAGCCGGCGATCGGGTTGTCGATCGGGCAAGATGTTGGCGATCCGGTTGGCGACTACACGGCTCCCAACCGCTTCAACGGCCGCTTGATTGCGCACCAAATCGAGGCCGGCCGGCCGAAGGTCGCGATGCGGACGCCGTGGGGTGAGCAACTCGAGCAAGCAAGTTCTGAGCAACCTTGGCAGGAGTACCCGCGCCCGGCGTTTCGCCGCGACCAGTGGACCAATCTCAACGGGATGTGGGATTACGCCATCACGTCCAAAGACGTAACCGCCGCGCCGCAGAAGTGGGACGGCAAGATCCGAGTGCCCTTCGCCATCGAATCGCCGCTCTCAGGCGTGGAGCGACGCCTGTGGCCGGATGACACGCTGTGGTATCGCCGCGGTCTGACGGTTGAGAAACGCCCCGACCGCCGCTACCGCATTAACTTTGAAGCGGTCGATTATCAGTCCACCTTGTGGGTCAACGGCCAGGAAGTCGGTAGCAACACCGGCGGCAACCTGCCGTTCTCATTCGACATCACCGAGGTGTTGCGTGACGGTGAAAATGAACTGACGCTGCGAGTCAACGACGCGACGGACACTGAGTATCAGTTGCATGGCAAGCAAGTGCTCAACCCACGGGCGATCTGGTACACGCCGGTCTCGGGGATCTGGCAGACGGTCTGGCTGGAAGAAGTACCACAGACTCACCTGACCGATCTCAAAATTGTGGCGACCAATGACGGAACAGTGAAGCTGCAGATCACCGGTAATGACCCCTCCGCCGCTCCTGCCGCTCAAGTCCGCGTGCTGCTGGATGGCCAGGAAGTCGCTGCGGGGACCGGTGACACCGGTGAACTTGAGCTGCAAGTTTCCGACCCGCAACGCTGGGCTCCTGATTCTCCGGTACTTTATGACTTGGAGATTCGTGCCGGTGACGACGTCGTGCAGTCGTACTTCGGTTTCCGCGAGTCGGCGATCGAGCGCGATGGTCAGGGCCATCTGCGATTCACCCTCAACGGCAAACCGATCTTTCATTGGGGTACGCTTGACCAAGGCTGGTGGCCCGACGGGCTGTTAACGCCGCCGTCCGATGAGGCGATGGTGTCCGACATCCAGTTCCTGAAAGATGCCGGCTTTAATACGATCCGTAAGCATATCAAGGTCGAGCCGCGGCGTTATTATTATCACTGTGATAAGCTTGGGATGATGGTCTGGCAGGATCAGGTCAGCTCTGGTACGGGGTCACAAACCGAAGGCAAACCATCGAGTCCACCCTGGACGCGGCTGCAACCCAATCCAGTCGACGCCAATTGGCCAGACGAGGCCCATCAGCAGTTCATGTTTGAACTGAAGAAGATGATCGACACGCTGCACAATCATCCTTCCATCGTGCAGTGGGTGCCATTTAACGAAGCCTGGGGACAACACCGGACGATGGAAGTCGGCAAGTGGACGGTGGAATACGACCCCACGCGTCAAGTCAACGTCGCCAGTGGCGGAAACTTCTTCCCGGTTGGCGACATTGTTGACCATCATGAATACCCGCACCCCGCATTCCCCTTCAATCTGGGAGAGGGGGGGCGATTCGATGATTTCGTGAAAATCGTCGGTGAGTTCGGCGGCCACGGCTTTCCGGTTCAAGGTCACCTGTGGGATCCCAATGCCCGCAACTGGGGATATGGGGATTTACCCCAGAGCAAAGAAGAGTGGCTGGAGCGATATCGAGAGTCGATCCGCCGGTTGGCAGAACTGCGCAAACAAGGTATTGCCGCAGGTATTTATACCCAGACCACCGATGTCGAAGGCGAGATCAATGGACTGCTCACCTACGATCGCCGCGTCAAAAAGATCACGCCCGAGCAACTCCGTGCGATCCACCGAGAGCACCAGATCGCGGATGCCGCCGCAGCGGAAGCTCGGGAATAGCAATCGAAGCTTTGAAGCGACCCAGGGTCTGATATTCGGCAAAATTCAATCAGCCGGCACGCGTTAGCGTCCGGTGCTCACGAATCACGACTCGCCCTCAGCGGACCGATAGATTCGGCCAGACATGCTGAGCACATACGTTTATCAATCAACATCACGCACTGTTATCTCGAATCGTGAGGAAGCCGGTCGATGAGGTCTCTCTTGATGTCCAGCCTGTTGCGTCTGCTTCCCCTGATTCTGATGGTGCTGGTCAGCATCACCGGCCGAACAGCGGCTCAAGCCGCTGAGCCGGCCCGCCCCAACATTGTGGTCTTCTTGTCGGACGACCACACCTGGCGCGATTCCTCGGTCTACGGTTCGCCGGATATCGAAACGCCTCATATGGCGCGCGTGGCAGCGTCAGGGATGACATTCAATCAAGCATTCGTCGCCTCGCCGAGTTGTGCTCCGAGCCGTGCCGCCATGCTGACTGGCATGTATCCGCCGCGCAATGGCGCGGAAGCCAATCATTCGCGTCCGGCAGCCGAGCTGCAGAAGTTGCCCGGCTATCTCAAAGCACTCGGTTATGAGGTGGTCTCCTTCGGAAAGGTTGGGCATTACCGCCAAACAACCGAATACGGCTTCGATCTTGCCCGTCACTTCGGTTACCACGAAGACATCGCCGTTCCCGAGGCACTCAAATGGCTAAGCGCTCGCCAGAGCGATCAGCCGCTGTGTTTGTTTGTCGGTACGAATTGGCCGCACGTTCCTTGGCCCGAGGAAACTGAGGACATCGAGCTGGCGAGCCTCACTGTGCCGCCTCATCATGTGGACACGCCCGTCACGCGGCAGTGGCGAGCAAAGTATGTCGCGGCCATCCAAAAGATGGATGATGAGCTAGGGCGCGTGTACGATCTGGCTCGTGAGAAGCTTGGCGAAAACACCTGCTTTGTGCATACCAGCGACCACGGTGCACAATGGCCCTTTGGGAAATGGACCTTATACGAAGACGGGATTCGCACGCCGCTGATCGTCAGTTGGCCGCAACAGGTGGCAGCCGGCGCGCGTTCCGACGCGATGGTTTCCTGGATCGACTTGCTGCCGACCCTCGTCGAGATCGCGGGCGGTGAGCCACCGCAGTCAATCGATGGCCGATCGTTTTTGCCGGTACTACGTCAACAGCGCGAGACGCATCGAGACATCATCCTGACGACCCACAGCGGTGATGGTGATAACAATGTCTATCCGATTCGCTCGGCGCGGACAGCGGATGGATGGAAATACATTCGCAACCTTTATCCAGAGCTGCGCAATACCTCGCATGTCACCACATCGCCCAACGACAGCGGATATTGGCAAAGCTGGGTGAAGGAAGCGGTAGTGAACCCTATCGCGCGACGCACGGTTCTGCACTATCTGCAACGGCCAGCCGAAGAACTCTATCGCTTGAGCGATGACCCTTGGGAACAGAATAACTTAGCCGCCGATCCTGCTCACGCGGAACATTTGACCGCATTGCGTGCGGCGGTCGATCAGTGGATGGAGCATACGCAAGATCAACAGAAAACCTACGGCCAGCCAAAACGCAATCCCGATCCCAAACAGCCCAACATCGTCGTGGTGCTGATCGATGACATGGGCTGGAGCGATCTGTCATGTTTCGGCGGGACTGCGGTGCAGACCGAGAATATCGATCGCATGGCTGCCGAAGGCATTCGCTTCAATCAGTTCTACGTCAATGCACCGATCTGCTCACCATCGCGCGTGGCACTGACGACCGGGCAATATCCCCATCGTTGGCGAGTCAGTTCTTATCTTGCTAGCCGCGAACTGAACGAGCAGCGCGGGATGGCGCAGTGGCTCGATCCTCAAGCACCGGTGCTCGCCCGCGAGTTGAAGCATCGCGGGTACGCTACCGGTCACTTCGGAAAATGGCATATGGGCGGCCAACGCGACGTTGGCGACGCCCCGTTGATCCGCGCTTATGGTTTCGACGACAGCTTGACGAACTTTGAAGGTTTGGGACCACGGGTCTTGCCATTAAAAGACGCTTATGATGGCAATCCGCCGCAAAAGCATGATCTGGGGTCGGCTAACTTGGGCAAAGGTCCAATTCGCTGGGAAGACCGCTCCGTCATCACGTCCGCGTTCGTGGAAGAAGCAATTGAGTTCATCGATCGTGCGGGTGCTACCGAGCAGCCATTTTATATCAATCTGTGGCCGGACGATGTGCACTCGCCATTCTTCCCACCCGAAGGGCTGCGAAGGCAGACTGACGGCGGCAAACGCGAACTGTATCACGCTGTGCTTCAGGCGATGGATCAGCAGCTCGGCGTCTTGTTCGACCGGATTCGCAACGACGAGCAGCTTCGTGATCACACGTTGATCGTGATTGCATCGGACAATGGGCACGAACAAGGCGCCGGTAACTCCGATCCGCTACGCGGCGGCAAAACCTGGTTATATGAAGGTGGCGTCCGTTCGCCGCTGATCGTGTGGGGGCCTGGCTTGCTCGCTGCCGATACGGCTGGGACACAGAACAACGAATCGGTATTCTGCGCGCTCGATTTGAATGCGTCGCTGTATGCCATCGCTGGAGTAGCGTCGCCCGAGGGTGTGCAGCTTGACGGAGAGGACCTGTCGGAAACGGTTTTGGGACGCTCGAAACAGAGTCGTACCGCGCTGATCTTTTGGCGACGTCCCCCGGATCGTCCCGGCACCGCCGGGCAGCCGAATCCCGACCTAGCAGTCCGTGCTGGAAAATGGAAGTTTTATCTCAACCAAGATGGCAGCGGGATTCAACTCTATGATCTCGATGCGGACATCTCGGAAACGAAGAATCTTGCCGACGAAAATCCCAATGTTGTCGCTCGACTGCGGCAAGCCTTGCTGGCATGGAATGCTTCCATGCCACCTGACGCAGGTGATCTGCGATTCGTTGCTCAGCGTGACTCGGCTCCGCGAAGCCAATCGCTGCAACCGAATCAGTTCGTCAATCCGATCGCCGAAGGGGCCGATCCTTGGGTGATCCGTGATCCCAATGCCGAACGTTATCTATGGTGTTTCTCCGATGGTAACCGTGGGATTGCCATTCATACGAGCGACTCGCTGACGTCGCTGGGTGAAAAACACATCGTTTGGCAAGCTCCCGCGGAGGGTCCCTGTTCCAAGGAAATTTGGGCGCCCGAACTGCATTTTCTTGATGGTCACTGGCACATTTATATGGCGGCCAGCGACGGCAGAAATGAGAATCATCTCGCGTATGTGCTCCGCAGCGAGGGGCATGATCCGCTGGGGCCTTATCAGTTGCATGGGCCACTAGCCACCGGTGATGGCGCTGATGGAATGTCGCCGAACGTGTGGGCGATCGATATGACCGTGCTGGAGCACAAGGGCCGCCGATATGCGCTGTGGTCGGGTTGGGACGCGCCGGGAACCGACCGCCAGTTCTTATACATCGCACCGATGAAGTCGCCTGTAGAACTCGCTGGCCCACGCGTGCGGATCTGCGACAATGCGGACTATCCTTGGGAGCGGACCGAACCGGGCGACCGCGGTCGTGGGCTCAATGAAGCTCCTCAAGTATTGAAACAGGGGAGTCGAACGTTTGTGACTTATTCTTGCGGGGCGTCTTGGTTGCCGAGCTACAAGCTGGGGTTATTGGAACTCTCTGGCGACGATCCGCTGGACCCGGCGTCCTGGACCAAGCGGCCGCGGCCGCTGTTTGAAGGCACGGAGGAGACTTATGGCGTTGGCCATTCTTGTTTTGTCCGCTCGCCCGACGGATCGGAGTGGTGGCACGTCTATCATGCTAAACGCGATCGCAATCCAGGCTGGCGAAGAGCGGTCTATGTTCAACCGATGAGCTTCGGTCCGCGTGGGATGCCGCGGCTGGGCCGGCCGGTTGCTGCGGGTGAGGTCCTGGAGCGACCTGCCGGTGAAACGACGGAGCCACTTGAGCTGCCGCATCAATCGTCACTCAATCGAGCGGCGGGGCTGAGCGACTGGAGCTACTATGGCCATCACCAGTTCTTCGATCTTCGTGATGACGGCGTGCATCTGGGCCGCGTGCCGCAGCGGCCGATCAACGACTACCGCAGCGGCGAGAAGCTGATGCTCAATCCGCTGCTGCCGAGTGATTTTGCGGCTGAAGTCACGATCGATTTTCGCGGTGATGCCGGAGCCAATGACGCGGGGTTTGTGTTCCGCACCAGCGGGCCATCGATTGGCTACGATGCCCACCGAGGCTATTTCGCGGGGCTGATTCCCCGGGCGGGAATCGTGATTTTCGGGTTGGCTGATGGTCAGCACTGGACCGAGATCGCGCGTGCACCGGTCAAGATCGACGTGACGGTTCCGCAGCGATTGGGTGTCATCGCAGTGGGAGACCGAATCACGATTTTGCTTGCGGGAAAGCCTGTGTTTACCACCACGGAATCGACGTATGCCAGCGGCACCTTGGGCCTGCGCGTGGTCAATGCGCATGCCAGATTTTCAGACTTGAAAATCGAGTCTCGCTCGCCACAGTGATGAGGCGCACGCTGCGGTGCTCGCGATTTTGCGGCTGGCATCGTCTGTAGCGTTGGCACACACTTTGCCTTTTATCCTCTGCGCACTCGCCGTGTCCCGCGGCAGTTGACTTGAGTCCCAGGCTGACCGGCCTGAGTCGCGGGTCGATTCCACCGACTCCAGAGGATTTACCGTGAGATCTTCACTTGTTCAAAAGGTATGGCGGCAACTGATTCCCGCCACCAGTTTGCTAACGGCGTTAGCAATAGGCGCCGCGGTGCTCGCACAGCCACCAGACCGTGCTGCGACCGATCAGGCGGTTGATGCCAGTGCGGTTGAGTATTTGACGCGAGGCCCGTTGCACGAGGCGTTCGCGGAACCGTACGAAGCGGATCCCAGTGCCGCGCCGCTGGTGACGGCCGAGCCGCCGGAGCCGATCGATGAATTGCCGCCGGAGTACCGGCCCGCAGGTGATAACGTGCAGTGGATTCCCGGCTACTGGGCTTGGGATGATGAACGTCAGGATTTCCTCTGGATCAGCGGCTTGTGGCGAGAAGTGCCGCCGGACCATCGCTGGGTCCCCGGCTATTGGGTAGCTGTCGACTCCGGCTACCAGCGGGTCAGTGGGTTCTGGGCCAGTGCGGAACTAGCCGAGATCCAGTACTTGCCGCCGCCTCCCGAATCGATCGAAGCGGGACCATCTGCACCGGCGCCGGCAGAAAATCACTTCTACATTCCGGGGCATTGGGTCTATCAGAACGCCGCTTATCGCTGGCGACCGGGTTTTTGGTCTCCGGTGCATGAAAACTGGGTTTGGGTTCCAGCGCAATACATCTGGACCCCGCGAGGAACGGTATTTCGTCAGGGTTATTGGGATTACGATATTGCCTACCGCGGCATCGTCTTCACTCCTGTGTACTACCGCCAGCCCGTCTATCGGTCGGAGCAATTCGTTTATCGTCCACGCTACACGATCGATACCGGAGTGAACCTGTTGGTTCACATGTTTGTCCGCCCCGACGCGCGGCAGTATTACTTTGGTGATTATTATGGGCCGCGATATGCGGATGTGTTCCAGCCGTGGGTGGTGCGTTATCAGCAACCGACCTTCTATGATCCGTTCTACGCGCAGTATCGAAGTCGCGGTGTGGGGCGAGGCGCAAATCTGCTCGCTTGGGTGACGAACCAACATCAGGTGTTCGCGACCTCAGAACAAATCCGCCCTGCACGCACGATCGCCCAGCAGCAGCAATTGATGCAGACGGCGGCCGACAGCGATCTCGATCCGACGATTCTGAGGCTAGCGGCGGTGGGTGAAGCGATTGAAAATGTGGCCGAAGACCCCGACGCCAATTTCCGCTTCCAGACGCTCAGCGAAGCAGAAGTGCAGCAGATTCGCGAGTCGACCCAACCGCTACGAGAACTGGTGCAGATGCGTCAGCGGATCGAAAGCGAGCCGGTTGCGGCAGACTCGGCAGCAACGCCCGGCCCCGTCGACACAGCGGCGACCGATATAGCGGCTGTCGATCCAGCGGAGGCTGACCCTGCGGCTGATCCTGCAGCCGCCGAACCGCAAACCACAGCCAGCGCAGGTGCGCCGCTGGGCAGTTTAGAATTGCCCGCCGTCGCACAGGCGGTTGCTGATCCAGACGCCCAACCCGAGGCTGCACGGGTAGATACTGAACCTGCGCTCGGCGCACGTGTGGAAGAAACGCCGCGGCGCACCCGTGATGCCAGCAACGACCTGCCGCCGGGACGCCAAGCAGTGGAACTGACTCCAGAAGAACAGCGTGATCGCCGCTTCAACGCGAGTTCGGCGGTACCGGACATTACCGGCACTCAAGCCGGCTCGCTCGACCTCGGTCCCGATGCGGCAGCAACCACCGCTGATCCCGTGCAGCCTGGCGTCACCCGGCCAGAAGTGGTGCCCGATGGGGCACGTGATCTGACGGTCGAGCCGCCAGCCGACGCACCCCGCCGTGACCCGGCTGCAGCCGACCGGCAACCGCCCGCAGCCGCCCCACGCGGCGCCGTGGCTCCCGATGCAGCCGCGGCAGCGACCGCTCCGGAAACCGCTGCTCCGGCGCCAGCTCCTGCTGCTGATGCAGCGACGGCTCCGGGTGCTGCCACTGCTCCGGGTGCTGCCACTGCTCCGGGAACCGCCCCAGGCCTAACGCCGGCGCCATTGCCGGGGACCACCGACACGCGTGATCCTGCCGCCGGCCAGCGGATGCGGGGTGACGTGCGGATGCTTCCCGAGGCACGCGCCGGAAACACTCGCGGCGGGAGCAACGTCGACAATCTGCGGAATCGGGCCGAGCGAATGCGCCCGGCGCGCCCCGAGGGTTGGCCACCGCGTGGTGAGCGAACACGGACGCTGCCGACCCGGCCGGGAGCTGCGATCGGTTTGGAAAGTGGTGCGGTAGTCCCGGGTGGTCCGCCAGCGATCGGCGGTTCCGCTCCCGGGCTGAATGAGGCGGCGATTCCCCGCGCCGGTAACCTGACGCCCGGCGGAGCACCTGGAGTGGGCCGCGGCGCTCCGAACCAATCGGGAACGACCCGCAGTCGCGAAGCGCAGCCGCACACGCTGCCCGACCTGGCCGAGTAACAACCTGGTCGAGTATCAGAGCCTGCAGCAGCGTCGTTAGATCACTGCAGGTAGACGGTGGACAGGTAAGCACGTAACGAGCGGCCGCAGCGATGCGGCCGCTCGAGTCGTTTTCAGAATGCGCTTGAAGCAGTTTCTTCCCCGAGTCTCATCACTTCGTCGCTCGCCGCAAATCCTGTGGGCGGCACAGCGCTATTGGGGTGGCACGTCCCTGAGGAACGAAGGGCGTGATGAGGAGTCTGCAGGGTCACACCGGGAGCTCGCATCCACGGGGCATCTGTCACCGCTTCCCACGCCCATCGCTGGGGCTCTGAGCGTGCCACCCCAAGCTCCGGGCGTGTCACCCAAATCCAAATTCACAGCGAAGGCCGCTCCGCACAAGTTAGCAACTCATTCAACACGTCTAACCCTGCAGCCCGTTGGAGTCCAGCCTTCAGGCTGCCGGCCTCTGTCAATCAACAAAAGAATCAACACGACTAACCCTGCAGCAGCGACTGGCCGCCATCGATCCAGACTTCGCTGCCGGTGATATGGCTGGAGGCCTCGGAAGCCAAGAACAGTACCAGTTCCGCCACTTGTTCACTCGTTCCTGGTTTGCCATCGGTCAGCGGGACCTTGCCTTCGGGAAACTCGACCGGTTCCTGAGCTTTTTCCAGATTTCTGCGCTCTGTGTTGTCGTCGATCTTGGTTTCGATCGCTCCGGGGCAGATGACGTTGATGCGAATTTGATGCTTGGCCAATTCGAGCGCTAGCATCTTCGTCATGATCACCTGCCCACCTTTGGTGCAAGCATAAGCGGTCGCCCCGGTGTTGCTGTACATCCGCGTGCCGTTGACCGACGAGGTGACGACGATCGCCCCGCCGTTGCGTTTGAGGTGCGGCACGGCGTACTTCACCGTGTAAAACGTGCCGCTGAGGTTGATGTCGATCGTTTTCTGCCAGTCCTCGGGGCTCAATTCTTCGATCGGCGCCCAGACACCGTTGATGCCGGCATTGGCAAACACGATATCCAGCCTGCCCCACTGTTTGGTCACACGTGCGTAGGCGTCCTGCATCGACTGAACGTCGGCGATATCACCGAGCACCGCCATCGCCTCGCCGCCTGCTTGCTCGATCTTCTCGACCACCTGCTGCAGTTCATCTTCGCTGCGTCCAAGGATCGCCACCTGAGCGCCCTCGCGCGCCAGACGCACAGCGCTAGCCGCCCCGATTCCAGAACTGCCACCCGTGATAAACGCCACTTGATTGTCTAGTCGCATCGTCGTGCTCGCTCGGTTGAAGGAGAAATTTCACGCCATCTACCGAGCGGCCTGTGCAGCTTCAGTGCCAGCAGGGGCTGTCCGAACCAGGGAAGTGAATTAAGGTCCCCGCAGTCCACCCGACAAGCTCCTGACATTGCTTCCCAATCCAGTAAGCTGGGCACAGAGCCAGTGCGATGGCGCTTAGAATCATTGGCAGTCGGGAGCAGGAGATGGTATGCGCAAAAATGACGGTGCGTCGGGGGGAGGCGGGCGTTGTCGACAAGGCGTTTTGAGTCACTCCAGGTTTGGGCTACGAGATGCGTGGCTTTGGTTCTGGCAGGGGCATTTCTACTGCTTTTGCTTTTTGACTTGCGTAACGGATTGATCGCACTGGATTCATTGCGATGGCCTAAGGCACCAGGCAAGGTTGTGGATGTCACGATCGACAAGCAAGGGAACCGTTATGTCGCCAGCGTGAAATATGAGTTTAAGGTGAACGGGGAGCGTGTTTGCGGACACCGCTACGGAATGCTGCAACACGACGGAAAGCGGCACTTTAAAACGAAAGACCGTGCAGAAGCGTGGACCGGGGTCGGGGAGCCGCTGGTTGTCCGATATCATCCAGAGGATCCGAATCATAATATGGTTATCAATTCGGTCCCTGCTTGGCTGCTGTTTGTGGTTTCCAAAACTGCGTTGCTGGCAATATTGGTCTTGTACTTGTGGCCGACGAAAGCTGTCTAGATGATGCTATTTGATGTGAAATTGCCCGCAGACTTCGGCTTGTTGTAGGGTTCCAAGGGTGATTTGTCTTGAATTGTAAAACAGTAGTCTCGACTGTTTTACGTGCTGCGAAGGCCTGAAGGAGCCTTTCGGTTAAATCCGTCGACCGTGTTCCGCATCGAGTTCGTAGGAACCGGACGCTAACGCGTGCCGGCTGATTGAGTTTTGATGAATGTTATATGCAGTGTTGGTCAGGACGATTTGTGTGCGCGGCCGGAACAATTGAGACAATTGTTCTACGGTTGGGGGCCGCTCGCTTGTACTGGTTAGTTCAGCGGGGTGCGGTCGCCGGCGCCGGCGCGGAGGAGGTGTTTGCCGATTTGCCAGAACTGCCGGACGACGCGGCGGGTGCGGCCTTGCGAAATCTCGCGGTGCAGCGTCCGCAGCAGCGACGACGCGCGGGCTTCGCCGAGTAGCGGGGTCATCGCGGGAATCAGAAACTCTTCCACACCAAACACCCGTTCACGGGCGATGTCGGTGCAGATAGGGATCACCCCCGCGACACGCGCTCCGAAGAGTTCGCGGTGATATTGGATGGCGTCGCGGATGCTGCGCTCCTTTGGGCGATCACCGGCCTGCCAGTCGTAGGGTGGTTCCCATTGCCGAATCGGTCGCAGCAGATCGATGTGCGTCAGCACGCCGAGGATTGGCGTCGGCTTGAGTTCTCGGTGCTCGGCAAACCACTGGTGCAGGAAATCGAGCGTCTGCACATCGGGGTCGCGCGCCGGGTTGGTTGCATCCATCACCAACAGCACGAGATCTGATTGTTGCAGCGCCGCCTCCAGGTCGGCCTTCTGAGAATCGCTGAACCCGTCGACGGCGTAACCGACGGTGTCCAGCAGCACCAGGCGGTCGTGCGTCTCACGCCGATTCACGACGTAGCGGGCAATGCTGCTGGTTTGGGGAATCACGTCGACGGCCGCCCGGTGTTCGGCCAGCAGCGCGTTGATCACGCTCGACTTGCCGGCTTTGGACTGGCCCGTCAAGCAAATCACGATTTCCGTGGTCTGGGGAGTCGGCGCGGCGGACGGCGAGCGCGCGTGCGCCGGTTGCGGCTGGCCCTCGCTGGGCTGCTGGCTGTGCCCAGCGGGATGCCGCGGCGCTGCGGCGGAGTGGGGGCCACCGTTCATGGTCGGGCTTGTGACCTGCGGCCCCTTTGCTGAATCGCCATCGGTCGCCGCTCCCGGCGCCGGCTCGCCAGGCTGGCGGTGGAGCGTCGGCATGCCGGTGGCATCAAAGCCTTCGTTCATTTGCCGCATCAGGTCACGAAAGCGGTTGGCGCCGCCTGCCAGGCGCCCGCTGTTGAGTTCGATCAGGTAATAGCCAAGACGATGCACGAAGCAGACGTAGAACCAGGCCAACAGATTATCTTGCACGACCTGCGTCACTGGCGTCACGATCATCTTGGACGTGGCATAGCGGGCGAGGACCGTTGCCGGAGCCAGCACCGCGGAGACCGGCCAGTAGATCAGAGCAAACCGCTGATACCAGTCCGGGAACTTGGCGATCCGTCGCCAATGCTTCACCGTCAGCAGGTGGCCGGCCGGCAGGTAACGTTCGCTCATCTGTGCCAGGTCTTCCGAGGCCAATTCGACTGCGGCCAGAATCTCGGGGAGAGTGAGATTGGCGACCGGGTCATCGGCCTTGGGATGGTAGACGCGGGCGATTTCTTGCCCCAGCGA
>Ga0182747_1001954_pt1 | contig 15102 bp, 11 predicted proteins | sample eDN3rd30CBELigBY_FD_128526 | JGI IMG/M metagenome (GOLD analysis project Ga0182747, IMG submission 128526) | Enriched backyard soil microbial communities from Emeryville, California, USA - eDNA 3rd pass 30_C BE-Lig BY (version 2) (version 2) | ecosystem: Environmental > Terrestrial > Soil >...
TGGTGGAGCAGCAATTGAATGCTATGGTATTGTCGGAATGGCGTCTAAACATCAAATTCGTGATGGATTAACAGATATTTTACGAAAAGAAAACTTTGCAAAAGGTGTAATTATTCGTCAAGAGGGACAAGACCTTCATATTGACATGTATATTATTGTTAGCTATGGAACGAAAATTTCAGAAGTGGCTTACCAAGTACAATCTAAAGTAAAATACACAGTAAACAAAACATTAGGTATGAGCGTTAAATCAGTAAACATTTTTGTTCAAGGCGTTCGTGTTATGAATGTGTAAGAGGAGGATTTTAATCGGATGAAGTCACTAGACGGAATCAAATTTGCAGAAATGGTGCAAATGGGTGCCCATAATTTATCTCAAAATGCAAATTATGTTGACTCTCTAAACGTATTCCCGGTTCCAGATGGAGATACAGGTACAAATATGAACCTATCTATGACATCGGGAGCAAAAGAAACGGAAAGCAATGTTGCAAAACATATTGGGAAAACCGCACAGAGCTTATCGAAAGGATTATTAATGGGTGCTCGTGGCAACTCGGGCGTAATCTTATCTCAATTATTCCGTGGTTTCGGAAAAGCTATCGAAAAAGATGCTGAGATTGATGCAATTCAATTTGCCAATGCATTCCAGGCAGGCGTGGATACTGCCTATAAAGCCGTTATGAAGCCGGTTGAAGGGACAATTCTAACAGTTGCTCGTGAAGCAGCAGCAAAAGCTGTAGAAGTTGCCCAAGAAGAAGACAGTATTCTTGCTGTTATGGAAGCAGTCGTAAGCGAAGGCAAAAACTCATTAAATCGTACACCGGATCTTTTGCCTGTATTGAAAGAAGTTGGCGTGGTAGATAGCGGTGGTCAAGGATTATTATTCGTATACGAAGGATTCCTTGCCTCTTTAAAAGGTGAAGCGCTTCCAGAGAAAAACGATGCATCCCTTGATGATTTAATCAGTGCAGAGCATCACCGTGCACAGGATTTTATGAGTACAGAAGATATTGAATTTGGCTATTGTACGGAAATTATGGTTCGATTGGAAAAAGCAAAAGAACCATTTGACGAAGCAAAATTCCGTGAAGAACTAAATGTAATGGGTGACTCTTTGCTTGTGGTTTCGGATGACGAAATTGCAAAAGTACATATTCACTCAGAAACACCAGGTGCTGTACTTGCTGCAGGTCAAAAATACGGCAGCTTAATTAAAATTAAAGTCGACAATATGCGTGAACAGCATTCTGCAATTGTAAACGACAAAGAAGAAACTGCTGTTGCAGCTGCACCGAAGAAACAAGAAAAGCATCCATATGCGGTTGTGACAATTGCAATGGGTGAAGGAATTGCAGAATTATTGCGCAGTATAGGTGCTTCTTATGTCATCGAGGGTGGCCAAACAATGAACCCTTCAACTGAGGACATTGTAAAGGCTGTTAAAGATATTAATGCTGAACGCGTATTAATCTTGCCGAACAATAAAAATATTGTGATGGCAGCAGAACAGGCTGTTGAATTATTGGATATCGAAGCGGCTGTAGTGCCGACTAAAACTATTCCACAAGGGATGGCAGCGATTTTGGCATTCAACCCTGAAAGTTCAGTAGCTGATAATAAACAAGGTATGACAAACGCATTCTCTCACGTGAAAACAGGTCAAGTGACGTTTGCTGTTCGTGATACAACTATTGATGGTGTAGAAATCCACAAAGACGACTACATGGCATTGGCTGAAGGCAAAATCATTTTATCCACGCCGAAAATGTTAGATGCAGCGGTGAAGGTAGTAACAGAATTAGTTGATGAAGATTCAGAGATCATCACAATCCTTTACGGAGAAGATGCAACAGAAGCGCAAGCAAACGAGCTTGCAAGCTTCATCGAAGAAAACTATCCTGATGCAGAAGTAGAAATTGTTGAAGGAAAACAATCGTTATATCCATTTATTTTATCGATTGAATAATTGATGCTGGGGAAAGGGTGCGGGTGTATGAAAAGATACGCTTCGTGGCAATTTCTTTCGCTGAACAAATGCTGGCCCAAAAGGTTGTTGAGTCCAACAACTCCCTGTGGCCGGCATTTTCTTTTTTATGCAAATTGCTATGGCAGTAATAAAGAGTCTCCATTGTATGGAATGAGGCAAACATATGCCGTGAACAGCCCGCTAATTTAACAAAACAAGTTATGGCCGAAGCGGGAGTGTCACGAAACGCAGGTTAAGCCGACAGAACGAACCGTGAAAGAACTGAGAATGTCTCTAAAATTTAGGAATCCAAAGCAATGGCAAGCAAAGGTGAGGTATTCCAATTCCTTTTAGCTGAACAAGATTAAATACAAAACGAACCAAAACACATCAAAATAGAAAGGAAATTTGGCTCGAACAAGTTTTCTAAATAATATATTTTTTGTGTCTCTATGATTCTTCGTGATAAACTATGCTTAAAATAATAGAAATTATTTCTGATAACAAATCATTTCGGATTTTAATATAATTGAGAGTAAGGGGGAGAGTAGGTTGAAATTTACATCAGTCTTTGACATCATCGGTCCAGTTATGATTGGACCATCGTCTTCTCACACTGCGGGTGCTGCGCGCATCGGACGAGTTGCGAGAGATTTATTTGGCCGAAAACCTAAATGGGCGAAAATTCACCTATATGGTTCCTTTGCGGAGACATTCAAAGGACATGGAACAGATGTAGCAATTGTCGGTGGATTGTTAGATTTTGATACATTTGATGAACGCATCAAAACAGCATTTGAACATGCAAAGAATGAAGCGCTTGAATTCGAAATTATCCCGGAAACAGCAAATAAAGAACATCCAAATACAGCCCGAATCGTTTTGGGAGATGAGACAGGTGAAATGTCGGTAGAAGGGATTTCTATCGGTGGCGGTAAAATTGAAATTAGTGAAGTAAATGGCTTTAAACTTCGATTAACTGGAGGTATGCCTGCGATTTTGGTTGTTCATGACGATCGAGCGGGGTGTATTGCCAATGTTGCAAACTGTTTAGCTATGCACCATGTAAATATCGGACATATGGAAGTATCCCGTATTGAACGCGGTCAAACAGCTTTAATGGTAATTGAAGTGGATCAAAATATTGATGAGCGTATTTTGCAACAGATTTCATTGATTCCAAATATTACGAAGGTATCTAAAATTAACAACTAGGGAGTGAGCTTTGTGGACGTATTATTTCATAATGTAAGAGAATTAGTTGAACTTGCTGAAAAAGAAAATAAGCTCATCTCAGAAATCATGATCGAACAAGAAATGAATATGACTGGTCGCTCAAGAGAAGAAATTTTCGCGCAAATGGATCGAAATTTAGTAGTGATGGAGCAAGCAGTCGAACGCGGTTTAAACGGTGTCCAGTCCGTATCGGGCTTGACAGGCGGCGATGCAGTTTTGCTTCAAAACTATATTGCATCAGGCAAAAGTCTTTCAGGAGACCTACTGTTAGATGCTGTAAGCAAAGCAGTAGCAACGAACGAAGTGAATGCTGCAATGGGAACGATTTGTGCAACGCCAACAGCTGGTTCTGCCGGGGTTGTACCTGGTACATTATTTGCAGTGAAAAATAAATTAAATCCAACACGTGAACAAATGATTAATTTCTTGTTCACATCAGGAGCTTTTGGATTTGTCGTGGCAAATAACGCATTCATCTCTGGTGCTGCGGGCGGATGTCAGGCTGAAGTAGGTTCGGCAGCTGGTATGGCGGCAGCGGCAATCGTTGAGATGGCGGGTGGAACTCCTGCACAATGTTCGGAAGCGTTCGCAATTACATTGAAAAATATGCTTGGTCTTGTATGTGACCCAGTGGCTGGTCTTGTAGAAGTTCCATGTGTAAAACGAAATGCAATGGGGGCAGCAAATGCGATGGTTGCTGCAGATATGGCTCTTGCCGGAATTACCAGCCGAATTCCATGTGATGAAGTAATTGGTGCAATGTTTAGAATCGGCCAGACAATGCATCCGAGCTTAAAAGAAACGGCTCGAGGAGGTCTTGCTGCAACACCTACGGGTAAGGCGCTTGCTGCTAAAATTTTTGGAAGTGCCGTAGAAGTTGACTAATGTAACCGAACCAATTACAGCGTTAAAAGGAATTGGAAAAGAAACGGCAGAGCACTTAAGCGAGATGGGTATCTACACTATCGAGGATCTTATATGGACGTTCCCCTATCGTCATGAAGATTTTCGTTTAAAAGATTTGGCGGAAACGCCGCATAATGAAAAAGTTACGATTGAAGCGAGAGTAGAAAGTGTTCCTACCGTACTTTATCTAGGAAAAAACAAATCCAGAATTCAAGTTACGGTACTAGCAGGAAGACATCTTGTAAAGGTTGTATTTTTTAACCAAAATTATTTAAGAACGAAACTGGTACCGGGTGAGATTGTTACCGTCTCAGGGAAATGGGACCGCGGGCGGCAAGTAATTAATGGCTCATCCATAAAATTTGGTCCTAAAACCGATAATACCGATTTTGAGCCAGTTTATAGCTTGAAAGGTTCCATACATCAAAATAAATTCCGTAAATACATGCGTCAGGCTTTAGATTTATTAGAAGGGGAAATGGATGAAACACTTCCAAGCCAATTAATCGAGCAGTATCAATTGCCTTCAATTACAGATGCCTTGGAAGGTGTTCATTTCCCTAAAGACGCCGATCATGCCAAACAAGCAAGAAGACGTTTCGTTTACGAGGAGTTATTGCAATTCCAATTACGAATTCAGTCTTTGCGCAAGATTCGCAAAGAAAATGAAAAGGGCATTGCCATTCAATATGACTTGCAAAAGGTAAGAGAATTTATTAACAGTATTTCGTTTGAACTGACAAATGCCCAAAAAAGAGTGGTCAATGAAATTAGCAAGGATTTAAAAGAGCCGCATCGAATGAACCGACTTTTACAAGGGGATGTAGGTTCAGGAAAAACGATCGTGGCTGCTATTGGTTTATATTCGGCAGTGACAGCAGGCTATCAAGGGGCATTAATGGCGCCAACGGAAATTCTTGCTGAACAGCATGCAGAGTCTCTGAAAGCCTGGTTTGATCCTATCGGCTTGAAAGTAGCATTACTATCGGGGTCAACGAAAGCAAAAGACAAAAGAATAATCTTAGAACAGCTACATAATGGTGAAATTGATATTTTAATTGGTACCCATGCCCTGATACAGCCAGATGTTATTTTTAAAAATCTCGGCTTTGTTATCACGGATGAACAGCATCGCTTCGGTGTGGAACAGCGTAGAATATTGCGTGACAAGGGAATGAATCCTGATGTGCTGTTTATGACGGCTACACCTATTCCGAGAACCCTGGCGATTACAGCTTTTGGTGAAATGGACGTTTCGATCATCGATGAGCTGCCGGCAGGACGCAAGGAAATTGAAACACATTGGCTGAAGAAGGAACAACTGAATTCAAGTCTGACCAAAATGGAATCTGAATTACGCCATGGGAGACAGGCCTATGTGATTTGCCCGTTGATTGAAGAATCGGATAAATTGGATGTTCAAAATGCTGTAGAAGTATACGAGCAGCTAGCAACGATTTTTAATGGTCGCTTTAAAGTGGGGTTAATGCACGGAAGACTGCATCCCGATGAAAAAGATGCGGTTATGCGCGAGTTCTCTGAAGGGAAAATCGATGTCCTGGTTTCTACAACTGTCGTAGAAGTTGGAGTGAATGTTCCAAACGCAACATTCATGATGATTTATGATGCAGATCGCTTCGGCCTGGCCCAGCTCCATCAATTGCGCGGTCGTGTAGGGCGTGGCGAACATCAATCTTATTGTGTGCTTCTTGCTGATCCAAAATCAGATGAAGGAAAAGAACGCATGATGTCAATGACGCAAACAAATGATGGCTTCAAACTCGCAGAAAAAGATTTGGAACTGCGTGGACCTGGAGATTTCTTCGGGAAAAAACAAAGCGGGTTGCCGGATTTTAAAATGGCCGATTTAGTCCATGACTACAGAACGCTGGAAGTAGCAAGGCAAGACGCAGCAAAACTAATTTACGATGACCAATTTTGGCAATCAGATGAATACCGCTATTTACGTGGGATGCTAGAAGAATCCGGCGCACTAAATGGAGAGCGGATTGATTAGAAGTAATGCAATCCGTATAGGGGTAAGTTTGAAAAACGATTTTCGCTTTAAGCAGCGGGAATCGTTTTTATATTTAACCGTAAAATCATATTGGAGAAAATGAAAGCGATGGTGGATATCCCATAATCTAGACTATTTCATGAGTGCCATCTACCACAAGAGCAACGGATTCTTTAAAACAACCTCCATCCAAAACCGCCATTCTCTTAATTTATTTGTACTTGCGTTCTTTTTTATAGAAATGTATACTGGTATTAGTACCAAGTGCTAAAAAAACTAGAAGTAGGTGACGAGTGTTTTGAAGCGTACGAAAAAAGAACGGCAAAGACTACTGACTGAAACAATTCAAGATAACCCATTCGTCACTGATGAACAATTAGCTTCACAGTTTGGAGTCAGCGTTCAAACTATTCGCCTAGATCGTATGGAACTTTCCATTCCGGAATTACGTGAACGTATAAAAGACGTTGCAGCACAAAATTATGAGAATGAAGTTAAATCCTTGCCCTTAGACGAAGTTATTGGTGAAATTATCGATATTGAATTAGATCAGCGGGCACTTTCCATATTTGATGTAAAAGACGAGCATGTTTTTCAACGCAATGGCATTGCGAGGGGACATCATTTATTTGCTCAAGCGAACTCGTTGGCTGTTGCCGTCATTAATGATGAATTGGCACTAACAGTCAAGTCGAATGTTGTCTTCGTTAAACCTGTAAAAGCAGGAGACCGCGTGATTACTAAAGCGATGGTTCGAGGGAAGAATACTGAAAAAAATCGTACATATATAGATGTATTATCAACTGTAAATAATGAAACAGTGTTTAAAGGTGAATTTGAAATGTACCGCACGAAAGGTTCAGGTGACAATAATGAAGTTAGCTATTGATGGAATGGGTGGGGACAATGCACCAAAGGCAATTGTTGAAGGTGTATTGCTGGCATTGGAAGATTTTCCAAACATTGAAATACAGCTGTATGGAAAACAACAAGAATTACAGCCCTTTTTAAAAGAGCATGCCCGTCTTGAAGTGATACATTGTGAAGAAGTGGTTGAAGGAGAAGATGATCCAGCACGTGCTGTTCGCCGCAAAAAAGACTCATCGATGACTAAAATTCTTGAAGCAGTAGCCGATAAACGAGCAGATGCCTGTGTATCCGCCGGTAATACGGGTGCATTAATGGCTGGAGGCTTATTTAAAGTTGGGCGTATCGAAGGTGTTGCTCGCCCGGCCTTAGCAACGACTTTACCAACAATTGATGGACAAGGCTTCCTAATGCTTGATTTGGGAGCGAATGCTGATGCAAAACCAGAAAACCTTCTACAATACGCCATAATGGGCGATATTTATGCAAAAAAAGTTAGAGGCATCGACAATCCTCGAGTAGGATTATTGAATATCGGTACAGAAGATAAAAAAGGCAATGATTTAACAAAGCAAGCGTTTACTTTGTTGAAAGAATCCAATATCAATTTCATTGGAAACGTGGAATCACGCGACTTATTAGACAATGTTGCCGATGTTGTTGTAACAGATGGCTTCACGGGCAACATGACACTTAAAACAATTGAAGGTACTGCAGGTGCGATGATGTCCATGTTAAAAGAGGCATTCATGGCATCCACTAAAACAAAAATTGGTGCGGTGCTTATGAAAAATGAATTGAAAAAACTAAAAGGCAAATTGGATTACTCAGAATATGGCGGTGCACCGCTATTCGGCTTGAAGGCTCCGGTTATTAAAGCTCATGGATCTTCGAATGCAAGAGCAATCTACAGTGCAATACGCCAAGCAACGATTATGGCGGAACATAGTGTATCAGAAGTGATGACGCAAACAATTGCACAAAACCAAAGCCAAGAACACTAAATCCATTTAAGGGGTTAATGGGATGTATTTCGTTAGAAAAGGGGAATTGAAATGACGAAAATAGCTTTTATTTTTCCGGGCCAGGGCTCGCAGCAAGTAGGCATGGGACAAGAATTTGTTCAAAACAGTAAAGAAAGTAAAGCGTTTTATGATAAGTGCGATGAGGTTCTGCAATTTTCTTTATCGAACTTAATGCTAAATGGTCCTGCCGAAGAATTAACACTAACTTATAATGCGCAACCGGCGTTATTAACAACAGGTGTTATGGTAGCTCAAAAGTTAATGGACGCAGGGATTAAGCCGGATTATACTGCAGGACATTCTTTAGGAGAGTACAGCGCGTTTGTGACTTCAGGTGCATTATCCTTTGAGGATGCAGTATTAACGGTCCATAAGCGCGGCTTATTCATGAATGACGCAGTACCAGCTGGTGAAGGTGCCATGGCGGCAATTTTAGGACTGGATGCTGCTAGTCTTAAAGCAGTTTGTGATCAGATTACAGCTGAAGGAAATGTCGTTCAGCTGGCTAATTTAAACTGCCCTGGACAAATTGTTATCTCTGGCACAAAATCAGGTGTAGAAAAGGCGTCCGCAGCAGCGAAAGAAGCAGGAGCAAAACGTGCGATACCTTTAGTGGTAAGCGGACCTTTCCATTCTGAATTAATGCGTGAAGCTGCTGTCAAGCTGCAAGAAGTGATTGATTCAATTGAAGTGAACACGCCTCATACGCCAATTATCAGTAATGTAGGTGCGGATCTTTTAGAAGGTCCTGCTGCAATTCGTCAAGAAATGATTGAACAAGTATATAGTCCGGTATTATGGGAAGACGATGTTCGTAAATTACTAGAGCTTGGTGTTACAACATTTATCGAATGTGGACCAGGAAAAGTACTTTCAGGGCTCGTAAAAAAAGTGGATCGTTCTGTTAAAACATACTGTGTTTATGATGAAGCATCATTACAAGAAGCCATTGAAGCGATAGGAGTGAACACTATTGGGTAAATTAGACGGGAAAACAGCTATTGTAACGGGGGCATCTCGAGGCATTGGACGAGCTATTGCACTGCAGCTAGCTTCAGAAGGCGCTAATGTAGTCGTGAATTTCAGTGGAAGCGAGCAAAAGGCGAGCCAAGTAGTAGAAGAGATTCAAAACCTTGGTTCACAGGCTATTGCTGTTCAAGCCAATATTTCAGATAGTGATTCCGTTCAGCAGTTAATGAATGCAACGCAGGAACAATTTGGCTCGATCGATATTTTAGTCAATAATGCGGGTATTACTCGCGATAATCTTCTAATGCGAATGAAAGAAGATGAATGGGATGATGTCATTAATACCAATTTAAAAGGGGTATTCTTATGTACGAAGGCCGTTACTCGTCAAATGATGAAACAGCGTGCTGGACGTATTATTAACATCTCGTCAATCGTTGGTGTAATGGGGAATGCAGGGCAAGCGAATTATGTTGCTGCTAAAGCAGGTGTCATCGGTTTAACGAAAACTACTGCTCGTGAACTAGCTTCTCGAAATATTCTAGTTAATGCAATTGCGCCAGGTTTCATCACAACCGAAATGACGGAAACATTACCGGAAGACGTAAAAAGCGCGATGTTAACTCAAATACCTTTAGCGAAACTTGGTAAGCCTGAGGATATTGCAAAAGCAGTTGTCTTCCTGGCATCAGATGACGCAAGCTACATGACGGGACAAACGCTTCATATTGATGGCGGCATGTATATGTAAACTTGAAAAATCAATGAATCTATGATTAAACTAGTTTGTTAATATTATTAGTTGAATAATAATTTAATGTCGCTTTATTGGCAAACTTAAGTTTAGATATTCCTATTTGAGGGGAGGTGACCGATTTGACTACAGTATTAGAACGTGTTACAAAAGTTGTCGTTGACCGTTTAGGTGTTGACGAAAGCGAAGTGAAAGTTGAAGCTTCTTTCCGTGAGGATTTAGGTGCGGACTCATTAGACGTTGTTGAATTAGTAATGGAACTTGAAGATGAGTTTGATATGGAAATTTCAGACGAAGATGCTGAAAAAATCGCAACTGTTGGCGACGCTATCAGTTACATTGAAACTAAAATCAGCTAAATGAGAAAAGAGGTACGGTTTAAGCATTCTTTATGAAAAGCGAAAACTTTGTGCCTCTTTTTATATTTGTTTGGCGTATAATTAAAGAAAAGTTGAATTTCTAATGCTTAACAAGGTAAACTATACGTTAGAATCTATTAGGAAGGCAGATTGTTCATGACTATAAGAAAAAAAGGTAATAATCAAAAAGTTGGTGTATTACCTGAAAAAGTAAGACATCAATTTGAATTTTTGCAAGAGGAGCTAAATATTTATTTTCGTAATAAAAGCTTGCTATATCAAGCATTTACACATTCATCTTATGTGAATGAGCATCGTCGAAAATTATTTACCGACAATGAAAGACTAGAGTTTTTGGGAGACGCAGTACTTGAACTTTCTGTATCTAAATACCTTTTTGAAAGATATCCACATATGAGTGAGGGAGAACTGACAAAGCTGCGTGCTTCGATTGTTTGTGAACCATCCCTTGTTATTTTCGCCAATGAATTAAATTTTGGTAAATATGTGCTTTTAGGAAAAGGTGAGGAGCTTACAGGTGGGCGTGAACGTCCTGCGCTATTAGCGGATGTTTTTGAATCATTTATTGGTGCCCTATATTTAGATCAAGGTTTGGATAATGTTGTAGAGTTTTTAGAAAGAATTGTATTCCCAAAAGTAGAAGTCGGTGCTTTTTCGCATGTGATGGATTTCAAAAGTCAGCTGCAAGAAATGGTCCAACAATCAAACAATGGTACACTGCATTATGAAATTGTTGATGAAAAAGGACCTGCACATAACCGTACCTTCGTATCCCGCGTTTTATTAAATGACAAAGAATTAGGTATTGGACGAGGAAAATCGAAGAAAGAGGCTGAACAACAAGCTGCGCAAAATGCGATGGTGACATTGAATCAGTCCGGCATTAAGGAGGATTAGTATGTTCCTTAAACGACTTGAAGTAATTGGCTTTAAATCGTTTGCTGATCGTATTGGTATTGATTTTGTTCCTGGTGTAACGGCAGTAGTTGGCCCAAATGGTAGTGGGAAAAGTAATGTAACGGATGCCATACGATGGGTATTAGGGGAACAATCCGCGAAATCACTACGTGGATCAAAGATGGAAGATGTTATTTTTGCTGGAAGTGAATCAAGAAAACCGCTTAATTTCGCGGAGGTAACGCTTGTTCTGGATAATGAAGACGAACAAGTAGCAATGCCGTTTTCAGAAATTAGCGTAACGAGACGTGTGTATCGTTCAGGTGATAGCGAATATCTTTTAAATAATCAGCAATGTCGCCTGAAGGATATTACGGACTCATTTCTGGATTCAGGGTTAGGAAAAGAAGCATTCTCGATTATTTCTCAAGGACGCGTAGACGAAATATTAAATAGTCGACCAGATGATCGAAGAACGATTTTTGAAGAAGCAGCCGGTGTGTTGAAATATAAGAATCGCAAGAAAAAAGCTGAACATAAATTAGTTGAAACAGATGAAAATCTTCATCGGGTTTTAGATATTTTGCATGAATTGGATAGTCGTCTGGAGCCCCTGCAAATGCAGGCTTCTAGTGCGAAAGATTATGTGCGTATGACAGATGAATTAAAGGAATCTGATATCGCTTTAACAGTAAACGACATAATACTTCATGCAAATGATTTGCAAAAAATCAATGCAGAATATCTACAATTAAAATCGACGGAGCAGCAGCATGCCGATGGAATCTCAAAGGATGAAGCAAAGCTCGCTGCAATTCGTGGAAAATTAAAACAAATTGATGATGTATTGGATACAGCTCAGGAACAATTAGTCGAAGCAAGTTCTGAGGTTGAACGTTGGGAAGGCCGTAAAGCTCTTATGAAAGAGAAGCGTTCCAACGCGGAAAAGCAGTTAAATCAATTACAGCAGGCTTTGCAGCTTGCAACAGAAGAAGAAGAGTCTCTAGCGACTGGTGAAGAAGAGAAAAAATCCCAATTTGCCATTAAACAAAAGGAAGTTCAAAAGCTGAAGCAAGAAATCAAGCAGCTGGAATTAACTTTAAATTCTTCTGCCTCTGAAATTGAAAAGGAAATTGACCAATCAAAAGATTTATATATTGATTTGTTAAATGAAGAAGCAACGGTCAAAAATGAATTAAAACATATTGAGCAGCAACTAACTCAGCAGCTTGAATCCGCAGAACGCATGAGTGACCGTTCAACAGAAATGGTGAAAAAGCTGGAGGAAATCACTTCAGAAAAATTAGAGCTCGAATCCTCACTGCAAAAGGTACAAGCTCAGTTGAAAGAAAAGCTGGAAGAGCATGAAATTCTGCAAATGCAGTTAAATAAAACGGCCGCATCCTTTGAAGAGAAGCAGCAAATGCTATACCAAGCCTATCAGCATCAACAGCAATTAAAGGCACGCAAAGAAACACTAGCTGAGCTTGAAGCTGATTTTTCCGGCTTCTTCCAGGGCGTTAAAGAGATTCTTTTAGCTCGGGAACGAGGAGAATTGTTTGGGATTGAAGGTGCGGTTGCCGAGTTAATTCAGGTGGATGGCAGCAACTCGAAAGCCATTGAAACAGCCTTAGGTGCTGCATCGCAACATATTGTGACGAATACTGAGCAAGATGCACAAAAAGCAATTAGCTGGCTGAAAGCAAAACGAGCAGGACGAGCAACGTTCTTGCCTAAAACCGTTATGAAGTCTCGTAAGCTTATGCCTTCCGGGTATGCTGCAGCAAATGATCATCCAGCTTTTGTAAGTCTTGCTGTTGATTTAGTAGAATTTGATGAATCAAATCGTACCATTGTAGAAAATTTACTGGGAAATGTATTAGTTGCTTCCAATCTTGAAGGTGCTAGTCAAATTGCCAGAAGCTGTGGTTTTAGATACCGGGTTGTCACTTTGGATGGCGATATTGTTAATGCCGGCGGTTCTTTAACTGGTGGTGCTTCGAAACAGCAATCATCATTATTTTCACGTAAAGCAGAGCTTGATCAATTAACAAGCAATCTCGAAAAAATGGAGAAATCCATAGTACAAGCCGAAAAATCGGTTGCATCAGAAAAAGAAGCAGTTGCTGTTTTACGCGAAAAGCTTGAAGTCTTAAAACTTGACGGGGAATCGCTCCGGAAGGAAGAAATGACCCTGCGAGCACAGCTGCTTGAAATTGGAATGGAAGAAAAAGGCTTAAAGGCAACGGTAACTGTTGCATCGAGTGAGCAAACCTCTATGACAACAAGAAAAACTACACTCCTTCAGCAAAAAGAAGAGGCTGCAAACCGTTTGGAAGAACTGAAACTAGAGCTGGAGGAAGTTAATCAAAAAGTAGCGCACCTAAGTGAATTAAAAACGAAAAGTGAAAGCGAAAAGGATTCTTTAAGAGAATCCTCTGCTCAAAAACGTTCAGAGCTTGCAGTAGCACAAGAGCAGCTTAACCAGCTTCAAATTGCAACAGCTGAGCTTGCCCTGCAACGTTCAAAAGCTGCAAATCAGGTTACTTCTCTAGCGCAGGAAATCAAATGGATCCAAAATGAGGATACAAATGGTCCTACTGATGATGAAATTGAGAAAACTGTTCTAGAATGGACAGCGAAAAAAGAAGTGCTAACAGAAAGCATACAAACAAACCGTACTTTGCGTTCCGAGCATCAACAAGCTTTGACGCAACTTGAAGAACAACTAAAAGAATTGCAGCGCATTCATAAAGGCTTCCTAGAAAGTTTGCGAACTGTCGAAGTGAAGGCAAGCCGAATTGAATTTGAAATGAATCGTCTGCATACGCTTCTTGAAGAGCAGTATGAGCTTGATTTCGAAGAGGCTCAAGAACAAGCCATCGAAATCGAGGACGTGGATCAAGTTCGCCGTAAAGTGAAGCTATTGAAACAATCCATCGAAGAACTTGGCCCAGTCAATCTAACGGCCATTGAAGAGTATGATAGAGTATTAGAGCGTCATACCTTCCTGACGGAGCAACGCAATGATTTACTGGAGGCACAGGAAACTTTACATGAAGCTATCCGTGAAATGGATGAAGAAATGTCCTTGCGTTTCAGAGAATCCTTTACAATGATTCAAGCGCAGTTTAGACATGTTTTCCGTGAATTATTTGGTGGTGGACAAGCTGATTTAGTACTGCTTGATCCAGAAAACATACTAGAGACAGGAATTGAAATTGTTGCACAGCCGCCTGGAAAAAAGCTTCAAAATCTAAGCCTGCTATCCGGTGGAGAAAGAGCATTGACAGCCATAGCGTTGTTATTCGCAATTTTAAACACACGTCCTGTCCCATTCGTCATTCTGGATGAAGTAGAGGCTGCATTGGATGAAGCAAATGTTCAGCGCTATAGCGATTATTTAAAGAAATTAAGCAGCGACACGCAATTTATAGTCATTACCCATCGTAAAGGTACGATGGAAGGTGCGGATGTACTGTATGGCATTACGATGCAGGAATCTGGTGTATCTAAACTAGTTTCGGTAAAACTTGAAGAAGAAGCTGCACTAAGTAAAGTATAAAAGAGGTAAAATGGCTTATCGCGGAATTTAGTTCGGCGATAAGCTTTAGTTTCTTAACAGGACAAAGGAGCGAAAAGTAATGAGCTTTTTTAAACGACTTAAAGAAAAGTTAACTGGCAGTACTGAAGAAGAAAAAGTTCAACAAGAACAAGTTGAAACGCAAGAAGCGGATGCAAGTCTTGAAGAACAGCCAGTCGAAGTGCATGCCGGTGCGAATGAAGAAATTGAACAAGTAATCGAAGAGATCGAAGAAGCGGTAGAAGAACCAGTTGTGGCCGAAGCGGTCGAAGAAATGCCTGTAACGGAGGAAAATCTACCCGCATCTGCTGAGGAAGTTGTGGAAAAGAAGCCATCTGCATGGTCAATCACACAAAAATTCAAAAATGGTCTGGCGAAAACACGCGATTCTTTCACATCAAAAGTAAATGATCTAGTAGCTCGCTATCGCAAAGTAGATGAAGACTTCTTTGAAGAATTAGAAGAAGTATTACTGCAAGCGGACGTTGGTTTCGAAACA
>Ga0182747_1001959_pt1 | contig 15068 bp, 15 predicted proteins | sample eDN3rd30CBELigBY_FD_128526 | JGI IMG/M metagenome (GOLD analysis project Ga0182747, IMG submission 128526) | Enriched backyard soil microbial communities from Emeryville, California, USA - eDNA 3rd pass 30_C BE-Lig BY (version 2) (version 2) | ecosystem: Environmental > Terrestrial > Soil >...
AGCTACTGGCAGCCGCCACCACACGCCCTTCGCGGTCCAGCGCCGCCGCCAGCCCGGTCAGGTAGCTCAGGGCATAGAAGTAGGTGATGCAGATGGTCATCACGCCAATGGTGTACATGGTCTTGGAGTGCTCGCCCAGCACGTAGCACAGGCTGGTCGCGCCGGTCAGCAGAATGGCCAGGATCACCGGAGTGCTCAGGCCGAAGCGCTTGCCGATCATCGCCGCCAGCAGCGGACCGATCAGGCCGACGAACGACTGGAACGACAGCAACACGCCCAGCTCGTCACCGTTGTAGCCGACCAGGGTGCCGATGCGTTCGACGAACGCCCAGCCCATGGTGTCGCGGGCCTGGAACACGAACATCGCCAGCATCATGCAGATGGCCGGCAGGCTCAGCAGCACATTGCCAGGGCCTTTGTGCGTCGCCACCGTCGCTTCGAGCACCGGTGCACGCTGCTCCATCACCGGGATCGCCAGCAGCATGACCGCCATGGTCGCGGCCATGGCGTTGTACAGCCCGGCCAGGCCGTACAGCGCCATGACCTTGGCGTAGCCGAGCATGACCACGATCATCAGCAGCACCGAGAGGATGTTCATGTGCCCGGCGATACGGTCGGGCTGCTTGGCGCTGGCCACGCAGGCGTTGCCGCACGCCAGCGCCAGGCCCGCGCCGACCCCGGCCACGCAGCGCACGGCGCCCAGGGCATAAAGGTCGGTCATGTGCGCACTGACCAGGTTGGCAGCGATCGCCAGCAGGGTGCCGCCCAGCGCCAGGGTGCGGCGCGGGGCGCGGCCCATGAGGGGTGCTACCAGCAGGGAGGCGAGCATGGTGAAGATGAATTCGGCCGACATCAGCAGCCCGGCCTGGGCCTCGTTGAGCTTGAGGTCATTGATGATCGCGCTGATCAGGAACGGTAGCGCCCAAAGGCCGAGCAGGCCCACACCATAAGCGGAGGCGGCGGCGGAGAACACCAGGCTCCAGCTCTCGGGCAAGGCATTGCGTATTGTTGTTTTCATCGGGGTAATCCCTGGTTGGCATGCACAGCGTTACTAAAAAGCGCGCCAGTATGGCGCGCTCGTGGGAAAAAAACTTACTGCTGCAGACTTTCGTCGACAGGCGTACCGTCGTCGTACTGCGACAGCCAGGTGACCATGGCGTCGCGGTAACGGGTGAAGCCCTTGTAGTCGACCAGTTCCTGGTCCAGGTCGCGGATCACCCGGTGCATGCGCTTGGCCCACTGCGGCGCGGCCTCGGCCAGCTCCTTGAGGCTCACCAGGTAGGTGCGCACCGGGAACAGCACGGCGTTGCTGCGCGGCAGGCGGTGCAGCGGTTGCAGTTCGATGCGCAGGTTGACCAGGTCGCCGGCGTTTTCCGCGGTCACGGTGGTGCGGTCCGGGGCCCAGTCCGGCAGGGTCTCGGCCGAGGTTTCCAGGCGCGGGTTGACGGTGATCGACCAGTTGGTGCGGCGCACCGGGTGGCCTGGGCGCAGACGCAGTAGGAACTTCAGGGCGCGCTGCAGGATGCCCATCTCGTGCAGTTTCGGCACCGGGCCGTGGAACTCCATGAAGCTCATGCCCAGGTTGAAACGCAGCGAATAGTCGGCGCGCTGGGTGGCCATGCCGGCGCCCATCACCAGGGTCTCGTCACGCTCTTCGAGGAGGATGAATTCGCCCTGGGCCTGGCGGGTGATGTATTCCATCGGCTCCATCGGCAGGGTGCTGGCGTCGCCGAAGGTGAAGGTCTGGTCGATCTGCAGCGGACGGTTGATCCAGTGCCACTGGCTGCCGTTCTTCTCCAGGGTGAAGTGCTCGGGGAAGTCCCGCGAGTAGGACTCCATCAGCAGCTCCAGCAAGTCCCACTGCGCTTCCATCATGTGCGGCAGCGCGGCGTAGTGCACGCCCGGCTGGCTGTCGAGGGTCTGCGCGCGGTGGTGGCACTCGGAGATGTAGTGCTCGTCGATGTCGAACTGGGCGCGCAGGGCGCCGACGCCGAACGGCACATGCGGCTCGACGTTCATCGAGTACATGTACTGGTCTTCCGGGTAGGGGAAGGGCAGGCGCAGGATGGCGTCGCGGCTGTTGCTGTAGGAGTAGTCGTCGGAATAGGTTTCGATCGGCTTGAACACGGTCATGGTTTCTTGTTCTCGTCTCAGAGGTCTACGACCAGGCGGCTGCAGGAGGCGCGCGATACGCACGGCATGAATTTGCGTTGGCTCAGCTTGTCTTCGTCGCTCAGCCAGTCGTCGCGGTGATCCAGTTCACCGTCGAGGTCCAGCACTTCGGTCTCGCAGTAACCGCAGGCACCGCCACGGCACAGGTAGGGCACCTTGTAGCCAGCCTGTTCGGCGGCTTCGAGCAGCGACTGGTCCGGCGGCACGTCGATGGTCACGCCCTGGCGGGCCAGGGTGACGCTGAACGGCTGGCCGGTGGAGCCTTGCTCGGTGAAGCGCTCGAAGTGGATGTGGCTGTCGGTCCAGCCCAGGGCGTGGGCGCTGTCGACGGTGTCGTCGATCATGCTGTCCGGGCCGCAGACGTAGACGTGGCTGCCCAGCGGACGCTCGGCGAGGATGCCGCGGATGTCCATGCGCTCATCCTGGCCTTGCACATAAAGGTGCACACGGGCGCCATAGCGGGCTTGCAGTTCCAGGCCCAGCGCGGTGTGCTCCGGGCCGCGCACGGCCAGGTGCAGCTCGAAGCTGGCCTGCTTGGTGTGCAGTTCTTCCATCTGCGAGTAAACCGGGGTGATCCCCACGCCACCGGCGATGAACACGTGCTGGCGGGCATGCTTGGCCAGCGGGAACAGGTTGGCTGGCTGCAGAATCTGCAGCAGCGCACCTTCTGTCACGGCTTCATGCAGGTGGCGCGAGCCGCCGCGGCCGTCTTCGACTCGGCGCACGGCGATCTGGTAGGCGCTGGAATCGTAGGGCGAGCCCATCAGCGAATAGGCGTTGCGGTGGGTCTTGTCACCGTCCTGCATCACCACGACCACATGGCTGCCGCCAGAAAACGCCGGCAGGTGCTTGCCGTCCGGATCGACGAACGTGAAGCGCTTGATCTCCGGGGTGAGCGTCTCGATGCGGGTGACCCGCACGCTGAGGGTTCCGTTGTGGGTGTTCATGTGTCGAGCTCCTCGGCAGCTGGCATTTCGCCCGGGACTTCACCGTCGGCCTTGATGCCCTGGAAGGCAGCCAGGCGGCGGGAGTAGTGGTCGCGTACCACGAGGTCCAGCTTGCAGCCGGGGCAGGTGAAGACGCGGTGGGTGACGTTCTCGGTGTAGGTGTCGCAGTGGGCGCACCAGACGCGGCGTACCAGGGTGCCGCTGTGTTCGCGCAGCACTTCGTCACGGTTCAGGTCCACCGCGTTGGCGGCCTGCATGGTGGTGCCGATGAAGCTTTCCGAACCGCTCAGGTACAGGCGGGTGCCCATGTGCGCGCTTTCCAGCAGGCGGCGCAGGCCGTCGATCAGCGCCTGGTTGCTGTCGAACACCTGCAGGTCGCCCACCTGGGCCTGGCGCAGTTCTGCCAGGTGGTTGTGCCCGGAAAACGACTCGGTGGAGTAGAGCAGGGTGCTGGCCTGGCGCTGGCCGGGGGTCATGTCGCCGATCAGGCGCAGCATGGCCGCGCCGCCGCTGCCCTGGCCGGCGACCAGGTGGCGCAGGCCACCTGTCATCGGTTGCAGGCGGTCATAGACCGGGCGGCTCTTGATGCCGGTGATAAGCATGGGTGTCACACCTCGTTCAGGTCATGGCAGGGCGCACGGTCAGCGCTTAAAGCCATATTACCTATTGTGTTATATGTTTTATGACGAAAGCGAAAGCTGTTTCAGTGCTTGAACATCACGTGGCGCACGCAGGTGTAGTCTTCCAGCCCGTACATGGACATGTCCTTGCCGTAGCCGGACTGCTTCATCCCGCCATGGGGCATTTCGCTGACCAGCATGAAGTGCGTGTTGACCCAGGTGCAGCCGTACTGCAGGCGCGCGGCCAGGCGGTTGGCGCGGCCGACGTCGCGGGTCCAGACCGACGAGGCGAGGCCGTAGTCGGAGTCGTTGGCAAAGGCCAGGGCCTGGGCTTCGTCGCTGAACGGGGTGACGCTGACCACCGGGCCGAAGACTTCGCGCTGGACGATCTCATCGTCCTGGCGGGCATCGGCCAGCACGGTCGGCTCGAAGAAGTAGCCGGGGCCCGGTACACGGTTGCCGCCGGTGATGACGCGAATGTGCGGCTGCGCCTTGGCGCGCTCGACAAAGCCTGCCACGCGCTCCAGGTGGTCGCGGGTGATCAGCGGGCCCAGCTCGGTTTGCGGGTCGTCTTGCAGGCCATGGCGAATGCTGCCGACCGCTTCGCCGAGCTTCTGTACGAAAGTCTCGTAGACGCCTTGCTGCACATACAGGCGGCAGGCGGCGGTGCAGTCCTGGCCGGCGTTGTAGAAGCCGAAGGCGCGAATGCCTTCGACCGCGGCGTCGAGGTCGGCGTCATCGAAGATCAGCACCGGGGCCTTGCCGCCCAGTTCCATGTGGGTGCGCTTCACGCTGCTGGCGGTATTGGCGACGATGCGCGCGCCGGTGGCCACGGAGCCGGTCAGCGATACCAGGCGCACTTTCGGGTGGGTCACCAGCGGCTCGCCAACGCTCGGGCCTTTGCCGAACAGGATGTTGACCACCCCGGCCGGGAACAGCTCGTTGATGATCTCGGCCAGCTTCAGTGCGGTCAGCGGGGTCTGCTCGGAAGGCTTGAGCACCACGCAGTTACCGGCGGCCAGGGCAGGGGCGAGCTTCCAGGCGACCATCATCAGCGGGTAGTTCCACGGCGCGATGGAGGCGATCACGCCCAGCGGGTCGCGGCGGATCATCGAGGTGTGGCCGGGCAGGTACTCGCCACCGGCCGAGCCGTTCATGCAGCGGCTGGCACCGGCAAAAAAGCGGAACACGTCGGCAACGGCCGGAATTTCGTCGTTGAGAGCTGCCTGGTAAGGCTTGCCGCAGTTCTGCGACTCCAGGTAGGCAAACACCTCGGCCTGCGCTTCGATCCGGTCGGCAAGCTTGAGCAGCAGGGCGGCGCGGTCCTTGGGCGGGGTTTGCGACCAGGCATCGAACGCCTGATCGGCCGCCTGCACGGCGGCATCCACCTGTGCACTGCTGGCTTCGTTGATTGTGACCATGACTTCACCCAGGGAGGGGTTGTACACAGCATGGCTGGCGCCGTCACCTGCGATCAGCTGGCCGTTGATCAGTAGTTTCGTTTGCATGGCGGTTCCCTTGAGGGGTTTTATCGTTGTGGTAAACCGTAAACATATGAAAACATATCTTAATGTTTGAGGTTTGCCAACTCCCCTGGCGATAATAGGTCGTGCGCCGCATTCAAGCGGTTGCAGCGGCGTTGCAGCAACCGTATCAGCCACCGCCCATTCGCTATAAGATACGGAACTGAACGTTTAACCCGTTGCCCCAGGGCCTGGTCGAACACACTGAATAGGGAGAGTCAATGAGTGCCCTGAATACTGCCCGCAGCACTGCGTTCATTCGCCTGCGCCAGGAAGGCCGTACCGACGAAGTGGCGCGGCGGCTGGTGGAGGCCATCGAACTGGGGCTGTTCACCGAAGGCCAGCAACTGCCCAGTGAAAGCGAACTGGCGCTGCAGTTGGGGGTGGCCACCGTGACCTTGCGCGAAGCGTTGGTGGTCCTGCGCCAGCGCGGGCTGATCGAAACCCGTCGCGGGCGCAACGGCGGCAGCTTCGTCTGCGCGCCGGTGGAACTGCCCGAGCCGCTGTTGCTGAGCCGCCTGCGCGAAATGAGCGGCCCCGACCTGCGCGACCTGGGCGATGAGCAGATGGCGATTTCCGGCACCGCCGCGCGCCTGGCCGCCCAGCGCAGCTCCCGCGAGCAACAGGCACGCATCGCCCAGCACATCGAGTCGCTGAAGCAGGCCACCACCCGCCTGGCCCGGCACCGTGCCGATGCGCGGTTCCATATCGAGGTGGCGGCAGCGGCCCAGTCATTGCGCCTGACCCATGCCGAGATGCGCCTGCAGTCGGAAGTCGGCGAGCTGCTGTGGATGGAGGCCGCCGGCGGCGGCGAAGTCAGCGTGATCGAACACGAGCACCGGGCGATTCTCGACGCCCTGGTCAACGGTGACGCGGTGCTGGCCGGTGCGCTGGCCGAGGCCCATGTCAGCCGCGGCATCAAGCGCCTGATGGCGCTGCGCCTGGAGTTGCTGGCCGGTAGCGAAAACCCGGCCTGACCCCTTGACCACAACACTCTACAAAAATAAATGCGTGAGGAAATGCCATGTCTACCGCAATCGATAGCGACCCTCTGCTGCTGTGTGCCCAGCAGCTCAACAGCACGGTGGGCACCGTCTTTGGCCAGGTGCGGCAGTTGGTGGATGTGGCGGTCGAGCAGTGGATGCGGGTACTGGCCGAAGGGCGCCAGCCGGCCTCCAAGGACCTGGCCTTGCTGCGCCCGGCCATCGACGAGCAGCTGCTGGCCACCGGCGCGTTCGGTTGCGGGGGCGGGGTGATCGTCGAACCTGGCTGCCTGGCGGACCGCGAAATGCACCTGGAATGGTGGTACCTGGCCGACGGCGGCAAGACCCTGCCGCTGCGCCCGAACTTCGACCGGCGCCGGGAAAACTTCTACGACTACACCAACATGCCCTGGTACGCGCGCCCGCGCGACTCGCGCAACAGCAGCGTCGAAGGCCCCTACGTGGACCTCTACGGCACCAACATGTACGTGCTGACCTTCACCATGCCGGTCATTGTCGAGGGGCAATTCATCGGTGTCGCGGGGCTCGACCTGTCGCTGCACAACCTGGAGAAGATGCTGGTGTGCAGCCTCATGCGTCTTGAGCGCGAAGCCGTATTGATCAGTGCCGATGGACGCATCATCGCCGCCAACACCGCCAACTGGATGGTCGGCGACCTGGTGCCGAAGCTGCTCGATCCCACGCCGCTTGGCGGCGTGCGCCTGGTCCTGGAGGAACCCGAGGCCGGCTGGTCGCTGATTTGCTTGCCATCCCCTCGGCGCTGAAAACCGCGCGATCGTTAACCTGAGCGTAACGATCGCGCACCCGGCTTGATTGATCGGGTCGGCTAGCCCGTCCTACTGTGCCTCCACGACAGCGAACCCGTGGAGTCACCAATGACCATAACGAAGAATCCACCGCCGCAATGGTCCAGGCGGCGCGCCGAGAAGCAGCGCCGCCTGGAACGCGTCCGCCACCTCGCCGACGGCGTGGTGCTGCCGACCGAGCGCATCGTCGAAGCCCTGGAACTGCTGATCGCCCCCGGCGACCGGGTGGTGCTCGAAGGCAACAACCAGAAGCAGGCCGACTTCCTCTCACGTTCCCTGGCCAAGGCCGACCCCGAACGCCTGCACGACCTGCACATGATCATGCCCAGCGTCAGCCGCGCCGAGCACCTGGACCTGTTCGAGCGTGGCATCGCGCGCAAACTCGACTTCTCATTCGCCGGCCCGCAGAGCCTGCGCATCGGCCAGTTGCTGGAAGACGGCCTGCTCGAAGTCGGCGCCATTCATACCTATATCGAGCTGTACTCGCGTCTGCTGGTCGACTTGATCCCCAACGTCACCCTGGTCGCCGGCTTCATGGCCGACCGCGAAGGCAACCTGTACACCGGCCCCAGCACCGAAGACACCCCGGCGCTGGTGGAGCCGGCCGCGTTCAGCGACGGCCTGGTGATTGCCCAGGTCAACCAGCTGGTGGACCGGGTCGACGACCTGCCACGGGTCGATATCCCGGCCTCGTGGGTGGATTTCGTGGTGGTCGCCGACCAGCCGTTCTACATCGAGCCGCTGTTCACCCGCGACCCGCGCCACATCAAGCCCGTGCACGTGCTGATGGCGATGATGGCGATCCGCGGCATCTACGAAAAACACCAGGTGCAGTCGCTCAACCATGGCATCGGCTTCAACACCGCTGCCATCGAGCTGATCCTGCCGACCTACGGCGAATCGCTGGGCCTGAAAGGCAAGATCTGCCGCAACTGGACCCTCAACCCGCACCCGACGCTGATTCCGGCCATCGAGACCGGCTGGGTCGAAAGCGTGCACTGCTTCGGCACCGAGCTGGGCATGGAAGACTACATCGCCCAGCGCCCGGACGTGTTCTTCACCGGCCGCGACGGCTCGATGCGCTCCAACCGCATGATGTGCCAGCTGGCCGGGCAGTACGCGGTCGACCTGTTCATCGGCGCCACCTTGCAGGTCGATGGCGATGGCCATTCCTCCACCGTCACCCGTGGCCGCCTGGCCGGTTTCGGCGGGGCCCCGAACATGGGCCACGACCCGCGCGGCCGCCGCCATGCGACCCCGGCCTGGCTGGACATGACCGTGCCCGACACGATGCTCGAACGCGGCCGCAAGCTGGTGGTGCAGATGGTCGAGACCTACCAGGAAGGCGGCAAGCCCACCTTCGTCGAGACGCTCGACGCGGTCGAGGTGGCGAAGAAGGCCGGCATGCCGCTGGCGCCGGTGATGATCTACGGCGACGACGTCACCCACCTGCTCACCGAAGAGGGCATCGCCTACCTGTACAAGGCACGCAACCTGGAGGAGCGCCAGCAGATGATCGCCGCCGTGGCCGGCGTCACCGCCATCGGCCTGCGGCACGATCCCAAGGACACCCTGCGCCTGCGCCAGCAAGGCCTGGTGGCCTTGCCTGAAGACCTGGGCATCCGCCGCACCGACGCCAGCCGCGAATTGCTTGCCGCGCGCAGCATCGCCGACCTGGTGGACTGGTCCGGCGGCCTCTACAACCCCCCCGCACGGTTCAGGAGCTGGTAATGAAAGCCCTCAACCTGCAACCTCATCAACCCAACGCGATCCCTGTGGGAGCCGGCTTGCCGGCGATAGGGCCAGCCCATACAACCGCAATCCCCCTGACCGATCACCTGGCCGACCTAGCCGTCGAATCCCTGATCGACGAAGCCGAGCTCTCCCCCAAACCCGGCCTGGTCGACCGCCGCAGCAGCGGCGCCCACAGCGACATGACCCTGGCCCTGATGCACGCCTCGGCCCTGTCCCTGTGGCCCTGCCTGCGCCAGATGGCCGAAGCCGCCGAGCAGCATGGCCAGATCGGCGCCCCCCTGCGCGCCGCCTTGGGCCGCATCGGTCGCGACGGCGAGGCGGTAATGCTGACCACCACCGGCGGCGTCAACACCCACCGCGGCGCCATCTGGGCCCTGGGCCTGCTGGTGGCAGCCCGCGCCCTGGACCCCCGCGCCGATGCCGCCACGGTGGCAGCCCGCGCCGGCCGTATCGCCCTGATCGATGACCCGCAAGCCATTGCCCCCGACAGCCACGGCAACCAGGTACGCCGCCGTTACGGCGCCAGCGGTGCCCGCGAACAGGCCCAGCAAGGCTTCCCGGCGGTCATCGAACACGGCCTGCCGCAACTGCGCCGCAGCCGCGCCGCCGGTGCCAGCGAAAACCACGCCCGGCTCGATGCCCTGCTGGCGATCATGGCCGCCCTGAGCGACACCTGCGTGCTCTGGCGCGCCGGCCCGCAAGGCCTGCAAGCGCTGCAGCAGGCCGCCCGCGCCGTACTCGCCGCCGGCGGTTGCGCCAGCCTTGACGGTCGCCGCCAGCTGCGCCTGCTCGACACCCAGTTGCTGCACATGAATGCCTCGCCAGGGGGCGCCGCCGATTTGCTGGCCGCCTGCCTGTTCCTCGACAAGACCGGGAGCCTGTGACATGGAAACCCTGACCTTTCAATACCCCGCCGCCGAACCCGGCCGTGGCCGCACCCTGGTCGGCTGCGTCAGCTCCGGCGACCTGGAAGTGCTGATCGAACCCGGCACCCCCGGCCAACTGGACATCCAGGTGGTGACCTCGGTCAACGGCAGTAGCGCCCGCTGGAGCCAGCTGTTCCAGCGCCTGTTCGACGGCCGCAGCGTGCCGGCGGTGAAGATCGACATCCATGACTTCGGCGCCACCCCCGGCGTGGTGCGCCTGCGTCTGGAGCAAGGTTTCGAGGAGATCGGCCATGACTGACATCGCACGCCTGCTGCAGAGCCGCAGCTTCGTCGAACTGGGTGCACGCCAGCGCGCCCGTGCCTTGCTCGACCCCGGCAGCTTTCGCGAACTGCTCGGGCCCTTCGAACGGCTGATGTCGCCCTGGCTGCCGCGCCAGGGCATCGTGCCCCAGGCCGATGACGGCGTGGTCATCGCCAAGGGCCTGCTCGATGGCCGCAACACCGTCATCGCCGCCATCGAAGGCGCCTTCCAGGGCGGCAGCATGGGGGAGGTGGGCGGGGCCAAGATTGCCGGCGCTCTGGAGCTGGCCATCGAAGACAACCGCAACGGCATCCCTACCTGTGCCGTGCTGCTGCTGGAAACCGGCGGTGTGCGCCTGCAGGAGGCCAACCTGGGCCTGGCGGCGATTGCCGAGATCCAGGCAGCCATCGTCGAACTGCGCGCCTATCAACCAGTGGTCGGTCTGGTCGCAGGTTCGGTCGGCTGCTTCGGTGGCATGTCCATCGCCGCGGGTCTGTGCAGCCACCTGCTGGTCACCCGCGAAGCGCGCCTGGGCCTTAACGGCCCGCAAGTGATCGAACAGGAAGCCGGCATCGCCGAGTACGACGCCAAGGACCGTCCGTTCATCTGGAGCCTGACCGGCGGCGAGCAGCGCCATGCCAGCGGCCTGGTGGACGGCTACGTGGCCGACGACGTCGACAGCATTCGCCAGCAGTTGCTGCAGCTGCTGGACACCCCGCCCGCCGACCGCGCCGGCCAGCACGCCGGGTACCTGGAGCGGCTGGCAAGCCTGGGCGACGACTGCCCGCAACTGGATGCCGCCGCCGTGCGTGCCCTCTACCAAGGAGATGCCCCATGAACCGTGCCTTGAACTGGCTGCCGGGCCTGGCCGGTGGCGAAGCCCTGCCGGGCTATCCCGCCTCGGTGAAGGTCATCGACGGCGAGCTGGACCACCGCCTGGCGCGCTTCATCGCCGTGGTGCCGGATGCGCACAACCCGTTCCCCCGCGCCCGCTCAGGCGAAGTCGGCCTGCTCGAAGGCTGGGGCCTGGCCAAGGCGGTGAGCGAGGCGGTCGAACTGGACCGCGATGGCGAGAAACGCGCCATCGTCGCGGTCATCGATGTGCCGAGCCAGGCCTATGGCCGCCGCGAGGAAGCCCTGGGCATCCACCAGGCCCTGGCCGCAGCCGTGCAGGCCTATGCCCAGGCGCGGCTGGCCGGGCACCCGGTCATCGGCCTGCTGGTAGGCAAGGCCATGTCTGGCGCCTTCCTTGCCCATGGTTATCAGGCACAACGGCTGATCGCCCTGGATGACAGTGGGGTGATGGTGCACGCGATGGGCAAGGCGGCAGCGGCGCGCATCACCTTGCGCAGCGTCGAACAGCTCGAAGCCCTGGCCGCCGAAGTGCCGCCCATGGCCTATGACTTGGCCAGCTATGCCTCGCTGGGCCTGCTGTGGCGGCGCCTTGGCGTAGATAACGCAGACGCGCCGACTGCAGCCGACCTGGCGCAGGTTCGCGCCTGCCTGGCCGAGGCAGTGCGCGATATCGGCCGTTCGACCGACCTGTCTTCACGCCTGGCCGGTGAGCATCGCAGCGCCTCCCGTGAGGTGCGTGCACGCCTGCGCCGCCAATGGCAGGAGGCCTGAGATGAACGCCCCGCAGCCCCATGACCTGCTTTGGGGGATGACCCCGACGGCGTTGCCTGCCAATGCCCCGGCCTGGGCCGCGCAGGTGCTCGCGGCCGGGCAGCCCGTGGTGGTGCGGCGTGCCGTATGCGCCGCAGGCTGGGTGGCAGTGGGCGTGCGCGGGCAGGGGCGGGCGCAGCGCCTGGGCGTGGCAATGCGGCTGGCCGACATCGGTCGCCAGCTGAGCCCCGAAGCGCTGCGCTGGCAGGGCACCAGCCCGTGGGCTGCGTTGCAGGCACTGGCAAGCGTGGCGCCTGTACTCGACGCCTTCGGGCTGGAGTGGGGGCCAACGGGCGGGGTGGGTTACCAGCTGGCGACCGGCGTCGATGTGCTGCACGCGGCCAGCGACCTCGACCTGGTGATTCGCACTTCCAAGCCTTTGGCGCGGGCCAAGGCACGCGAGCTGCTGGATATCCTCGACTGCGGCCCGTGCCGCATCGATGTGCAACTGGAAACTCCGGCCGGTGCTGTCGCCCTGCGCGAATGGGCCGGGGGCGCGCGGCGCGTGCTGCTCAAGTCGGCGCTGGGTGCACGGCTGGTGGCCGACCCGTGGAACCTGCTGGAGTGCGCAGCGTGAGCAGCCTGTTCGCCTTCCCTGGCCAGGGCGCGCAGCAGGCGGGGATGCTGCAGCGCCTGCCCGAGGGCAGCGCAGCGCTGCTGGAGGAGGCCAGCGATGCGCTGGGCGAGCAGGTGCTCACCCTGGACAGCCCGCAGGCCCTGCGGGGCACCCGGGCCGTGCAGCTGTGCCTGCTGCTGACCGGGGTGGCCTGGGCGCGCTGGCTGATGCAGCGCAGCCCGGTGCCCGACTATGTGGCGGGGTTGTCGATTGGCGCCTATCCCGCTGCCGTCGCCGCCGGCGCCCTGGCGCTGTCGGACGCTGTGCGCCTGGTGGCGCTGCGGGGTGAGCTGATGCAGCGCGCCTACCCCCAGGGTTACGGCATGACTGCCCTGAGCGGCATCGATCAGGCCAGCGTCGAGCGCTTGCTGGCAGAAGTGGGCGGCGAGGTCTACCTGGCCAACCTCAACAGCGACAACCAGATTGTCATCGCCGGCAGCGACAGCGCCATGGCCGAAGTCGCGGCCCGTGCCCGCAACTTTGGCCAGGGTGTGGCCCGGCGTCTGGCGGTCAGCGTGCCATCCCATTGCGCCTTGCTCGACGGCCCGGCCGCCGAGCTGGCCGCGGCCTTCGCCACGGTCGAGCTGCGCCGGCCGCGCATCACCTACCTGAGCGGCAGCAGCGCCCGGCCGATCCACGACCCACAGCGCCTGCGCGACGACCTCGCCGGCAACATGGCGCGGTTGGTGGATTGGCGTGCTACGGTGCGCAACGCCTATGAACGCGGGGTGCGCCTGCACCTGGAGATGCCCCCTGGTAGCGTGCTCAGCGGCCTTGCCCGGCCGGTGTTCGAACAGGGCAGGGTGGCGGCGGTGGAACAGACCCGACCCGACAGCATCGACGCCCTGTTGCGTCAGGAGGGCCGCCAGCGCCGATAACTGCCGTGTTTTTCGAAGGACAACAACAAGCAACTTCGACCCAACGCGAGGACAACAACAATGATTATCTACGGTGTGGCCTTCTTGGCCCTGTGTACCCTTGTCGGCCTGTTCATCGGCGAACTCCTGGGCAAGCTCCTGGGGGTGCCGGCCAACGTCGGCGGCGTCGGCATCGCCATGCTCCTGCTGATCTTTATCGGCAGCTACCTCAGCAAGCGGGGCTTGATCAAGCCCAAGTCCGAGCAGGGCGTGGAGTTCTGGAGCGCCATCTATATCCCCATCGTGGTGGCCATGGCGGCCCAGCAGAATGTGCTCGGGGCACTCTCCGGCGGCCCCATGGCGATCCTCGCCGGCGTTGTGGCCGTGGTCGCGAGCTTCGCCATGGTCCCGCTGCTCGACCGCATCGGGCAAAAGAAGCCTGAGGCGGGTGCCGACAAATCCCTGACTGCCCCGCAACGGTGACCGCCATGTACGAATCCATGATGAAAGTGATCAACGGCTATGGCCTGGTCAGCGGTTTTGCCGTCATCGGCGTGACCATGTGGTTGTCCTACTGGTTCTCCGACAAGCTCACCCGTGGACGCCTGCACGGCTCGGCCATCGCCATTTTCCTGGGCCTGGTGCTGTCCTATGTGGGCGGGGTGGCGACCGGCGGGCAGAAAGGGCTGGTGGATATTCCGTTGCTGTCGGGCATCGGCCTGCTGGGCGGCGCGATGCTGCGTGATTTCGCCATCGTCGCCACGGCGTTCGGCGTCAATACCGAGGAACTCAAGCGGGCCGGGGTGTCTGGCGTGGTGTCGCTGTTCTTTGGGATCGGCACATCGTTCGTCGCCGGGGTCGGGGTGGCCATGGCCTTCGGCTACACCGATGCCGTCAGCCTGACTACCATTGGTGCCGGTGCCGTGACCTACATCGTCGGCCCGGTGACCGGTGCGGCGATCGGAGCGAGCTCCGAAGTGATGGCGCTGTCGATCGCCGCGGGGTTGGTCAAGGCGATCCTGGTGATGGTGGTGACGCCGTTCGTGGCACCGATGATCGGGCTGAACAACCCACGCACGGCGGTGATTTTTGGTGGTTTGATGGGCACATCCAGTGGCGTGGCCGGCGGTCTGGCGGCGACCGATCCGAAGCTGGTGCCCTACGGCTGCCTGACGGCGGCGTTCTATACCGCCCTGGGGTGCCTGCTGGGGCCATCGCTGTTGTTCTTCTGCATGCGCGGATTGGTGGGCTGACGATCCTGGGGCTGCTTTGCAGCCCATCGCCGGCAAGCCGGCTCCCACAGGTACAGCACAAGGCCTGAGAGCGATGCTGTACCTGTGGGAGCTGGCTTGCCAGCGATGGCCGCACCTCAATTCTCCCGGCTGTACATCCGGCATTCAGCCAGCAACGCCAACAGATTCGGCTCCCGCTCCCGAGCTTTCAGAAACACCACCCCGATATGCTGCTGCAGCCGATACCGCGCCTGCAGCGCAATCAACTTCACCCGGTTCTCGTAAACCGCCGCAATCCTTCCTGGCAGCAAGGCAAACCCCACCCCCGAACTGACCATGCTGAGCAGGGTGAAGATATCGTTCACCTGCATCGCCACCTTCGGCTCGAACCCCGCCTGCTGGAACACGCGCGCACCATCACGGTGGGTGGCGAACCCCTGGGTCAGGGTGATGAAGGTGGAATCGGCCAGGTCCGCCAGGTCGACTTCCTGCTGCTCGGCGAACGGCGAGTCGGTGGGCACGGCCAGGAAGATGTCGTCGGAGAACAGCGGTAACTGCTCGCAGGCTGGGTCGGCCACGCTTTCGTCCAGCGACACCAGGATCGCCTCCAGTTCGTGGTTTTTCAGCCGCTGCAGCAAGTCGACGTTCGAGCCCAGGGTCAGGTCGATGTTCAGCTCGCTACG
>Ga0182747_1001965_pt1 | contig 15031 bp, 16 predicted proteins | sample eDN3rd30CBELigBY_FD_128526 | JGI IMG/M metagenome (GOLD analysis project Ga0182747, IMG submission 128526) | Enriched backyard soil microbial communities from Emeryville, California, USA - eDNA 3rd pass 30_C BE-Lig BY (version 2) (version 2) | ecosystem: Environmental > Terrestrial > Soil >...
AGCGAGATGAACCGTGTCGAGGGATCTTTGCTGCAGGTCAGGAACCTGTTTCGATGGTGCATCAATGCCTCGACTTCATTCGGGATGACGGGAATTGTTGGGTGAATCGAGGTAGCTCATGAGAGCCACCCGATTCGATGCTGTAACCCGGTGGGTCTGGCCAATTCTCCTGCTAATCGGGCTCGGGGCGATCTGGGAAGTTGCGGTGCGATTGAATGACACACCTCGCTGGATGTTGCCACCGCCCTCGGCGATCTTCGAGTCGTTCCGTAGTGATTGGGGAATGCTGATGCATCACACCGGAGTGACGCTGGTGGAGGTCTTGCTGGGCTTCCTGCTTGCTTTGGCAGCGGGCATCCTGACCGGTGTGGCGATCGACAGCTCCCGCATCGTCGAACGGACGATTTACCCCTTGCTGATCGCCAGCCAAACGATCCCGATGGTGGTGCTCGCGCCGTTGTTCCTGATCTGGTTTGGTTACGGATTGCTGCCCAAGGTGCTGATCACCGCATTGGTCGCCTATTTCCCGCTGGCAGTGAACACTGTCGACGGTCTTCGTTCGGGAGACCGGGAAACGCTGGCGATGCTGCGCAGTATGGGAGCGAGTTCCTGGCAACGCTTCCGTCTGGCCAAGGTCCCGGCGGCCCTGCCATCGATCTTCTCCGGGGCCCGGATCGCCGTGGCGTTCTGCGTCATCGGCGCGGTCTTTGGCGAGCTGGTCGGCGCGAAGGCAGGTCTTGGCTACCTGATGGAGCGCTCGGCATCGCAATTCGAGACTGCCCGTGTCTTTGCCTCGATTTTCATTCTCGCTTTTATGGGCGTTGGCCTGTTCGCGGCCGTGGCACTGCTGGAGCGGCTGCTCCTGCCGTGGCGGCGGTTCGTTACTGACGGCACACGGTAGGCAGACGATCTGTCCGGATGACCTCTCCGTAGTCTTGGGCCCTGTGCCCGAGATATCGACCGGAGGTCGATCCCCGGTAAATCATCCGGAGTCTGTATGTGCCGGTGTTTACAATCTATCGGAGGTTCATCAATGTCCGTTTCTTCACCAACCTTGTCCGATCGTTTGCGCGCGCTGGCCGATCCGGTCTGGGAAGCGCAGCACGCGCATCCCTTCGTGCGGGGCATAGGAGATGGTTCGCTCGATGCCAGAAAATTTGGCTACTGGCTGCGGCAGGATTATTTGTATCTGATCGATTATGCGCGGCTCTTTGCGGCAGCGGTGCTGAAAGCTCCCGATCTGGAGACGATGACGACCATGGCGCGGCTGGTGCACGACATCCTGCATATGGAAATGGATCTCCACCGGTCGTATGTCGCGGAGTTCGGGATCACTGTTGAGGATTTGGAGCGGGAAACGAAGGCACCGACGTGCCAGGGGTACACCGACTTCCTGTTACGCACGGCCACGACTGGCGATTTCACGGAATTGCTGGCGGCGTTATTGCCGTGCATCTGGGGGTACGCCGAGGTTGGGCAACGGCTGGCGGAGCGAGGTTTACCTGACGATGAACGATATGCTCGCTGGATCGGGATGTACGCCAGCGAGGATTTCGCCGAACTCGGTGCCTGGTGTCGTGATCTGGTTGATCGGTACGGGGCGGAACTGCCGGAGCCGGCAAGGCAGCGGATGGAAGCGGCGTTCCTCACCTCCAGCCGGTACGAACTCGCTTTCTGGGAGATGGCCTGGACCGGGGAGACCTGGGCGATGTGAAAACAGGATTGGGGGCCCACATTGAGCCCGGGTGATGTTCTCGTCCTTATACCGAATCCGGATGAAGGCAAGAGGGTCCGTCCTACGCTTCACTTCGTAGTCCCGGGCCCTGTGCCCGGGAAATTGACCGGAGGTCAATCTTTGCCCACCCGCGACGAATCAACCAGATTCCGTATTACATACCGCGTCGTTCCCGTTCATCGTTGAGTAACGCCAGGGCCAGATCGACCCTGGCCCGGTTGGCGGCATCGTTCAGCCAGCGCGAGACCCCGGAAGGATGCGGCAAGGGGACGATCGATGTTTGCCCGTGCGGCAGGTCCACCGTGGCGATAGCTCCCACGAGGGCAGCGAGGGATTGGCGACCTGCACCGGGGATTAGGCGCGAGGCGGCTATCTTGCCGAGGGTAACGATGATTTCGGGGCGGACGAGCAGCATCTCCATCGCCAGGTGATCGCTGCAGAGCGCGATTTCCGCGCGTGAAGGCGCCCGGTCTCCCTTGCCCTGGGCGGCCTTGCCGGGAAAGCACTTGGTCAGGCTGGTGAGATACCAGGTTTCCATCCACGTTTCAGGTGGGAATCCGGCGCTGGCGAGCCATTCCCGGAGGATGTCGCCGGATCTCCCGCTCCAGGGCACACCGGTGGTGTGGGCGCGAATCCCCGGTGCCTGCCCGACGATCATCACGCGTTGTTTCGCAAAGCCGTGGAAAACCGGGTGGGCTTCGCTCAGGTAACCCGCGGTCACACAGCGGGTGCAGGTTGCCATGCGTTGCTGATAGGCAATGAGCAGGGCATCGGATTCCGATGCATCCGGTACAATCAGCGACGAGTCTGCCCTCCGGGCTGGCTCATCATTCCCGTCTTTTTTGCGGAGTCCAGGATTCATGTCCAGATCGACACCACCTTCCACATTGCCACCAGCGTTGGGATCACCCTATTTCATGGTGATCGTGGCTCTCTATGTCACCAGCCTGATCACCGCCAACACTGTCGCGGTCAAGGTACTGCATGTAAATGCGTTTACGGCGGATGCAGGCATCCTTACCTTCCCGATTGCCTACATCGTGGGAGATGTCCTCACCGAAGTCTATGGCTATGCTGCTGCCCGCCGGGTTATCTGGCTCGGGTTCATCTGCAATGCCCTTGCCGTAGGTATCTACCAGCTTGCCATGGTCCTGCCCGCGGAATCGACCTGGGACGGAGGTCCGGCCTACGAGCGGATCTTCGGTTCGACACCGCGACTGTTGCTGGCGTCGATGTGCGCCTATCTGGTTGGTTCGTTTGTCAATGCCTACGTCCTGGCCCGGATGAAGATCTGGACCGAAGGGCGATGGCTCTGGACCCGCACGATTGGCTCGACGGTGGTTGGCGAAGGCCTCGATACGGTCGTGTTCGTGCTGATTGCCTTTGGCGGTGTTTTCTCGGGTCAGGTGATCTGGGAAATGATGTACACGAACTGGATGATCAAGGTTGGCTACGAAGTCATCGCCACCCCGATCACCTACAAGGTCGTCAATGCCCTGAAGGCGCGCGAGCATATCGACGTCTACGACCGGGGAACGGATTTCAATCCGTTGACGATGGGAGCGTCGTAAGCACCGGTCCGACTGGGTGGCGCTTCACGGTTTGCGGCGGCATGGCGGTTGCTGGCTTCCATGCCGTTGCCTTGCCCATGCCGAAGGGCGGCATATCGCGATAGACGATATGCGAGGTTTCCGGCCGGACCTCGTAGGCCTCATGCCAGATGCCTACCGCGTCCGAGTTCGATGAGCGGCGGATGAATGCCTGCCAGGCCGGGAAGTGCTCCGCATCCTTGCCGGTCGCATAGCGCATGAGCTGATCCATGGATGCCCAGTACTGAACCGTCATGATATTCCTGCCGGCCCACCAAATGGAAACCTCCCGGAGACCGAGTTCCGGATGCTGCCCGAGCTCCCGCAGCATTTTCGGCATCGCGCCCAAGACAGGCAACCACTCACGCAGGGCGCGGAGTCGATTGATCCGCATCCCGATCAGGAACACGACCGTTCCTTCCGGGATATCGGCGCGAAACCGGCGATGGTTACCGGGATGTTCGAGCGTCATTTTGCACCTCCACGGGCACGAACGAGTTGCCAGGCGAGAAAAAGGACGGTGGCCGCAATCACGACCCCACCGGTTGCTGTCAGCCAGGAACCGAACGAGGTGGAGCCCGATTCACCCGTGTAGGCATACAGGAACATGCCGCCGGAGAGCATGAAGACGCCAGTGGCATAGAGGCACCAGGAAATCACCTGCGCTTTTGCTGACAACAGCGTTTTGCCGAGATAGTTGCTGTACAGGATGCCGATAATGCTCAGCACCCCGGCGTGGCCATGCCCGGCGCGGAAGAATTGCTCTTCGTGCGCCGACATCTCCTGACCGGTAGAGAGCATCCGCAGCAGCGTCTCCCCTCCGAACATAACCGCGACCAGAAGTACCCAGGAGAGGGCGCCGAGCATCTGCTGGGGATCGAATGTGGAATGTTGATGTGAACGTTCCATAACGAGCCTTTCTTGCTAGTGATTGATCACTATCATATGGATGTGGAAATGCCGGAGAGAACCTGAAAGCTTGCTACTCGACGGGCATCAGGAGCATGGCTCTCGCCCACTCCTCGTTGCCTGCCCGATCCATTGCCCGGAGTGACGCGGCCACGGTGAGCATCATGCCGTAGGCGAAGAATTGCTGGACATCCGTGGCGCTGGCGCCGGTTGCCGTGCGGACCCAGGCAAACATCCGCCCCATGCAATCCTGGATGGTCTGCCGGATTTCCTCATCCTCGGCGGAGCTTGCTCCCTGAAGCACCAGCCGGAGTTGGACGACATCGCGTACGAAATCCTGATAGGTATTGCCGATGCGTTCCAGCTTCTCCGAGGGAGAGCCGCTGGCATCCTGCTGAAGGACGCGGCGCCAGGCATCGATGATATCGGCGCTTACTCGGTCCAGTGATGCGAGGAAGAGTGCCTTCTTGGTCCCGAAGAGCCGTTGCACGTAGGGTTGGGAAATCCCGACCGCCTTGGCGATCCGCTCGGTGGAACCTCCGAAGTAGCCGTATGTGGCGAATTCCACCATCGCGGCCTGGAGGATTTCCTCGCGTCGTTGTTCGGCGGTTCGCCGCCCCTGCTCCTGGTTTCCTGCCAATTCGGACTCCTTGCTCCCTGTTCGCATCATGTTAGTGAGTCTACACTAACATGAGAATGTGTCAATCCTGCCGAGAGAGTCGGGAAACATCAGGCGGATAATTGTGGACTCGATACCGGGGATTGTGAGACGATCCCTGCCACGAATTGACCGTGGTCAGGTTCGCGTTTTTATGACGTTGTGGTCCGGCCGGATCACCGCACCGCCAGACATGTCAGTTCGCGGAGATCGTGCTGATGTCAGCGTTATGGCTTTGTCTGGTAAAACGATCGGGAGAGGCACTATGAAGTTTCTGCTCACATCCGCCGGTATCAGGAACCCGAGCATCCACGACGCGCTGGTGGGCCTTTTGGGGAAACCGGTTGACGAGGCCACCGCCCTTTGTATTCCCACTGCCATGCACCCCCTCGGGCGCCCTGACCTGACCTGGCGCTTCATCAGCGGGCAGGAACCCGATTGCCCGATGTGCGAATTGGGTTGGAAATCCCTGGGTGTGCTGGAGCTCACCGCATTGTCTGACATCAATAAAGAGCGTTGGCTATCGAAAGTCCAGGAGACCGATGTACTCCTGGTGAGCGGTGGCGACGCCCTGTATCTGCATTACTGGATGCGTCAATCCGGGTTGGCGGACCTCCTGCCGTCGCTCGATGCAGTTTACGTTGGAATGAGCGCTGGCAGCATGGTCATGGCTCCCAACATCGGGGAAGACTTCGTCGGCTGGAGACCGCCCACTGGTGGTGACGCAACGCTCGGCATGGTTGATTTCGCGATGTTCCCGCATCTGGATCACCCGGACCTGCCGGAGAACACCATGGCTGACGCCGAACGATGGGCGGCGGGCATGTCGGTACCGGCATACGCGATCGACGACCAGACCGCGATCAAGGTGACCGAAGGCACCATCGACGTCATCTCCGAGGGGAGCTGGAGGCACTTTGCGCCCTGAAACCAGGCGGATCGTCTGCGAAGGCAGGGCACGCTTCAGGTCTTGAACGCCCCCACGATCTCCCGTCATGCTGAGGCCGCAGCCGAAGCATCCCCCGGCGAAGCCGCAGCCTCGCCGCAGGGTGAGGTGCTGGTGTGCCTGGTGATCAGGATGACGTGGCTCACGCGCGGAGATTGCGTGTTCATGAAGAATCCGGGTTAACCGTACGGATACGCCATGGCGGGATCCCGCGCCGCATTACCACGCGGAAAGTGACGAGATTTTCATCGTGCTCAAGGGCGAACTGGTTGTGGATGTCGATGGAGAGCGTTTTCTCGTCGGACCTGATGAAATGTGTGCATTTCCGGCGGGTGTTGTCCATGCTGTCGTCGACGTTCATGTACCATGCGAATCGTTGCTGATTCGCGCACCGTCAATCCAGGACAAGGTGTACGTCAGGCCCGTACCGGATGATGCGTAGGGATCGCGGTTACCCGCCCTGTTCGTCCAAACCCTCGGTGCTGATCCGTCGCAGTGGCCAGATCGACAAGGCAGCGACGATTCCGGCGACCCCGAACAGGACCTCATAGGTGCCTTGCGGGAAGATGGCGTTCATCACATCGACGATAGGGCCGAAGAGCCCGGCCATGGCTCCTGCGCCCGCCGTGGCGATATTCGCCACACCGAGCGCGGCTGCGGACTGGCCTTCGGGAAGGTCGTCATTGAGCAGGGCCCAGTTCACAGACAGGAAAGCGCCATATCCTGCCGCGATCAGCCCTCCGGCCACCGCCGCGAATGAGAGCGTAGGAGAGAACCCGATCAGGATCATGCCGAAGCTTCCGATGATCGCGGTGCCGATGAGCACTTTGGAACGCCCAATGATGTCGGACAACACCCCCGCCACCCCCGCCGCGGCGATGGCCAGGACGATGGCGAGGAGACCGCCGATCGCCGCCAGGCTGATGGCGTTATCCCCGAAGCGGTCGCGCAGGAAGAGCAGCAGGAACCGTTGCGCGGGATACGTGCCGAGCATAAAGAGGAATTGGGCCAGCACGCCGAACCGGAACATGGTGTGTTCCTTCAGGGTTCCGGACACTTCTTCCCGGACGTTGTGTGGGCTGAGTGCCGCGACGATTGCCTCCCGCCAGCGGCCGGATCGCTTGCCGGAAATCTGCGGAACCCAGATCACGGTAAGGGCTCCGGTGATCACCAGCACGGTCCCGATGTAGAGAACGACCCAGGTGCTTGAGGCATTGATGGCGAACAGGGCCTGGGCGCCGATCAGCCCGAATGCGGTGCCCAGCACACTGAGGATATTTTTCACTCCGGAGGCGATACCGCGCTGGTCCTCATCGACGAGATCGGGGATGAATGCCTGGAAACCCGCCTGCGAGATATTGGTCGCGAGTTGCATGAGGATGAACCCCAGCAAAAGGATGGTGAAGCCTCGGGCGGCGCCAAAGAGGATGAGCCCGGGGATGACCAGGAGCGTTCCGGCAATGATGAAGGGGCGACGCTTGTCCGATCCTGGCCAGGCATCGCTCAGCCTCCCCGCGATCGGTTGGATGAAGACCGCGAAGCCAACGCCGAGGAAACTGATCAGCCCGAGGGCGCTCCCCTGCAGCTGCCGGGGCGCTGTTTCATCGACCCGGGTGGGAAGCAGCGTGATGTTGGCCACCGTCCAGAAAACGAGCAAACCAAATCCATAGATGTTGATTTTGGAGAAGAATGCGAGCGTCTTGCCGTCGATGTGTTCGAGGAGACGCTTATACAGGTGCATCATGAGCGTTTATGATCGATTCATTTCGGGGGGCACGGCAGCAGAGACCATCCCCTGCCAGGGTCTGCACCTCATTGGTGCTGCCCCGCACCTCGCCAGACGCGTACCGTCGACGATTTTCTCAGTCCTGGCAGTGACGGGAATGTGACATGTAGGAGGAAAGAGTGCATGGGCGAGTGGGTTTGGCCCGCCTACGTTGGAATCTTCGGCGGACTTTTCGTGTTTGCTCTGTTCCTGGTGCCGATCCTTGGATATCAATACCGGCAGTATGGCCGGTTCACCTGGCGGCGTCTCCTTGGTGCGTCCGGGGTCAGCGTGTATCTGGTGGCGCTGGTTGCCTACACCTTGCTGCCGTTACCGGACAGCCGGGGTGACTGGTGCAGCTTTGGCGCGCCCGGTTGGCAGACCGATCCCTTCCGGTTCCTTTCGGATATCGCCGACGAGACGGCCGGACTCACGTTGACGGCAACATTGCGAAGCACGGTCGTGCTTCAGGTCGTCTTCAACGTATTCCTGTTTATTCCCTTCGGGATCATCCTGCGGCGATTCCTGTCACGGTCTCTTGTCACAACCGTGTTTTGTGGATTTGCGGTATCACTCGCGATCGAGATGACCCAGTACACGGGGATCTGGGGTCTTTATGATTGCGCATACCGGGTTGCCGATGTGGATGACCTCATAACCAACACGTTGGGCGCCCTGATCGGTGCTGTTATTGCCCCGTTTGTGTTGTGGTGGATGCCACGTCAGGCAACGCTCCGTGCCACGCGTGATCTCGCCAGACCGGTGACACCGTGGCGGCGGTGGCTGGGAATGGCGATCGATCTGGCGCTGTTCAATTTCATCGGATTTGCGTTGATCGTCAGTTACCGGTTGATCCTGCTCACCTTCCGGGGTGAGCTCCCGGAGACGCCGGGAGTGGTGGAAGCGGCACTCGGTTCGCTGGTGCCCGGTGTCCTTGTCTTCCTGTTGCCAGCGCTGCAAGGAAGTGGTGCGTCTATGGGACAGCGTACCGTCTGGTTGGTGCCTGCCTGGGTGGACGGAGCCACGTTGGGTCGCCGAATCGCACGGGCGGCGGTCGGAGGCGTGTACAGCGCACTTCAATTTATCTCGCAACTTCCTCTGGAGAACTCCTGGGGGACATTCTCGGGTATGCTCGCCAATGTGATACTGGTGGTTGCTTTTCTTTCTATCCCGTTGACGCACAACAACCGGGGGTTGTCCGGTGTGGTTGCGGGCGCGGATATGGTTGATGAGCGAGCACAGGTGTCTACGAGAATGCCGCGCGAAGCATGAATATCCGGGAACATGCACGTTGACCTGGCTCGGGTCGGGTTGCGTGTTTTCGGACAGATGCGAAGATACAGGCATTGTGCCGCGAACATTTCAGGAGATACGCATGAATTCCCATCATCGATTTGGAGACGACGACGCAGCCAGCACCAGCAACCGTTGGCCGAAGGACCGTCCGGCCTATGCCAGCTTGCATGCCGCCGTGCAGGGTGAAGCCTCACGCTGGAATGTCCCTGGCATTGCCGCCGGATTCATCCGTGACGGCAAGATGGACGTGCAGGTGACCGGTACGACCAGTCTCGAAACCGGCTTCCCCGTCACTAACGACACGCTGTTCCAGATTGGGTCGATTTCCAAGATTTTTACGACGACGTTGGTGATGCGTCTGGTCGATCAGGGCAAGATCGAGCTTGACGCCCCGTTCACGACCTATGTTGACGATGTGCCCCTGGCCAACGAGGAGGCGCGGAATTCCATCACCGTGCGGCAGCTGCTTTCGCACACTTCTGGCTTCGAGGGAGACCGCTTTATCGACTATGGTCGCGGGGATGACTCCCTGACCAAGTCGATCGCTGCCTTCGATACGCTGCGCCAGTGGTTCGTTCCCGGTTCATTGTGGAGCTACAACAACGCGGGATTTTACCTCGCCGGATACATCATCGAGAAAATCACCGGCAAGACGTTCGAAGAGGCGATGGAAGAGGAGATCTTCAAGCCCCTCGGACTGGAGCGCACCTGCCTGCTTCCGGAATACGCGATGACCTACGCCCACGCGGTGGGACACGATGTGGATCGGGAGAAGGGCCCGGAAATCGTCCGCCCTTTCACGTACTCGCGCCATATCGCGGCGGCGGGCGCCATCATCTCGAGTGTGTCGGACATGCTGCGTTTTGCCCAGATGCACATGAATGATGGCGAGCTTGATGGCGAGCGCATTATCAGCGCCGCTTCCGCGCAGGAAATGCGGAAATTTGTAGCGAAGACAACCAACAGCGGCGACATATTCGGCAATTCCTACGGTACTGGCTGGGCACGGTGGGAATATGGCGACACCCTGGTGGTGGGACACGGCGGATCCATCGCCGGTTTCCGGGCCCAGCTGTGGCTGGTGCCTGAAAAACAGTGGGCATTCGTGGTCCTCACGAACGGTTCCACAGGATCCCGCGCCATGAGCGAGTTGAAGGAATGGGCTTTCTCCCGCGAAGTCGGGCTTACCCAGCCGAAGCCGGAAACCGTCGAGCTGTCTGATGCCCAGCTCCAGCGCCATGCCGGTACGTACCTCCGGCACGACGGAAAGCTGGAAGTGTCCGTGGCGAATGGCGGGCTCTTGTTTCGCCAGCAGTCGATTGACGAGAAATCCGGGGAACCGAAGGGGGAGCCGTCCGATATCGAAGTGCAACCGCTTGGGGAGAACAGCTTCCAGATCGTCTCGCCGCCTGAGGCCTATGGCAGCGTGGTGGAGTTCTTCTCGCATCCGGCACCGGATGGCACCAATCAGGACCTGATCCGGTTGGGTGGCCGCCTGGCGAGCCGCGATAACGAAGGGTAGCCACCCCCTCTGGACCGGTCGTTTCGTAGTCTCGGGCCCTGTGCCCGAGATATCGACCGTAGGTCGATCCCGGTGACCCGCTATGAATCATCCGGATTCCGCGTCATACCGAATCCGGATGAACACTTCGCAGTGCGTCGGGAAGGTCCCTGCGTCGTCTCGGTGCCCCGCAGCTGCGGCCGGTGCCCGAGAAATCGACCGCAGGTCGATCCTGGATTATCCATTACGAATCATCCGGATTCCGTATTACGCGTGATTGCTGTCGGAAACTGGCCCTGGTGGCCAGTTGTACGGGGTGTCCCTTGCCAGTTGCAGCGTTGTCAGCAGCAGCACATTTGTACCGGTGGCGATGTCTTCCGGTGTGGAATATTCGACCTCGGAATGGGAAATGCCGCCCTGGCTTCGGACAAAGATCATACCGGTGGGCCAGAGATTGGCGGCATATTTCGCGTCATGACCAGCACCGGACCAGAGATGATGTTCGGCTTCTCCCAGATCCCGGCAGGCGGTGGCCACCGCCTCGACGATGTTGAGCGCGAATGGGGTTGGGTTCATCGTCCAGTAGCGATCCATACCAATAGTCACACCGTGCTCGCTGGCGACATCGCCGGCGAGGATTTGCACCCGTTCGAACATCTGCGTCAGCCGGTCTCCCGATGGACTGCGGAGGTCAATGCTCATGGTGACTGATCCGGGAACGGTGTTGATGACATTGGGGCGCACGGCAAGCCGACCGACGGTGCCAACCGCAGGGTCACCCTCCTCGTTTGCAATGCGATTGACGCCCAGGATAAGTTCTGCTGCGGCCACCAGTGCATCGTGGCGGCCGCGCATGGGGGTGGGGCCAGCGTGATCGGCCTGCCCTTGGATGTCGACATTGATCCAGGTGTCGCCGATGATGCCGTCCACCACCCCCACCGCAAGTCCGGCGGCTTCAAGGTGCGGACCTTGCTCAATGTGCAGCTCCAGATAGGCAGCACCGGCGATGGGGCGATGGGTTTCCGGTCCAAGGTAGTCGATACGCTTGAGTTCCCCCCCGAACCGGGTTCCCTGCTGGTCCTGTCGATCGTGGACCCAGGCTTTTTCGAACTGGCCCGTGACAGCGCCAGACCCGAGCAGGGCGGGCTGGAAACGGGAACCCTCCTCGTTCGTCCAGTTGATGATCTCGATCGGGTGCCGGGTGCTCACCTGATGATCATTGAGCGTGCGGATGACTTCCAGCGCACCGAGGACTCCCAGCACGCCGTCGAACCGGCCACCGGTGTCGATGGTGTCCAGATGCGAGCCGAGTAGCACCGGTGGGATATCCTCCGTACCGTCGCGGCGGGCCATCATGTTGCCGAAATCATCGAAACGAACGGTCAATCCTGCATCTTCGCACCAGGTGCGAAACAGGTCTCGCCCGGCCTTGTCCTCATCCGAAAGCGCCAACCGGGTGACACCGCCACCGGTTGTGGCCCCGATGAGCGACATCGTTGCCAGCGATTCGTTCAGGCGGTCCGCATTGATACGCATGATGATTCCTCGTTGGCCAAACCGGGACCTGATCGCCCACTATCCGGATCTAGACCGGGGTTGAGCAGAGAACGGTGATCAGGCGAAGAATCCGGAAAGCATCCGGCATGTTGGAGCGTTGGAAGCGGATTGTTCGGCCATCCACGCGTTCGACATCGTCCAGCATACCGACGAGATCGGCGAGAACCGGTCGCGCCAGGGTGACTTCGACATCGATCGGCGCCTCAATACGCATGGGAGGCACGTTGGGGCGTTCGCGAATGGCGCGGGCGGCGGCTTCCTGCAACAGGCGGCGGGCGACGTTGGGATGCACGCTCTCGGCGGCGAGATGAGCGCGGCTGTGTTTCACCTGCACCACAATCGCGTTGTCGCCCAGGGCGGAGCGCGCCTCTTCCTCGACAGACTGGTCGCCGGAAACCAGGACCACCGGGACGTCGTATGCCCCGGCCATGGCCGCATTCAGGCCAAGTTCGCCGTAGGGCGTGCCATTGATCGAGATGTTGAGGATTGATCCAGTGAAGGTGTGACTGAGAACCGAAGGACCGGCACCGGCACGGCCGTGGACCCCGACGAACATCGCGAGGTCGTAACCGCCATCGACTCCATCCATCATGCCAAAGTGGCGTGGCTTGCCACGGCTGAGCGTGGCGCGTTCGTCCAACTCCTCGGGGATGATGTTGCGATAGGGACCGTGGCAATCGGTGACCGTGACGTCGGCTTCCGGATCGGCTTCGAATATCCCGGCCACGACCGCGCTGGCTTCGGCGGTCATCAGGCGCCGTGCCCGTTCGTATTCGGCATTTCCCTGGGAGCCTTCCTCCGTGTGGACGACCCCGGCAATGCCTTCGATATCAACCGTTACAAAAACCTTGACCATGGTGCTGCTTATCCTGTCCGTTTCATCTTGGGATCGAGGGCATCGCGCAGCCCGTCTCCCAACAGGTTGAGGGCGATAACTGTGATCAGGATAGCGAGTCCTGGAAAGATCGCAATATGCGGGGCAAGTTGCATGTAGGTCCGCCCCTCACTCAGCATCGTCCCCCACTCCGGGGAGGGAGGACGAACCCCGAGCCCGAGAAAGCCCAGGCTGGCGGCGGTGAGGATGGCCGTGCCGAGCCGCAGCGTCGTCAGGACCACGATTGGCGCCAGGGCATTCGGCAGCAAGTGCATCAGCATCAGGCGCCGGTCGGAGACACCGACAGCCCGAGCCGCCTGGATGAAATCCTGTTCCCGTAACGAGATGATCGAGCCTCGCAGGACGCGGGCAAAAACGGGGATCGAGAAGACCCCGATCGCGATGATCACGTTCGATTCACCCACACCGAGCACGGTGATGATGACGATGGCCAGTAACAATCCGGGGAAGGCAAGCTGGATATCCAGCAGGCGCATCAGGAAGGAATCGACCCAGCCGCCATAGAATCCCGCCGCCATGCCGATCAGGGCACCGATAGCGACACCGACGGTGGTTCCCAGGAAGCCCAGGCGCAGCGAGATTTGGGAGCCATAGATGATCCGGCTGAGGATATCCCGCCCGAAATTGTCCGTGCCAAAGGGATGTGACCAGGACGGTCCTTCCATCAGGTGATCGTAATCCTGCAGGATCGGGTCGTTGGGGGCGAGCAGCGGCGCTGCAACCGCGACGAAGACGATCAGGATCAGGATTCCCGCGCCAGCCATGGCAAAGCTGTTTTTTCTGAGGCGGCGCCAGGCATCGTTCCACAACCCGTATGACTTCGTATCCGCCGCCGCGAGACTGGTGGTGGTCGGCGTAGTTGCATCCCGGTCAACGGTCATGGTGTGACCTGCTTCCATCATGGGCTCGCTCATGAGTAGCTGATCCGCGGATCGACCCGGGCATAGAGCAGGTCAACCAGCAGGTTGATCAGGACAAACTGGACGGAAAACAACAAAAGTGCTCCCTGGACGATCGGGAAATCGCGATTGTTGATCGAGTTGATCAGGAGCTGCCCGATACCCGGATAGGCGAAAACGGTCTCCGTGACCACCGATCCGGCCAATAATCCACCGAATTCCAGCCCGAGAATCGTGATGATCGGGATCAATGCATTCTTCAAGGCGTGGCGGATGATGACGGCGTTTTCTTTCAGCCCTTTGGCGCGGGCCGTTCGCACATAATCCTCGGCGAATACCTCGATCATGCTGGATCGTGTGACGCGGGCAATGATGGCGGAGGCAGCGGCTCCAAGCGTGATCGCGGGCAGCACGAGATGAGAGAGCCCACCGGCCCCGGATGACGGGAACCACTGGAACCTGACCGCGAATATAAGGAGGAGCATCAACCCGAGCCAGAATGACGGGGTGCAGATGCCGATCATGGCGACCACCATGCTCGAACGATCGAGTACCGAATTGTATTTCACGGCCGAGAGAATACCGAAAAAGAGCCCCAACACAATGGCGACCGCCATACTGGCCAGTGTGAGTTGCAGGGTCGCGGGGAAGCGGGTCGCCAATTCCTTGGTGACTGGCACGCGTGAAACGGTGGATCGCCCCAGGTCACCTTGCAGCGATCTCCCCAGCCAGGCGATGTACTGCACCGGCAAGGGCTCGTCCAGACGCCACTGTTCGCGCAAAATCGCGACCTGATCGCCGGTGGCCTCGGGACCCAGCGATTGTCTCGCCGGGTCCCCAGGGACAAGCCGCATGACCGCGAAGATCAGGATCGATGCGCCGAGCAGGATCGGAATCAGGGCAAGCAGGCGCCGGATGATGTAGCGCGTCATTGCATACTCCTCCAGTGCCAGCCGATGCCGTTATTCCTTCCAGTACGCCGTGCGGATGAACACCACGCCATCAGGCTGGGTGGTGATGCCTCCGGCGGTCTTGGCGATACCGCCAAAGTACGTGGGCGCATACAGGAAGATGTTGGGTGCCGCGTCCATGATTGCCTGTTGGGCATCGCCGTAGGCGTTGGCGCGCTCGGTCGGATCCGCCAGCTCCAGCCCTTGCTGGATAGCTTCTTCCACTGCGGGATCGGTGAAGAAGGAATAGGTGGAGCCGGCTGGTGGCCACTCCGCCTTGGTGTAGATCGGACGCAGGGCCCAGTCGGCATCACCCGTGGAGGGGGACCAT
>Ga0182747_1001967_pt1 | contig 15003 bp, 9 predicted proteins | sample eDN3rd30CBELigBY_FD_128526 | JGI IMG/M metagenome (GOLD analysis project Ga0182747, IMG submission 128526) | Enriched backyard soil microbial communities from Emeryville, California, USA - eDNA 3rd pass 30_C BE-Lig BY (version 2) (version 2) | ecosystem: Environmental > Terrestrial > Soil >...
CGCCGTATCGTCAATCAGGTGCAGAAGGGCGAGCGCGAGGCACGTCAGGCGAAGAAGGAAATGGTCGAGGCCAATCTCCGGTTGGTGATCTCGATCGCGAAAAAATACACCAACCGTGGCCTGCAGTTCCTGGATCTGATTCAGGAAGGTAACATTGGTCTGATGAAAGCGGTTGATAAGTTCGAATATCGTCGCGGCTACAAGTTCTCCACCTATGCAACCTGGTGGATCCGTCAGGCCATCACCCGCTCCATCGCGGATCAGGCGCGCACCATCCGTATTCCGGTGCATATGATTGAGACCATCAACAAGCTCAACCGTATCTCCCGCCAGATGCTGCAGGAAATGGGTCGCGAGCCGACGCCGGAAGAGCTGGCTGAACGTATGCTGATGCCGGAAGATAAAATTCGTAAAGTGCTGAAAATTGCCAAAGAGCCAATCTCCATGGAAACGCCGATCGGCGACGATGAAGATTCGCATCTGGGTGATTTCATCGAGGATACCACCCTCGAGCTGCCGCTGGACTCCGCGACCACGGAAAGCCTGCGTGCCGCCACTCACGACGTGCTGGCAGGCCTGACCGCTCGTGAAGCGAAGGTCCTGCGTATGCGTTTCGGTATCGATATGAATACTGACCACACGCTGGAAGAAGTCGGTAAACAGTTCGACGTTACCCGCGAACGTATCCGTCAGATCGAAGCGAAGGCGCTGCGCAAGCTGCGTCACCCGAGCCGTTCTGAAGTGCTGCGTAGCTTCCTCGACGATTAATCGTTGTCGGAAATAAAAAAGCTCCCTGCGGGGAGCTTTTTTTTGTCTTCCATTCACTCTGTTGCCGTCAGAGAGAGCCAACGCCGGTCCCCGCCGCAGGCTATCGACCTCGCGATGCCAGCGCATCATCCAGTTCACGATACGCCTCCACTAGCTTATCCAGCGTCGCCCGGTTCAGTCCGCTGGGGTTGGGCAGCACCCACACTTCCGTATCGCCGATGGTCACCTGCTGCTTGCCCCAACGCGCACCGCGTACCTGAAACGCTTTCTCAAAGGCCTGTTTACCGAGAATCGCCAGCGCCCGCGGCTGATACTGTTCAATTTTCAGCACCAGCTCCCGGCCGCCGCTGCGTAGCTCCTGCAGGGCGACTTCGCTGGCCTGAACCGTCGGGCGTTCCACCAGCATAGTGATCCCGCAGCGCGTATCGAGCAGCTGCAGCTCCTCTTCAGGCTTCAGCAGACGGTCGGTAAAACCGGCCTGGTAAATCACCTTCCAGAAGCGATTACCCGGATGCGCGAAATGAAAACCAGTATGGGCAGAGGACTTCCCCGGATTGATGCCGCAGAAGACCACCCGCAGGTCCGGCGCCAGAATATCGTTAATCATCTTTCCACCCGCTCAATACCTAAAAGGCGATTATAAAGGATTGAAAATGCATTGTTTATAAAAACAGCAGCCGTGCGTTTTGCGCTGGATTGCGCCTGCCAGTTACTTTATAATCCCTCGCCACGGCCCCTTAGCTCAGTGGTTAGAGCAGGCGACTCATAATCGCTTGGTCGCTGGTTCAAGTCCAGCAGGGGCCACCAAATAAAACAAGGACTTAGATAAGAAATTATCTAAGTCCTTTTTGTTTGCATTGCATTTGGACCAGGTCCCGTTTTAGCTTCAGACTTCAATCTCGGTTTTTACCCTGAAGGTTCACCAGAACACTTTCGTTTCAGATAGCCATCAGTTGCTCCAGCAATTCACCTGGTATGCTAACCCAAAACTGCCGTGACTGGCTTTTATCACAATGTCCACTTTCACCGGATGTGAAATACACGACGGACGCATTTTTGAGTCAGATACTTGTCTATTTATAGCATTTGCCCACAAACTGAAAGCCCAGAGAAAATTGCCGCAGCCTTGCTGGCATCGCTCAATAGAACTAGAATCACGGCATAACTAACGAGATAATGATCACGACGCAAAAAACATCCTCCCCTAAGATCACGAAAACGCAGCTGTTCCGCACCGTTGCCAGTTCTCCCGCGATTGAAACGGGTATTTCTGTGGAAGAAATCGAGCAGCAACTCAAACGCTTCCAGGCACAGGCGAAAGCCGTCGGGCTCGCTCGCTAATCAGGAAGAACTGAATCGCCACCGATAAACCTGAAGCTGATGAAAATCAGCGTTGAATCGAAGCGTTAAAGAAGTCTCATCGCTGAGTTGCTAAAACAGTCAGAATGCTGAGGCGCTCACGGGGCACTCAGTACAAAGTGAAAAAGGCAGCAGCATGTTCAGTCGGGAAGGAAAGGAAAAGAACCGATAAGGGACGATAAACAAGATAGTGTTATTGAGCGCCAGACAGGTTCAGAATTTCCTGCCATGCTAAATACGCCAGAGCGCCAGTCTCTTATTCAGCCAGCGGAAAATACATTGCTTAGCGCGGAAATTTCAAATTATCCTGAATATTCATTAGCGGAAAAATATAAGGAGCGACATTAGCAACGTTGCTCCTTTTTTATACCATCCTGCAGAATACCATCTTCAGAATCATTTTTTAAAAACGAGCCGCTTACACCAGCTCCCGGAGCTGCTCCCGCATATAGGAGGAGAAGTACTCTGGATTTTTAATCACGATACGGTTGCCAGCGGCGATTTTCTCCGCCCATCCGGCCACTTTATGGGTGAACCCGGAATTCCATCCCTCCCGCTCGCCTCGCACGATCACGTCTTCGGCGCTGGCCGGAACGCCTAACTCATGGAGATATTTTAAAATGCCCTTAGCCGTACTTTCATCCATTGAATGCGGAGCCGACGCCGATGTGTTCATTCCACCAATAAAATCTAACGCTTTATCTATCGCTGTTGGCATGCTCTTATCCTTAAAATTAACCACGTGATGAACATGTTTATAATATGGACCCAAGTCTGCGGGGATATCAAAGAGATCGTTGCCTTTCTTTGATTCAGACCTCAGTCAAACGTTTGCATGGCGTTTTTCTGCCCGATAAGTCCGGTGCAGCCCGTATAAACCGCCCCGTCATCCGCGACCGACAGCAAATCGCCGCTTAGATCGCGAAAAACAGCAATTGCGCCCCCAAATCGCGGAGAGTGCAGACAACTAGTCGTGATTTTTGCGCTTAAACTGGCTGGCGTCGATATCGTACTGCTTCATTTTGCGCCACAGCGTCGTGCGCCCGATGTTGAGCAGATGGGACATCTCCTGCACCCGGCCACTGGTGACGCGGGCGGCATGGATAATGGCCTCTTTTTCAATAGCGCTGAAGGTCAGGCTGGCAGGTAGCAGGGGCGAGACGGTATCGCTGCCCGGCCGCTCGGAGAAGAGATATTCCGGCAGGTTGCTCAGGCGGATATGGCCGTTATCGCTGCTGATGGCGATATTTTCAATAATGCTGTTTAACTCAAAATCATTACCCGGCCAGGAGTAGTTCACCAGCTGCGCCAGGGCATCGTCGTCCACTTTCAGGCGCGATGAAAAGCGTTTCTCCAGGCTACGCAGGCGGTTGTGTACCAGCGAGGGAATGCTGTTGCGCCGTGACCTCAGCGGCGGAATGACGATCTCAAACGAATGCAGCGCGTAATAGAGCTGGCGACTAAAGCGGTTCTGCTCCACCAGATTAGCCAGATCAACGGTGGTGGTGGCAATCACCTTAACGTCCACCGGAATCAGGCGCCGGGCATCGAGGCGGGTTAATACCCCCTGTTTAATCACCTGCAGCAGCGCGGACTGCAGCTCCGGCGCCAGGTACTCTATTTTTTCCAGAAACAGGGTGCCGCCGCTGGCCAGTTCCAGGCGGCTCAGGCGCCCGTTTTCGTCATCGGTAGGCGCGCTACCCATAAAATCCTGGCCCAGCGCGCTGTCGGCATACAGCTGACAGTTGACGGCAATATAAGGCCCGCCCGCCCGTTCGCTTTCATTATGAATGGCCTGGGCGACCAGCTCCTTACCCACCCCTTCTTCCCCACAGAGCAGGACCGGAAAACCGCCCCGCGCCGCCTGACGGCCAAAATGAATCAGCCGTCGCGTTTCCGGATCGTCCGAGGACATCTGCGCAAAAGTGTGGCTCACTTTGCCTAACTGGCTGGTCATCAGCTGGCGCATCTGCTCCACCGGGTGCAGCAGTAAAATAAAGCTATTGCCCTGCTCTTCGACGATGGGCTTGAGGGTAATGACGGCATCGATAAACTGATGCTGGCTCTCAAACGTCACTTCCGCATGGTTCAGCGCGCGCGCGTGCTTAATGGCCCGGCGCAGCAGCGCCGGCAGCGTCACCAGTTCGTTAATATTTTTCCCCTGGCTGGTCTGGGCATCAAGATGCAGGAGCGTCGCGGCCTGGACATTAAGAAACTGCAATACCCCCTGCTCATTCCACGCCATCACGCCATCATCCATGCTCTCCAGCAGGCCATACATCTGGTTGAGATGACGGTTAGATTCGGCCAGCAGGCTGTCGGTCAACAGCGAGTTGCCCACTTCCCGGGCGATAGCCAGCGTCAGAGACAAATCAGAGGAGGCCTGCTGTTCGATCAAACAGCACAGCGAGATGGAGCCAAACAGGCGACCGTGGTTATCAAACACCGGCGTGGAGCTAAATGACCACCCGTGCAGCGCCTGTTTAAAGTGTTGCTCGCCGGTGGTTTTCACCGGTTGCCCCAGCATCGAGGCCAGCGAGAGCGCGCAGCTGCCGATAATGCTTTCCGCGCAGTAGCTGCCGTCAAGAAAACCGAGTTCCGCGAGCTGCGCCAGCGTCTGCGGTTCGCCGCAGCGGCTGAGGATACAGGCGGACTCATCGAGGATAAACAACGCGCAGGGTCGGCTATCCATAAACTCCCAGGCATCTTCCAGCGCCGCCTGGCCGATGGTCAGCAGCGCGGTTTTACGCCGGCAGATCGATTCGAAGGTCAGCCCCTGCGCCTGATGCGGCGCCTGCCAGGTTTCCCTCGGCATAAACCGGCTGCAACGCTGCCACGACTGACTGATAACGGAAGATACTGTTTTTCCGGAGTCCTGAGTCTGCGCCGCCATTTCCTTTTCCACTGTTTAAAATAGATAACCCCTCCGGCAGAGACTGTCGGAGGGGAGAATACGCTTCACCCTGCAAAAAGCAGGTCAGCGAGACGTTAACGCGCCAGCCACTGCTGACCGAGCAAATCGGCCGTCAGGATCGCGGCGTAAACGCTGTCTGCCGTCACCGGGAATGGCATGTTATGGATCGTTTCGCCTTCCGCGCAGGTCGCTTTCGCGACCGCCTGAATTTTACCTTCAATGCCCTCTTTGACGCCCATTTGCGCCAGAGTCACCGGCAGACCGACTTTCTGGCAGAAGCCCATCACCGTTTCAATCTCTTCCATCGGGCTGTTTTGCAGCACCAGCTGCGCCAGAGTGCCAAACGCCACTTTTTCGCCATGGTACAGATGATGGCACTCTTCCAGAATAGTGAAGCCGTTATGAATGGCGTGCGCCGCGGCCAGCCCGCTGCTTTCAAACCCAATTCCGCTGAGGTAGGTATTGGCTTCGACAATGCGCTCCAGCGCATCCGTCACCACGCCAGCCTGCGCTGCCACGCGCGCTTTTTCGCCTTCGGCCAGCAGCGTATCATAGCACAGGCGAGCCAGGCTCAACGCCGCCGCCGTGGACTGTCCGCCGGCCATACTGGTCGCTCTGGCATCAAAACAGGCCTTCGCTTCAAACCAGGTCGAGAGCGCATCGCCCATCCCGGCCACCAGCAGGCGCACCGGCGCTTTGGCAATAATTGCCGTATCCATGACCACCATATCCGGGTTTTTCGGATAGATCAGATACTCTTCAAACTCACCGGCTTCGGTGTAGATAACCGACAGCGCGCTGGTTGGCGCATCGGTAGAGGCAATCGTCGGGATCACCACCACCGGCAGCTTCTGGTAGAAGCCAATGGCTTTAGCGGTATCGAGCGTCTTCCCGCCGCCGATCCCTACCACGCCGCGGCAGCCGTGCTGCTGCAGAATGGCAATCAGGCGGTTGATCTCCGCGTGGCTGCATTCACCGTTAAAACGGGCCGCGTGGCAGCTTAAACCGTGGTTATGCAGGCCATTGAGTACTTTGTCCCCCGCCAGCTTCATCACGAAGTCATCGGCAATCACAAAAAAGCTGTCCGCCAGATTTTTGGCATACTGACCAAAAAGCGTGGATGCGTCAGGACCCTGAAGATATTTGGCCGGAGATTGAATAACTTTTAGCATTCCTTTCACCCTCAAATAAGTGCATGTTTTACATGATGAGCCCTGGCGTCATCCTGTTCAGCCTGCGGTTCATGGCGGAAACGGGATCGTGACCGGAGCGATGCAAACACTGTAGGGCGAGCGGTGAACAAAAAAATTTTTCCCGTTTTTGTTCTGATATGAAACAGAGAATATTTTTTACCGTTCCATATTGGAACATCAATTGCCGGAAAACGCCGGGATTGCGATCCCGATCCGGCCATTCGCCGTCCTGCGACAAAAAAAAACGGCTAATCTGCTAACGCTGATCCCCTCGACAGCAGAAAACAGATAAAAAAAAGATCCGCCTCCCCCGTAGACTGCGGGGGAACGCAGGGCGAAAAAACCGCCTTAGCTCGCATTTTTCTCTTTTCATCGGCGATAACGTTTCATAACGGAACAAAAATAAATAACCACGTTCCGTTATGAAACTCGTTTTCGCGACATTTTTTTTTCCGTTAACTCAGCCAGAATCATAACGTCGCCGGGTAGTTCTTCACGCCAGACGATACCCCTACACGATGACCGCCTCCGTGGGTAGAGAGGCCGCATCGCATCACTCCGACGGAGCATAAATAATGAAAAAATTGATTAACCGTGTCGAAGATGTACTGAGTGAACAACTGCTTGGCCTCGCCAGAGCCCATCCTGAATTAACGCTGCATCAGGACCCGGTGTATGTCACCCGCGCCGATGCGCCGGTGGCCGGGAAAGTGGCGCTGCTCTCCGGCGGCGGCAGCGGACACGAGCCGATGCACTGCGGCTATATTGGCAAAGGTATGCTTGCCGGCGCCTGTCCGGGCGAGATTTTCACCTCCCCGACCCCGGATAAAATGTTCGAGTGCGCGATGAATATCGACGGCGGCGAAGGCGTGCTGCTGATCATCAAAAACTACACCGGGGATATCCTTAATTTCGAAACCGCCACCGAGCTGCTGCACGAAAGCGGCGTCAAGGTGACCACCGTGGTGATCGATGACGACGTGGCGGTCAAAGACAGCCTCTACACCGCCGGACGCCGCGGCGTCGCCAACACCGTGCTGGTTGAGAAGCTGGTCGGCGCGGCGGCCGAACGCGGCGATTCGCTGGAAGCCTGCGCTGAACTGGGCCGCAAGCTTAACAACCTCGGCCACTCCATCGGTGTGGCGCTGGGCGCCTGCACCGTGCCGGCCGCCGGACAGCCGTCATTCGAATTACAGGATAATGAGATGGAGTTCGGCGTCGGTATCCACGGCGAGCCGGGTATCGACCGTCGCCCCTTCAGCTCTCTCGACCGCACCGTTGATGAGATGTTCGACACCTTGCTGGAGAACGGCACCTACAGCCGCACGCTGCGTCAGTGGGACACCGTCAAAGGGCGCTGGCAGGACGTCACGCAAAGCAAACAGGCGCTGCAGCAAGGCGACCGCGTCATCGCGCTGGTCAATAACCTTGGCGCCACCCCGCTGTCGGAGCTGTACGGCGTATACAACCGACTGGCCACCCGCTGCGAGGAGAACGGCATCACGATCGAACGCAACCTCATCGGCAGCTACTGTACCTCGCTGGATATGGTGGGCTTCTCCCTCACTCTGCTGAAAGTCGATGACGACACGCTGGCATTATGGGACGCCCCCGTTCATACCCCGGCACTGAACTGGGGCCATTAAGGAGCACGACATGTCACTGAACAGAACGCAAATCGTTAACTGGCTCTATCGCTGCGGCGACATTTTTACCAAAGAGAAAGATTTTCTGACCGGCCTGGATAAAGAGATTGGCGATGCCGACCACGGTCTGAACATGTATCGCGGCTTCAGCAAGGTGGTGGAAAAACTGCCGTCCATTGCCGATAAAGACATCGGTTTTATTCTTAAGAACACCGGAATGACGCTGCTCTCCAACGTCGGCGGCGCCAGCGGCCCGCTGTTCGGCACCTTCTTTATTCGCGCCGCCCAGGTGACGCAGGCCCACCAGAGTCTGACCCTCGACGAGCTGTATCAGATGATGCGCGAAGGGGCCGACGGCGTGGTCAACCGGGGGAAAGCGGAACCCGGTGATAAAACCATGTGCGACGTCTGGCTGCCGGTCGTCGAGTCACTGCGCCAGTCCAGCGAACAGCACCTGTCGGTTCAGCATGCGCTGGATGCCGCCGCGATACAGGCAGAGGAAGCCGCCCGTTCTACCATCACCATGCAGGCCCGCAAAGGCCGCGCCAGCTACCTCGGCGAACGCAGCATCGGGCATCAGGATCCGGGCGCAACCTCGGTGATGTTCATGATTCAGGCGCTGGCTGCTTCAGCCAAAGAGTAAGGATAACGCGATGGTAAACCTGGTGATTGTTTCTCATAGCGCCCGATTGGGCGAAGGTGTCGGAGAACTGGCCCGGCAGATGTTAACTGGCGACGGCTGCAAGCTGGCGATCGCCGCCGGCATTGACGATCCTGAAAACCCGATCGGCACCGATCCGATTAAGGTGATGGAGGCCATTGAATCCGTTGCCGATACCGACCACGTGCTGGTGATGATGGATATCGGCAGCGCCCTGCTCAGCGCGGAAACTGCGCTGGATCTCCTCGATCCGGCGATCGCGGCGAAGGTTCGCCTGTGCGCCGCGCCGCTGGTCGAAGGCACGCTGGCGGCAACGGTCAGCGCCGCCACCGGATCGGGTATCGATAAAGTGATCGCCGACGCCATGAACGCCCTGGAAGCTAAGCGCGTACAGCTGGGGTTACCATCGCTCGCACAGAACGGCCCCGAGGCCACGCCAATGGCCGACGATCTCAGCGGCGAGTCCGTCTCGGTGGTCATTAAAAACCATAACGGCTTACACGTTCGTCCGGCATCGCGGCTGGTAGCCGCGTTATCCGGATTCAATGCCGATCTGGTGCTGGAGAAAGGCGGCAAATGCGTCTCACCGGACAGCATTAACCAGATTGCCCTGTTGCAGGTACGCTGCAACGATACATTAAGGCTGCTGGCCCGCGGGCCAGATGCCGAAGCGGCGCTGGCGGCATTTCAGGCGCTGGCAGCGGAGAACTTTGGCGAGCAACCGGACGCCGCGCCAGCGGTTTTTGCCCCCGTCGCCGCGCGTGTCCAGGGCAAAGCGCTCCACTATCCGCTGCCTGCCCTCCGGCCAGTCCGGCAAACCGGCGCCGACATCGCCAACGAACAGCGGCGCCTGCAGCAGGCGATCGGCCAGACGCTGGACGATCTCAATGCGCTGACCTCCCTGGCGGAAGAGCGCTATTCTGCCGATATCGCGGCCATTTTCTCCGGCCATCACACGCTGCTCGACGACCCGGATCTCTATGAAGCCGCCTGCGATATCCTGCGCCAGGAACAATGCAATGCGGAGTGGGCGTGGTATCAGGTGCTGGCCGACCTCAGCCAGCAGTACCGCCAGCTGAACGATGCCTATCTGCAGGCGCGCTATATTGATATCGACGATCTGCTCCACCGGACTTTGCGTCATCTGCAAGGCCGCAGCGAAGCGCCGCTGGCGGTGCATGAGCCGACGATTATCATCGCCGACGATCTCTTTCCTTCCACCGTCTTGCAGCTGGATCCTCATCTGGTCAAGGGGATTTGTCTGCGGGAAGGGAGCGAGGCATCCCACGGCGCGATCATCGCCCGTCAGGCCGGGATCGTCTGCCTGTGTCGGCAGGGAGAGGCCCTGAAGCAGATAGGCGATGGTGAATCCCTTACGCTGGATGTCGCCGGAAAACGCGTTCTCCGCACATAGCTGTCCATTCGTCACTCTCTGTACTCCATTCTTCACGCCGGAGGCTCCGCCTCCGGGGATTGTGTTTCGCTCAACCACCAGGAACCGTTATGTCTCAATTCTTTTTTAATCAGCGCACCCGCCTCGTCGACGATGTTATTGAAGGAACGATCGTTGCCAGCCCGTGGAACAACCTGGCACGTCTGGAGAGCGATCCGGCGATTCGCGTGGTCGTTCGTCGCGATCTCAACAAAAGCAACGTCGCCATCATCTCCGGCGGCGGCTCCGGCCATGAGCCGGCCCACGTTGGGTTTATCGGTAAAGGGATGCTCACCGCCGCGGTGTGCGGCGATATTTTTGCCTCCCCGAGCGTTGATGCGGTGCTGACCGCCATTCAGGCGGTGACCGGCGAAGCGGGCTGTCTGCTGATCGTCAAAAACTATACCGGCGATCGCCTTAACTTTGGCCTCGCCGCCGAGAAAGCCCGTCGCCTGGGTTACAACGTCGAAATGCTGATTGTCGGCGACGATATTTCGCTACCGGATAACAAGCATCCGCGCGGGATTGCCGGCACCATCCTGGTGCATAAAGTGGCCGGTTATTTTGCCGAACGTGGCTACAATCTTGCTACCGTGCTGCGCGAGGCCCGATATGCGGCAGACAAGATCCGCACGCTGGGCCTCGCGCTCTCCAGTTGCCATCTGCCGCAGGAGGCTGAAACGGCACCGCGCCACCATCCCGATCGGGCAGAGCTGGGCATGGGCATCCATGGCGAACCCGGCGCCTCGGTCATCGCCACCCAGAACAGCGCGCAGATTGTCCGCCTGATGGTGGAGAAACTGACCGCCGCCCTGCCACAAACCGGCCGTCTGGCGGTGATGCTGAACAACCTCGGCGGCGTGTCGGTTGCGGAAATGGCGATTCTGACGCGTGAGCTGGCCGACACGTCGCTCCATCAGCGGATCGACTGGCTGATTGGCCCGGCGTCGCTGGTGACGGCGCTAGATATGAAAGGTTTCTCAATAACCGCCATCGTACTGGAGGAGAGCATTGAAAAAGCGCTGCTTTCCGCTGTGGAAACGGCCAGCTGGCAGGCGCCGGTGCAGCCACGAACCATTGAGGTGATGCCCTCTTCGCTGCGCAGCACCCGCGTGGCGTTCCAGCCTTCGGACAATCACGTCGTGGCGGGCTATGTCAAGCGGATAACCGGTACCTTGTCTGACCTGGAGGCGCACCTGAATGCGCTGGATGCCAAAGTCGGCGATGGCGATACCGGCTCCACCTTTGCCGCTGGCGCGCGCGATATTGCCGACCTGCTGCAACGCCAGCAGTTGCCGTTGGGCGATCTCGCGACCCTGTTGGCCCTGATCGGCGAACGTCTGACCGTGGTGATGGGCGGTTCCAGCGGCGTGCTGATGTCGATCTTCTTTACCGCCGCCGGGCAGAAGCTGGAGCAAGGCGCCGGCGTCGCGGAAGCGTTAAACGCCGGTCTGGCGCAAATGAAGTTTTACGGCGGTGCGGATGAGGGCGATCGCACGATGATCGATGCGCTGCAGCCGGCGCTGGCGTCGCTGCTTGTCGCACCGACGGATTTACAGGCGGCGTTTGCCGCTGCGGAAGCGGGCGCCGAGCGCACCTGCCACGCCAGTAAAGCCAACGCCGGGCGCGCGTCGTACCTTAACAGCGACAGCCTGCTGGGCAATATGGATCCGGGCGCCCACGCGGTCGCGCAGGTCTTCAAAACGCTGGCGGAACAACGCTAAGGCGGCGTCCTCCGCAGCGGAATATCCCGGCGACGCGACGCTGAGCCGGGCGACAGAACAGAATAGCCGCTATCCCGGGCAACGCGCTGACGCCGTAGCCCGGGCATCAGGCTATTTACTGTGCCAGTAGGCCTGGGAACGCACCAGCTGCGGGTCAATTTCATCATTTTCAAACCGACCGAGCAGTGATTTCACCACAGCGCCTTCACCGGTCACCCAGATAAAATAATCTTCCGCAGGCACGCTCACCTGCGCCAGACGTTCAGCCACCACGGACGAATGATGGCCGACGATCCACTCAATATTAAAGCCCTGCAGATCCGCCAGATAATCTTGATACGATGCCTCGCCGATCGTCACCAGCGCCGTAACCTGCGGGCGCACGGGCAGGCGGCTAAGGCCCAGCAGACGGCGGCGCAGCGCAGGCATACCGGATTCATCGCAGACATACAGCTGCCAGGCATAATCCTCTGGCACCACCAGCGAACCGCGTGGCCCACCAATCACCAGCTTATCGCCGACGTTTGCCGCCAGCGCCCAGCTGCTGGCAATACCGCCGTCATGGATGAAGAAGTCATAGGCCAGTTCATGACGTTCGGCATCATACAGCGGCGTGTAGTCGCGAGTTGCCGGACGGACGCCTTCCCCCCAGTTAATGCCCTCTTCCGTCACCTGCGGCGGAGTAAACGCAGTACCGGCTTGCGGGAAAAAGAGTTTGGTATGGTCGTCAAAACCCTGGGAGACAAAACCTTCCAGCGCCTCTCCGCCCAGCACAATGCGCTGGAAGGCGGCGCCGACGCGCTCAACGCGCAGCACGGTTAACTCGCGAAAACGCAGCTCATTGCGAACGCGTTTCGGGTACTGAGGTTCTTTCGTTTTTATCATCGTCATTCGCCTTCGTGAGATTTATAGATATATCTAAACTTTACCCAAATGATAATGATTGCCATTAAAAAAGAATGCAAGTTTTTTTTGATATAGCCGTGACAAAAAGCAACAAAGTACAACAAACAAAATAAAAACATTTAAAATCAAATAATTATTAAAATATTCAGATTCATGCTTGCTAAGTATTAATTTTTAGATATAGATTAGATATATCAAAACATACAGGAGCAAACTATGCGACATCATCATGAAGAAGGTCGAGGGCCACGTGGCCACCACGGTGAACACAGCGAACGCGGGGAGCATGGCCGCCGGGGCGGCGAACATGGCGAACACGGTCGCCGGGGTGGCGGCGGCGGACGCCGTCAGCGTTTCTTCGGCCATGGCGAACTGCGTCTGGTGATCCTCGACATCCTCACCCGCAACGCCAGCCACGGCTACGAATTGATTAAAGAGATAGAAAACCTGACCCAGGGCAACTACAGCCCGAGTCCGGGTGTGATCTATCCAACTCTTGATCTCCTTCAGGATCAGGGTCTTATCAGCGTCGAAGAGGAAAATGGCCGCAAAAAAATCGCCATAACCGCAGAGGGCAGCCTCCTGCATGCCGAGAATCAGGAACAGCTCGGCCATATCCAGGAACGTTTGCAGGCCCGTATGGTCGGCTGTGAACTGCGCAAAAACCCGCAAATGAAGCGGGCGCTGGAGAACTTTAAAGCCGTACTGGATTTAAAGGTAAATCAACAGGCCATCAGCGAGACTCAGCTGAAACAGATTGTCGCCGTCATTGACCGCGCGGCAATGGAGATTTCCCAGCTCGATTAACCCCTCCGGGGGGATGCCAGTCCCCCCTCCTGCCCCCATATTGGGCAATCTGCACCACCAGGCAGCACGCACGGGGCTCCCTCCCGGCGGGTAACGTCCCCCGTTCAGGAGTAAAACATGCCAAAAATATCGCCGTGAGATTAAATTTCGCGCAAATGCGCTTTCGCGCTGCGTTTATCCCGATTTTCAGCTCCCGTGCCGAAGTGGCGTAATCCCTGCAATACTTAATTCAGTATCATGTGATACGCCCGTCCCAGGAGCTCACTTTGAACAGGTTACCTTCCAGCGCATCGGCTCTGGCCTGCAGCGCACACGCACTGAATCTCATTGAGAAGCGAACGCTTGATCATGAGGAGATGAAAGCACTTAACCAGGAGGTCAGGGAATATTTTAAAGAGCATGTGAATCCCGGTTTTTTAGAGTACCGAAAATCGGTTACTGCTGGCGGGGATTACGGAGCCGTAGAGTGGCAAGCGGGAGGGTTAAATACGCTTGTCGACACTCAGGGACAAGAGTTTGTCGATTGCCTGGGTGGCTTTGGAATTTTTAATGTAGGGCACCGTAATCCAGTTGTCATTTCCGCCGTCGAGCATCAGCTCGCGAAACAACCTCTTCATAGCCAGGAACTGCTTGACCCGCTGCGGGCCATGCTGGCAAAAACGCTGGCGGCGTTAACCCCCGGCAAGCTGAAATACAGCTTCTTCTGTAACAGCGGCACAGAGTCGGTCGAAGCGGCGCTGAAACTCGCTAAAGCCTACCAGTCGCCGCGCGGTAAATTTACGTTTGTGGCCACCAGCGGCGCTTTTCATGGTAAGTCGCTGGGCGCGCTATCGGCCACCGCGAAATCGACATTCCGTAAGCCTTTTATGCCGCTACTTCCAGGGTTCCGTCACGTGCCGTTTGGCGATATCAACGCGATGCGTACGCTGCTGAGCGAGTGTAAAAAAACCGGTGATGATGTCGCGGCGGTGATCCTTGAGCCAATACAGGGCGAAGGGGGCGTGATTCTGCCGCCGCAGGGCTACCTACCCGCGGTGCGCAAGCTGTGCGATGAATTTGGCGCGCTGCTGATCCTCGACGAAGTGCAAACCGGCATGGGGCGCACCGGCAAAATGTTTGCCTGCGAGCACGAAAACGTTCAGCCGGACATTCTGTGTCTTGCCAAAGCGCTCGGCGGCGGCGTTATGCCCATTGGGGCGACGATTGCCACCGAAGAGGTGTTCTCGGTGCTGTTCGACAACCCGTTCCTGCACACCACCACCTTCGGCGGTAATCCGCTGGCCTGTGCCGCAGCGCTGGCCACGATCAACGTCCTGCTGACGCAGAATCTGCCGGCCCAGGCGGAACAGAAAGGTGAGCTGCTGTTAAACGGCTTCCATCAACTGTCCCGTGAGTATCCGGATCTGGTAAATGAAGTTCGCGGTAAAGGGATGCTGATGGCGATTGAGTTCGTGGATAACGAGATCGGCTATAACTTCGCCAGCGAGATGTTCCGCCAGCGGGTTCTGGTGGCCGGAACGTTAAATAATGCCAAAACCATTCGCATCGAACCGCCGCTGACGCTGACGATTGAGCAGTGCGAACTGGTGCTCA
>Ga0182747_1001976_pt1 | contig 14945 bp, 12 predicted proteins | sample eDN3rd30CBELigBY_FD_128526 | JGI IMG/M metagenome (GOLD analysis project Ga0182747, IMG submission 128526) | Enriched backyard soil microbial communities from Emeryville, California, USA - eDNA 3rd pass 30_C BE-Lig BY (version 2) (version 2) | ecosystem: Environmental > Terrestrial > Soil >...
CCGTCGGGCATCAGCTATTTCATTTTCCGCTGCGTGATGCTGCGGATGCACTTCCCGCAGTCGGTGTTCGTCTACCTCGGGCAGCTTCTGCTGGCCAATGCCGCCTTCCTTGGCGCGGCGCTGTGGATCGGCTATCCGTGGCAGAGCATCGCGTGGACGCCGATCATGACGCTGGTGATCGGGCTGGTGGTCAACGTCGAGCGCGCCACCAAGGAGAAGGATGCGGAGATCCGGCTCTCGCACGACGAAGTCCGCCGGCTCGCCGCAACCGCCGAGCGCGAGCGCATCGGCCGCGACCTGCATGACCTGCTCGGCCACACCCTGTCGCTGATCACGCTGAAGCTGGAGCTGTCGCGCAAGCTGTTCGACCGCGACCCGGCCGCGGCAAGGCGCGAGCTGGAGGACGCCGAGGCCGTCGCCCGCCACGCGCTGGCCGAAGTGCGCAGCGCGGTCACCGGCATCCGCGCCACGGATCTTGCAGCGGAGCTGGCATCGGCGCGGCTGATGCTCGAGTCCTCGGGCGTGCACCTGGACTACGACCTGCCCCCGCCGGGCCTGGCGGAAGACACCGAGCGCGGGTTGGCGCTGGTGCTGCGCGAGGCGGCCACCAACATCACCCGGCACGCGCGCGCGGGGGCGGCGCGGATCGGTTTCACCCGCGACGGACAACACCTGCAGGTGCTGGTGGCCGACGACGGCGTGGGCGGCGTCGATCGTGACGGCAACGGCCTGGGCGGGATGCGCGAACGCGTCGCGCGGCTGGGCGGAACGCTGTCCATCGAATCGCCGCGCGGGCAGGGCACGCGGCTGCATCTTCGATTGCCGTTGGCGGCGCCAAACGCGACGGCCGCCGCGCCCGATCCTGCAGCAGCAACCTGCGGCGCGCGCCTTGCGGAGTTCGCGGCCGTGGCGGGCGAAGCCGCGCCGTGACCGCGCCGCCGCCGCTGATGCCGCCAAACGCGAGTCGTGCCGCATGATCCGCATCCTGCTCGCCGAGGACCAGGCGATGGTGCGCGGCGCGCTGTCGGCGCTGCTGGGCCTGGAATCCGACATCGAGGTGCTCGGCGCCGCCGCCGACGGCGAAGCGGCGTGGCGCGAGCTGCAGCGCCTGCAGCCCGACGTGCTGGTCACCGACATCGAGATGCCCGGCCTGAGCGGACTGGAGCTCGCCCAGCGCGTGCAGCGCCACGGACTGGCGACGAAGGTGGTCATCGTCACCACCTTCGCGCGGGCCGGCTTCCTGCGCCGCGCGCTGGACGCCGGCGTGTCTGGCTACCTGCTCAAGGACGCGCCGGCCGAAAACCTCGCCGAAGCGCTGCGCAAGGTGCATCGCGGCGGCCGGGCGATCGATCCGCAGCTGGCGCTCGACGCCTGGAGCGACGCCGATCCGCTCAACGACCGCGAGCGCCAGGTGCTGCGGCTGGCCGGCGAGGGCCGCTCGGCAAGCGACATTGCCGCGCAGCTCAATCTCTCGCACGGCACCGTGCGCAACTACCTGTCCGAGGCGATCGGCAAGCTCGGCGTCGGCAATCGCATCGAGGCCTACCGGATGGCCCGGCAGAAGGGCTGGCTGTAGCGCGGCTGCGAACTGAATGCACGCCTCCGGATTTCATGCGCTTGTCGCGGCGCGCTCGCCATCCTAGGCTGCTACCTGTCACTGGACGCCCGGCTGGACATGCAGACGGTCAAGGAAAGAACCCGGTTCGGACTGTTGTTCGCCGCCCTGATCTTCATCGGGATCGGGGCCGGCATCCTGTACGGCGCGCAGCGGCTGATCGGCGATGCGCGTTCGGTCGCGCACAGCAACGAGGTGATGGGCCGCCTCGACGAGCTGGAGGCGCGGCTTCGCGACGCCGAATCCGCGCAGCGCGGCTACATCCTCAGCGGGCGGGCCGACTACCTCGCCGATTACCACAACTCGCGCGAGCGCGTCCCCGTGCTGGTCGACGGGATCGATGCCCTGGTCGTCGACAACCAGGCGCAGGTGCGCCGCGCCAGGCAGCTGCGCGCGAAGATCGAAACGCGGTTGCACCAGATCACCAACACCCTGCTGCGCTACGAAAGCGACGGCATTCCCGGCGCGCGCGCGGCGATGGACAGCGACGTGTTCGAGACGTCCAGCGCGATCCGCAGGCTCAAGGCGCAGATGGTCGACGCCGAGCGCGCGCTGCTCGAACAGCGCGCCGCGTCCACCCGCGGCAGCGCCAACGTGCTGCGCGCGATCGCCTTGCTCGGCATCCCGCTCGGGCTGGCGGTGACCCTCGGGGTCTATCTGTTGCTGGTACGCGAGATCCGCCGGCGTTCCGACGCCGAGGCCGCGGCGCGCGAGGTGCAGGGGCAGCTGCGCGAGGGCAACGCCGAGCTGCAACACAAGAGCGCCGACCTGCGCGCGCTCAGTCGCTACGGCGGCATGCTGCAGGGCTGCCTCGACGCGGACGAGGCGCTGCAGCTGACCGCGCGCATGCTCTCGACCCTGCGCCCGGGCACCGCCGGCACCATCTACCGGATGCGCAACTCGCAGGACCACGCAGAGGCCGCCATCCACTGGGGCCGGCATCGCGCCGCCAGCGCGGAATCGCTGCTGCCCGACGCCTGCTGGGGGCTGCGGCGCAACCAGCCGCACCTGGTGTCCGACGTATCCGCGTCGCGCTGTTCGCACGTGTCGGCCGTCGACCACGACGGCGTCGCCATCGCCTGCATCCCGCTGATGGCGCAGGGCGCGCAGATCGGCCTGCTGTACCTGTCGGACGACGACGACGGCTTCCTGTCGAGGATCGACATCATCGAGGCGGTCGCCGAACAGCTGTCGATGGCGCTTTCGAACCTGTCATTGCGCGAGCGCCTGCGCCTGCAGTCGATCCGCGAGCCGCTGACCGGGCTGTTCAACCGCCGCTACCTCGAGGAGTCGGCGACGCGGGAACTGGCCCGCTGCGCGCGGCGCGAGCTGCCGCTGTCGCTGATGATGCTGGACATCGACCACTTCAAGGCCTTCAACGACGTGCACGGCCATACCGGCGGCGATGCGCTGCTGGCGGCCTTCGGAACGCTGCTCGCCGAGCACAGCCGCGGCGAGGACATCGCCTGCCGCTACGGCGGCGAGGAGTTCACCCTGATCCTGCCCGAAGCGCCCGTCGATGCGGCATTGCAGCGCGCCGAGGCGATCCGCGCGGCGGTGGAAACGATGCGCGTGCAGCACATGGGCCGCGAGTTGCCCAGGGTGACGGTGTCGATCGGCGTCGCCGCGTTCCCCGCCCACGGCGACAGCCCGGAATCATTGCTGCGGGTCGCCGACGAGGCGCTGTACCGCGCCAAGCACAACGGCCGCAACCGCGTCGAATGCGCGTAGGTCGGGGCTACGCCCCCGACGGCTCTTGATCGAACGACGCGAGCGGGGCCGGTGATTGCGGCCTCTTCAAAAAAGCCGTCGGGGGCGTGGCCCCGACCTACGCGCAGCGCTGCTTCAGCATCTCGTATGCCGCGCGCAGGCCCTGTGCCTCGCCGCCGGCGGGGCGGCCGGGGCGGTCGCTGTCGTTCCAGGCGTACACGTCGACGTGCGCCCACTTCTGCGCCGAGGGCACGAAGCGCTCCAGGTACAGCGCCGCGGTGATGCTGCCGGCCATGCGCGTGGAGCTGCCGTTGGCGATGTCGGCGACGTGGCTGGTCAGGTAGCGCAGGTATGGGCGCCACAGCGGCATCCGCCACATCGGGTCGCGCACGCGCGCGGCGGCGGCGAGCCACGCATCGGCGACGGCGTCGTCGTTGCTGTACAGCGCCGGCAGGTCCGGGCCCAGCGCGATGCGCGCCGCGCCGGTCAGCGTCGCGAAGTCGAGCAGCAGCGCCGGCTCCAGTTCGCCGGCCAGCGCCAGCGCATCGGCCAGGATCACCCGCCCTTCGGCGTCGGTGTTGTCGATTTCCACGCTCACGCCCTTGCGCGTGGCGACCACCTCGCCGGGGCGGAACGCGTCGGGGCCGATCGCGTTCTCCACCGCCGGGACCAGCAGCGTCAGCCGCAGCGGCAGCCTGCGCGCCATCACCAGCTCGGCCAGCGCCAGCGCGTGCGCGGCGCCGCCCATGTCCTTCTTCATGTTGCGCATGCCGTCGGCGCCCTTGATGTCGAGGCCGCCGGTGTCGAAGCACACGCCCTTGCCAACCAGCACCACGTGTTCGTGCGCGTCGCTGCCCCAGTCCAGCCGGATCAGTCGCGGCGCGCGGTGCGAGGCGCGGCCGACGGCGTGGATCGAGGGGAAGTCCTGTTCCAGCAGCGCGTCGCCGACGATGCTGTCGAACCTCGCGCCGTGCCGTTGCGCAATCCCGCGCGCGACGTCCTCCAGCTCCTGCGGACCCATGTCCTGGGTCGGCGTGTTGACCAGGTCGCGCACGCGCAGGCAGGCGGCGAGGATGTCGGCGATCTCGGGATCGAGTTCGCCGGAAACCAGCTGCGCCGGCGCGCGGGTCGCGTCGCGGTAGCGGGTGAAGCGGTAGGCGCCCAGGCCCCAGCCCAGCTGCAGTGCGCGCCGGGCGTCGGCGTCGAGTTCGCTGCTGGGCTCCCAGTGGCCGCCGGGCAGCGACTGCGGCCCGTGCGCGTAGGAAAACGGATCGAGCGCATCGCCGATGCCGAGCACCGCGCCGGCCAGCGTGCCTTCGCCGCCGGGCAGGGTGAGCTGCGAACCCGACGCGGCGTCGAAGCCGTGCGCCAGCATCCACTGCACCAGCGCCTGCGGCTGGCGCGTTCGCCAGACATCGAAGCCGTCGCGGTTGACGAAGTACAGCGGACGCAGCGCCAGGGCCGGGTCACGTTCGGCGAAACCATTGGGCAGGGTCATGCGGTCACGGCCTTGGGAAGTCGGGGCGAAGTCGCGTCGAGCCAGTCGGCCAGCGCGGCAAGGGTGTCGAAGTGCAGGTCCGGGCGGATGTCGTCGTGTGGCCACTCGCGCGCTTCGCGGTCGATCCAGCAGCTGCGCAGCCCGGCGCGGGCCGCGCCGAGCACGTCCATCTCGATGTGGTCGCCGACGTGCAGCACTTCGCCCGGCGCGCAGCCCAGGCGTTCGCAGGCGGCGTGGAAGATGCTCGCGTCGGGCTTGGCCGCGCCGTGTTCGCGCGGGCAGAGATTGAAGCGGAAGTGATGGCCCAGGCCGATGCGGTCGAGGTCGGCGTTGCCGTTGGTGACCGCCGCGACCGGCACGTGCGCGGCGATGCGGGCGAGGGCGTCGATCGCGTCGGGATAGCACTCGACCTGGTTGCGGGCCTCGAAGAACGCGGCGTAGGCGGCCCCGGCCAGCGCCGGGTCGCTGCCGCTCTCGCGCAGCGCGCGCTCCAGCGTCATCCGCCGCACCGCGCCGAGGTCGTGGGCGAACCGCGGATTCTCCTCGGCCACGCGTTCGCGCAGCGCGCGCATCTCCGCCGCCGGGAAGCGCATCGCGGTCGCCGGGCTGTGTTCGCGCATCCACGCATCGAGCACGCGCTCGATCCGCGCGCCGATCGGCGCGAACGGCCAGAGGGTGTCGTCGAGGTCGAGGGTGATGGCGCGGACGGCGAATTTCACAAGGCTATTCTACGACGCCGGCTGGCGAGGGGCCGGGGCGGCCCCGGACCGGCTTGCGGGTGCGCGGGTGGGAGCCGTGTCAGCGTTGCCGTTGCCGTTGCCGTTGCCGCCGACTTTGACCTTGACTTTGAATTCTCAAGGTCGATCCGCAATATCGATATTTGCAGACCCGGAGGGCGGCGCACATGGATGTGCGGCGTTTTTCTATGAGGCAGGATGCCGATTAGAAAAATCCCTGCGTCAACGAATCGCCCGGTTAGCTCTGTACGGGGAAGCGTTTTTCTTTGCTTCCGTTTCTTTTGACGCTTATCAAAAGAAATGAAGTCGCCGAAGGCGAAAGCTTCTGACTTTGGCTATTGATCTTCGCTCGGTTTTTGCCCATGAAAATTGCCAAACAAGCCAAGGATCAAGAGCGTTTCGCCCGCTGCGCGGCCGAGTTCATTTCTTTGATAAGCGTCAAAGAAACGAACCAAAGAAAACGCTTTCCCGTACACATCTCCCGCAGCAGCGTTGGGTTGCGCAGGGATTTTTCTAATCGGCCTCCTGCCTCGTAGAAAAACGGCGCACATCCATGTGCGCCGCCCTCCGGGTTTGCAAATATCGATACTGCGGATCGACCTTGAGAAGTCAAAATCGACTGCAACGGCAACGGCAACAGCAACGGCCGGCCGCCGCGCGGATGCGGCTACTCAAGCAGCCGCGCCCACCCCTCCATGCCCTCGATCTTCGCCAGCACCAGCTTCACGCACACCAGCAGCGGCACCGCGAGCAGCAGGCCGATGATGCCCCACAGCCAGCCGAACAGCATCAGCGCCAGGATCAGGACCAGCGGCGACAGCGCCATGCGGCGGCCGAGGACGATCGGGGTGATGATCTGGCCCTCGAGCGTGTGCAGGCCGAGGTAGATCGCCGCCGGCAGCAGCGACGGGCCGATCTCGTCGTAGGTGATGAAGCCCATCAGCAGCATCAGCAATACGCCCACCAGCGGGCCGACGTAGGGGGCGAAGTTCAGCAGCGCGGCCAGCGTGCCCCACAGCAGCGCCTCGGGCAGCTCCACGCCCAGCCAGTGCAGCGCGCCGGCCAGGACCATGCCCAGCGCGACGTTGATCAGGGTGATGGTCAGCACGTAGCGCGAGATCTCGCGTTCGATCGCCTGCAGGATGTCGACGGTGATCTTCTTGCGCTGGCGCGTGGGCAGCAGCGCGATCGCGTTGCGCTGCAGGTTCTCGCCGAAGACCATGAAGAAATAGGTCAGCAGGACCACCGCGAGGAACGAGGCGAGCATCTTCGGCGTCGCGGTCAGCGACTTCCACGGATCGTCGTCCTGGATCGTGACCACCTGCACCTTGCCCGGCTTGCCGTCGCTGTTGGTGGCCTGGGCGATTGTCTGCGCGGCCTGGTTGGCCTGCTGCATCGGCTCGGTCATGCGCTTGATCTTGGGCGTGAGCAGGCGCAGTTCGCGCGGGGCCTGCTGCACCCAGTCGCTGGCCGGCACGACCAGCTGCCGGCCCAGCATCATGGTCGCAGCAAGGCCCGCCACCAGCAGCAGCAGCGCGCCGAGGAAGCGCGGGATCCAGAGCTTCCGCAGGCCGCGCAGGATCGGGTTGCCGACCAGGGCGAAGAACATCGCCAGCGCGATCGGCAGCAGCACCGCCTGCGCCGCCCACAGCGTGTAGCCGACCGCCAGCGTGGCGAGTACCACCAGCGCGGTCGTTGCGCGCGGGCGCGGCGGGGGCGCGGGCGGGGCGGCGTTGTCGCCGCTGGGTATCGGTTCCTGGGCGCTCACTGCGGTGGCCTCGGTGGACGGGGAAGTGCAAACGCGGGCGGATCAGCGCTCGGAGATTTCGGTGGCCGCTTCCGCGGGTGCAGGCGGCGTGGTCCAGCTCTGGTCGGGTCGCCGCCGGTCGGCGCGCGGTCGCGGTCCGGCATTGGCGTTGGAGTCGTCGCCGGCAACGGCCGCGGCGTCGTCGGCGACGGCCTGCGCCGCCACCGCCGCGTCCGCGGCCTGGTCGGCGGCTTCGTCGGCATGGTCCACCGCTTTGCCGGCGCTGGCCGTGGCCACGCTGGCCTGCAGCGATGCGAGCAGCCCCGACAGCGTGCCGACCAGCTGCAGCCAGCGGCCGCCACCGGCGAGTCGCTGCATCGCCTTGGCGGGATCCGAGCGACCGACCAGGAAGCCGGCCGCGAGCCCGGCCAGGATGATCCGCGTCGGCGTCCAGCTTTCGCGCCACGTGGCCTTGAGCGCGGACATCCGCGTGCCGGTCTGCAGCGCGCGGCCTTCTAGCAGTTGTTCGCTGCGCTCGACGCGGCGGCGGATCGCGTCGAACTTCACGTCCCGCCCGCCTGCGCGGCGGGCGCGGTGGCGGCTTCGGCGTCCGCCTCGTCGTCGCTCTCGTCGCCGATCCCGAAGCGCGCCAGCTGCCGGCGCGTGGCGTGCATGCCGGCGTGGTCGAAGAACACCGAGACCCGCCACGCCGCAAGGCCGGTGACGCCCAGGCTCAGCACCGCGCAGATCGCGAACGACGCCAGCCACGACAGCCCCAGCGCATGCAGCAGCGCGGTCAGCACGCCCATCGCCAGCAGCAACGCCGAGGCGCCGAACACGATCGCCACCGCCACCCAGGCCAGCGCGCGGCCCAGCGCGCTGCGCGCCAGCGCCAGGTCGGCCGACACCAGCTTGCGCAGCGCGCGGCCGGTGTCGAACGCGGAGTCGATCGTCGCCCGGCCGGCGGCGCCGATCCGGCGCACGCTCTCGTCCAGGTGCGGCGGCTTGCCGGTGTCGTCGTGCGGTTCGTGCCCGCTGGCGTCGCGATCGGTCACGTCGTTCCCCCTCGTGACCGGACTTTACTTGTCTCCGCCGCCGCTGCGGGCGAGCTTGGCGATGATCCAGCCGGCGGCGAAGGCGACGCCGAACGAGGCCAGCGGGCGCTCGCGGATCAGGTCCGCGGCGCTGTCGACCAGGTCGCGGCCCTTGTCCATCAGCTGGTCGACCTGCTCGCGCGCGGCGCCCGCGCCTTCTTCCAGCGCGGCGATGCCCGACAGCGCGCCGTCGGCCAGGTCGGACTTCACCTGCGCCTTGCCCAGCCGCACTTCGCCGCTGGCGACGCTGGCGGCGCCGCGGATCGCATCGCTGGCGTGGCTGGCAGCCTGCTTGAGGTGGTCGCCGGCTTCGCCGAGGTTGCTCTTGAGGTTGTCGGTGTGGGTGGGATTCATCGCGGGAACTCCGTGGGTGGGCGGACAGTTCCACGGATGATGGCCGATTCCGGGTCGGCGAGGCGTGAGCATCCACCTCGCCCCGCCGCCTTACCGCATCGGCAACGTGCCCTGGGCGCCGCCGCGCGCGATGCGCAGCACCAGCTGCTGCGGCTGCTTGCCGAGGCTGGCGCGGAAGCTGGGCAGGTCGCTGAAGTTTCCGCTGCTGGCGGCGAGCACCACGTCGCCCTCGCGCAGGCCGTTGCGTTCGGCGCGGCTGCCGCCAGCCACCTGTTCCACCAGCACGCCGCTGACGCCGCTGCGGCGCGCGGTTTCGGGCAGCTCGGCGAAGCGGGCGCCGGACAGGCGTGGATCGATGCTGGCGCCTTCCAGCGCGCGCGGCTGTTCGCGCAGCGTCGCCGACAGCGTGAGCGGCTTGCCGGCGCGGCGCACGTCCAGCGCCACCTGTGCGTCAGGCGCCTGCAGGCCCTGGAAATTGCGCAGCGTCTCGCTGTCGTCGATGCGCTGGCCGTTGGCCGCGACGATCACGTCGCCCGGCTCCAGCCCCGCCTTTTCGCCGGCCGAACCTGCGTACACGCGCGTCACCGCCGCGCCGCGGGCCACGTCCAGGCCCAGCGACCTGGCGATCCGCTCGTCCACGTCCTGGGTCTCGACGCCCAGCGTGCCGCGGCGCACCACGCCGCCGGCCAGCAGCTGCTGCATCACGTTGTGCGCCAGGTCCGACGGGATCGCGAAGCCCAGGCCGATGTTGCCGGCCATCGAGCCGCGCGGATTGAAGCTGGCGGTGTTGATGCCCACCAGCTCGCCGTTGAGGTTGACCAGCGCGCCGCCGGAGTTGCCCGGGTTGATCGAGGCGTCGGTCTGGATGAAGTTCTGGAAGCCCACGCCCGGCACGTTGCTGCGGCCCACCGCGGAGACGATGCCCGAGGTCACGGTCTGCCCGACCGCGAACGGATTGCCGACCGCGACCACGAAATCACCGACCCGCAAGCGGTCGCTGTCGGCCAGCCGGATCGCCGTGAGGTTGTCGGCCTGGATCCGCATCAGCGCCACGTCGGTGTCGGGGTCGGAACCGACGAATTCCGCCTTCACCGTGCGCCCGTCGGACAGCGTGACCGTGACGTCGTCGGCGCCCTCGATCACGTGGTGGTTGGTCAGCACGTAGCCGTTCTTCGCATCGACGATCACGCCCGAACCCAGCGACTGGTTGAGCTGCTGCTGGGAGAGCTCGGGGAACATGCGGCGGAAGAACGGGTCGTTGCCGAACGGACTCACCCGCACCACCTGCCGCGTGCGCACGCTGACCACCGCCGGCGTCACCTTTTCCAGCATCGGTGCCAGCGACGGCAGCGGCTGGCCGGCAACCGCAGTGGGCAGGGCCGAGATCGCCGGCAGCATGGCCGGCGTTGCCGGCTGGGCGTGGGCCGGCCGGTCGAGGCCGTCGCGCAGCGCGGTGGCTGCGAAACCGCCGAAAGCAGCGGCGAGGGTCAGGGCGAGCAGGGTCCGGGTGGCGTTGGACATCGGGCGCATGGGATTCCTTCGAAAACTTCCGAAACTTGATTGGGCGTTCGGCCTGGCGCGTACTAACGTGCGGGCGACGGCGCACAGGCCCAAGCCCGTGATGCCGCGCGGCGCCGTTCAGTTTCCCCATGGACCGTTGAATCGGCGGTGAAGTTCGCCAACGCCATCGTTCCCGCACACATCTCAGGCGGCCGCTGCGGGCGCCTGGGCGCGAGGGCGTCGACGTCCGGCTGACGCCCCCCATGCCGGTGGCGCGCCGGCCACGCAGGGGGTTTGCGTCGCCATCCGGGGCCATTTCCGGGCGTCGGGAGGCGCTCCGGTGGCAGCGGAACTGGGTCACGGAATGACCGCCGATGGCAGTTGACTTCGATCAGGGTGCCGGGTAGCTTGAATGCCCGTCCGGCCACAACATGTTGGGGTCTGGCGGGAAGACAGGGCCCAAGCATTGGGGGTCGTCTGGGTTTTCATGTGAACACGACGCCATGGGGGATGGTGCGCGATGGGAGCAGGATCCACCAGCAGAAACCACGATATTTCCAGCGCGACGCACACCCGCGGCGCGGCGTTGCCGTCGCCGCAACCGGGCCAGCCGGGTGCGCGGCGAAATGACCAGAACACGCACCAGAACAACCACAAGAACACGTCCCGGCGCGAACCGGGCCAGAGATAGGCAAGGAGATCCAACCAGCATGAGCAGCGTGCGCCTCGAGGCCGTGAAGAACCAGACCGCCAGGGACATCCCGATGCAACCGGCGTCACAGGACATCTGGGACAAGAAATACCGTCTCAAGACCAAGACCGGCGAAGCCGTGGATGCCGACATCGACGGCACCTACCAGCGCGTGGCCAAGGCCCTGGCCGAAGCCGAGCCGACCGCCGAGAAGCAGAAGTACTGGAACGAGCGCTTCCTCTGGGCGCTGCGCCGCGGCGCGATCCCCGCCGGCCGCATCACCTCCAACGCCGGCGCCCTGGACCACAAGCCCGCCACCAGCACCATCAACTGCACCGTGTCGGGCACCATCACCGACTCGATGGACGGCATCCTCGAGAAGGTCCACGAAGCCGGGCTGACGCTCAAGGCCGGCTGCGGCATCGGCTACGAGTTCAGCACCCTGCGCCCGCGCGGCGCGTTCGTCGCCGGCGCCGGCGCCTACACCTCCGGGCCGATGTCGTTCATGGATATCTACGACAAGATGTGCTTCACCGTCTCGTCGGCCGGCGGCCGCCGCGGCGCGCAGATGGGCACCTTCGACGTCAGCCACCCCGACGTGCGCGACTTCATCCGCGCCAAGCGCGAGGACGGCCGCCTGCGCCAGTTCAACCTGTCGCTGCTGATCACCGACGGCTTCATGGACGCGGTGAAGAACGACGCCGACTGGCCGCTGGTGTTCCCGATCAACGAGAAGGAAGCCGGCGGCATCGACCTGTCCAACGCGTCCCAGGTGGCCTGGCGCGACTGGCCGCAGCACGAGAACTACATCGTCCGCGACGACGGCCTGGTGGCCTGCAAGGTCTACGGCCACATCAAGGCCCGGCACCTGTGGGACATGATCATGGTGTCCACCTACGACTACGCCGAGCCGGGCTTCATCCTGATCGACCGCGTCAACGAGATGAACAACAACTGGTGGTGCGAGAACATCCGCGCCACCAACCCCTGCGGCGAGCAGCCGCTGCCGCCCTACGGCGCCTGCCTGCTGGGCTCGGTCAACCTCACCAAGTTCGTGCGCGACCCGTTCACCGACCAGGCGCAGTTCGACTGGGAGGAATACAAGGAAGTGGTGCGCGTGTTCACCCGCATGCTCGACAACGTGGTCGAGGTCAACGGCCTGCCGCTGGAGCAGCAGCGCGAGGAGATCATGCGCAAGCGCCGCCACGGCATGGGCTTCCTCGGCCTGGGCAGCACCATGACCATGCTGAAGATGAAGTACGGCAGCAAGGAGAGCTGCGAGTTCACCGAGCGCATCGCCCGCGACATGGCCGTGGCCGGCTGGGAAACCGGCCTGTCGCTGGCCCAGGAAAAGGGCCCGGCGCCGATCATGGGCGAGCAGTTCGAAGTCACCGCCGAGATGCTGCGCAAGCGCCCGGAAATGGCGAAGGACGGCTGGCGCGTGGGCCAGAAGATCGAAGGCAAGCAGCTGCACGCCCGCTACAGCCGCTACATGCAGCAGGTCGCCAGCGTCGCCCCGGAGCTGGTCGACGAACTGGCCGAGACCGGCGCCCGCTTCACCCACCACAGCTCGATCGCGCCCACCGGCACCATCTCGCTGTCGCTGGCCAACAACGCCTCCAACGGCATCGAGCCCTCGTTCGCGCACCACTACAGCCGCAACGTGATCCGCGAGGGCAAGAAGTCGAAGGAAAAGGTCGACGTGTTCTCGTTCGAGCTGCTCGCCTACCGCGAGCTGGTCAACCCCGGGGCGATGCCCTTCAGCGACGACGCGGCCACCCGGCTGCCCGACTACTTCATCTCCGCCGACGACATCACGCCGACCGAGCACGTCGACGTCCAGGCCGCGGCGCAGAAGTGGGTGGACTCCTCGATCTCCAAGACCGCCAACGTCCCCACCGACTACCCGTACGAGGACTTCAAGGACATCTACCGCTACGCCCACGAGAAGGGCCTGAAGGGCTGCACCACCTTCCGCTTCAACCCCGCCGCCTTCCAGGGCGTGCTGGTGAAGGAGGCCGACCTGGCCAACACCACCTACCGCTTCGAGCTCGACGACGGCAGCGTGGTCGAGGTCCCGGGCAACGAGCAGATCGAGTACGACGGCGAGCTGCACACCGCCGCCAACCTGTTCGACGCACTCAAGGAAGGCTATTACGGCAAGTTTTGATGGCCCGGGACACAGATAGCGCAGCCGTCCATGGCGATACGGCGCGGGCTTCGGATCCCCCGGCCCGGCCATCCCTGGCCGGGCGTTCGCGACCGCGGCCGATGCCGATAGGGCATCGGCCAAGCGCGGCCACTCACCCTGCATACACGCTCCGAACTTCGCGCTACATTTCGCTCGCGGGCGCCCCGCCCGCAACAGACCTGACGAGGGAAACACAATGAGCAACGGCAACGGGGTCACCGCGACCCTCAGCAATGCCGCCGAAGCCGTCGCCGACAAGGCGAAGGAAATCGGCAGCGCCGTGACCAAGCGCGCGAGCAAGGCAGTGAAGTCGGCGAAGAAGACCGCGAAGCAGGCCGAGAAGGCCGTCAGCAAGACCGCCGGCAAGGCCAAGAAGGCGGTGGCCAAGCGCGTCACCAAGGCCAAGAAGACGCTCGCCTCGGCCAGCGCCTCGGCCAAGGCCGAAGTCGCCGCGCTGAAGAAGAAGGGTGCCGGCAAGAAGACCGCCAAGAAGGCGGCGAAGAAGGCCGCCCCGAAGAAGGCCGCGAAGAAGGCTCCGGCCAGGAGGGCCCCGGCGAAGAAGGCCGGCGCCAGGAAGGCCGTCCGCAAGGCTGCGCCGAAAAAGGCAGTGAAGAAGGCCGCCCCGAAGAAGGCCGCGAAGAAGGCCCCGGCAAAGAAGGCCGGCGCCAAGAAGGCCGTCCGCAAGGTCGCCAAGAAGAAGTAATGCTCCAGAGCCCCTCTCCCGCCTTGCGGGAGAGGGGATGGGGTGAGGGCCCCGCTTTCGCCCCGTTCCCCACCTGCAACACGCCCCACACATAACAAGCACAGCAATCAGGAACCGCGTCATGGCCGTCAAGATCGAAAAGAAAATCACCGGATACGCCGTCGTCAGCGCCGAAGACAAGGACAAGGCCGTCGCCGGCGCGTCCATCGCGCGCGACACCGCCGAAGCCGAACTGCCCGTCGCCGACGTGATCCAGATGCACGAGCGCATCGAGCGCCCCGAAGTGCTGATCGGCAGCACCTACAAGATCAAGTCGCCGCTGGTCGAGCACGCCATGTACGTGACCATCAACGACATCGTCCTCAACGCGGGCTCCGAGCACGAGCAGCGCCGCCCGTTCGAGATCTTCGTCAACTCCAAGTCGATGGAACACTTCCAGTGGATCGTCGCGCTCACCCGCATCATGAGCGCCGTGTTCCGCAAGGGCGGCGACGTCACCTTCCTGGTCGACGAGATGAAGGCCGTGTTCGACCCCAAGGGCGGCTACTTCAAGGCCGGCGGCGTGTACATGCCGTCGCTGGTCGCCGAGCTGGGCAGCATCATCGAGGAACACCTCAAGTCGATCGGCATGATCGTCGACGCCGACCTCAGCCCCGCCCAGCGCGCGCTGATCGCCGAGAAGCGCGCCGCCTACGAACAGCGCTCAAAAAAAAACGCTGAAATAACCCAGCCGCTCGAACCGATCGACTACGACGCCAACATGGAAGACCCCGCCGAGGACATCGCCGTCACCGGCGACGGCACCTCGTTCCCGCCGTCGGCGAGCATGTGCCACAAGTGCAGCACCAAGGCCGTGGTGATCATGGATGGGTGTGCTACTTGTTTGAATTGTGGGTATTCGAAGTGCGGGTGAGGTCGAGTAGAAGAATTTAGGGGGCTTGAATGTCACAGCGGGAGGAGGTGGCCGTCCGTGTCCACTATAAATTTGACGGTGGAACAGCCAGCGACGGCGAGTTGGACATTTATGATGCTTCGGTCGCGCTGCGTGGAATGTCGCGATCACTAGTAATAATCACGCATGCTTTCCTGCATGACGGGGAGGTTA
>Ga0182747_1001983_pt1 | contig 14916 bp, 10 predicted proteins | sample eDN3rd30CBELigBY_FD_128526 | JGI IMG/M metagenome (GOLD analysis project Ga0182747, IMG submission 128526) | Enriched backyard soil microbial communities from Emeryville, California, USA - eDNA 3rd pass 30_C BE-Lig BY (version 2) (version 2) | ecosystem: Environmental > Terrestrial > Soil >...
GGCGACGACGGCGACGTCGGTGAGGTCGTCGATGCCGGCGAGGTCGGCGGTGACTCGGCGACGGGGCCTCCCTCCGCGCCACGGCCCTGGGGTCCCCCATCCGGTGGCACCGCGCTCGTGGTGGTGGTCTCAGCCGGCACCGGCGTCTCGACACTCCCACCGGCCGCTCCGCCCCCGGACGATGCCTGATCGACCGGATCGTCGGCCGCCCGGTGCCCGATCGCCACCGCGGCGAACACGACGGCCCCCAGGACCAGAGCGAGCGCGGCGCCCGCGGCCACCACCTCACGCTTCGACGGCGAAGGGCCGTGCTCGGATCCGTGCCCGACCGCCACCGGAGCGCCGACCTCGTGGTCGCCGGCGGCGAGGGCCATGGCCACGATCGCGGCGAGGGGAGCACCGGCCCCGTACTGCTGGGTCAGCGCACCCACCTGCTCGAGCAGCGCCCGGCACCGTCCACAGGTGTCGAGGTGGGCCTCGACCTCCAGCCGCTCAGCCTCGGGCAGCGCATCGCGCAGGTACCGCTCGAGGGAGGCTCGAACGGTCTTGCAGCCCCGGCGGACCTCCGGGCCAGACGCATCGAAGTGAAGCTCGAGGAACGCCCGTCGGAACGCCTGTCGGGCGCGGTAGGCCCGCGCCGAGATGGCGTTCGGCGAGAGGCCGAAGCGATCGACCAGCTCCGCCGGCGGGCGCTGTTCCGCATCGACGATCCAGAGCACCTCCTGCTGGCTCTTGCTCAACCGGCCGAACGCCTCGAGCACCAGGGCACGGTCGGGGCCGTCGACCGAGTCGATCATCTCGTCGAGCCGGACGTCGTCGTCGTGGTCGCCGTCGAGGTCGGCCATCGGCACCAGACGGGCGATCTGCGAGCCGGACCGCTGCGCGACGCCGCGGATCGCGGTGAAGAGGTAGAGCCGGAACCCGTCCACCGGGCCGTGCCCGCGGTGGATGGCCCCCAGCACCTTCGTGAACGCCTCCGAGAGGACGTCGTCGGCGGCCGCACCGACCATCCGCCTCGCATACCGGCGGCCGTCCTCCTGGTGACGGGCATAGAGCTCGCCGTAGGCGAAACGGTCGCCGTCGCGGGCAAGGCCGAGCAGTTCGTCGTCGGAGAGCGCGGTGTAGTCGGTCATGGGGGTGGTGGACGGCGCGATGCGGGTGATCGAGCCAGCCGGAAGGCACAACTCACCGAGCCACTCGGCGTGACGGACCCCTGGTGGTGCCCGACGACGGTCAACGCCGCACGAGGTCGAAGATGGTCCGGGTGCCACTCGAGAGCGCCAGCTCCCGCCGGATCTCGAACCGCTCCTCGATCAGGCGGCGGATGACCTCGAGCTGGTAGTCGTCGTGGGTGTCCGGCGGCTTGGGCGCCAACATGCGCCGGACCATCGGATCGTCACGGTGGGGCACCTCGAGGACGGTGCGGGGCGCGATGGCCCCGAGGGCATCGAGGTAGGCCCCGATGGGGATGTTCCGCCCGATGACGAGGTGGTGGATGAGCGCGAGGCTCAAGCTGAGGTCGGCGTCGAGCCGTTCGCTCAGCGGCGTCCGCTCGGTGAGATCCCAACCGAGACCGGGGCTGGGGTCGGCGAGGTCACCCACCATGGCCAGGATCGGGAGGTTCCGACCCCGGAGGCGCTGGTACATCTGGTCCACCACGCGGCGATCGGCATCGATCGCCACCACCGACGTCGCATATTCGGCCGCCAGCTCCGCGTACCGGCCGTCGTTGCATCCCAGGTCCACCACCGTGGTGGGCTCCGCCTCGGCCAGGACCTCGCGCACGAAGCGGTCCTTCTCGTCGAGCGACGAGCCGCCGTAGTGGGACCGGCCGCTGTAGTCGCTCCACGTGGTGGCGCTGCCGGGAGCCCGCAGCGATTCGACCAGAGCGGTGGTGCGCTTGCACAGCGCCTCGATGATCGTCGCGTTCGACTCCTGACCGCTGGCCAGCTCGGCCGCCGGGTCGTCCTTCTCGGCGTAGCGGCGTGCCGCGACCGCCTGCAGCGTGACGTGGGTGAGCACGCCTCGCCGCATCCGGGCCCGCCCCCGCAGGAGGCGATCGGCGACCTCGGGGGTCATCCCCTCCAGGGAGCCGCGCAGCCACGGCGCGAACGACACGTCCAGGTACGACTCGAGGAGCAGCGGGTAGAGGAACAGCGAGCAGAACTGCCGGTAGCCGGGCCACGCGTCGCCACCGGCCAGGGGGGCGAACGAGCCGATGTCGATGAACGTCGGCTGCGACCCCACGAACTGGACGTTGTACGACGTGCCGTCCTTGCAGGAGATCCCCTCGCCCAGCCCGTCGGCGACGAGCTGGAGCTGGAGCAGCGCGGCGTCCTGCAGCATCGAGAACGACCACTCGTACGGATAGGTGACGACCGGGATCCGCTCGTGGAGCAAGACCTCGGACCATCCCTCGGACTTGAGGCGGTCGGCGGCTGCCCCCGTCGCACGCCGCGTCGGCACGATCGTCCCGCGCCGCTGGGCGGCTCCGTAGAACGACGTCGACTCGAGGCGGGCGAAGTCCTCGGCCCCTGCCGGGTTGAGCGCTCGCAGGATCGCATCGTCGGTGGCGAACACCCGGGCGCGCGGGTCCCGGAAGGATCCGGGCACCGGTGCCGGCACGCCTCCGTCTTCGAGCAACGGGCTTGGTTCCATCACGATCTCCTCGCTTGGTGGATGGCGCCGTCGCTGTCGAGGATCCACACCTCGCCACGATCGGGCTCAGAACAGTGGTCGGGCGCCGCGAAGACGGTCACCGGCCCGGCTTGCGACGTGTCGGCGGCTCCGGCGACGGTGCCGTCGCACACGACCAGCGCCGTCGAGCTGCTCGGCGGGGCCGCGTCCCATTCGATCGTCACCCGCCGGCCCGTCTCGCCCTCGGTGCGGTGCCAGGCGGCATCGGACGGCGTCGCCGCGCCCAGGCTCGCCACGCTGGTGCCGACCAGCTGCTGTTGCACCCCGACCTGGAAGACCGGGTCCCAACCTCCGTCGGGATCGAGCCACTTCGAGCGCCGCTCCACCACCTTGCGGAGCGCGTCCAGGCTCTGGTCGGGGGTGGTGGTCGAACCCGCGCCGACGAGGAAGGCGTCGGTGCGGCGATCGGGGATGCGATCGGTGAAGAGGTCGAGCCCGTCGAACTTCGACGGCGACTGCAGGCCGATCTGGCCCAGGACCGTGGGGACGACATCCATGGTGAGGGCCGCCCGGTCGTCGATCCTGCCCTTCGTCTGATGGGGCGCCTTGACGAACAGCGGGACACCGGTGACCTCGGCTCCCCCGGCCCCGACGGCTCGGGAGCCGCCCGGCTCGAACTGCACGCCGTGGTCCGCGGTGACCACCACCACCGCGTCGTCCCAGATGCCTTCCTGCTCGAGCTCCTGGCGCATGGCGCCGACCTCCCGGTCGAGGGCGCCGATCTGGAGCAGCAGCCGCTGGTAGCCGGCGCGGCGCTGGGCTTCGTCTTGGCCCCAGGTGAGGGTGCCGCCCTCCACCGTCAGGCCCGGAGGCACGGCGCCGGCGTAGGTGGTGCCGTCAGGCACTGCCACCCAGGGCATGTGCGGCGCGATCAAGTGGGCCACCCAGAGCTGCGGACGATCGGTGTGGCCCTTCTGCGCCAGGAGCGACTGGAGCTCGCCGACCTGCGCGGGGAACGTGCCGTACCCGCCCTTGGGGGTCTCGTCAGCAGCAGCGGCATCGACGAGGTCCGCATCGGGCGAGCCTCCGAAGCCGGCCCAACCCTGGCTGATCGACGGCAGATCGGCCCGCATGGCATCGGAGCTGACGGCGTGGCGGTAGACGAGGAGCGCATCGTCGGCGGCATCGCCCCACCCGGTGCGTGAGGCCGACTGCTGCGCATCGTCGTCCGTCTTGGTCTTCGAGCCCGCCTTCGAGGCCGCGCCCGCACCGCACACGGAATCAGGACACAGCGACGTGATCGGCTGGTAGTCGTGGGCCTCGTACAGGTTGCCCAGCTGGAGGAAGATGTTGCTCGGGTAGGCCGAGGCCACCGGGACCTTGGTCAGGTCCGGCTCCATCCCCGAGAGCAGCGCCGGCACACTGGCCGAGGTCTGCGGGGAGATCGAGCTGGCCGTACGGAACCAACTGGACGTGTCGGCCAGCGCCGCGAGGTTGGGGAACCGGTCGCTGTTGATGTGCAGGTCGTGGTCGAGCAGCGCCGTCAGGGGGAACTCGTCGAAGACCACGACGACGACGGGCGTGTCGACCGGCTTGGATGCCTTCTGGGCGAGCACGGTCGCATCCGACGAGCGGATGTACGAACCGACCCTCGACGGTCCGAGGGTCCAGGCGAGCAGCAGGACCGGCAAGACCAAGAGGACGGCACCCATCGACCGAAGCCAGCCGCGCTGCACCTCCGCGGCCACGAGGGTCACGGCGAGGGCGAGCACGGCGACCACGAACAGCGCCGAGAGGCCGCTGATCGGTTGCAGGAGCCCCGCGGCCGCGAGGACCGACAAGATCCCCAGCACCACGAACTGCATCACGCGCCCCACCGCGCCGGGGAGCGAACCGACCAGGGCCAGCACCGCGGGGACCACGAGGATGACGACGACGAAGAAGACGGCCGTGGCCGTCCCCGTCAGGTCGTGAGCGATGAAGAACTCCGGCGCGTCCACGAGCACCCGCACCAGCGGGAACGACACCGCGAACACCGCCAAGCCGAAGAGGGCGAGCACCCCCGTGGACCGGCGATGCTCGTCGGTCCGCTCTTCCTCCATCGCATACGCCATGGTCCGAAGGTGCTCAGCTGGCGTCGTTCGCGGGCGCCGACGCGTCGGTGCTGGCCTCGTCCGAGGACCCAGCGGCGTTGGCCGAGCCGCCTCGGCCGATCTTGCGGCCTACCTTCGTCTTGGCGTTGCCGAACAGAGCACGGGCGCCGACGGCACCCGAGGCGACGACCGCCGCGAGGGCCGCGCCGGTACCGGCATCGAGATAGGCGAGGACAGGGGTTGCAGCCATGAGCGGGCTCCTTGGGTCGTGAACGGGGGCATCACACGCAGGTACGTCCGGCCCCACCGGGTCGTACAACCCGAAGCCACCAGGGTCGTGACGGTGGCCAGCGAACGGAGGGTCAAGCCGGGGCGACGAGGACCGTGCGAGCCGGCGACGCGCCCCGCTCGGCCACGATCTGCAACGGGCTCCCCGGCTGGCGCACCGCCTCGATCAGCGACTCGGAGCTGACCGGGACCACCGCGATGTCGGCTCCGGCCTGGTCCATCGAGCGGGCGAGCTCGTCGGGATCAGAGGTGGGGGGCACGATCACGAGGCGGCGGTCCAGGTCCTGCCCGTAGAGCGGCGCTCGCTGCGACGGCACGAACCCGTCCAAGACGGCCACGACGGTGCCCGAGGGATAGGTGTCGAGGACCGCGTACCCGCTGTAGGGGAGCACCGCGTGGGCGCGGTCGTCCTCGTGCACCAGCGACCACGCATCGCCGAGCTCGACGCGGCGGTGGGTCACGGCATCGGTGTAGACGGTTTGGCTCGCGACCGCCCAGAGCCCCCATCCGAGCAGGACCGTCGCGCCCGCCAGCACGCCCGTGCGGACGCCACCGCGCTGCTCGGGGAGCACGGCGGCAAATGCGGCGGCGGCGATACCCGGAATGAAGATCGTCCCCCGGGCCCACCACGGCGCGGGCTGGAGCGCCAGCAGCAGTACCGCCGGCGCGACGACGGCGATCGCCCTCGCCGGCGCGGTGCGAACCGAGCGCGACACGAACAAGACGAGCGCCGGCACCAGGGCGACGAGGAAGAGCGGGCCGAACCCCCCGAGCCGCTGATCCACCGCGTAGGAGCCCGGCGGGAGATCGGCCGACCACGACGTGATGGTCCGCGCCACGTTCCCGCCGACGGCGTCGAGCGTGTCGGGTCGGTTCGGAGCGACGATGAGCTCCTCCACCGAGCCGAGACCGTGGAACGGGCCGATCGAGAAGGGGTAGAGCGGACTGCCGAACTCGATCCAGTTGCGCAGGTACCAGTAGCTGCCGATCACCAAGACGGGCAGGAGCACGATGCCGACGCGCACCGCGGTGGACCGAGCCACCGTCGCCGCGGAAGCCTCCGATGTCCGGCCGGCCCACACCGAACCGAAGACGACGAGCACGACGAAGACGGCTACCGCAGCGAGGTTCGCAGGCCGGGCACCGACGGCCAGGCCGAGCGCGCTGCCGGCAACCACCAGGTGCTGGCCCGTGCCCGCGCCTCCGTGGGAGCGCGATGCCTGCCGATCCCGCCCGAAGGCCGGCTTCTCGGAGGCGGACGCATAGGCGCCGAGGCCGAACGACCACGCAGCGAGCAGCGGGGTCGACGCGCCCAGGTCGGCGTAGGCCGACGTCGCTTGCAGCACCACCACCGGGACCGCGCCGAAGACGGCGCCGGCCAGCACGGCGTCGGCGAGAGACGCTCCGAAGCGACGAGCGAGATCGATCACGGCGAGCACGCCAACGGCGGTGAAGGCGAGCTGCGTGGCGAACACCCAGCGCAGCGAACCGGTGAAGGTCGCGGCCCAAGCCGAGATGGCCGCCGGACCGAGGGGTGCGCTGTCGAGCGTCACCGACAGCCCCGACCGGCCGAACCCGCCCGAGGTCACCCAGTGGGCCACGGCCGTGGCGTGCAGCGCCAACCCGTCGTAGTCGACGATCGGCAGCGCCAGAGCCAAGAACACATGCCAGGCGTAGGCCACCGCGACCAGCACGAGGCAGATCGTGTGGAACGGGTGGCCGGCGACCGCCTCCCATGCAGCCGTGATCCATCGACGCGGCCAGGCCGAATCGTCGGCATCGGCATCGCCCAGGACCCTCCGGTCACCCTCGACTCCGGAATCGGACGGATCCGGTCGAGCAGCCTGCGGATCGGCGAGCACGCGCGCGCCGACATCGCCGCGCGCCGGGAACGGCAGCCGCTCGAGAAGGTCGGCGAACAGCCCGATGCCGTCGCTGGCGAAGGCCAGGGCGAGCGCCGCGCTCGCCAGCGCCACCACCGCGGTGACACCCAGCAGCACGAACGGCTCCAACTCGTGGATCACCGCCCCGGCGATGAGCACGGACACGTTGACCTGCGCCAGACCGATCACCGAGCCGGCCAGGACCGCGGAGACCCTCGACGCGAACCCGAGTGACGAGACGACCAGGGCGGTCGAGCCGACGACGAGCGCCAGCGCCACGATCAACAACAGCACCTAGCGACTCCTCCGGTCGACGTCTGCGTACCGAGCCACGATCCGGTAGGCCACGACGAACGCAACGGTGGCCGCGGCGAGGACGATGCCGGAACCGACGACCCGGTGGCTCACCTCGAAGCCGTCACGGCCGAACTGACGGGTCGCGACGGCGATGAGCACGATGCGCCCGAGGTTGATCGTGAACATCGTGGCCGCGGCGGCACCCATCGCCACCACGGCGCGCACGGGCGAGAACCGCCGCACCATCGCCATGATCCCGCCCATGGCGATCATCGGACCGACCACGAGCACCGAACTGCACGACATCGTGACCTTGAGGGCACGGAGCCCGTGGCCGGAGTAGTTCGGGTAGAAGACGAGGTCGGTGCCGGGCACGTGCACCCCTTCGCCCAACACGAACTTCAGGGGCGGCGCGGCGAGCGCCGCCTCGGCCACTCGGACGTCGGCCTGCGCCTGCACGAGCAAGGCCCCAGACGCGATGAGCGCGACCCCCAAGCCGGCACGGAGCGGCGAGAACGAGAAGGTGCGCGGCGACGAGGGCAGCGGACGGGACAGCGCGGTCACGGCTGACCGACCGCCGTCGTGGCGCTGGCGGAGGCCATGGCCCCGGCCCCGGCCTCACCGCCGACGGAGACGGGCTGGCGCCCCTCGGCGGCCGCGGCGGCCGCACCCAGGAAGAGCGTCGGCGACGCCATCTCCTGCGCCCGGCGGGTCTTGTCCCAGCCGGTCCGCCCGACCACCATCCGGTACAGCGCTCGCCAGCAGGCGGCATAGGAGATGTAGGCCGCCAGGATCAGGAGGTGGCCGAGCGCCAGCGACTTGATCAATCCGGTCGAGCGGACCCGGCGGAAGTAGAGGGAGCCGTTGACGATGTTCGGGAAGAAGATCAGCAGGTACCAGAGCACCATGCCGACCACCTGGGCCACGACCGACGTGCCGAAGACCTCCCATCCCTTCCCCGAGATGGTCTGGTAGGTCTGCCAGATGCCGAGGTGGAACAGGATCGACCAGGGGAGCACCTGGAGCCACGGCACCGCGAGGTACGCCGTGACCTCGAGCACCGCACCGTGGGGCAGCGCCCGTGACCGCCAGAGCTCCGGCAGCCGCCGGCCGCAGGTCATGTGCCCCTGGTACCAGCGCGTCCGCTGCTTGATCAGGGGCCGGATCTGCTCGACCCCCTGCTGGGTCACGTGCGCCTCGTCGGTGGTGGTGAGCTTCCACCCGTTCGTCAGCATCGAGATCGTGAGGTCGAGGTCCTCGGTGAGCGACTCGGACCACGGCACGCCGTCGAGGCCGTTGAGCGCGGTGAGCCGGGCGAACTGGCCGTTGCCGCCGAGGCTGACCGTGCCGGTGGCGACGCGGCCGATCTGGCAGGTGGCGGTCAGGCCGAAGAACTCGATGTCTTGGATCAGCCCGAGCAGCGTGTCGCGGTTGCGGATGCGCACGATCAGCTGCGCGCCGCCGACGTCGGGGTCGCGGAACAGCGGCAGCACCTTGTCGAGGCAGCCCCGGGAGAGGTGGCCGTCCGCGTCCATCACGCAGACGAGGACGGTCGACGGATCGATGTCCTCCTCGTGCACGATCTCGTTGATCCGGGCGAACCCGTCGTTGAGGGCCTTGCCCTTGCCGAGACGGGCGTTGGGCAGCTCACGCCGCAGCACCGTCACGCGGTCTGCGTCGACCGCGGCGGCGATGGCGCTGGTGCGGTCATCCGAGCCGTCGTCGACGACCACGACACGAGCCCGGTCGTCGACGAGGAGCCGCTCGACGGTCTCCTCGATGACGAGCTCCTCGTTGAGACACCCGATGAGGAAGAACACGGTGGTCGGCTCGGGGCCTTCGGGCGTGACCGGTTCCTTGCCGCGCCGTCGCTCGAAGAGCACCCCCGAGGAGGTCGTCATCAAGAAGTAGGCCATGCCGAGACCCACGATGATGAGCGCCAGGGCGCCGATCATGCCTCGACCTCTCGATCATCGTCGGCGATCCGCAGCACGTGGGCGACGATCCGCTCGGACGCGAAGCCGTCGCCGTAGGGACTCGGCAGGTCGGCCAGCTCTGCCAGGTGCTCAGGCCCAGCTTCGAGCACCTCGGTGATCGCACCGAGGAGCGCGTCGGGCTGCACGAGGCGGGCGAAGCGCTCCAGCGACTCCGGGCGCTCCGTGGAGTTGCGCACGACCACGAGGGGGCGCTTCAACACGGTGCACTCCTCCTGCACGCCGCCCGAGTCCGAGACCAAAAGCGCGGCGTGGTTCGCGAGGGCGAGGAACGCTCTCGATCCGAGGGGGTCCACCACGTGGAGGCCATCGGTCAGCGGTTGGAGCCCGTGCCGCTCGATGGCGCCGCGAGTCCGCGGGTGCAGGGGGAGGAGCACCTGGCGGCCGCAGGCGCCGAGCGCCCGCAGGATGTCGCCGAGCTTCTCCGGGTCGTCGGTGTTCTCCGGGCGGTGGATGGTGGCGAGCACGTAGCCCGCGTCGTCGCAGCCGTAGCGCTCGAGCACGCCACGCCGGTCGGGCGCCGCGGGCAGCTGGCGCGCCACGGCCTCCACGACGGTGTTGCCGGTGATGACCGCACGATCGGCGAGGCCCTCGAGGGCGAGGTTGTCGGCGTTGAGCTTGGTGGCCGCGCACAGCACGTCGGAGACGTGATCGGTGAGGACGCGGTTGTGCTCCTCGGGCATGGCCGAGTCGTAGCTGCGGAGGCCGGCCTCTACGTGGAACAGCGGGATGGAGGCCGAGTTGGCGGCCAGCGCACCCGCCAAGGTGGCGTTGGTGTCTCCCTGCACGATGACCACATCAGGCCGGTGCCGGTCGAACAGCCCGTCGAGGTCAGCCAGCGCCTGGCCGACCTGGCCGCCCCGACGCAGGCCGCCGACCCCGAGCTGAACATCGGGGTCGGCGAGGCCGTGCTCTTCGAAGAAGGAGCTCGACAGTGACGCGTCGTAGTGCTGGCCGGTGTGGACAACCGTGGCGCGGTCACCGAGGAGCTGGATGATCCGGGCGAGCTTGATGATCTCCGGACGGGTCCCCAAGACAACGGCGACCGAACGTCGGCTTTCACCAACAAGACCAGATGACATCAGCAGTGACCCCCCCTTTGATCAGTGTGTGAGCTGGTCAGGTCGCCGGAGCGGCCGACTCGCGCTCGGTCCGGGCGAGGACCGCGATCCGCAGGAGCACGAGGCCACCGACGATGAGCAGAGCCGCGATGATGCCGAGGCTCAGCGTGTTGAAACCGGTCACGGCAAGCGTGCCGCCGCCGATGCCGATCACGCCAGCCACTGCGGCGCCAGGCGGGGGAGAGTTATACATCTGTTCTGCTCCTTGTGGGTCAGGTCTCCGCTGTCGGCCGACCCTTGTCCTCTGGTTGAACAACCCGAGGTGGGGGGTCCTATGACGGTGAGACGGTGGAGCCCGTCCGTGACCGGTTCCCTGGGTCGCCGAGGCGGCCTGGGGCTCCGATCGTCAACGCGCTGGCGCAGGCTCCGGGGCGGTCTGGCGGCGGGAGCGCCACCAGACCAGCAGCCCGCCGCCGGAGGCGACGGTCACTGCGGCGAATAGGTACGGGTCGACCACCGGGATGGGGTCCTCTGCCGGGAGGTGGAGGGCGACGTCGGTCGCAGACCCCCAGGCGATGCTGCGAGATCCGTTCTTCAGCTCCTGGGTCACCTGGCCGAGCGTCCACGTGGGGGTGAGCTCCACCGCACCACCGGTGACCACGATCTGGTCGAAGCTGAGGGTGAACCCGGCGTAGTAGCCGTTGTTGGAGAGCACGTTGACGCACCGGTCGTAGGCCATCTGGTCCCAGAACGCCGCGAGCGTGGCCCCGTTGACCGATGCGCTCATCTCGGTGGAGCCGACGGACGGTCCGCCGACGGTCACCCCCGTCGGCGGGTCGGTCCGCGCGCCCTCCTGGCCGTTCTGCGCCAGGCAGTTGATGGCCGGGCCGTTGCCGCGGTCGCCGTTGTCGGTCCGGCTCATGGTGACGTTGGTCGGTGTCGAGAGACTCGTCCCGGTCTCGGCCGGGAGCCCGACCCGGATCGCGAACCGCTCGTCGCGGCTGTTGTTCCGGATCCCGTCGGAGGTCTCCTGGTAGTAGGCGTCGTGGCCGCCCCTCGGGGGAACGGTCACGCGCACGGTCACCACATCGCCGACCACAAGTGAGGTCCCCGGCGCCACGTCGACGCCGTTCACCAGGATCTGGGTGACGATGCTCAGGTTCTGGCACGTGGAGACCGGGCCCTGGTTCTGGTGCAACCCGTTCAGGTTGCAGTTCACGCTCGCGCCCACGTCGCTCTGGGTCCGGGTCGCTGCTCCTGCCGTAGCCGGCAGGAGCAGCGTCAACCCGAGGGCGGCGGCGACCGCCGTGCCCACCTTGGAGCCTCGGCGGATGGCGCCACCGCGCCGGACGATCACGGTCCCCCTCCCCGTCAGGGGGTCAGGCGACCGCACGCCGGCGGACGCCGAGCACGAGGCCTCCGAGCACCGCTGCGGCGCCACCGATCCACAGGAGCACCATGATGTCGGCACCCGTGCGGGCGAGGGTGCCCTTGCCCCCGGTCTGGCCGGTTCCGTGCGATCCGTGGGGTGACCCGACGTTCACCTGACCGTGGACGTCGATGTCGACGTCGATGTCGGGGAGATCGTCGACGAACGCCGTCCCGACGAGGATGGTGGCGGTCGCCTGCGCGCACTCCGGCTCCGGGGAGCCGTCGAGCAGGACGTGGTCGTCGCACACCTCGTAGACGAACTGGTCGACACCCGTCCACCCCGCATCAGGCTCGTAGGTGTAGCTGCCGTCCGCGGCGATCGTGACGGTGCCGTGGCTCGGAGCGACCACCGGGGTCTCCGTGTAGACGAGCGCCTCGCCGTCGAGCTCGACGTCGTTCGTCGCCAGGCTGCCCCGCACCGTGGTGTCGATCGGCGTCAGGACCATGTCGTCGGCGGGGAGCGGCGCGTGGTTGCCGAAGACGGTGACGACCACGTAGGTCGACCGCTCGGTGCCGTGCTCGTCGACCGCCGTGTAGGTGAAGGCATCGGTGCCCGAGAAGCCCGCGGCCGGCTGGTAGGTGCAGACCGTCGAGCACGAGACGCTCCCGCCGGCCTGCGTCTCGCCCGCGTCGCCGGCGAAGCCGGCCCACGTGACCGCGAGGCCGTCGCCGCTGTCGTTGGCGAGCACATCGATGTCGACGGGCACGTCGCGATCGGTGGTGGCCCGATCCTCGACGAGGTGGACCTCGGGCAGCGGCGCCGCCGTGAGCTCGATCGTCACGACCGCCGTCGCGCACGCCGGTGCCGGGGTGCCGTCGAGCAGGGTGTGGTCGTCGCAGACCCGGTAGGTGAACGAGTCGGTTCCCTCGGCGCCGGCGTTCGGCGTGTAGGTGAAGGTCCCGTCGGCGCCGATGGCGACGGTGCCCTTCGCCGGCGCGACCACCGGGGTGGCCGCGTAGACGAGCGCGTCGCCCTCGAGATCGTGGTCGTTGCCCGACAGGTCACCGGTGACCGCGGCGTCCGGGACCCCGTTGCCGTAGGCGTCAGCGAGGGCGATGGGTGCCCGGTTGCCGACGACCGACACCGTGACCGTCGTGCTCGAGGTGCGGCCGGCGGCGTCGGTGATGGTGTAGACGAAGCCGTCCGTGCCCGAGTACCCCGCCGCCGGCTGGTAGGTGCAGGTCGCGGCGCACGAGACGGTGCCGCCGTGGAGCGTGGTCCCGGCGGTTCCGTCCACGCCGGCGAACGAGACCGTGGCCGGGCCGGCCTGGCCCTCGTCGTCGTTCGCCAGGACGTCGATCGTGACGCTGTGGCCGGTGTCGGTCGACACCAGATCGGGGACCGCACTCGGGCCGTCGCCGGGATCGACCGCGATGGTGGCCGTCGCCGTCGAGCAGCGGGAGGAGGTCGATCCGTCCTTCATCGGATGGCGGTCACAGACCTGGTAGGTGAACGAATCGCTGCCGAAGAACCCGGCATCGGGGGTGTAGGTGAACGAGCCGTTGGCGGCGAGCGTCGCCGTGCCGTGCGCGGGCGGGGATGCCAGGGCCGTCGAGTAGACGAGCGGGTCCCCGTCGGGATCGACGTCGTTGCCGGCGAGGCTGCCGGACCGGGCCACGCCGATCCCGGTGTCGAACAGATCGTCGTGGGCGGACGGCGCGGCGTTGCCCAGGACCACGATCGTCACGAGCGTGGTGGTCGATCCGTTGTCGTCGGTGACCGTGTAGTGGAAGGTGTCCGACCCCGAGTGCCCGACGGGCGGGGTGTAGGTGCACGGTCCCGTCGACGGGAGCGGACCGCAGTCGACCGTTCCCCCCGCCGTGGTGGGGGTGACGGCCGTGATCGCGAGCGGCCCCGTCCCGGTGTCGTTCGCCAAGACGTCGACGGCGACGCTGGTCGCCGGCTGGCCGGCGTAGCGGGCATCGACCGCTCCCGTGTCGGGAACGGCGACGGGCCCCTGCACACTGCCCAGGGTGAGCGCCATGTCGGCGTTGGAGCCCCAGGTGACGCTGCGGCTGCCGTTCTTGAGCTCCTGCGAGACCTCGCCGAGCGACCAGGTGGGCGTGAGCGCCGCGGTCCCGGCCTGCTCGACCACCTGGTCGAAGCGGACCGTGAACCCGGCGTAGTAGCCGTTGTTCGACAAGACGTTGACGCAGCGGTCGTAGGCCATCTCGTCCCACTGGGCGACGAACGTGGTCCCGGTGACGGAGGCGTTCATGTCGGTGCTCCCCACCGACGGACCCCCGATGGCGACGGCGGTGGCGCCATCGGTGCGGGCGCCCTCCTGGCCGTTGTGGGCGAGGCAGTTGATCGCGGGGCCGTTGCCCCGGTCGCCGTTGTCGGTGCGGCTCATCACCACGTTCGTGGGAGCGCTCAGGTTCGTCCCGGTCTCACCGGGGAGTCCGACGCGGATGGCGAAGCGCTGGTCGCGGTTGTTGTTGCGGATGCCGTCGACCGTCTCCTGGTAGAACGCGTCGTGGCCCCCACGGGGCGGCACGACGACCTCGACGGTCACGACGTCGCCGACGGCGAGCACCGTTCCCTGCGGGACGTCAGCGCCGTTGACGAGCACCCGGGTGGTGATCGTCAAGTCACCGCAGGTGGACACCGGGCCCTGGTTCTGGTGCAGGCCGTTGAGATTGCAGTTGACGTTGGCCCCGACATCGGTCTGGTTGCGAGTGGCAGCGCTGGCCGGCGCGGCGGCGAGCAACGACATCGCCAAGACGGCGACGACGACGGCTGCTGCCCCGCCACGCATCCGTCCACCAACCCGTTGCGGCCCTGATCGTCGGTCCATCGACATGCTCCCCCATGTTTGGCAGCAGGCGTCCCCTGCTGTTCCTCTGGCTGCAACGCGCCACCCGCACAGCCATGACGCGCCCGCCCACCCACCGCCCGCACCGCTGCGGGTCTCGGCACGTCAGGATCCGCGGTCGTGATCAGCCGCCGGGGCGGCGACGTCCGCAACACGGTGCCGCCTCACCCAGCGATGCGACCCGATCCGTGCCCGGCCCCGGTCACCGGGCCCGGGCACCGCGGCGGCGGCTACCCGGCGACGACCGCCAGACCAGCGAGACACCCATCGCAACCGACAGCAGGACGAGGCCCGAGCCCACCAGGCGATGGGAGAGCTCGTAGCCGTCTCGCCCCCACCACGACGTGCTCAGGGCGATGATGAGGATGCGGAGCTGGTTGACCAGGGCAACCACCGCCACCCCCACCGCCACCGCC
>Ga0182747_1001984_pt1 | contig 14909 bp, 12 predicted proteins | sample eDN3rd30CBELigBY_FD_128526 | JGI IMG/M metagenome (GOLD analysis project Ga0182747, IMG submission 128526) | Enriched backyard soil microbial communities from Emeryville, California, USA - eDNA 3rd pass 30_C BE-Lig BY (version 2) (version 2) | ecosystem: Environmental > Terrestrial > Soil >...
GGTGACTGCGGAGCGGCTCGAGCTGCTGCGTGCGGCGGACGAGATCGTCCGGCACGAGCTGACCGCCGCGGGCCTGGACGCCGAGATCTGGCAGTGCCCCGTCGTGCTCCTCGCGGACGTCCGCTCGGTCGGCGTGCAGGGAGATGGGCGGACCTACGGTCACCCGATCGTGCTGCGTCCGGTCTCGAGCGAGGATGCGATGACCGCCGACTGGTCGCGGCTGCCGTACGAGCTGCTCGCTCGCATCTCGAATCGCATCACGAATGAGGTCGCCGGGGTGAACCGGGTCGTCCTCGACGTCACGTCGAAGCCGCCCGGCACGATCGAGTGGGAGTAGCCGCCCACCCGCACCGGGTGCGCGTCAGTCCCTCGCAATGGCGATGAGCCGGAGGATCTCCAGGTAGAGCCAGATGATCGTGAGCATGACGCCGAAGGCACCGCGCCAGCCGTAGACGCGCGGCGCACCGTTGTCGACGCCCTGCTTGATGAAGTCGAAGTCGAGCACGAGCGAGTACGCGCCGAGCAGCACGGCGAGGACGCCGAGGATGATGCCGAGCGGGATGCCGAAGATCTCGACCCCGGTGCGCAGGCCCCACGGGTCGGGGCTCACGCCGGTGAGCATGAGCACGACGTTGATGAGCGAGAAGACGGCGTAGCCGATCAGCGCGATGAGGAAGACCTTCGTCGCCTTCTTCGAGGCGCGCACCCGGCCGCTCGCGAAGAGCCACAGCGTGATGCCGACGACGCAGAGCGTCGCGATGACGGCCTGCATGACGATGCCCGGGTACATCCCCTCGTAGAACGAGGAGATGCCCCCGAGGAAGACGCCCTGCGCGGCGGAGTAGGTCAGGACGAGTGCGCCGGAGGGCTGGCGCTTGAAGATGTTGACGAGCGCGAGGACGAATCCGGCGATGCCGGCCACGATCCACAGCCACGGCACGGCGGGCATCGTGACCCAGCCGATGGCGGCTCCCACGAGGAGGAGGCCGAAGGCGGCGGCCGACTTCCGCAGCGAGTCCTCGATGGTCATGCGGTCGTCGGTCGGCCGCTCCGCCGCGGGGCGCTGGTAGATCTCGTCGAGCTGCTCGGCCGTCACGGTCTCGGCGGCGACGAGCGCGCCGTTCGCCTTGAAGGCGGGGCTGCTGAAGGCGGGATTCCTCATACGCTGAGCCTACCGGGGTCGCGAGCCCCGTCAGCAGGGCGGTGCCTGTGAGATTGCCGGGGTCATCCCGCGCTCAGGTGTCGTCCTGCAGCCGCACCCGGAATTCGACGACGCCGTCGTCCTCGACGAGCTCGACGGCCGCGGCCCGGTCCGCGAGGTCGCGCAGCGTGAGCCCGTCCGTGTCGAGTGCGCCGATCCGTCCCTCGTGGCGCACCACGAGCTCGACGCCGCCGTCGACGCGGCACAGGCGGGCCGCCACGTGCGGTCCGCGACCGTAGCGCACCGCATTCATGAGCCCCTCGGTGAGGGCGTCGTGCGCGATGGCGGTACTCCCGGGGTGCTGCGCGAGCCAGTCGAGCGCGCCCTCGTCGACGTCGCTGTCGAGGTCGAGTGCGAGCGACCATGCCGCGATCGTCGCCCGCACCCCGTCCCGCAGGTGGGGGACGAAGTCGTGCGGGGTGGTCGCCCGTCCGCGCAGTACGCTCTCGACGCGGTCGATCAGTTCGTCGAGGGCCTCGATCCCCGCGCCCGCCTCGAGCCGGTAGGAGGTCGCGAGGATGCCGCCGTGCACGTCGAGGTCGAGGAGCTGGCTCGCGATCGCCGCCTCGGCGATGAGGGCGTGCTGCGCCTCGAAGCGGCGGCGCTCCGACTCGGCGAGCGCGGTAGCGGTGCGTCGCTCGTGCTCGCGCACCTGGCGGAGGCTGCTCGCGATGATCGCGATGATGGTCGCGACGATCGCGTAGCCGATCGTGCCGTAGCCGAGGTAGTAGGCGGGGAGCAGGTCCCACCCGAGCGGACTGACGAGGACCCAGGTGTAGACCGCCCCGACGATGAGGTAGAGGCCGGCAAGCACGGTGCTGCTGGAGCAGCGACGGGTCGGCAGCGGGACGGACTGCACGACGCGGGTGAGCACGAGCGACACGACACTCGCGATGAGGAGTTGGAGCAGTCCGGGCAGCAGGCCATAGGTCTGGATCGCGGGGGGCAGGAAGAGCACGATGGCGGTGGCGGTGATCGCCCACGCGGGGCCGCTCTCGGTCTGCGGGAGGCGCCGTCCGGCGTGGCGCACCTCGGCCGACGCCGGGATGGCGAGCGACCCGTCCGTGGCGAGCGCGGCCTCGAGCCCAGCGTGCCGCGCCTGACCCGCGGCACGCTGCACGACGGATCGCCCGATCCAGCGCAGCTCCTTCGCCAGCCCGTCCGGTGGCAGACCGCTGGTGAGCAGGCCACCGAGCGCGTCGAGGACCTCGGTCGCGAGTTCGCGCTGGAATGCGGCGCTCACCGCGCGCCCCGTCGAGGCGATCCGGGTCGCCTCGGATTCGAGCGCGTCGAGGACGAGCCGCAGGCGCCCGTCGGCCGCACGGGCGCGCACGATTGCTTCGGTGACCGCGTGGATGAGGAGCACCGCCGCGGTGAGGATCGTCGCATTCATGAGGAATCGCAGCGGCCAGACCGTCTCGACGAGGTCGAGACCGAGCCACCGCTGCAGCAGGGTGAGGAGTGCGGGGCGTCCCTCGGCGAGACCGATGAGGCCGACCGCGACGATCGTCCAGCGCAGCCAGGGCACGGCACCGGTGAGCCGCTCGAGGCCGCCGATGGCCAGGAATGCGACGAGCAGCACGGCGTGGACGAGTACGGCGGCGAGAAGGCCGAGGCCCAGCTCTCGTGGGCTCGCGGCAAGGTCGATGCCGGCGAGGGCGGTGAGGAGGTACGGGGTGAGGGTGAGCCAGGCCCACATCGAGAATGCGGGACGGACGCGGGGCGGACGCACTCGCCGGGCGCTCATGTGACGACCCGATGCACGATGTCGGTGCCGTCCCGGACGACCTCGACGACGGTGACTCGTCCGTCGAACGCCCGCGCGCCGAGGAGCCGCTCGGCGCCGGGGCGGATCCAGCCGGGACTGCGGATCTCGATGCGCAGCCGATCGTCCTCGACCCAGATGCGCAGGCGCGCACGGCGGGCGCGACCGTAGCGGATCACGTTGGTCAGCGCCCAGGTGCCGACTTCGCGGATGAGCGCCCGGCACTCGGGGTGGTCGGCGAGCCACAGCCACAGGCCGTCGTCGTACTCGGTCGTCAGCTCGAGCGCTTCGCGCCACGCCGCATCGCCCTCCTCGATGGCAGCCCGGATCCCTTCCGGGTAGGGGCGCACGGTGTCGCGGCCAGCGACGGGCTGGTCGATCGCGGCGTCGTCGATCGCGGTGGGGAGCATGGGGGCGGCGAGCACTCGGTCGATCCGCGCGCGCACCTCGGTGACGACCGTCGTCGGGTCGGCGGTGCCCAGTCGCAGCTGGAATGCGGCGGCGACGAGGTCGGTCTGGATGGCGGCGTGCAAGCGCCGGGCGAGCAGGTTCGTCGTCGTGGCGAGCTGACCGTGTGCCGCGTTGGCGCGGTAGCGCGCGTCCAGGAGCGTCGTGATGAGTTGCCGCTCCGAGACGAGGTAGTCGAGCTGTTGGCTGCGTCCGAGGGAGAGGGCGATCGCGGTGACCGCGCACTGGAGGACGCCGTACACCCAGATGCCGCCGTTCATCGCGCTGGGGTCGGGGAGGACGACGACGAGGACGCCGAGGGCGCCGATGGCGAGATACTCGAGCGTGAGGAGCCCGAGCGCGAGTGGCGGGGCGCTCGGGAGTGGGTGGAGCCGGACGAGCCAGCAGCCGAGCAGGCAGACCGCGGTGCTGGCGAGGGTGGCGGCCCACGCCACTGGCATCGGGTAGGCGAGCAGCGCAATGGGCAGCTGCAGGATGAGCCACACGGCGGCCGGTGCCCAGGGGAGTGTCGCCTCGATCCGCTGCGGGGCCTGCAGGCGTCCGCGACCGACGGTGGGCAGGGGGTCGCGCGGCTGCCGGTACTGGTACTCGGTGGCATCGCCCGCCATGGCGAAGCTGCGGTTCGCGAGCGGCCGGACCACCTCGTGCGCGACGTGCATGAGCTGCGCGGCGACGCTCGCCACGGGCGCGCGCACGTCGACCTCCGACATCGCCTGCCGGATCGGCCCCGCGATCGTGCGCTGGTATTCGACGATGAGCGCGGCCTGGCGGACATCGGTGGCGGCTTGCTGCTGCTGGCTGCGCTCGAGGACCGCGGCGATTCGGCGACGGCTGTCGGCGGACCGCGCGACCTGCTCGATCGCGAAGTAGACGATGATCATGATGGCGCCCATGCCGATGAGGTTGAGCGCGACTCGGGTCCAGAATGCGGGTGGCTCGAGGTGGACGCCGAGCCAGCTCTGCAGCAGGTCGGCGGCGGTGGGGCGCACGAGCGACACGACGACGAGGACCGCGACGAACCAGAGCCACCGCATCGTCGCGCTCAGCCGCCGCTCGACGATGGCGCCGATCCAGAAGCAGCCGCCGACGATGAGGTGGACGACGAGCGCCGCGATCATCCCGACGAGTCGTTGGTGCTCGGTGAGTGCGGCGGCGTACCCGCCCCAGGCCGTGATGAGGGGCGGGGCGAGCACCAGCCACGCCCACAGGGTGAACACCGCGGCGCGGTCTTGGCGCGACATCGTGTCTCACCCTATGGTGCGGAGAGCGCTCGGCCGCGCCTCCGCATTCTGGTGCCACCCGTTCGGGGGTGGCGCATGCCTCCTGTCCGGTGCGACGTCAGAAGAGGGCGGCACGGACGAGCATGACGATCCCGAGCACGATGGCGAGCCCGGTCATCGCGGCGGCGGTGATGACGGTCGCGTCGGTCCCGGACAGCCCGAGCCGCGTGCCGTGTGCACGGCGGCCGGGGATCGGCGCACCGCACATCTCGCAGTACGACGCCGCCGTCCCGAGCGGCGCGCCGCATCGCCCGCATTCCATGGCGTCAGCGTAGCGCCGGGCCCGCTGACTACCATGGCGCCCATGCGTTGGCCGTCGCTCATTGCGCACCGGGGGGCCAGCGGCACCCACCCGGAGCACACCGCCGATGCGGTGCTCGCGGGCTTCGCACTCGGCGCCGACGCCGTCGAGCCCGATCTGGTCCCGGCCCGTGACGGCACGCTCGTGGTACGGCACGAGCCGGAGATCTCCGGGACGACCGATGTCGCCGCTCATCCCGAGTTCGCCGACCGACAGCGCACGATCCGGGTGCCGCAGGAAGCGCAGGCGCCGGGCGACCGGCTCGACGAGCTGTCCGGCTGGTTCACCTTCGATTTCGACTGGGCCGAGCTCGCGCGGCTGGCGGCCCGGGAGCGCCTGCCGCAGCTGCGCCCCGACTCGGCGGGCCGTGCCGGCGAGCCGCTGTTGCGATTCATCGACCTGCTGGAGCTGGTCCGGCCACTGCGCACCGCGGCCGACGAGCCCGCGGTCGTCGTCGCGGAGCTGAAGCACCCGAGTGCCTTCGCGCTGCTCGGCTACGACCTGCCGGCGCGGTTCCTCGCGGAGCTCGACGGCCGCTTCCCGGTCGAGCGGGTGGTGGTCGAGTGCTTTGAGCTGCCGGCGCTGCTCAGGCTCCGCGAGCTGGGCTACTCCGGTCGCCTCGTGCTCCTCGCGTCGGAGTCGACCGACCACACAGCACTGCGAGCGGCGGGCATCGATGGCGTGAGCTATGACAAGGCCCTGCTCCTGCAGCCGGACGGTGTCGACCTCGTGGCCGACGCGCGCACCGCCGGGCTCGGCGTGCTGACCTGGACGCTCCGACCGGAGAACGCATTCCTCGCGGAGCGTCATCGCAGGCCGGGCGGCGACGGTGCGTGGGGTGATTGGCGCGCGGAGTACGCGGAGGTGCTCGACACCGGCGTCGACGCGGTCTTCGCCGACCATCCCGATCTCGTCCGGGCTCTGCTCGCGGAGCGCGGCTGAGGGTCAGCGGCCCGACCTAGGCTGGGAGGGTGATCGACCCGGCGCTCCTCGAGGGGCTCAACCCCCGCCAGCGCGAGGCCGTTGAGTACCGCGGCCAGGCCCTGCTCATCGTCGCGGGGGCGGGCTCGGGCAAGACGAGCGTGCTCACCCGCCGCATCGCGGGCCTGCTGTCGACCCGGGAGGCGTGGCCGAGCCAGATCCTCGCGATCACATTCACGAATAAGGCGGCCGCGGAGATGCGTGAGCGCATCGCGGGGCTGGTCGGCCGCGCCGCCGAGGGGATGTGGATCTCGACCTTCCACTCCGCGTGCGTGCGGATCCTCCGGCGCCAGTCCGAGGCGATGGGGCGCAAGGAGGGGTTCACCATCTACGACAGCGCCGACTCGAAGGCGCTCGTCAAGCGGCTCATCCGCGACCTCGACGCCGACTCGCTCGGCTTCACGCCCGGCGGCGTCCTGGGACGGATCTCCCGGCTCAAGAACGAGCTGACCGACCTCGACACCTTCGCCCGCAGCATCGACGAGACGGACCCGAAGGAGCTCGGCTTTCTCGCGCTGTACCGCGGCTATCAGGGTGCGCTGCGGCGGGCGAACGCGCTCGACTTCGACGACATCATCGCCGAGACCGTCTACCTCTTCCGTGCCTTTCCCGAGGTCGCGGCGCTCTACCAGCGACGCTTCCGCCATGTCCTCGTCGACGAGTACCAGGACACGAACCACGCGCAGTACGCGCTCATCCGCGAGCTCGTGCGGCCCGTGCCCGTCCAGATTGCCGACGAGGTCGAGTCGCGGCAGGGTTGGCAGCGTGAGCTCCGCGACGCAAACGGGGACATCCCGCCCGCCTCGTTGACGGTCGTCGGCGACTCCGACCAGTCCATCTATGCGTTCCGCGGCGCCGACATCCGCAACATCGTCGAGTTCGAGCGGGACTTCCCGGACTCGCGCACCATCCTGCTCGAGCAGAACTATCGATCGACCCAACGCATTCTCGATGCTGCGAATGCGGTGATCGCCAACAACTTCGACCGCCGCGAGAAGCGCCTGTTCACGGACGTCGGTGAGGGCGAGCCGATCGTCGGCTACACGGGCTACTCGGGGCACGACGAGGCGCAGTTCGTCGCCGACGAGATCGAGGCGCTGCGCGCGGCGGGCGTCGAGTACCCGCAGATCGCGGTCTTCGTGCGGACGAATGCGCAGACCCGGCCGCTCGAGGAGGTCTTCATCCGCGAGGGTGTCCCGTACCGACTCGTCGGGGGCACCCGCTTCTACGAGCGGGCCGAGGTGAAGGACGCCTTCGCATACCTGACGCTCGCGGTCAACCCGGATGATGACCTGGCGCTGCGGCGCATCATCAACACGCCGCGACGGGGGATCGGCGACGCGACGGTCGCGGCGCTGCAGGCCCGCGCTGACCGGGAGGGCACACCGCTGCGCGAGGTGCTCCGGGACGCCGGCACGCTCGGCTTCGGACCGAAGCTCACGGCGGTGATCCGGGAGCTCGATGCCCTGCTCGACGACGCGGCGCAGCTCGCGGGCGGCAGGACAGTCGCATCGGATGCGGAGCCCGCCCCGGGGCGACCGCCGCACGAGGTGCTCGCGCACCTACTGCAGCACTCGGGCTACCAGGACGCGCTGCGCCGCTCGGGCGACCCGCAGGACGAGGCCCGCTCGGAGAATCTCGACGAGCTCGTCTCCCAGGCGAAGGAATTCCGCGTCCAGTACCCCGAGGCGACGGTCCTCGACTACCTCACCTCCGTCGCGCTCTTCGCCGCGGCGGACGAGCTCGACCTCGGCGAGGGGCGCGTCACGATCATGACGCTCCACACTGCGAAGGGCCTCGAGTTCGACGCCGTCTTCATCACCGGCGTCGAGGAGGACCTCCTGCCCCACCGGATGAGCGTCCACGAGCCAGGCGGGCTCGCGGAGGAGCGGCGCCTCTTCTACGTCGGTATCACGCGCGCCCGCAAGCGGCTCTTCCTCTCGCTGGCGGCCTCGCGCGCCGGCTTCGGTGACATCCACTCCTCACCGCCGTCCCGATTCCTGTCGGAGCTGCCGGCGGATGCTGTGCAGTGGCGGGAGGATCGCGGGGCAGGGCGGCAGCTCGGCGTCGCCGGCGGCGGCTATCGCAATGGCGGGTCCGCCTCGGGGGCGTACCGTCGCGGCCGGGCCCGCAGCCCCGAGCGTGGCTTCCTCGAGTCGCCCGTCATCGCACCGCGCGCCAAAACGGAGTGGAAGTCCCCCGTCGCGACACTCCGCGACAACGGCGACCTCGCCCTCGCGGTCGGTGACCGGATCCGGCACGCGGACTTCGGTGAGGGCCGCGTGCTCGCCGTCCAGGAGAACGGCCCGAAGACGATCGCCGAGGTCGACTTCCCCGAGCGCGGCCGCAAGCGCCTCCTCGTCAAGGTCGCGCCGATCGAGAAGCTCTAGGCGGTCGGCTCCGGGATCGTCGTGAAGGCGCCGAAGGCGAAGCCGAGGGCGTCGCCGGGCCGGGAGCTGACGCGCTGCACCTCGCCGAGGAAGAGCGTGTGGTCACCGCCGTCGTACTCCGCCCAGGGGAGGCACTCGAATGTGGCGAGCGCGTCCGCGAGGCCGGGTGCGAACTCGCCGGGTACCCAGTGCGGCACGACCCGGGGCTCTCCGGGTCGACCCGCGAAATGCATCGCCACCTCGCGCTGGTCCGCGCCGAGGATATTGATGCTGAATGGCCGCCCGCGCAGCAGATCGTGCGACCGCAGCGTGCGCTGCAGCGAGACGAGCACGAGGGGCGGGTCCATCGAGACCGAGGTGAACGAGTTGACCGTGAGCCCGCGCCGCTCCTCCCAGCCGTCGTCCCCGAGCGCGTCGAAGACGATGACGGCGACACCGGTTGCGAATCGGCCGAGGCTGTTGCGCAACTGCCGTGGGTTGATGGCCGCGGATTCGGGCCTGGTTGTGATGGTGCTCATGCTCTACACTCCCGATCATTGGACGATGGTGCCCACAGCGTGGTGAGGTGACGACGGTGTCCGAGACGATGCCAATCGTGGTGAGCGAGGCGACCGAACGCGCTCAGCGCTGGCAGGAGGTCGTGTCCCGCTCCTTCGTGCCGCTCACAGTGCATCCGGATGCGCACCACGCCTTCCGCGCCCGGCTCGAGGGTCGCATCAGCGACGGCGTTCTCTTCTCGACGGTGCGCGCGAGCCCGCACGCGGTCGAGCGCACCGCCGCGCACGTTGCGCGGGCCCCCGAGGACTACGTCAAATTGACGCTCCAGCTCGCAGGGACCGGCATGCTCATCCAGGATGACCGCACCGCGACGCTCGCGCCGGGCGACATCGTGCTGTACGACACGAGCCGCCCCTACACGCTCGAGTTCGGTGAGGGGATGGCCGCGGTCGTCGTCATGTTCCCCCATCGCCGCATCGACGTCGCGGCCGAGTCGCTCCAGCAGCTCACCGCGATCCGCATCGCGGGCGAGGACGGCTTCGCGCGTGCGGTGAGCCACTTCCTGGCCGGGCTCGCGAGCGCGCTGCCGACCCTCGACGGCCCGACGGGCCTCCGGATCACGCACAGCACGATGGACCTCATCGCGACGATGGTCGGGCATGAGCTGAGCGGGGCCTCCTGGTCGGATCCCGTCACGGAACTCATGTTCCGCATCGACGGGTATATCAACCGACACCTCGACGAGCCGGGGCTCGGGCCGGACGCGATCGCGGCCGCGCACTTCATCTCGACGCGCTACGTCCACGACCTCTTCCACCGTCGCGGCACGTCGGTGTCCAGGGTGATCCGCGAGCGTCGCCTCGAGCACATTCGCCGCGACCTGCGCGACCCGCGGCACGCGGGTGAGGGCGTCGCGGCGATCGCGGCCCGGTGGGGGCTGACGGACCCGTCGCACGCGAGCAAGGCATTCCGTGCATTCGTCGGCGTCCCGCCGACCGAGTACCGGGCGAGCGGGGAGCCTGATCGTAGCCCGGTGGCCCGCGGTCGGGATGCGGGTCACGACCGCTCGACCGGCTCGGGCTCGTAGGCGAGGACGATGGCGCCGCCCGTCGCGTAGTTCGGCACATCGGCCTCGACAGCCTGCCCCTCGGGGGAGGCCATCGCGACGCCGAGCGCGTCGAGGCTCGGGAACTCTGCCTCGAAGACCGCGTAGTACGGGCTGCCAGCGGCGTCGATCCCGAGCGCGGCCGACATCGCGGTCGCGCCGGGCAGCCGCGCGGCGAGCGGGAGGTGCACGTCGCGGTAGTGCCGCTCGAATGCGGCCGGGTCGACGGGCGGCGGGTAGAGCACGAGGAGCTTAGCCACGGGATGTCGCCTCGGCGTACCGTGCGATCGCTGCGGCGACGACCTCGTCGGACCCGACGATGTCGCGCCACTGCGCGACCGGATCGTTGAAGTTCTGCGTGAACGCATCGCACAGCGCCTTGTTCTGGCTCATCGCCCCCAGCAGCTGGATGAGCCTGTCGGCAGGCGGCAGCTGGACCATCAGGTTCGTCCAGTCGCTCACGGCCTCGACGCGCTCGCGCCGACGGGCGCCCGCGCGACGGCCGAGGTCCTCCCCGAACCCGCGGTCCTCGAGGATCTCCTCGCCGACCGTGTACCCCGAGTACGACGCGGAGTTCGCGCCCTGCCCGATGACGGGGTCGAGGACGGAGTGGACGTCGCCCGCGGCGATGACGACCTTGCCGTTCGGCAGCACCCGGTAGTCCTCGCGGAGCACGGGCGTCACGGCGCCCTGAAGGAGGTCCTCCGGCCGGGTGAGCTGGAACGAGGTCTCGTCGATGCGCGCGAAGACGGTCGGATGGTGCACGCGGAGCTTGTCGAGCACGAGCTGCCGGAAGGCGGCGGGGTCGTCGTCGTACCGCGCATCGGCGAGCACCTCGAGGTCGCCGCCGGGCACGTTCTCGAAGAGGAGCGCGTCGACGTGCCCGGCAAACGACCACATCGGGATGTTGATGAGCTCGCCGTGGCCGGGCGAGATGCTCAGCGTCACCCCGTGCGGCTCGTGCCTGGCGACCCCCGTCCACAGGCCGACCATCAGCCGGCGCATCGGCTGTGGGTACGGCGACTTCTCGGGGCGCACACCGAAGAACTCGCCGAGCGAGCGCTTCCCGCTCGCGACGACGAGCGCGTCGTGCCCCGTGCTCAGCGCCTCGAGGTCGGCGGCCTCCACCGTGCGGTACTCGATGCGCCCGCCGCGGTCCTCGAAGTCGCCCATGAGCGTCGGCTGGTAGATGCGGTAGTCGATCGCACGGGACGGCGCCGCGAAGTCGCCGCGGAAGAACAGGTCGGGGCCGCCGACCCAGTGGTGGTGGCAGACGTAGCCGTACTCGTCGAGCGGCCAGTGGTCGACGCCGAGCGCCTGCTCGCGGACGACGGTGACATTGTGGTGGGCGACCGAGTTGATCATGCGCCCGTCGCGGATCTCGTCCGGGGTGCGGTCGGTGTAGATGGTGACCGGGATGTCGTGCTGCCGCAGCAGCAGTCCGAGGTGCAGGCCGGCGGTTCCCGCGCCGACGATGCCGATGTCGGTCATACGTCCTCCTTCGTGGCGTGCCGCGTGGGCCGCGGTGGCTGCGACGATAGGCCCGGGCCCCCGCGCGGCGCCCGGGGCAGTGCGCACTGCGCCATCTTCACTGCGCTGGGGGACCAGCCGCCCGCCGGGCGGCCTGGGGGAGAATGGCGGAGGCGGGTCCCGCGCGAGTCTGGCCGTCCACCTGCGCGACAGCGCGCATTCATCCGGATGCGGGATACTGCTGACGGTTTTCGTTCTATCAAGGGAGAAGAACAATGACTGAGTCGCTGCTGGCCCGCGTGAGCGTCGAGGGCGGCCGGGCCATCCCGGACGCCGCGACCGGCGAGATCATCGGGTACGCGCCCGAGCACACGGTCGCCGACCTCGAGCGCGCGATCGAGATCGCCCAGGCCGCGCAGCCAGCGTGGGCGGCGCTGACGTCGGCGGAGCGGGGGGCGATGCTCCACGCCGCCGCCGCGAAGGTCGCCGAGTACGAGGAGGAGCTCGTCTCGATCGTCTCGCGTGAGCAGGGCAAGCCACTGAGCGGTCCGGGCGCACGGCTCGAGGTCGGCGGGGTCCAGGGTTGGCTGCACACGAATGCGGATCTTGAGATCGAGCCGAAGGTCCTCATCGATGACGCCGAGAACTACTCCGAGCTCATCTACAAGCCGGTCGGGCTCGTCGGTGCGATCGGCCCGTGGAACTGGCCGATGATGATCACGATCTGGCAGATCGCCCCGGCGCTCAAGATGGGCAATGCCGTCGTCGTCAAGCCGTCCGAGTACACGCCGCTGTCGGTGCTCACGCTCATCGAGGTCCTCAACGAGGTGCTCCCGGCGGGCGTGCTGCAGGTCGTGTCCGGCGGCCGGGAGGTCGGCGCCGCGCTCGCGGCGCACGAGGCCTTCGGCAAGATCATGTTCACCGGCTCGACGAAGACGGGTCGCGCGATCATCGAGGCGTCGGCCAACAACCTCGCGCGGCTCACCCTCGAGCTCGGCGGCAACGACGCGGGCATCATGCTGCCGGGCACGGATGCCTCGAAGTACACGGAGGGTCTCTTCTGGGGCGGCTTCATCAATACGGGGCAGACCTGCGCCGCGCTCAAGCGGCTCTACGTGCACGAGGACCAGTACGAGGAGGTCGTGCAGAACCTCGCCGAGTACGCGAAGAACGCGCCGATGGGCGTCGGCCTCGACGAGGCGAACGTGCTCGGCCCGCTCCAAAACCCGATGCAGTTCAAGATCGTGCAGGACCTCGTTGAGGACGCGAAGGCCCGCGGCCGCCGCATCGTGACCGGCGGCGAGCCGGCACCCGAGCTCGGCCCGAACTTCTTCCAAGCGACGATCATCGCGGACGCCGAGGACGGCGACCGGATCGTCGACGAGGAGCAGTTCGGCCCCGCCCTGCCGATCATCAAGTACTCGAAGCTCGAGGACGCGATCGCCTCGGCCAACCGGCTCGACGCGGCGCTCGGTGCTTCCGTCTGGGGCGATGACGCGGAGGAGAATCGCCGCGTGGCTGAGCAGCTCGAGGCCGGCACGGTGTGGATCAACAAGCACGGCGGCATCCACCCGATGGTCCCCTTCGGGGGGATCAAGGGCTCGGGCTACGGCCTTGAGTTCGGCGTCGAGGGTCTCAAAGCCGTGGGCGTGCCGATGGTGATTACTTCGCGCTGAGTCGGGCTCAAGCCGCGAGCCCCCGGAGGATCTCGACGAGCGCCTCGGGCGCCTGGCTGTGCACGTTGTGCCCCGACTCGACACGGACCACCTGCACCCACGGTGCGTGCTCGCGCACCGCGGCGGCCTGCTCGTCGCTCACGACGCCGCGGCTCGCCTGCACGAGGACCGTCGGGACGTCGGGATCGAAGCCCGGCCAGTACTCCGCCTCGTCGCGGTCGAAGCGCTCGGGCGCGAGCGGCAGGTGCGCGAGGTGGTGGCGGAAGACGACGCGGCCGTCCGCCCGCATCCGGGTGTTGAATCGGATGCCGATCGCGAGCGTCTCGCGGCTGCGGCCGAGGCCGTGCTGCACCGCCCATTCGACCGCGTCCTCGCGGGAGGCGAAAGAGAGGTCCGGCTCGTAGACGCCGCGGGGTGGCCTGCCACCGCTGGAGATGGTGATCGGGGTGATGTCGACGATGACGAATGCGGCGGGCCGCGGCTCGATCCGCCGTAACGCCATGAGCGAGGTGAGTCCGCCGAGCGAGTGCCCGACGAGGACGAAGGGGCGCGAGGCTGGCGCCGTTTCGGCGACGGCCGGTGCGATCGTCGTCGCCCGGTAGTCGCCGTCCTCGCGCCAGGCCGACCAGCCGTGGCCGGGGAGATCGATCGCGCGCCCCGGGCGGTCGAGCAGTAGCAGGGTGGAGTCCCAGGCGTGGGCGTTGAGGCCGCCGCCGTGGACGAAGAGGTACTCCAGGGTCTCGCCGGGCTCGAGCCAGTCAAGCGCACTGAGCTGTCCGTCGCTCGTCTCGAGGGCGATCCGCCGCGGGCGACGGTGCGAGGCGACGCCGAGCCGCTCGGCGAGCGCGTCGAGGTGCGCGGTGTCGTCGACCGGGTCCTCGTCGAGAAGGTCGGCGGCGCTCACGCGATGGGGATGAGGGTGTACTTCGTGTCGAGGAACTCGTGGATCCCCTCGAAGGAGCCCTCCCGGCCGAGCCCTGACATCTTCACGCCACCGAATGGTGCGGCCGCGTTCGACACGAGCCCCGTGTTGAGTCCCATCATCCCGGTCTCGAGTCGGTCGATCATGCGGTGACCGCGCGCGAGGTCTCGCGTGAAGACGTAGGCGACGAGCCCGTACTCGGTGCTGTTGGCGAGCGCGACGGCCTCGTCTTCGGTTGCGAAGGTCGTGACGGCGAGCACCGGGCCAAAGATCTCTTCGCGGAGCAGGCGGGCATCCGCGCTCACCTCGGTGAGGAGCGTCGGCGCATAGAAGGAGCCGGCGCCGTCGATCGGCGCGCCGCCGGCGAGCACTCTCGCGCCCTTGGCAATCGCGTCCTGAACGAGCTCGTCGGTCGCCTGGACCTGGTCGTCGTCGACGAGCGGGCCGATCGTGACGCCGTCGTCCGTGCCACGGCCGACGGTGAACGCCTCGACGCGCTCGCGGACGCGGGCCGCGAATTCGTCCGCGATCGACTCGTGCACGATGAAGCGGTTCGCCGCGGTGCACGCCTGGCCGATGTTGCGGAACTTCGCGAGCATCGCCCCCTCGACCGCCTGGTCGAGGTCGGCGTCCTCGAAGACGACGAACGGCGCGTTACCACCGAGCTCCATCGACACGCGGAGCACACCCTTCGCGGCCTGCTCCATGAGCTTGATGCCGACCTCGGTCGAGCCGGTGAAGGAGAGCTTCCGCAGCCGCGGGTCCGACAGGATCGGCGCCGACAGCTTCGACGAGGAGCTCGAGGTGACGACGTTGACAACCCCGGCGGGCACGCCCGCCTCGGCCAGGAGA
>Ga0182747_1001987_pt1 | contig 14894 bp, 17 predicted proteins | sample eDN3rd30CBELigBY_FD_128526 | JGI IMG/M metagenome (GOLD analysis project Ga0182747, IMG submission 128526) | Enriched backyard soil microbial communities from Emeryville, California, USA - eDNA 3rd pass 30_C BE-Lig BY (version 2) (version 2) | ecosystem: Environmental > Terrestrial > Soil >...
GCCATTTGCCGCCATCCCCAACAAGAGGCGCGCGATCCAACCGGGTTCCGTTCGGGCGACTCGCCTGCCGCGCTGATGCTGCGTGACAGATCAGTGCGAAGCAGAAGGGAAAATGTTCATTACACGCAGAAATACTCAGCAGAATTCAAGTCGGTTCAGCAAAATACGCCGTCTGGCATGGAATACAGCCCTTCGATTGTGTAAATCGGGGGACCTGGGGAAAGCAAACCGGAAATAGCTCGACGGACAGTCGTGCGCATGACCGCATGCCCCATGTCGATATCGTCCGCGCCAACAGGGCCGCCGGACGGAGGCAGTTTGCGTTTTTAGCATCTGGAGATAATTTTTCTGATAATATGTGAATTATATTTAAAACCTAATGTAAACAGGCAGCTGCAGCGGGCGTAATGCGTAGCATATCTCCAGCAAAATCCGTTGACGCCCCCCACGGCTATGATAACTGTTTCTCACAGCCTCGGGTGGCTGCCCAGTGGAGATGCCATGCGTCGTCGACTGACAGGATTTGCAGGCGCCGGGCTCGCTTTGCCCATCGCACTGGCCCTCCCCATCCAGCAAGCCCCGGCCTGTACATCCTTCCTGCCAAAATCCGCGGATGGTCGGTTCGTTTACGGGCGCACGCTGGAATTCAGCCTTCCCCTCAATTCCGAAATGCTGGTGACGCCACGCAACTTTCCCCATGCCGGCATCGGGCCTGACGGCCAGGCGGGCGGCGGCGTGTCGGGAACCCAGATCACCGAATGGACTTCGGCGATCGATCTCAGGGCGCGTCGCTCCTACATTCGCACCTATGAAAACAGCCAGACCCAGATTTTGGATCTGGCCACGGCGCCGCTGGATGGCAAGATCATCAAAACGTTTCCCCTCACCCGGCCGGCGTCAAGTGTGCATGGTCGATTGAGCCAGGCGCCGGCCGCCATCTGACCTCGTCCATTCTGCCGGGATCATGCAGGCGCGGATACGGCCGCGCGCGTTGATCCTCATCATGCCCGGGGATCGACCTGTCCGTCCCTGGATCGTTAGCCCGAACCAATGAACCTGGCTCATCCCGGGTTCATCAACCTGAAACAACGGCAAAACCATGCTTTCTCGCCGACATCTCTTCCATACGGCGGCCGGCGTCGCAGCGTCCGCCATGCTCGCCGGAGCTGTCACTGGCGCCCGCGCCGCCGGGACCAGCGCAGGACAGGCGGCCCTATCGCCCTCCAGCAGACTCTTCGACGGCGATGGTCTCGTCCGGCCATTGCCCGACAAACCAACCGTTTCCGATCTTGCCCGCGGCCTTGACCGGACCCTGGTGCTGGGAGGCGGCGGTGAATATTACGTTGCCTGGTATTGCGGTTTCTTTCATGGGCTCCTCGAGCAGGGGGTTGACCCATCCATCGCCGAGATGGTTGTCGGCACCTCCGCGGGCTCCTATGCGGGCGCGTCCCTGCTCTCTGGCCGCTTCTGGCAACTCCGCTCCGAATTCGATTTCTTCAGCCACTTCCCGGCGCTCTTCGCCAAACTCGCTCCCGTATCGGCCCCCAACGCCAGCCAGCAGCGGGCCCGGGAAATCAATTTCGCCGCCAGGGACGGCAGTCCTGAGACCATTCGGGCAATTGGACATGCATCCCTCGCCGCCGCCAACCATCTTGACGGCGACGGCGTGAGCCGCCTTGCATGGCTGCTGACCGGAGCCAGCCGGACTGACTGGCCCGTGGAGAAAATGTTCACGACGGCAAATGACTGTTACACGGGCGAGCGTCTCGTCGTGCACCAGGCGGTCGCGCGAAAGAGCGCCATCCCGCTCGCACATGCGGCCGCGGCCAGTTCGTCGCTCCCTGGCGTCATGGGACCAACCCAGCTGGGACAGCGCTTCTGCATGGATGGCGGCATCTCCAGAAGCTGGGCGCATACCGATCTGGTCGCCGGATCGAAGCGGGCCATCGTCATCACCCTCACCAACGGGTATGAGGGCTCCCTGCTCAGTGGAATTCCCCATAATATCTACAATGAGATCTCGGCGCTGGAGGCCACCGGCACCAAAGCGATGCTCATTATCGCCGGCACGCCGCCTGATGTGAATCTTCTCGATCCCAAACAGATCGCACCGGCCCTGAAGGCCGGATATGACAGGTCAAAAATCGAGGCGCCGAAGATCAAAAACTTCTGGGCATGACCCCCGACGCCTGACGCGCGGGTCGGGAGATCAGGATCAATGGTCTTCCATTGGCCCGATCAATTGCGCCTTGCGTCGACGGCGCCGGGTGCAAGCCGTCTTGCGCCGGTGGGCGTCATCAAAAGGTTTACCTTTTGCGCGCCTGCCGCCCGCAGGACTGCGGCTCAAATTTGCAAAACCAGTCTCTGGTTTCCCGTATCGCGCGCCCAGGCCCGGGCAACGTCGGCAAGTGGCGCGGTCTGTGTCCCGATCTGATAGCGGCCATCGGGCGCGGAGGCCAGAACCTCGCCGAGCGCCGCCATGAGACGTTCGCTGGAGACGCTTCCCAGGCCGCTGCCCATCAGGGCGGTGGCGCGTGAACGCAGCAAGGCGGCGGGCAACTGGATCTCTTCCCCGCTCATCGAACCGATGTTGACGAAGCGCAGGGGACGCGCGGCGTCTGTCATCATGGCGCTGCTCGCCAGCAGCAGACCCGCCGTCTTTCCCCAGAGGTAATCAAGAACGACATCAACGCCCGCGGCGAACACCGCGTTGAAGCGTTCACGCAGTTCCTTTTCATCCTGCGTCAGGGAGATTGCCTCATCTGCGCCAAGTGTCCGCAGTTGTTCAAGCATCGCGGGGTTCCGACCCGTGACGATGATGCGCCCTGCCCCAAGATACCGTGCGATCTGGACCGCCATCTGCCCCGAGCTGCCCGTCGCGCCATTGATCAGCACCACCTCACCGCGACGGAAGCCAGCCCGCTCACGCAAAGCCATCCAGCCGGACATGCCGGGATTTCCCAGCGCCGCGGCGGTCACATCGTCAACGCCCTCGGGTACGGGCACACAGCCTGACAGGTCAATCGCCACCCGTTCAGCCATCGCTCCAAATGGCGCGGCCGGGAAGGCGAAGAAAACGCGGCGACCATCAGCGAGAACGCCGACGCCATCAACCCCGGCGACAAACGGGTATTGCCCATTGAAGCTGTAGTGTTGGCCGGACGCCCGCGCCCGCGTCAGGCGGCTGATGGCCGAAGCCGTAACTTTGACCAAAACCTGGCCAGGCTGAGGTTGCGGCTCTTCAAAATCAGCGAAAACGGGCGTCTGACCGGCAGCCCGAACGATAGCGGCTTTCATGACAATTCCCTTGTGATGCGGGAAAATATGTGCGCTTTACACGTAAAAAGGACGGGCCATGACGTCAAGCGAAACCGTGCAAAATACACACGATGGCCAGACGCTGACATCCGGGCGGCTGCGCCAGCTTCATGAAGCTGTTCTGGATATTGTGGCGGTCATGAACCGGCCGCAACGCGACGCATTCATGGTGCGGACCGCCGGCATTGCCCTCGACCGCGCGCTGTTTCCCCTCCTGGTCCTGGTTGGAAAGTTTGGCCCGATCGGGGTCGTTGAGCTTGCTGACCGGAATGGCCGTGATCACACAACCGTTTCGAGGCAGGTCGGCCGCCTTGTCGAACTCGGCCTTGTCGAACGGCAGGTGAATGAGCACGACCGGCGCATTCGGGAGGTCGTCCTCACGGACAGGGGGCGCGCCATGACGGACCGTATCGATGAAGCCCGCGAAAGTCTGATGCGCGCGGCTCTTGGCGACTGGAGCGACGAAGAACTCGGCCAGCTTGCGACGTTCATGCGCCGCTATGCCGACGCGATCCTTGGCATTCCGGATCATCATAACGCCGGGGATCAACAAAACCGCCAGTTCACACGATGAGCCTGGTCGCATATCCCGGCCATCTGGCTGCGACCGAGCCCTTGTCCGGCAATGCCCCAACAAATCGCGGCTCGTCACGGCGTCTCCCAGCGGAGAGCTGCGCATCAATAGCTTTCTGCAATAGCCTTCCTGCCGGTCATGACCGCACGAAATGGATTTGGCTTGGAACGGCGCCAGTACTCCGCTAGACCCTGGACCTGTCGGCGGATTTCAGTTGCGAACGGATTGTCAGCGATGATGCAGGATTTTTTGATAGGCTCGTTCGTAAGCATCCTGGTCATGCTGGCGCATCTGGCTGGAACTTTATTGATCGTTTCCAGCGTCGAGCGGATCAGAAAAAGATTTACCGAACCAAATCCTTTATCAACTTTCATCACGTTAACGGTCGTATATATCATATTGTCATGTATGCTGTTTGCGAGCGTAGGAATTTGGGCGACGTTATATATCGGGCTCAACCTGGTAGACGGTTGGGGGAACGCATTCTATTCGGCGCTTGTGAACTATACCACGCTCGGCTTCGGTGACCTTGTTCAGGCAAGTCGCACGCGCATCTACGGACCGATGGCGGCCGCAAGCGGCATCCTCATGTTCAGCTGGGCGGCGGCAATTCTTGTGTATGTCCTTCAGGCGCACTTGCCCGCGATGATCCGGATGGCCGCTCACAGTTCATCGAAAAAGGGGCCCACACATTGACCTCCGGCGAACCGGATCGTGACGATCCGGGCGGGAGCGGCGGGCGGCGGGCGGCGGCGGTCATTGTCATTTCCCCTGTCCGCAGGTCAACTGGACCTATGGGCCCGGGTTTCCGGGATAACGCCGGGCTTTGGCGCCACAAGGCTTCCGCGCGGCGCCGACTCTCACCAGGTCGGCATCCAGACGCCTGGCTTCTGAACTGAAACTGCTCTTAAACAGAACACAGCCTGGACCGGGTGAGAAAGCGCTTCTCACGCCCGTTATCGAGGGAGAACATGCCGCCGCGTCCCGGCACCACGTCAATGATCAGCGCCGTATGTTTCCAGGCCTCGTATTGCGGGCCGCTGATATAGAAGGGCGCTCCGCCAATCTCCCCCAGTTTCACGTCATTGTCGCCAAGCAGGAAATCGCCCTGCCTGTAACACATGGGCGAAGAGCCGTCGCAGCAACCTCCCGACTGGTGGAACATCACCGGTCCATATTCAGCCTGCAACTCCGCCAGCAGTTCGAGCGCCGCATCCGTCGCCGTGACCTGCCCCTCCCCGACTGGCTGCGTCATGCTGGCCTCCTGTATTTACGCGCCGCGCGGCGCCGGTAACCGATGCCCGCGCCGCCACCTGTCATTGCGTCAGGTCCATCACCACGCGACCCTCGATCTGGCCCTTCCGCATGTCGTCCAGGATCGCGTTGATATTGTCGAGCCTGTCGACGCGGACGGTCGCCTTCACCTTGCCGTCCGCCGCGAAATCCAGCGCTTCCTGCAGGTCGAGGCGCGTGCCAACGATGGAGCCGCGCAAGGTTATGCCGTTCAGCACCATGTCGAAGATCGACAAGGGGAACGAACCCGCTGGCAACCCGTTGAGCGCAACCACGCCGCCGCGCGCCACCATGCCCAGCGCCTGTTCGAACGCCTTGGGCGATACGGCGGTCACCAGCACGCCCTGCGCGCCGCCATCCGTCTCTTTTTTGATGAGCGCCGCGGGATCACTTTGCGTCCGGGCATTAACGGTGACGGTGGCGCCGAGCTTGCGGGCAAGATCGAGTTTTCCGTCATCGATATCGACCGCGGCGACATTCAACCCCATGGCCCGGGCGTATTGCACGGCCATGTGTCCAAGCCCGCCTATTCCGGAAATAACCACCCAGTCGCCTGGCTTGGTGTCGGTGACTTTCAGCCCCTTGTAGACGGTGACGCCGGCGCACAGCACGGGCGCAATTTCATTGAACGAAATGCCTTTCGGCAGATGGCCAACGAAGTTGGGATCGGCAACGACATATTCGCCAAAGCCGCCATTGACGGAATAGCCCGTGTTGAGTTGCTCCTCGCACAGGGTTTCCCAGCCGCCGAGACAATGCACGCAATGACCGCAGGCCGTATAGAGCCACGGCACGCCGACCCGGTCACCCTCCTTGACGTGTTTGACCCCCCTGCCAACCGCCGAGACATAGCCAACGCCTTCATGCCCCGGAATGAATGGTGGATTTGGCTTTACCGGCCAGTCGCCTTCAGCAGCGTGCAGGTCGGTGTGGCAGACGCCCGACGCCTGAACCGCAACCTGGATTTGCCCGTCGCCCGGTTCCGGGACGGGCACTTCATCAATGGTCAGCGGCTTCCCGAACGCCCGCACCACGGCGGCCTTCATCGTTTTCGCCATAGCAACCTCCATACCGACATCCGGGGGCGCCCTCCCGTCGCCCCGGCATGCTCAATCTGCTGTCCATGTCGACGGCCCCATCAGTCACTGGAGCCGCCACACCCCTTTGCGCACCGGAAGGATCAGAAGAAACCGAGCTTCTTCGGGCTGTAGCTCACCAACATGTTCTTGGTTTGCTGGTAATGGTCGAGCATGCGCAGGTGGTTTTCGCGGCCGAAACCGGATTGCTTGTAGCCGCCGAACGCTGCATGAGCCGGATAGGCGTGATAGCAGTTGGTCCAGACCCGCCCAGCCTGAATGGCGCGGCCAAAACGATAGGCGCGCGCGCCGTCACGCGTCCATATGCCAGCCCCGAGGCCGTAAAGGGTGTCGTTGGCGATTTGCAGCGCCTCCGCATCATCCTTGAAGGTGGTGACGGACACGACAGGGCCGAAGATCTCCTCCTGGAAAATGCGCATCCTGTTATGGCCGCGAAACACGGTGGGCTTGACGTAATAGCCGCCGGCCAGATCGCCAGGCAGCACATTGCGTTCCCCGCCAATCAGCAATTCCGCGCCTTCCTGCCGGCCGATGTCCATGTAGCTCAGGATCTTTTCCAGTTGCTCACTGGACGCCTGGGCGCCAATCATCGTCGCCGGATCCAGCGGATCGCCCTGCACGATGGCCGCGACCCGCTTCAGCGCCCTTTCCATGAACCGGTCGTAGATTTTTTCATGGATCAGCGCGCGGCTCGGGCAGGTGCACACTTCACCCTGATTGAGCGCAAACAGCACAAAACCCTCGATGGCCTTGTCGAAAAAGTCGTCATCCTCGCCCGTTACGTCGGAGAAGAAGATGTTCGGCGACTTTCCGCCGAGTTCGAGCGTCACCGGAATGAGGTTCTGGCTGGCGTATTGCATGATGAGGCGGCCCGTCGTCGTCTCGCCGGTGAAGGCGATCTTCGCGATGCGGGGGCTTGAAGCCAGCGGCTTGCCAGCTTCCAGGCCGAATCCATTCACCACATTGACGACACCATCCGGCAGAAGGTCGGCGATCAGCTCCATCAGGACGAGGATGGAGGCCGGAGTCTGTTCAGCGGGTTTCACCACCACGCAGTTGCCAGCGGCAAGCGCGGGAGCGAGCTTCCACACCGCCATCAATAGCGGGAAGTTCCACGGAATGATCTGGCCGACAACGCCAAGCGGCTCATGGAAATGATAGGCGACCGTATCGTGGTCGATCTCAGAAATTCCGCCCTCCTGCGCGCGGATGGCGCCGGCGAAATAGCGGAAATGATCAATGGCCAGCGGCAGGTCAGCATAAGTGGTTTCACGGATCGGCTTGCCGTTGTCCCACGTTTCAGCCGCGGCAAGTTGCGGAAGGTTTTCTTCCATGCGATCGGCGATACGGTTGAGGATCAGAGCGCGTTCGGCCGGGCTTGTTTTTCCCCAGGCGTCCTTCGCCGCATGGGCGGCGTCCAACGCAGCTTCCACATCAGCCGCGTCCGAGCGGGCGATCCTGCATAAAACCTGGCCGTTTACCGGAGATGTGTTGTCGAAATAACGGCCCGACTTGGGCTCAACCCATTTGCCGCCGATAAAGTTATCGTATTTGCTGGCGAACTGCGGCTTCCTGGTGCGATTGAATTCAATCTTGTTCATCAAAGCCTCCCCAAATGCTCCGCTCCCAGAGCCGGTCGATACGGGCCTGGGCCACGGCTGGTCATACAGTCGATGCGTTGGCGGACGGGTTTCAGTGTGGCGGGAGCCAGGCTACGCAGCACCCCGGCGCCGCCCGCTCCAGCCCTTGGCGGATCCGCGAAGCGCCGCCATGGCTCCACAACAGCAGAGCGGGCGTGGGTTGCGATCGCGGCATGAATTCGCCGGGCGTGCTCCGCTTCCTGTGGCAAGCCCATTATTTCCTCCCGGAAGCAGCCCGCCATATGGGATGATCCCTTAAATTTCAGCGGGTTGCAATTAGCCTTCCGTTGAAATGGGCGAACGCGACGTTGACCGGATGACCATGGCCGCCAGCATCGGAACAGCCAGCGCTCGTGGTCATTTTGCTGTCCATCGCCGCAAATCCCATTCCCGCGCTCAAGGCCAATTGTCCTTGGAGATGGAGGCGAGTAGCGTCTGAGGCGACGCAGCGTCTCATTTAGGGAGGCTGGCATACATGGAGGGGTTCCGTGGCCGGTGCAGAGCAGAACGACAATGTGTCCTATCAAGAGCGAGAGGCAGTCGCCGTTTTTGATTCAGAGCAGGCGCTGCGGTCTGCAGTTGACGCCCTGATGCAAATTGGCCTGCGTCAGGACGATCTGAGCCTGCTCGGCGACGTCTCGCTCCTTCACAACCTTGGCAATGTCAAACAGATCGAAGATGCGGGGGATGTAAAGCACGCGGCATACGTCTCGTCCGATGAGCGGACGGAAGGCCTCTCGGCCATCGTTGGCGCTCCCGCTTACGTCATTGGGGCCGGCGCGGCGGCAATTGTCGCCACAGGCGGCGCCGCGCTCATCCCAACCATCGCGGTGACGGCTGGCGGCGCCGCCGTGGGCGGCGCTCTCGGCCTGCTCCTCGCCCGTGCTTTCGGACGAAAGCACGCCGACCGCGTTGGAAGCCAGATCGCGGCTGGCGGATTGCTATTGTGGGTGCATGCGCCCGATCCAGAAAAGGACGCAGCCATTATCGCCGCCCTCTCCCGCAACGGCGGTCGTGACGTCCACATTCATGTTGTTGAGCGGAGCTGGGGGCCGGCGGACGCCCCACTGCATGATTTTAACCCGGACCCATTGCTTGAGAAGTCGTGACGCATTTTCGCACGCACTGACGCTCGTGAAGCCCGCTGACGCCACCGCCGTCAGCGGGCTTCCCCAACAGGAGCGTGTTGCCATCTGGAAATGGCTTGTTAGATCCGGGCAGATGGGCTTGACGCCCTCGTCTGTCTGACGCCCCGGCTCGTTCTCTCTGCAAGCATCACAGGGCCGCGCCAGGTTCGCGCAAACCGGCAAGGAGACTTTTCCGGTCCCGCCGGCCTGCAATGAAATCATGAATGGCGACCGCGCCCCGCCCGCCGCGCCCTTCCCCCTGCCAGTCCCCGGCCAGCCCGCCAGGCGGACTGTCGTCAGCCGCCCGGCGCCCGTGCTTGGATCCCCGTCGGGAAACGCTGACGCGTCCCAGGCAACACAGGTTTTCCTCGTCCGGCCTGGCGGGATCGCTTATCTTTCCGGAGGCTTCCAGTCTGACGGTGGAACAGAACGCCGTTGCAGCCGAATGGCCAGGCCGATTGCGACGCCGACGCCGATGGCGACGGTCAGATCCGCCACCACGGTCAGCACGAGAGTCAGCAGAAGAAGAAACTGGTCCGCGCGTCGCTCGCGCAAATAGCCTGGCCAGCGATGCGGCTCGCTCATGTTCCATGCCGTCAGGATCAGCAGGCCTGCGAGCGCTGGCATGGCCAGATAGCCTGCCAGGGGCGCGGCGACCAGCATCACAATCAGGATTGCGCCGGCATGCACGATCCCCGCCACCGGCGTTTTGCCGCCGGCCCGGACGTTGGTGGCGGTCCGGGCAATGGCGCCGGTCGCAGGCAGCCCGCCAAACAGCGCCGACCCGAGGTTAGCGGCTCCCTGGGCAATCAACTCGGCGTTGGACCGATGTTGCCCGGCGATCATCCGGTCAGCAACCATCGCCGACAACAGGGATTCAACCCCGGCGAGGAAAGCAATGATGCAGGCTGAGGGCAGCAACTCCATCATCCGCGCCAGGGACAAAGCGGGCATTTCCGGCATTGGCAGGCTGCGCGGCAGGTCGCCAAAACGGGAATGAATTGTGTCGACCGGCAAGGTGAAGAACGCAACGATCGCTGACGTGACGGCGACGGCGACAATCAGGCCAGGCCAGCGCGGAGCCACGCGCCTCAGTCCGACGATCAGGACCATTGTGAGCAACCCGGTGGCCAGCGCCGGAACGTTCAGGCTGCCTCTTGCGCTCCAGAGGGCCTCCAGCTTGGCGAAGAATTCTGCGGGTGGCTGTGCGATGGACAGACCAAAGAGGTCTTTGAGCTGGCTGGCGGCGATGATGATGGCGATGCCGATGGTGAAGCCATTGATGACCGGCTCGGGCACAAGCTGGATCAATCGTCCGGCGCGCAGAAAGCCCGCGGCGAGCAGAATAACGCCAGCCATGAACGTCGCCATGACCAGACCGTCATAACCGTGATCTGCGATGACCTTGAAAACGACAACAATAAAAGCCCCCGTCGGCCCGCCAATCTGGACCCGGCTGCCGCCCAGCAGGGAGATCAGGAATCCGGCGACGATCGCCGTGACAAGTCCTTTGGCCGGATCGGCCCCGGAGGCGATCGCGATGGCGAGGCTTAGCGGCAGGGCGACCATGGCGACGGTGACGCCCGCGACGAAATCCGCCCAGAACTGTCGCCTGTCATAGGTCTGGAGCGTGGTCAGTATTTTCGGTTTCATGTCCCCCGACGCCGTCGCGCCAGAGCAGGAGGCCGGTTCGGCATGAAGCCGGTTCCTGCTCATGCATTTCACGTCAACGCGCTTTCGTCGCATGACGCGATGTCCGCGCCACGGAAAAACGCCTGCAAACAATCCTATGGGAAAGGCTCCCGCTCCGCCTCATCTTTAGCCGGTCCGCTTGTGCTTTCAGCTCGGGAAACGCGCGCGGAAGCGGACCAGAACATTGGCCGCCGCGAACCTCGACGCCCCCTCAACACCCAACGCCAAACCGCTGAAGTTCACATCGCGCGGACCCTGTGGACGGATGCCGGCGAACAGCGCACTTGCGGCGCGCCATGAGTTCCTTGCTCACGCAACCAATCAAACGCCCCGCCGTCCGTCCTTCCACGGTCAATGCGCGTTGACATCACCGCCTGGTGAACGCCGCCTCCCTCCTGCATGCGCCGCCACCCGGTTTGCCAACCTGCCTGGTCCAAATATAAGATACCCCCCTATCTTATATGGACAAAGGAAATAGCGTGGCGCACACGATCAGGGACAAAGCCAGGCTGCTGGCGCGCGTGCGCCGGCTGAAAGGACAGGCGGAGGCCGTCGAGCGGGCGCTGGAGCAAGAGCGCGGCTGCGCCGATGTGCTGATGCTGGTCGCCTCGATGCGCGGCGCCATCAATGGCCTGACTGTTGAACTGATGGAGGACCATATCCGCCATCACATCGTAAATCCGGACAATGAACAGGACGCGGCTCGCGCCAGCGGGACAAAAGAGCTGATCGAAGTCCTTCGGACCTATCTCAAATAAGAAAGCCGGTCCCGTGACTTCCTTCACCGATCTCCTCGCGCAGGGCGCGGCCCATGCGTGGCTCTTCATCCCGACCGCCATTCTCCTTGGCGCATTACACGGTCTTGAGCCGGGGCATTCCAAGACGATGATGGCAGCCTTCATCATCGCCATTCGGGGCACCGTCACGCAGGCGGTGCTGCTTGGTCTTGCGGCGACGCTGTCACACACGGCGGTCATCTGGATGATCGCACTTGGTGGACAGTATTTCGGTCGGCAATGGGGTGGCGAGGTCAGTGAACCGTATTTCCAGTTCGCGTCGGCGATCATCATCACCGGCATCGCAATCTGGATGGCATGGCGGACGTGGCGGGAGCAAAACGCCGACAACCATCACCACCACCATGATGAGATCCGGCATGTCGCAACGCGCGCCGGGTCGCTGACGCTGGAAGTTTTCGAAGACGGCGCGCCGCCGCGCTGGCGCATCCGCGCCGGGCAGGACCAATTGCCGGCGGCGGGCAGCCTCGGTGTTGAAACGGTGCGCGAGGATGGCGCGCGCCAGTCGTTTGCTTTCGTCACGAAGGGCGATTTCCTCGAAAGCGTGGACGAGATCCCCGAACCGCACGCCTTCACGGCGCGATTGCGGATTGATGGCGCGGCAGGTCCGGAAATCCATGACATCGTGTTCGAGGAGCACGATCACAGCCACATGAACCCCGGCGACGGGGACGATGCTCACGCCCGCGCGCACGCGGCGGATATCCGGCGTCGGTTCAGCGGAGGCCCGGTCACCACTGGACAGATCATTCTTTTCGGCCTGACGGGCGGCCTGATTCCGTGCCCGGCCGCGATCACGGTCCTGTTGCTCTGCATCCAGCTCAAGCAACTCAGCCTCGGTTTCGTGCTGGTTGTCTGCTTCAGCATCGGACTCGCGCTAACGATGGTGTCGGCGGGTGTTCTTGCGGCGCTTGGCGTCAGGCACGTCTCAAGCCGCTGGTCGGGATTTGGCGCCTTTGCAAGGCGCATGCCCTATGCGTCCGCGCTCGTGATCGTGCTTGTCGGTCTCTACACCGGCTGGCTCGGCTGGCAGGGGATCCAGCACACGGGCCGGCGGCAGGCAGCGGCGACAGTCATCATCGGCGCAAACTTCCTGCAGCAGGCTGGCGGCCCGACTGTATGAATGGCCGGGATGATGTTCGCGGGAAATCATGCCAGAGCTGCGCGCGGGCGATTCCTGCAGGAACACGCGCAACTGCTTTGAACCTGGCTGATCGCGGATGCGTCAGCATCCTTGCAAGCTGGCGTCAGAGCATCGGCGCGGCGCCCGTGCTGGCCGCTTGCCGCAACGCCTGCAGCGCCAGTCGCAGCACGTCATTGTCGGAGCGGGCTGGATAAATGGCGAAGGCCGAGTGTGAGAATTCCGGCGCGTTGCTGACGCGGCGCAGCCGTCCTTCGTCGATAAATGGCTGGGCGGCGCCCAGCCGGAAATAACCGCAACCGCCGGCTGTCAACAGATAGGTCAGCGCCAGCGGCCCCAGGGAGATGGATACCGGCGGCGCGCCAAGTTCCGGAAAGGCGGCCTGAAAATTGGCGGCGAAAGCCGCTCCCCAGTCCACCTGCACATACTGGTCGGGCATGAAGGCGCCGCCAGGATCAGTGGTGACCAGCACCAGCTTCTCCTCCTGCAGCAGTTCCGACACCAGATTTGGCCACGCCGGCGGATGATAGAGCACCGCCAGATCGAGCGCGCCGTCCTGGACGCGGACGAGCAGGCTGGCCGGGTTGTCGACGTCGGCCCGCAGGGCGATGTCGGGATGTTGCCGGTGCATCAGCACCAGCCAGTCGGCCAGCAGCGGCCGCCACAGACTCAACTCGCCGCCGATGATGACGCCCTCCCGGCGGCCTGGAGGCAGGGCGACCTGCTGCCGCGCCCGCTCCCACGCCTGCACCATGACGCGGGCATGCCGCAGCAGCCGTTCCCCGGCCGGCGTCAGTCGCGCGCCCGCCTTGTTGCGAATGAACAGCCGCCGCCCCAGCAGCCCTTCGAGCGTGCGGATGCGGGCGCTGACCGCTGTCTGGGTAATGTGCAGGCTGTCCGCCGCGGCGACGAAGCTGCCGCTGCGGGCGATTTCGAGGAATGTGCGGGCCTGATGAACATCCATGGCTTCATATTAAAATTTATGCATTTAAACGCAATCAAATGAATTTGTTAGGAGACTGGCGAAATGCCATTCTCACTGAGGAATAGAAATGAATAACAATGTAATAATGTGAATAACGGGCCGCCGGCACAGGCCGCCGCCCGCGAGGCGCCAGAAAACCATGGGCATATCTGAATTTCGAAACCAGGATGTGATCTCCGGCGGGCCGGATGGCGCCGGGCGCGAAGGGGCTTTATCCCCACAGCACGGCGCCGCATTCGGCGCCAGCCTGGTCGCTTTCGGTTCGGGCCTTTCAGCCGGGCAATGGGACCTGCTGCGGCAGCTGGCGCAGTCGCTGGACGACAGGCAGTTGCTCTGGGCCAGCGGCTTTCTCTCTGGCGTCGAGCATCAGCGCCAGGCATCCGGCCTGCAACCGGCCGCTTCCCCGGCCGTCGCGCCAGAGGCGTCCACGCGCAGCCTCACGGTGCTTTACGGCAGCGAAACCGGCAACAGCGCCGCGCTGGCCGCCGATCTGGCAGGCAAAATCAGCGCCAGTGGCCGCGTTGCAGAAGTCGCGGACATGGCCGCCTACAAAACGCGGGCGCTGAAGGACGAGCAGGACCTGCTGTTCATCGTCTCCACCCACGGGGAGGGCGATCCGCCAGCGTCGGCCGCCGGCTTTTTCGAGTTCATCGAAGGGCGCCGGGCGCCGCGCCTCGCCGACGTCCGTTTCGCCGTTCTGGCGTTGGGCGATTCCTCCTACGAATTCTTTTGCAGCGCCGGCCGGCGTCTGGACGCGCGCCTCGCGGAACTGGGCGCTGCCCGGCTGCGCGATCGCGTCGATTGCGATATCGACTACGACGAACCGGCTGCGGCCTGGATGGCGGACGTGGTCGCCCGTTTCGCGCCAGAGGAAGCAGGCCTGGCCGGAGCCCGGCCAACCAGCGGCCTGGCGTCAGGCCCGCGACCCGCGCCCACGGGGCAGCCGGTCAACGCCTTCGACAAGCGCAACCCCTTCGGCGCGGCGGTGATCGACAACATCGCGCTGACTTCTTCAGGCTCCAGCAAGGAAATCCGTCACCTGGAGCTGTCGCTCGAGGGCTCGGGGCTGGCGTACGAACCGGGCGATGCGCTCGGTCTGACGCCCCGCAATGATCCGGCCCTGGTCGGCGCCGTGTTGCAGGCTGTCGGTCTGCCCGCCGACGCCGGGGTGGAGCTGCGTGGCGGCGCGCTGCCTTTGGGCGAGGCGCTGCGTGACCGGCTGGAAATCAC
>Ga0182747_1001988_pt1 | contig 14891 bp, 13 predicted proteins | sample eDN3rd30CBELigBY_FD_128526 | JGI IMG/M metagenome (GOLD analysis project Ga0182747, IMG submission 128526) | Enriched backyard soil microbial communities from Emeryville, California, USA - eDNA 3rd pass 30_C BE-Lig BY (version 2) (version 2) | ecosystem: Environmental > Terrestrial > Soil >...
ACTTCTCTGCTTGAATAATGGGCTTTTGTTCCTTTTTTGGCTTCAATCATAAATTCCTTTGTGGTGATGACAAGCAGGGCAGAAATGAAAATAGAAATGGACGTCCATTTAAAGGTGGTAGAAAAGCCAAGTGAATCTGCAAGGATTCCACCCAGCATAGGTCCTAATAGGGATCCTGTAATACTGCCTGTTTGTAAGGTTCCAAGCACGCGCCCAGCGATATCCTGTGGTGTTTGCGTTGAAATAAATGCCTGCGACATCGGAATAAATCCCGAAAAGAACCCCATGCAAAAACGGAGGAGCAATAGCTGCCAAACAGAATGGACATACCCCATGAGAAAAATGGATAATCCCATCCCTAAACCGGATATTATAAGGATTTTTTTTCGTCCATAACGATCGCCAATTCGACCCCAAATCGGCGAGAAGGCGAAGGCTGAAACAAACGTAATTCCAAATGTGATTCCAGACCAATGTTGGACATATTTTTCCGAGAAGTCTCCAAATGTCTCAATGTACAACGAGATAAACGGCATAACCATCGTCATACTTCCAGCGACAAAGAAGTTCGCAAACCACATGATGATTAAATTACGTTTTGCACGTTTCTGGTGAGTCATTAAAAATAACACTTCTTTCTGAAATATATTTCGGTTTTCTAAATATTATCATACCGAAATTTCTGATAATTTTAAAGGGTTATCTTATCAATAAAGTTGGGAAAAGTCATTGCTAATATTCAGTGACCTAGCCAGATAGAGAAAAATAACTTTATTAGAAATATTCAAAACACTATTGACAACTTGTTAATAGGGGACTAAAATCTAATTTATTACTTAACAGAATATTACGTTCTCTTATCAAGAGTGGCAGAGGGACTGGCCCGATGACGCCCAGCAACCGTTCCAATTGGAATTGGTGCTAAATCCTGCAAAACAATTTTTTGTTTTGAAAGATAAGAGAGGAGTAGTCCCTTAACTTGTGATGAAACCTCTCTTTTCTGGAGAGGTTTTTTATTTTGGCTGTGTTAAAGGTTAATGTTGATTTTTAGCACTATGTTGACCTTCGTGCCTGGAACGGAAATCAACAGACAAGTTAACACAGCCTTTATTTTAATAAAAACCAACTTTTCCAATAGGAGTAATGGAATATTGATAAGAATCAAACAGGGGGAGTTTTTAACATGAAAAGAAATATCTTTAAAAGTACGCTTGTATCAGCATTGGCAGCCACACTTTTACTTACTGGCTGTGCATCAGGGGAAGAAACCAAACAAGCTAGCGGCAAAAAAGTTACACTTGAAGGTGTACCAGAAAAATTCACGAATGGGGACCAACTGAAAATTAAGGTTATTCGTAAAATTGGCGGAGACGATCATACTGCTCAATTCTTAGCCGGTGCAAAAGAAGAGGGAGAAGCACTAGGCTTTAAAGTAGACGTGTTTACAGCAAATGGTGATACAGCTAAGTTCCATGATGCCATTAATCAAGCGTTAAACCAAGATTATGATGGATTTATTATTTCTCATGGTGATGATGAGGCGACTGTTAATGATGTAAAAAAGATAGCTGAAAAAGGAAAAAGTGTTGTTACATTTGACTCTAATCCAAATATAGCGAATGTCGACGGAGTGACACTTACTTCCCAGGATGATGAAGCGTTAGCAACATTAGCCCTCGACCAACTCGTTAAGAATACAAATGGCAAAGCGAATATTGCTTACCTATGGGTTGACGGTTTTCCTGCAATGGTTAGACGTAACAAGGTTTATCAAGATGTGCTTTCAAAAAACCCTGGAATTAAAGAAGTGGAACGCTTTGGTGTAGCAGCTGCAGATACTAGTGTTCAAACGCAGAATGCGGTTGCAGCGATGTTAAATAAATATCCTAAAGGAAAACTGGATGCCATTTTTGCTACGTGGGATGCTTTCGCAATTGGTGCAGCGCGTGCGCTGAAAGAAGCTGGCCGTGAAGAGGTAAAAATCTATGGAATTGATGTTTCCAATGCGGATCTTCAAGAAATACAAAGAAAAGGCAGTGCATGGACCAGTACAGCAGCGGTCGATCCTAAACTAATTGGTGCTGTGGATATGAGAATCCTTGCGAAGAAACTTGCAAGTGAAGAAACACCTCAGACCTTTGACTTAGAAGCATCACTAGTTTCACAAGATACCCTTCAAAAGTCTAAAGATCCTGTAAACATGGTAAACCTTGCAAAAATTATCCCAGGCTGGGGGCAATCGACTGCATTTGAAGAGGATTGGATTAAGACTTTAAAGAACCATTATAAATAATTCTCGGTTAACAACTAGACACACTCTCTTTTTCAATAGATGAAGAGAGTGTTTGCTTACGGAGGTGGAATTTAATGAGCGCAACATTGGAGATGAAGAATATCTCGATAGAATTCCCGGGAGTGAAGGCACTGAATCAAGTTGATTTTTCAATGAAAACTGGAGAAATCCAAGCCTTGATTGGGGCAAATGGCGCAGGGAAATCAACATTAATGAAGGTTCTCTCCGGTGCATATGACCACTATACTGGTGAAGTCCAATTAGATGGGCGAGATCTAAAGATTCGCTCTCCGAAAAATGCACAGGACGCGGGAATACAAATCGTTTATCAAGAGGTAGATACTGCACTCATTCCTTATTTAACAGTTGCTGAAAATATTTTACTGCTCGATACCGTCCACAACATGGGGAAAAAGCAATGGATGAAATGGAAGAACCTTCATCAAAAAGCAGCGGAAATATTAGCGAGTATGAATATTTCCCTTTCAACGAAGACTCTTGTCAGTGAGTTATCACTAGCGGAAAAACAAATGATATTAATCGCAAGGGCTGTTTCAAATCAATGTAAGTTTCTTATCCTAGATGAACCGACTGCACCCTTGAGTCATACCGAAACGACCGAATTATTTAGGATTGTTCGAGATTTAAAGGAAAAAGATGTTGGTGTGATCTTTATTTCCCATCGCTTGCCAGAGATTTTTGAAATCTGTGATGAAGTGACCGTCATGAGGAACGGTGAATTGGTTGCAAAAAAGAAGATTGTAGATACCACCTCTGATAAAGTGGTGGAGTATATGTTGGGACAAAAATTGGAGGAACAGTTCCCGGTTAAGAACAATCAGATTGGAAACACGATCCTAGAAGTAAAAGGCTTATCTGACCATGGAAAAATAAAGGATTTGCATATTCATGTAAAAGCGGGAGAAATCATTGGCATTGCGGGCCTGGTTGGTGCTGGAAAAACAGAATTATGCAAAGCGTTATTTGGTTCCGAGAAGCTAACGGCAGGAGCGATTATACTTAATGGGCACACAGTAAAATTAAAAAGCCCTTATGATGCAGTCAAGAAGGGAATTGCTCTAGTTCCGGAAGAACGGAGAAAAGAAGGAATACTTGTATTGGAATCTGTTGAAACCAATTTAACGGCAGCCAATTTAGGGGATTTCACAAAGGTGTTTAGCTTTTTAAATCGAAAAAAGGAAAAAGAGACCGCTAAGCACTTGGTCCGCCGTCTCGGGATTAAAACACCATCAGAAGAAACAAAAGTGCAGAACCTTTCTGGAGGAAACCAGCAGAAAGTAGCGATTGGAAAATGGCTTGTAGCGGAGGCCGATGTATATATTTTTGATGAACCCACTAAAGGTGTCGATGTGGGAGCAAAGAAGGATATCTTTGAGTTAATTAATGAGTTGGCCCATCGAGGCAAAGCGATTATTTATGCTTCATCCGAACTTTCAGAGATTATTGGGATTACCGATCGAGTCTATGTTTTATATGATGGCAGGTCTGTTAAGGAAGTTGAAACAAGTCTAACTAACGAAGAAGAATTATTATTTTATTCAACAGGGGGCAGATAGAATGGAAGCAAATATCGCAGCAAAGAAGCAGGAAGCCCCTGCCAAAAAAGTATTTGAGATATTTCAATTTTTATATAAGTATGGAACGATTATTACGATTCTTGCACTTATTATTATCTTTTCAGCTGCCAATCCTACCTTTATTCAAGGCAGCAATATAATCAATATCCTGCGTTCCATCTCGATTGTAACGATCATCGCCATCGGGATTACAATTTCTTTGTCAGTCGATGGTTTTGATTTATCAGTAGGATCGGTCGCCTCCTTATCAAATGCGATTGTTATTTCGATGTTTGTTTGGTTTTCGCAAAACACACTGGTAGCAATCATATCTGCAATTGCGGCATCCCTAGTTGTAGGTGCATTAAACTCATTTATGATTGTGAAGTTAAGAGTTCCAGACATGCTGATGACGCTGGCAACTATGTTCATCATCCAAGGGACGGCACTGACCTATACAAAAGGAGCAACTGTTTCACAAAATATGGTTATGCCTGATGGTTCGATGGCGGCAGGTCTAATCAGTCCATTTTTTACAAAAATCGGCGAAGTTCCATGGATTATCATTATTATGGCTGTTACTGTGATTCTTGTGCATATCTTTTTGAATTATACAAAGCATGGCCGCTATATGTATGTGATTGGTGGAAATAAGGAAGCGGCCAGATTATCAGGGATTCCAGTCAATAAATATAAAGTGGCTGCGTATTTACTTTCGGCTTTGTTTGCGGCTATTGGCGGGATTGTACTGGCCTCAAGGGTGTTGACATCAGAAATTAACTCTGGTGCTCCTTACTTAATGGACTCAGTGGCTGCCGCATATATCGGCTTTTCTGTCCTGGGAGCTGGAAAGGCCAATGCGTTTGGAACATTTGTTGGAGCAGTCCTGATTGGAATCCTGCAAAATGGACTCGTCATGATGTCGGTCCCGTATTATGCGATGGACATTGTAAAAGGAACCGTCTTGGCATTTGCACTAGCGATTACTTATTATAAGCAAAAATAACTAATAGAGAATTTGAAGCCTATTCACATTGTGGATGGGTTTTTTTGTCGGAAAATGTCGTTTCATTTTTCTGAAAATTCCATTGACGAGAGTCTGAAGATATAGTAATTTATATATAACAACATATAACGTTATATAAAGTTGTATGTTGTTTAAAGAGTTTATTGGTGTTCATTCACTAAAATATTTTATCAGGGAGGCAACAAAAATGACGACTGAATTAGTAGTTGACGTTAAAAATCAAGTGCAACAAGCTTTAACAGAGGTGGAAAAAAGAGAGATTACAAACGTATTTTTTGTAGCATGCGGAGGCTCTTCTGCAATCATGTATCCAAGCAAGTATGTCATTGACCGTGAAGCGAAAGTTCTTGATTCCCACCTGTATAGTGCAAATGAATTCATCCATCGCAATCATGCGAAACTTGGAAGCGGTTCCTTGGTTATCCTGTGCTCTCATTCAGGTACCACACCAGAAACAGTGGAGGCAGCAAAATTTGCTAGGTCAAAAGGGGCATTGGCTGTTTCTTTAACAAATGAGGAAGGATCACCATTGGCACAAGCTTCAGATGTCGTATTGAAGTATCAATGGGGCGAAAAAGCAAACGCTTTTACCACTAATTATTCGGTACTATATCAACTAGTATTTGGTGTACTAAAAGTCGTTGAAAATAATGAAAAAGCTAGTATAGTAGAAGAAAGTCTTGAGAATTTACAGAATGTTTATGAAAAAGCGGCAGCTCTCTATCAATCGAAAGCTGAAGCATTTGGAAAAGATTATAAAGATGAAAAAATTATCTATACAATGGCCAGCGGTGTAAACTACGGTGTTGCCTACTCTTATGCGATTTGTATCCTGATGGAAATGCAATGGGTTCATTCACACGCTATCCATGCAGGAGAGTACTTCCATGGACCATTCGAGATTATTGATGAAGAAACACCATTCATTATCTTACTTGGATTAGATGAAACAAGACCATTAGAAGAAAGAGCACTAGAATTCTCTAAGCGTTATGGAAAGAAATTGGTTGTGCTTGATGCAAAAGACTTTGATTTCACAGGAGTGGCAGAGGAAGTTCAAGGATATATTGCACCGTTAGTCTTAAATTATGTTTTAAGAAAATATGCGGATCAGTTGGCTGAAGCCCGAAACCATCCGCTATCAAAAAGAAGATATATGTGGACTGTTGAATACTAATCAAATTGAAATAACAAATATTCTGCATAAATCATAGAAACGGATCTCTTCTGGAGGGGAAGCTTAATGAAGAAGTTATTAATTTTAAGTATTATTTCTATCCTTTTTCTATCCTTTTTTGCTGGCTGTTCTAAGAGTTCTAGTTCAACGAATGGAAAAGATGTCGTCGAGCTTAAATTCTTCCACCGCTGGCCGAATCAACCTAAAAAGCAATACTTCGAAAAGGCAGTAAAAGAGTTTGAGAAGGCACATCCAAACATTAAAATTAAAACAGAAGCCGTTTTAAACGATTCTTATAAAGAAAAGATTCGTGTCGTTTTAGGATCAAGCACCCCTCCAGATGTTTACTTTTCTTGGAGTGGAGAATTTGCTTATAACTTTGCACGTCAAGGACAATCGCTTGATTTAACTAACTATGTTAATGAGGATAAGGCGTGGTCGGATCAAATCATCGCTTCCCAGTTCAATGCCTTCACCCTAGATGGTAAAATTTATGGGATTCCATGGTCCACTGATGGTAAAGCATTCTTTTATAATAAGAAAATTTTCAAAGATTTAAATCTAGAAGTTCCGACAACTTGGTCCAAACTCCTTGATGTCTCTAAAAAGGTAAAGGCCGCTGGATTGACTCCAATCACTTTTGGTAGTAAAGCACCTTGGACGATTTCCCATTATATTGGAACATTGAATCAATTAATGGTACCGCAGGAGGTTATTGATAAAGATTATGATCCAAAAAATCCTGAGGGTGACTTCTCACACCCAGGATACGTAAAGGCTTTAGAAAAGTTCATGGAGCTTAAACCTTACTTCAATAAAGGAGTAAACTCTGTAGACCATGAATATTCACGTGAGTTATTTAATAGTGGTAAAGCAGCAATTGGATTCTTCCAACTTGCAGAAATTGGGTTAATTGAACCATCATTAAAAGAAGATTTAGGTGTATTTAATGTACCAGGCGTAGAAGGCGGAGAAGGAAATGCTAACTCCATCACAGCAGCACCAGAAGGAATTATGATTTCTTCTAAAACAAAGCATCCGAAAGAAGCCATGGAATTTGTTAAATTCTTAACTTCAAAGGAAAAAGGTACAGAACAATTAAAAGAAGTTAGTGAATACAGTGCAGTTAAAGGAACAACAACTGAAGCGAATGCATCTAAACTTCAACAAGAAGCGATCAATTTAATTGTTAATGCTGAGCAAACGTATTTATGGTTTGATACAGCAGTAGATATTAAAATCGTCGATGCTTATTTAAATGGGACTCAGCTAATGTTAGACGGAAAGAAAAGTCCAGAAGATGTAATGAAAGATGTCAGAGCAGCAGCAAAAGAAGTGAAGGCGTCTGCAAAATAATAGGAAGCCAGAAAGGTGGTTGAAAAATTGACCACCTTTTTTCCAAAGATACGCCTTTTAAAAAAGGGGAGTTATTATGCAAAATACAAACAAGTGGTTACCATACCTTTATATTGCACCTTGCTTAATCTTTTTGGCCCTTTTTGTTTACTATCCGATTGTTGAAAACTTTTTTTATAGTTTCTATGATTTCTCAGCTTTTTCAGTAGAAAAGACTTTTGTTGGATTCGAAAATTTCCTTAATCTTTTTAAAGATGAAGTTTTTTATATAGCGTTAAAAAATAATCTCTGGTATGCATTGATTTCTATTATATTTCAAGTGTTTGGCGGATTGATTCTAGCAGCGATCCTTGAAGATAAACTGATCCGGCTCGTAAGTGGATTGTTTCGGACCGTATTTTTCCTTCCAGTTGTCATATCAATGACGGTTATCGCGTTACTGTTCACATTTGTTTATAATCCGGATATCGGAATCTTAAATGGGCTATTAAATATGTTAGGTCTTGAAAATTTAACAAGAGCTTGGCTGGGAGAATCTGAAACGGCGATTTTCGCTGTGATCGCTGTATCTCAATGGCAAAGTATTGGTTACATTATGATGTTATTTATTGTTGCCATTCAAAATATCCCTCAAGAATTGTATGAGGCCGCTGATATTGATGGAGCTGGTAAAATCAGAAAATTCTTTTCAATTACTGTTCCTCAAGTAAAAGAGATGTTCTTTGTTACTACACTAATTACGTTAACAGGTGCTTTCACGGTGTTTAATGAGCCGTATATTTTGACGGGCGGTGGACCTGGTAATTCAAGTGAAGTTTTAGGAACATTACTCTATCATTCCGCATTTGGAAAAGACCAAATGGGTTATGCATCGGCTGTGGCTACCGTGATTTTGATTATTACCTTAATTGTATCCTTGGTTCAGTTGAAAGTATTCAAAACAGGAAAGGATGTTTAGAGTGGAGACAAGCAAAGTAATGGACTACCATCATTCGATTCCAATTACATCTAAATATAGGAAGCAAAAGAATGTTGTTAAAGGACTGCCAATCTTTACAATCCTGATTCTGTATTTTGTGGTTATAGCTTATCCGCTTTTTTGGATGGTAATTAACTCATTTAAATCAACTTCAGAGATCTTCTCCAGCAGTTGGGCACTACCTAAGGAATGGATGTTTTCTAATTATACAGAGGCATGGAACACAGGGATATCTGGCTATTTTGTTAATAGTTTAATTGTTACAGCTACTACCTGCTTTCTAACAGTATTAATTAGTGCACTTGGCGCTTATAGTTTATCGAGGTTTGAATTTAAAGGGAAGAATATCCTGTTAGTGATCTGTATGGGCGGAATGATGCTCTCCCCGCAAGTAAGTTTAGTACCTCTATACAAACTCATTCAATTATTAGGAATTCATGATACGTATTTTGCGATGATCTTTCCCTATGTAGCCTATCGCATTCCAATTACGATCCTTCTGATCCGTGCTGCTTTTCTTGAGGTACCTAAAGAGCTGGAAGAATCCGCCTTTCTGGATGGATGTAATACATGGTCCATTTTCACAAAAATCTTTGTTCCTTTAAATAAGCCAATTCTACTTACGGCGGTTGTGCTAACCGCGTATTATACCTGGAATGAGTTTATGTTTGCCTTAATTTTTGTGGATTCTGATGCGCTGAAAACCATTCCTGCAGGATTGATGCAATTCCGAGATGCGCTTCAAACCAATTGGGGAGTTCTGATGGCAGGCTTAATGATTTCCGCTTTGCCTATTATTCTCTTATTTATGTTCATGCAGAAGTATTTTATTCGAGGGTTATCATCAGGTAGTGTGAAAGGATAAGGAGGAGAGGAAATAATGAAGATTATTGGAATAGGTGATAGTGTTGTTGACATTTATCAGGATCGGAACGAAATGTTTCCTGGTGGAAATGCTTTAAATGTTGCCGTTTTAGCCAAACAAAGTGGAGCGGAGGCCGCTGCTTATATTGGGATAATTGGAACGGATGTTGAAGGTGACCATATCTTAGATTCTTTAACCAAGAACTTAGTAGATACAAGTCATGTTAGAAGAGCGGTTGGTGAAAGTGGGAAGGCGTATGTTGACCTAAATGTGGATGGAGACCGAATCTTTGTCAAATCCAATAAAGGTGGTGTACAAGCTAAACTCAAGCTGAATTTAGCGGAGGATGACTATGAATATATTAAATCGTTTGATTTAGTACATACAAGTCTATACAGTCATTTAGATGAAGAATTACCTCTTCTTAAACTGCATTTACCTATTTCTTATGATTTCTCTAATCATTTTACAAATGAATTATTAGAAAAGGTTTGCCCGCATATCCAATTTGCATTTATTTCAGGAAGTGATTTTACAGAGGTTGAACTAGAAGAGTTATTTCTTAAAATACATGGAATGGGAACCCCGTTTATCATAATCACCAGAGGTTCAAAAGGTGTAATTATGTCCCATAATAACAAACGTTACCAACAGGGAATTGAAGAAGCAAATGTTATTGATACATTAGGTGCAGGGGATTCGTTCATCGCTGGTTTTTTAACTAATTACTTTAATGGGGTGTCCATTAAAGAATCATTAAAGGCGGCGGCACAAATTGCTGCAAGAACATGTGAAGTAAATGGAGCATTTGGACATGGAAAACAGTTAACTTTTTAGGCTGAAAAAGGAATGCTTGGGATTTGGTTAAAGCCCAAGCATTCCTTTTAATTTTTTAGCTGTGTTAAAACTTATTGTTTATTTTGGCACCCTGTTGATTGGAGCGAAGAGCCTGGAGCAGAAATCAACAGGCCAGTTTAACAGAGCCAATTTTTTTAGGTAGTGATTGTGAGTGCTATCATATTTGTTGGAGTCTTGAAATTTGAAGTATGTATCGGGACTCCAGTTTCATCGAAAACAGTCTTATCAATATTGAATAATGTCTCCCCGATTTCACAGTCCAGATATTCTGCCTCCAATACAGAAGCTGGTATAACCGTAATAATTTTTTTGCTGGAACCAGATTTAATATTGATATGGTAAATATTTTTCAAAACTTCATATGTTGATTCATGTTCAGTGAAGTGTGTCATTAAGTTTGGAAAGCGTTCTAAAGAGTAATGAGCTATATCAAGTACAAATGGCTGTTGATCAATCGACATGATCCTGACCAACTTTAAAACAGGAGAATCAATGCTGATTTGTAGTGCTTTGGCAATTTCCGGAGTTGCTTTCAGCTCTTCGCAAGCAAGAATTCGCTTGGATGGATTTTTTCCAATTTGCTTACTGAAATCAGTGAATCCATCAATAGAAACCAATTCCCTTGTGATTTTGGTTCTTGTTACAAAAGTTCCCTTGCCTTGCTTTCGCTCTAAAAAACCTTCATCAGCTAAATCTTGAATCGCTCTTCTTACGGTAATTCGGCTGACACCATACAAATCGCATAATTCCGATTCATTAGGCAGTCTATCTCCTGATTTATATTTCCCTTGATCAATGGCTTCCTTCAGAATTTGTTTTAACTGGTCATATAAAGGTGTTGAACTAGAGTTGTTTAATTTCATTTTGTAAAATTCCTTTCAAGCAATTAGGTCATTATATAATATTATATAATGAATCCATGCTAAGTGTATAGTGCAGAATTGAAACATTTATCATATTTATAAGGTTTTGGATAATTTCATTCTATATAGCTAAAAGGTTTGGTTCAGTTAATTTTGATTAAACCATTATTTTCATTTAAACTAAGTAAAAATGTAAAAGTGTGTGTGGTGGAAATGGGAAATCAGATAGAACAAACATATGAAATTATGGAGGTCTGTTTACTAGCGGGGAAAATCATGCTCCAAAGCGGGGCCGAGACATATCGTGTCGAGGATACAATGATGCGAATGGCGGCTGCCTTTGGTATTGAACATACGCATAGTTATGTAACCCCAACGGGAATCATTTTTTCAGCAGAGGGGGCTGAACCGACGAAAACCAAGTTGATTCGAATCTCTGAGCGGTCAACAGACTTAAAAAAAGTCTCGATAGTAAATAGCATATCAAGAAGAATTAGCAGTGGTGAAATCGATTTGAAAGAAGCTTGGGAGCAGTTAAGGGAAGTTGATTCTCTCAATGTAACCTTTCCATTTATGATTCAAGTGGCTGCCGCCTCATTAGCAAGCGGTTGTTTTATGATCATGTTTGAAGGCGGGTGGAATGATTTTATTCCTTCGATGATTTCAGGAGGAATGGGTTACCTTAGTTTCGTCAATTTTCATCGATTTGTCCCGATCAAGTTCTTCTCGGAGTTTTTAGCATCGTTTGTGATTGGCTTACTTTCTTTTTTGTTTGTCCAATTGGGAGTTGGTCAACAATTAGATAAAATCATTATCGGCTCTGTGATGTCATTAGTTCCGGGGCTACTTGTGACCAATGCCATCCGAGATTTAATGGCGGGTCATCTAGTTTCGGGGTTATCAAAGGGTGCGGAAGCATTTCTGACCGCGTTTGCGATTGGAGCAGGGATTGCCGTCGTATTATCTTTTTTGTGAAGTGAGGTGGATTTACCATGGCTGTTCTTGCACAAGCAATCACCAGTTTTATTGCAACAGGCGCCTTTGGGATTCTTTTTAATGCCCCGAAGGAATCACTAATCAAGTGCGGGCTGATCGGAATGGGTGGATGGCTAATTTATTTTCTTCTAGAAGACTATTCAGATAACGCCATTTTAGCTACATTAGCTGCGACTATTTTTATAGCTGTACTCAGTCAGGAATTAGCAAAGTTTTATAAAACGCCAGTAATCATTTTTAGTGTAGCAGGAATTATTCCGCTCGTACCTGGAGGTCTGGCTTATGATGCGATGCGGAATTTTGTGGAGAATGATTATTACTCAGCGATTACATTGGCTGCAAAAGTTTTCATGCTTGCAGGGGCAATCGCCTTCGGATTAGTTTTCTCTGAGGTAATTAATCAAATAACGAAAAAATTTAGACAGCATAGGGTGAAAGCCTAAATAAATTCCCTTTTAGTTATAAACTAAAGGGGATTTTATTTAAGAAAAAATTAAGATTCAATGGATATCATAAATTGGAAAATGTTTTCCTTTCTTGCGTTGAACTATTTTAGTAGGTAATATAATAGTATATTACAAGAATCACCAGCAAAGACTAATACAAGGAATGGTACATTCATTTATGAAAAAAATTGTAATTTCTTTAATCGTTGTCTGCATCATAGTGATTAGTGGCATAACGATATTTAAGGTAAAGTTTGACCGTCCAGCCATAGCACAAGTTACCCAGGCTGCATCATTAAAAACAAGGACACTAGCACTCTTTGCCAAAGTGGCTCCGAAAGTGCCTGATAGTATCCAACTGGATGTGCCGTTAATCAATCAAATGGACGCACCGAAACTATATAATGGCTGTGAAATAACCAGTTTGGCGATGATTCTTAACTATCACGGAATACAAGTGACAAAAAATGAGTTAGCTAATAAGGTTAAAACTGTCCCATTAACTTATAGTAACGGGAAAAAGGGGAATCCTAATGCAGGGTTTGTCGGCGATATGGCGAATGGTCCAGGACTAGGGGTTTATAATGGTCCCGTTTTTGACGTTGCGCAAAAATACGTTGGTGATCGGGCAGTTAATTTAACTAATCATTCATTTGATGAAGTTTTAGAAGAAGTAGGTCAAGGGTTACCAGTCTGGATTATCACGACATCAAGCTTTGCACCTGTGTCTGTTTTTCAGACATGGCATACTCCGCAGGGGAAAATCAATATAACCTTTAGTGAGCATAGTGTTGTAATTACGGGATACGATGAAAAGTATATTTATATTAACAATCCGTATGGGGAAAAAAATCAGAAATTAAATCGAACGAGTTTTATTAAAGCTTGGGAGCAAATGGGGAAACAAGCGATTGTTATCAAAAAATAAGGGCCTGATTTGGAATTAGGTCTTTTTTCATGGACTTTTTATTAAAATGGTCGAAGGCAGAGGAATGAATATCCCTCTGCCTTCTTTGTTGAATTCATTAAAGAATTCTTATCGTAACTTGTGATTGGTTGCACTTCATGTTGTCAACATCGCAAGTAAAAACTTATATAATAATCATTGTTTATAAAAACAAGTTTGCCGCGGTTATTTTTCCACCTGAAGGTTTTATACCTAAACGACGTAAGCCCTACCTCTCTTACATCCTAACGGCTCCGAAGCCGATCCAGTGTGAATAAGTTTTTATTTAAAAACATAAGCAGAATGCCAGAAAAAAATTCTTACTTTGCGTTATCAAATAAATTACAAGTTACATAAATGTGAAGCACAAATATTTATATTACAGTAATATGTAGTTATTGTCAACTATTTTTGTTAAAGGGAATAATGAAAAACGCATCCTCGAGATGCGTTTTATTAATAGGTTAGACATCCAGCAATAACGATACCAATCGATACAGAGAGTAGCATGAGGAAAAGTCCAACTGCCTGATTATCATCCTCGATGCTTTGACTGACATTAAATCGAGGTGTCAGCCATTCAGCCAAGTAAAAGACCACAATCTGGGCCAGAATTCCGATTCCTCCCCATACCGCCATATCCATAAGTGAAATGGAATTAGCAGCAGTAGAATACAAGACAATAGCAAGCCCAAGAAGTCTTCCCCCAAGGACATAACTTGCTGCCTTATTTCCCTTTGCCATTAAGGAAAACTCCTTAACCTTGGTGGTTACTTCCATAAGAATCAGTCCTACGAATAAAAGACCAATTGAGACGGCTAAATATAATAAGAAATTTGTCATTTACATTCCCCCCTGTTTTTGAATTCCTACTGGTAAAAAGTAAGATTCATTTCCTGTAATTTTTCCGCCAGCCCGAATACCGATACAACTGGCTTTACCAGCAATTAGAAAAGATCCGAATACTAATGAAAGTTCCTCCATTCCCTTTTCTGTTTCCAAAGTAACAGTAGGGAGAGGGACATATTGTTGAAAAACTGAAACTTCCTCTTTATAGGTTTGGAATGAGTTTTGAGCAGTAACATTGGCATGTTGGTCCCATATCGTTACCGTGTCGCCTTCTCTGCCGAACGTCGGTTTTTGAACATAAGCGCTCTGCCCGAAAAATGCCTCTGCTTCAAAGTACGTCGGAAGCATATATTCCTTAATCCAAGCCTGCTCTTCCGGTGTAAAATAGGCACCCTGTTCTGCTAGCCCCCAAATTAAGCATTGGATTGACTTGGGCTGCAACAAAAAGGCAGAAACAGGATTTAATAAAGATAATTTCCCGTTTTTTACCAATTGTAACAATTCAATTCCAACTGAATCTCCTGTTCTTGGATCCCGATCGTTAACCAGATGTTCAAGTGGATAGGTTTGGCGATACAACACATCAATTGGAATCCCCTCCTCATCAACAAGAATTCCATCCATTATCCGCAGCGCTGACAATGGTATAGTCTGATTAG
>Ga0182747_1002001_pt1 | contig 14824 bp, 12 predicted proteins | sample eDN3rd30CBELigBY_FD_128526 | JGI IMG/M metagenome (GOLD analysis project Ga0182747, IMG submission 128526) | Enriched backyard soil microbial communities from Emeryville, California, USA - eDNA 3rd pass 30_C BE-Lig BY (version 2) (version 2) | ecosystem: Environmental > Terrestrial > Soil >...
CACTGATTCACGAATTTGGTGATGAAGATACGAAAAAGTTTGTTGAACAATTACCATATTTTAATAATTAAGTGACAACAATCCCTTTACTTTATTATTATTATATTAACTTCATTCAGTCGTTATATGAATGAAGTTAATGCCTATGGCGAATGCCACAGATTTTTAAAGATAATTTATTGAAAAGCTCGATAAAATCTGGGGGGACTCATTTGATAAGGAGTTGAGTAAAGGGATGTTTACATTTATTGATGAAAATGGATGTCAAGTTGAATTATCTTTTAAGGAAAATCAATTTAACATAACGCCAAAGCATGTGTTAGTTATGGTGAAATATCAAGGGAAATGGTTATGTACAATCAATAAAAAACGCGGGGTAGAGTTCCCGGGTGGAAAAGTTGAACCTGGTGAAACACTGCAAGAAGCTGCAATAAGAGAAGTTTACGAGGAAACATCTGTACATATTTCAGATTTAAAATGGTTTGCTGATTACTTAGTTCATGATAAGATCCCCTTTTGCAAAGCTGTATTTACGGGGAAAGTTGAGAGAATTGATCCTTTTGTAGAAGAACATGAAACGATAGGGATGGTATGGCTTACTCCTGAAGAATTGAACAACCATCCTACTTTAAGTTTTTATATGCGTGATGAAGGCATGAAAAAGATGTTACAGGAAGTGAAACAGCATGAAAGACAATGGTAAAATCGAAACTATTCGAAATTATCCATCACCTAATCCGAATGTTGCACTTTTTGAAATTAGTTATTGGTCACAAGGTCTGCTTGTGAAAGGCTTACTTGCAAAACCAAAAAAAGAAGGGGACTACGAGGCACTTCTCTATTTACGAGGTGGATTACAGTTTGTAGGTGCAGTCCGTCCTTCAAGGGTTGCTCAGTTTGCAGGAAAAGGTTTTATAGTTTTTGCCCCTTACTATCGTGGCAATCGAGGGGGACAGGGGAGAGATGAGTTTGCAGGTAACGACCGTTATGATGCTGTTTTTGGTGCAGAAGTATTAAAGAAATTTAGTAACAAAGATTATATACATGTATATGGATTTTCGCGCGGTGGTCTAATGGCTCTATGGACGGCCATAATGCGAGATGATATACAATCTGTTGTTGTATGGGCTGGTGTCTCAAATTTATCTTCTATGTATATTGAAAGAGTAGATATGCGAAGAACATTGAAAAGAATCATTGGAGGACCTCCAACAAAGTTTAAAGCATTATATGATGAACGTACGCCCTTATATCATGTAAATAAAATATCTTCACCTGTATTAATCATACATGGGTTTGAAGATCAAAATGTAAGTATTGAGCAAGCATACTACTTAGAAAATGCATTAAAAAGAGAAAATAAAGAATATGAGACCTGGTACTATCCAACTTTAGCACATCACTATCCTCCAAACGAAAATCGTAAAACGGTGAATGTGATATGTGAATGGATGAAAACAAAGGGGCAAATAATGAATACTCAAAATCTACGGATGCAATAAAAGGTCCGTGGATTTGAACATGATCGATAGAAAATATGAAAAGACTCAACTCCACCAAAATGGTAAAGTTGAGTCTTTTCTATTTATGATATATTTTCAAAAAAGGATTATGTCGAAGTTGTTATACTAAGGGTGCACCATTTTTGGCAATTTCATCAGAGACATTCCCAAATTTTTTAAAGTTTTCTTTAAATAAGTCTGATAAGTAAGCTGCTTTTTGGTCATAAGCCTCTTTATCAGTCCAAGCATCACGTGGATTTAATACTTCAGAAGGTACGCCTTCAATGTTTGTTGGAATGTGTAAACCAAATACAGGATCTTGAATTGTTTCAACATCGTTTAGTTTACCATCGATTGCAGCACGAACCATTGTGCGAGTATAAGATAGTTTCATACGGTTACCTACACCATACTCTCCACCAGTCCATCCAGTATTAACTAGGAATACTTGTGCTCCATGCTCATCAATTTTCTCACCTAACATTTCAGCATAACGTGTTGCTGGTAAAGGTAAGAATGGAGAACCGAAACATGTTGAGAAAACTGGTTCTGGCTCTGTAACGCCACGCTCTGTACCAGCTAATTTAGAAGTAAATCCACTTAAGAAGTGATACATCGCTTGCTCTTTTGTTAATCTACTGATTGGTGGTAGTACACCAAATGCATCAGCAGTTAAGAAAATAATTGTTTTAGGGTGTCCCGCAACTGATGGCGTTACAATGTTATCGATATAGTGAATAGGGTACGCTGCACGAGTATTTTCAGTAAGTGAACCGTCATCATAATTTGGAATACGTGTTTCTGAATCGATTACAACATTTTCTAAAACAGAACCAAAGCGAATAGCATTATAAATTTCAGGTTCTTTTTCAGCAGAAAGGTTAATTGTTTTTGCGTAACAACCGCCTTCAATGTTAAATACACCATTATCAGACCAACCATGTTCATCGTCACCAATCAGTTTACGATTAGCGTCAGCTGATAGCGTAGTTTTACCAGTTCCAGATAGACCGAAGAATAACGCTACGTCTCCAGCTTCACCAACGTTTGCAGAGCAGTGCATTGATAGAATTCCTTGTTCTGGTAATAAATAGTTCATGATACCGAAAATTGATTTTTTCATCTCACCAGCATATTCTGTTCCACCGATTAATATGACTTTCTTTTCAAAAGAAACAATAATAAATGCTTCAGAATTTGTTCCATCAACTGCTGGATCAGCTTTAAATGATGGTGCTGCGATAATTGTAAATTCCGCATTATGAGTAGCTAATTCTTCTTGAGTTGGACGGATGAATAATTGATGACAGAAAAGATTATGCCAAGCAAATTCGTTTACAACTTGAATTGGAAGCTGTGATTCTTTATCCGCTCCAGCGAAGCCTTTAAATACATATAGCTCATCTTTTTCCTTTAAGAAATTAACAACTTTAATATATAGGTTATCAAACACTTCAGCGGAAATTGTGCTGTTTACTTTACCCCAGTCAATTTTATCTTTTGTGCTTTCTTCTTCTACAATAAATTTATCTTTAGGAGAACGGCCAGTATATTTACCTGTATTCGCCGCAATTGCACCATCTACAGTTAATAATGCTTCACCGCGAGTTGTTGCTTTTTCTATTAATTCTGGTACTGATAATTGAATTTTTACGTTTTCACCCTTTAATAATTCCTTCAGTTCATTTGCAATTTCTACTGAATTCATCGATTAAATACCATCCTTTTTTAGTAATGTTCCCGAGTTTGGGAGGTTTTATATAATTTCAAAAATAGTATAACACATTGATATTAATAATCTATACTAATCATTGAAAAAATTTGTTACATTTCAGACAACGAAATACAACAGGCAAAACAATTAATAAAACAATTGACAAAAAGCGATAAATTTCGTATAATATACAGTTGAACGGATACTCTTATCCCGAGCTGGTGGAGGGTCAAGGCCCTGTGAAGCCCGGCAACCTGCATATTACTACTTCTAATGTAATAATAGCGATGGTGCCAACCTGATGCAAGGGAAAATTCCCTTGAACGATAAGAGTGAAAGGTATGTAAGTTGTAATTCCTTTTACTCATGTATGTGTATGAGTAAGGAATTTTTTTTTGTATTAAATACTAACAACTAACAAAATATACTATACTTCCTATATAATACCCTTTCAATTTCTCGTGTTAAAAGCAACAAGAGCTTAAAGTTTTTTCTATGGTTGAAAAGACTTAACATGGGTAATGAGTACCGTATCAAAATTAAGAACATTTCGCTTCTAACTTAGGAGGACTTATATGACAAACCGTCGACTGTTTACATCAGAGAGCGTTACAGAAGGACATCCAGATAAAATTTGTGACCAAATTTCAGATGCAATTTTAGATGCTATTCTTTCAGAAGATCCGAACGCACGAGTTGCTTGTGAAACAACTGTAACTACTGGCTTAGTTTTAGTTGCAGGTGAAATTACAACTTCTACATATGTAGATATTCAAAGTGTTGTACGAAAAACTGTAGCAGACATCGGGTACACACGTGGTAAATATGGCTTTGATGCTGAAAACCTAGCTGTATTAACTGCTATTGGTGAACAATCACCTGATATTGCACAAGGGGTAAATGAAGCCCTAGAATCAAGAGAAGGATCTATGACAGACGAAGACATCGAGGCAATTGGAGCTGGGGACCAAGGATTAATGTTTGGTTTTGCATGTAACGAGACACCAGAACTTATGCCGTTACCAATTAGTCTTGCGCATAAATTAGCGCGTCGTCTTACTGAAGCTCGTAAAACAAATGAACTTTCATATTTACGTCCAGATGGTAAAACGCAAGTAACTGTAGAATATGATGAAAATAATCATCCTATTCGTGTGGACACGATTGTTATTTCTACACAACATGACGAAGATGTTACTTTAGAACAAATCAAAGCTGATTTAAAAGAAAAAGTAATTTCTCCAGTTGTACCAACTGAACTTATTGATGAAAATACGAAATACTTTATTAATCCTACAGGACGTTTCGTTATTGGCGGACCAAAAGGTGATGCAGGGTTAACAGGACGTAAAATTATTGTTGATACTTATGGTGGATACGCACGCCATGGCGGTGGAGCATTCTCAGGTAAAGATGCAACAAAAGTTGACCGTTCTGCAGCTTATGCTGCACGTTACGTTGCTAAAAATATCGTTGCATCTGGACTAGCTGAACGTGCTGAAGTTCAATTAGCATATGCAATCGGTGTAGCACGCCCGGTTTCGATTTCAGTTGATACATTTGGTACTGGTAAAGTTGCGGAAAGCAAACTTGTAGAATGGGTAAGTGAGCTATTTGACTTACGACCTGCAGGGATCATTAAAATGCTTGATTTACGCAGACCAATTTACAAACAAACTGCTGCATATGGACATTTTGGAAGAAACGACCTTAATGTACCATGGGAAAAAACTGATGTTGCTTCAGCTTTAAGAGATAAAGCTAGCTTATATTTATAATTACAAAATAAAAGCAGGTGGCCCTTCATAGCCACCTACTTTTTTATATATAAAATGCACTACACTATTTTTAATATTCCTCATACGAAACTTCAAGGGTCATAATTTTTTCTTCTAATTTATTTCGCATCTCGTCAGATAGAGCATTCCTTGGGAAAAACTCAAATTTCTTACCATTACTAAATTCAAATATATATTTTTCCTCATAAATTCCTGTAGGTAATTCATGAACTACTTTCGTAATTTTTGTCCATTCATACCTTTGTGTCTCGTTAAAAAGGGGATTGTATTCAATATAGTCTTGATTTAAATAGATTGAATACTGTGTACCTACTACATTTAAATAAATGAAAAGTATAAATCCAATCATGCTTATCATCAATTTAGGAACCAATTTCTTAATCAAAAAAAATACGAGAAGTACAATAAAAACGATGACAAATGACAATGCATACATGATAAAGCTTTTTCCATAGGAAATAAATGCAATCCCTTCGCCTTGATTAAAAAGAAATAAGGAAATAATCTCAGGTGTAATGAATGTTAAGATTGGAGCAAGAACAACCACTACTAATGCGAGTATCCAATGATAACTGTTATTTTGTTTCCGTAACATTGTCAACCTCCATTGTCCAAAGTTTTCATATGATATTACTATTATATTAGTGCGAAAACTAGAATATATTTCAAAGCATAAAAAAAGGCGACAACAAACTAAGATTTGTTGTCACCATTATCTCCATTAGAGGAATTGTGGTTATTTTGAAAGGTTTTTATAATATTGACTTTTCTCAATGTATTCACGAATAATTCGGTCCATATCTTCACGATCCTCAGGTGTTACTTCCCGTATTACTTTTGCAGGGCTGCCCATGGCTAGGGAGTTAGGAGGGATTTTCTTACCCGGAGGAACTAAACTTCCAGCCCCAATAAAGGCCCCTTCGCCAATTTCAGCTCCATCTAGAATGATTGCCCCCATGCCTATTAGAGCGCGTTTTCGAACAATACAACTATGTAGTATTACTTTATGGCCTACTGTTACTTCGTCTTCGATGATTAAAGGATTGTTTGGACTTTGGTGTAAGCAACTAAGGTCTTGAATACTACATCTTTTGCCAATTATAGTTGGCGCAACATCTCCTCGAATAACCGTATTAAACCAAATCGATGTCTCTTCTCCAATGGTAACATCACCAGTAATAACGACATTATCTGCTAGATAGACAGATGGGTCTATTTTAGGATTTTTATCTTTATATGGGTAAATCATCGAAAAACTCCTCACTTCAACGTAAATTTGTATTATAATCCTATCAAATAGAGTGGAAAAAAGAAAATAGAAAATAGTAAGGCATGGATACCCATGTTTTGTATTGAATATGGGTTGGAGGAAAGAGTCATGTGGAAATGGGAAGCAGAAGGACAACCGAAAGCTGTTGTCGTTATTATACATAGCGCATTTGAACATCATCGCTGGTATGCGTGGTTAATTGAAAAATTAAGACAAGATGGTAATCATATTGTTATGGGAGATTTACCTGGTCATGGAGAGGATTCCAAATATACTAGACTCCATGATAAGACTATAAATGAGTATTTAGATTTTGTGAAACAACTCATTCAAATCGCTTTATCCTATGAATTACCAGTATTTATAATAGGTCATGGTTTAGGTGGGACACTTGCAATCCAATATTTGAAGAAGAGTAAAGTGGAATGTGCGGGCTTAATATTAAGTTCACCATGGTTATCAATGCAACGACATTCCAATCTATTTACAAATGCGTTAGCAAACTTAGGAACATTAACATCGAATATGAAAATATCATTAGATTTCGATAAAAAAGCATTAACAAATAGTCTTGATGGTTATCAAGAAATGGACGATGAAATTGTATATAAAACCAATGTAACTGCGAGTTGGTATAAAGAGGTTCAACTTTTGATGAAAAACTTAACCTCTCAACAGACAAGTACGATCTCATCACCAATCCTTCTTATGACGGCGAAGCATGATAAAATAACAGATGCTGACCAATCGAGAAAATGGCTATTAGCTCAATCTTCAACCGAGTTTCAATATAAAGAATGGCCAATTAGTTATCATAATTTATTTCATGATTCTGAAAGAGAACAAGTTTATTTTTATGTAAAGGACTTTATTAATAATACAATTCGAGGTATTGGTTACATTATCGAATAATAAGTAGAGATATAATTTCTGCTATAAGAAAAAGAGGTTGTCTAAAAAGTGTACCCTTTCTAGACAACCTCTTTTTTAATGGAGCATTAAAATCGTTAGTTTGGTAAATTTTTCACTTTTTCTAAAGCGATGATAAATGGTGGGTCATTTTTCTGATTAATAAATTCATAACGAAGCACATGGACATATTTTTGAGGTAATTGACTAACAAAGTCTATCACTGCATCGCGCTCAGCTTTTCCACCTTCATGTCCATGATAGACGACTAGGACAATGATGCCATTTACTTTCAAACACTTTAACAAACTTTCAATTGCTTGAATTGTTGTTTCGCCTTTAGTCACGATATCGTGATCTGCACCAGGTAAATAGCCTAAATTAAAGATTGCTCCTGCAATTTCTTCCTCGATATATTTAGATAAATGTTGATGGCCATCTAAAATGACGGTAGCTCGTTTTTCTAATTCATTTTCTTTCAATCGATCTATAGTGGCTTGTATTGCATCTTGTTGAATATCGAAGGAATAAACATGACCATTTTGTCCAACTAATTGAGCTAAAAATAATGTATCATGCCCATTTCCTGCAGTAGCATCAACGGCAATTTCACCTTCGCCTATAGATTGAGAAAGTAGAAATTGGGCGTACTGTAAAACTCTTTGTAATTTCATTATTTCACCACTTCGGCTTGATAATGCTTTCCTTGCCAACTACCTCGTTTTTCAAGTTCAGCATCAATTCCATTTAACACTTCCCATTTATTAACACTCCACATAGGACCAATCATTAAATCAATCGGACCATCACCTGTAATTCGATGAACAATCATTTCTGGTGGAATAATTTCTAATTGATCTGCAACGAGTTTAATATATTGGTCTTTCTCAAGGAATTCTAGCATTCCTTTTTCGTACTGTTTTACAAGTGGTGTACCTTTTAATAAATGAAGTAAGTGTATTTTAATACCTTGAACATCAAGTTTTGCGACTTCACGAGCTGTTTCCATCATCATGTCGTAATCTTCAAGAGGTAGTCCATTGATAATGTGCGTACATACTCTAATTCCGTGTTTACGTAGTTTATTGACCCCTTCAACGTAAGTTGCGTAATCGTGTGCGCGGTTGATAAGATTTGCTGTTTTTTCATGAACTGTTTGTAGGCCAAGTTCGACCCATAAATACGTTCTTTCATTCAGCTCAGCTAAGTATTCTACTACATCATCTGGTAAACAGTCGGGTCTCGTTGCAATACTTAAACCCATAACACCTTCGCATGCTAAGGCTGCTTCAAATTTTTCTTTTAGCACAGGTAGGGGAGCATGTGTATTGGTATAGGCCTGAAAATAAGCCATTGTTTTTCCATCTTTCCATTTTTCCTGCATTTTTGATTTGATTTTTTCAAATTGGACTGGAATGGGATCTACACGATCTCCTGCAAAGTCACCACTGCCTGCAGCACTACAAAATGTACAGCCACCGAATGCAACCGTACCATCTCGGTTTGGGCAATCAAATCCCGCATCTAATGCGACTTTATAAACTTTATGGCCAAATGTATCTCTTAAATAACGATTCCATGTATAATAACGCTTCCCATCAGAAGGGAAGGGGAAATTTTGTTCTGACATTTATTTCACACTCCTATTTAAGTATTTTATCACAGGAGTAAAGTAACCGTACATTAGGTAGGTTGTAAAGAAAAATTCAGAAAAATCATTATTATTCATAACGTTAAACTTTCTCTTGTGCTTTTTACTAAAGAATAATACTATTATTTTTTGGCGGAAAGGATAGTAAGGTTTTTTTGAAATTTCCGCATAAAAAATCATCATTTCGAAGAATTTTGGAGAAATTTGTATTTTTATTTGAATATAAATAGTAAGTTCAGTTGATTGAAATTGGAGGATACTTCATGCCTAAGAGTATTTGGCTTTTAGTAATTGGGATGCTTGTAAATAATATTGGAAATTCATTAATTTGGCCAATAAATTCTATATACATTCATGAGCAGTTAGGGCAAACTCTAACAGTTGCAGGGTTCGTATTAATGATCAATTCTGGCGCGGGAGTAATAGGGAGTTTAATTGGCGGTTATCTATTTGACCGGATTGGCGGATATAAATCTATTATTCTAGGAATTGTAATAACAATAATTGCATTAACTGGCATGACATTATGGCACGGTTGGCCACATTATGTCATCTTTTTATCCATTATGGGCTTTGGAGGTGGGCTTGTCTTTCCATCCATGTTTGCAATGGTAGGTGTTCTATGGCCAGAAGGTGGTAGAAGAGGATTTAATTCGATGTATATCGCCCAAAATGTTGGGGTAGCAATTGGTCCAGCTTTGGCTGGACCACTAGCCGAATACAGCTTTGACCTAATTTTTATCTGTAATTTAGGCATGTATCTTGTCTTCTTTATGATTGCCTTTTTTGGCTATCGTAAATTAGAAGGAAAAGTGCTTACTAGCAACAAAAAGGAAAAAACTACTGGGAAAGATAAAGAGCAAAGTAAGGATAAGTCAACTTTGTATTCATTATTAATCATTAGCTCTGTATTCTTACTTGCTACGATTGCTTATTCCCAATGGGCATCAACAATGCCTTCATACATGCAAGGCTTAGGGATAAGTTTAAAAGAGTATGGGTTGGTTTGGACGATAAATGGCTTATTAATCATTACGCTTCAACCATTAGCTAGTCCAATCTTAAACCGTTATGAACATAAAATTAAATCACAATTAGTAGTAGGGGTTGTCATTATGATGAGTTCCTTTGTTGTGATTCAGTTTGCAGAAAGCTTCACTATCTTTGCGGTAGCTATGGTGATTATTACAATAGGTGAAATTTTAGTTTGGCCAGCCATTCCTTCGATTGCAAATCGTTTATCACCAAAAGGGTTAGAAGGAATGTTTCAAGGGGTTGTAACAAGTGCTGGTTCTATAGGGCGCATGATTGGTCCGCTTTTTGGTGGAATCATGGTTGACCAATTTAATATGGAGATTTTACTTTGGGTGCTTTGTATTATATTTATCATTGCGATTATTCCTTGTTTACTTTATGATCGACCTTTAAAAAAAGTCAAAACAATCACCGAACAACAAGAAGCGTAATATATTAATTTATAACAAATTGTAAATCCTGGTTATGCATTTGATTTCTACTTGTACTTTTTGAGTATTTCCATTAAAATGAATGCATTACATTAATATGAACGACTATGAGAAGGAATAGTAGGTTTTGAAGCTTTTAAGAGAGCTAGCGGGTGGTGAAAGCTAGTATGTGGAGAAACCGAACTCGCCTAGGAGTCTGTTTTAGTGAAGAAAGTAGCTAAAACCGTTTTCTGCGTTAAAGAATTAAGCTGAGTGTTTGTCACTAACTTGGGTGGTACCGCGGGAGTAAATGATCTCGTCCCTTCTGTAATGGAATGGGGCGAGTTTTTTTATTTTTTGAAATATTTTGTTAATTTCACCTAATCTGGGTTATTCTACTAAGTGGAGCTTTAAATTCCTTCCTGTCGATTTGTTAAACATCGTGTATTTGAATAAAAGGAGGATCAACCAATGAGTTTTAATCATCAAACTATTGAAAAAAAATGGCAACAATATTGGGAAAACCATAAATCGTTTAAAACATTAGAAGACCAATCAAAACCAAAATTTTATGCATTAGATATGTTCCCATATCCATCAGGAGCAGGTCTACACGTTGGACACCCTGAAGGCTATACAGCAACAGATATTCTATCACGCTATAAAAGAATGCAAGGCTACGATGTTTTACATCCAATGGGCTGGGATGCATTTGGTTTACCAGCAGAACAATACGCATTAGATACAGGAAATGACCCTGCTGAGTTTACGGCAAAAAATATTGCAACATTTAAACGCCAAATCCAAGAGCTTGGCTTCTCATACGATTGGGACCGTGAAATCAATACGACAGATCCTAATTACTATAAATGGACACAATGGATTTTCACAAAATTAGTGGAAATGGATTTAGCCTATGTAGATGAGATCGCAGTAAACTGGTGTCCAGCTTTAGGTACAGTACTTGCGAATGAAGAAGTAATCGATGGGAAATCTGAGCGCGGTGGTCACCCTGTAGAGCGTCGTCCAATGCGCCAATGGGTTCTACGTATTACGAAATATGCTGATCGTCTACTTGATGATTTAGAAGAAGTAGATTGGCCAGAATCAATTAAAGATATGCAACGTAACTGGATTGGTCGTTCTGAAGGGGCACAAGTGAAATTCACTGTTGCCAATACAAATCAAGATTTTGAAGTGTTCACTACTCGTCCAGATACATTATTTGGAGCAACTTATTGTGTATTAGCTCCAGAGCATAAATTAGTAGATGAAATTACATCTCCTGAGCAACGCGCGGCAGTTGAAGCTTATTTAGAAAAAGTAAAAATGAAATCTGATTTAGAACGTACAGATTTAGCTAAAGAAAAAACAGGTGTGTTTACAGGTGCTTATGCAGTAAATCCTATTAACGGTAAACAAATTCCAATTTGGATTGCAGACTATGTATTAGTATCTTATGGTACTGGTGCAATTATGGCGGTTCCTGCTCATGATGAACGCGACTATGAATTCGCTAAGGAATTCGGATTAGAAATTATCCCAGTCCTTGAAGGTGGGGATATTGAAAATGAGGCGTTCACTGGTGACGGTGCACACATTAATTCTGATTTCTTAAACGGACTAAACAAAGTTGATGGTATCTCAAAAGCAATTTCTTGGTTAGAAGAAAATGGTGTTGGTGAAAAGAAAATCTCTTATCGCCTACGTGATTGGTTATTCTCTCGCCAACGATATTGGGGTGAACCAATCCCAGTGATCCATTGGGAAGATGGCACGATGACAACAATTCCTGAGGAAGAATTACCGCTTGAATTACCAAAAACAAGTGATATCCGTCCATCAGGAACTGGTGAATCACCATTAGCGAATATTGAAGAATGGGTAAATGTAATTGATCCAGTAACAGGTAAAAAAGGCCGTCGCGAAACGAACACAATGCCACAATGGGCAGGTTCTAGTTGGTACTTCTTACGCTATATTGACCCAACAAATGATAAAGCCATTGCAGATCCAGAAGCGTTAAAACGTTGGTTACCAGTTGATATGTATATCGGTGGAGCAGAGCATGCTGTACTTCACTTACTTTACGCTCGTTTCTGGCACAAAGTTCTTTATGATTTAGGTGTTGTTCATACGAAAGAGCCATTCCAAAAATTATTTAACCAAGGAATGATCTTAGGTGAAGGTAATGAAAAAATGTCTAAATCTAAGGGGAATGTCGTAAACCCTGATGATATCATCAGAAGTCACGGTGCAGATACATTACGTTTATACGAAATGTTCATGGGTCCACTTGATGCTTCTGTTGCATGGTCAACAAATGGTTTAGATGGAGCACGTCGATTCTTAGATCGAGTATGGCGTTTATTCACTACTGATGAAGGAACATTGTCAGAAAAAGTTCAAGCTTCATCTGATAAAACCCTTGAAAAAACTTACCATCAAACTGTGAAAAAAGTAACTGATGATTATGAACACTTACGATTCAATACTGCTATTTCTCAAATGATGGTGTTTATTAATGATTGCTATAAAGCGGAAGTAATTCCAACTGAGTATGCTGAAGGATTTGTAAAATTATTAGCGCCAATCGCACCACATGTTGGTGAAGAACTTTGGGAAATTCTTGGTCATACAGAATCAATCACTTATGCCGAGTGGCCGACTTTTGATGAATCTAAACTTGTAGATGATGAAGTGGAAGTAGTTGTCCAAGTAAACGGTAAAGTTCGCACAAAAGTTACAGTTGCAAAAGATGCATCAAAAGATCAACTTGAACAAGTAGCATTAGAAGATGAAAAAGTAAAAGAATTTACTGAAGGAAAACAAGTAGTAAAAGTGATTGCAGTTCCAGGAAAACTTGTGAATATTGTAGTGAAGTAATGAATTAAAAAAATGTCCCCGATGAGGTTAAATCATTCGGGGGCTTTTATTATTGATTCTACAATGTGTGAATTTCTGAAAAATATTATCAAACTATGCGAAAATTCTTTGGTAATAGTTTAATAATTAAATACTAAAACAAGACAAAATTAGTGATAATAGCTAATAGTAATTTTCCATCGCTTTTTACAAATATAAATGTCATAATGGTTAGATTACAAATAGATAGGATGTCTAAATGAGCCAAACAATTGAATTGAAGTTAAAACAACATTATGTAGCAGAAATAGCAAAGGGTTATCCACTTATATTAAATGAAGCGGCAGAACCATTTGATAACACATTAGTGGAAGGATCATTATTTAAAATCGTCCGTCCTAATGGTAAATACATCGCAACAGGCTATTATGGTAAACAAAATAAAGGAATTGGTTGGGTATTAACCCGAGATCCACAACAAGAGATTGACCAAGATTTCTTTAAAGAAAAGCTTAAATCCGCTTTAGAGTTAAGAGAATCCTTTTTCGATGACGATGATACTACGGCTTTCCGAGTATTTAATGGAGAAGGGGACGGTATTGGCGGGCTGACAATTGACTTTTTTGACGGCTTTTATATGCTGAGCTTTTATAGCGAAGGAATTTATTCGTTCCGAGATTTAATCATTGAAGCTTTAAAGGATATAGTTCATTATCGTGGAATTTACGAGAAGAAACGTTTTAATACGAATGGACAATATGTTGAACAAGATGATTATGTTGTAGGCGAAATAGGTCAATTTCCTATAATCATTAAAGAAAATGGTATGAATTACGCGGTTGATTTAAATGATGGTGCGATGACGGGGATATTTCTTGATCAACGAAACGTCCGTCTTTCTCTCAGAGAAAACTATTCTGAAGGGAAAACAGTGTTAAATACCTTTTCATATACAGGTGCATTTTCAGTGGCTGCAGCATTAGGTGGAGCTTACGAGACGACAAGTGTCGATTTAGCAAAACGTAGCTTACCGAAGACAATTGAACAATTCAGCGTTAATGGTATCGATTACGAACAGCATCAAATTAAAGTGATGAACGTGTTTGATTATTTCAATTATGCAGCAAGACATAATATGAAATTTGATGTAGTAGTACTTGATCCACCGAGCTTTGCGCGGACGAAAAAAATGACATTTAGTACTTCAAAAGACTATCCAAAATTATTAAAGGATGCTCTAGCTATAACGGCTCCAAAAGGTGTTATCATTGCCTCTACCAATAACGCAAGCTTTGATATGAAAAAGTTTAAATCGTTTATAGATAAAGCATTCAAAGAAAGTAATAAACGTTATAAAATATTAGAGCAGCATCAATTACCCGAAGATTTTGTTACACCAGGAGAGTACCCAGAGTTTAACTATTTAAAGGTTTGTATTATTCAATTACTGAAATAAGGTAGAATCGATAAAAAATTGCCCGAAGGTGAGAACCTTTGGGCATTTTTTATTATTAGGTAAATGAAAGCTTTTACTAGACAGTTCCTGTGGAATTTCTGAAAAGTTGTCAAGTAAATGGAAGTTACTAGACAAGATCCCGGGAATCTCGGAAAAGTTGTCAAGTAAAACCTAGTTACTAGACAAGATCCCGGGAATCACCGAAAAGTTGTC
>Ga0182747_1002002_pt1 | contig 14824 bp, 15 predicted proteins | sample eDN3rd30CBELigBY_FD_128526 | JGI IMG/M metagenome (GOLD analysis project Ga0182747, IMG submission 128526) | Enriched backyard soil microbial communities from Emeryville, California, USA - eDNA 3rd pass 30_C BE-Lig BY (version 2) (version 2) | ecosystem: Environmental > Terrestrial > Soil >...
CTCAGCGACCTCGAGCCCGTCTAGCGCCTCGATCCGGCGGGCCGTCGCCACCACGTCGTGGCCTCGCTCCGCCAGCACCTCGGCGGTCGCCCGTCCGATGCCGCTGCCCGCACCCGTCACCAGCGCCCGCACCTCACTCGCCTCCCTGGAGACCGGCTCGGAGGAAGGCGACCGTGCGCTCCCACGCCAGCGCCGATGCCTCCGGGTGGTGGTCGCCCCTCAGCTCGCAGGTGAACCCGTGGCCCGCCGGATAGGCGTGGAGCTCGGCTTCAGGCCAGCGGGTGGCGAGCGCCGCCCCGTCGGCGGGGGTGACGCGCGGGTCGAGCGCACCGAGGTGGATCAGCAGCGGGATGTGCGGCTGGTCCTTGACCAGGAGCTGTGCCGCCATCGACGGGTAGTAGGCGACGGCGGCGCCGAGGTGGCGCGCCCGCCGGCTGGCCATCGCCGCGCTGAGCATCCCGCCGTAGCCGAAGCCCACCGTGGCGACGTTGGCCGCGCCGCCGACCTCCTGGGCGAGCAGGCCGGCCGTGGCGGTCAGGTCGGTGAGCGGGTGGTCCATCGGGAGGTTCCACGCCAGGTCCTTGCCCGCCTCGGCCCCGTCGGCGTCGTAGGCCAGCTCGGCGCCGCGCTGCACCCGGTCGAACAGGGCGGGCGCCACGGCCAGGAACCCGGCGTCGGCGAACCGGTCGGTCACGGACCGGATGTGGTCGTTGACCCCGAAGATCTCCTGGACCACCACGACCGCGCCGGCCGGGGAGCCGTCGGGGTCGCTGCGGTGGGCCGACAGGACGTGGCCGTCCTCGGCGGTGAGCTCGATCGCGGGCATGGGGAAGCAACGTAGACCCCGTCGTCGCCGTGTCGCGCCCGGGCTGTGCGGGGTCCGTGCCGGACCCGTCAGGGACGGTCGGCGGGGTCTTCGGCGTTGGGCTCGATCGAGGCGGCGACCGCCGAGATGATCCCGGTCACGTGCATGGGGGTGAGGCCGAGTGACGTCCCGACGCGGTCGAGGAGCCAGCGCTGGTGCGACGTGATCGTGTGCGACGCCAGTGCCACCTGGACCATGTTGGCGACGAGCCGCTCCTTGCCCGCCACCTCCAGCTCGTTCGCCAGCGGCGTGACGTGGACGGCGACGCTGGCGGGATCGTGCGCCACCATGTCGGCGTCGAGCTGGTTCTGGTGGTACCCGGGGATCACCGTGCGCACGTGCTGGACGGCCCGCCGGCGCACGGCCCGGTCGCCGGCGTCGCCGGCTCGCACCGTGGTGGCGGTGAGGATGCGGGTGAGATCGACCAGCCGGGTGGCCAGATCCTCCGACGTGAGCACGTCGAGGCAGCCGATGGGGTGCACGGTCTCGCAGTCGGTGCAGCGGACGTGCGCCTCGCCGCGGATCCACGGCAGCACCCCGACGCGGCCGATGGCGAAGCGGCGCCGGCCATCGCACACCTCACCGGACCGGTCGCCGCCGCATGCGGGGCAGAAGAACGGCGTGGTGCGATCGACGCGGGCTCGGATCGAGGTGATGCGGAGTCGGGTCATGGCCAGTGCCGGAGGGGTGGAGGCGGGCGGGACGGTTGTCGGGACTGTACCGATTCCACGTTTCCGGTTCTCGTCGACGGTGTGACCAGGCTCTGACCAGCGGTTCCGGCCGTGTTCGGTCGTCTGCGCCGAGGTGGAGCGTGCGGGCCCGACAGGTGGCCGCTCCAGAACCGGGTGCCGGTAGCCTGATGGGACCATGGAAGACGCCGAGACCTCCGCCGAGACCACCACCGCCACGAAGCCGGTGCCGCTGCGCGTCAGCGACGCGGCGCTCGCCCAGGTGCTGAGCATCCTCCACGCCGAGGACGACCCCGACGCCCTCGGCCTGCGCATCGCCGTCACCGGCACGCGCGGCGTCGAGTACGCCTACGACCTGTCGTTCGAGGAGCGGTCCGAGGCCGCGGACGACGACGTGATCTACAACCAGGGCGACCTCGTCGTGATGGTCCCGGCCGACAGCGTCGATGCCCTGTGGGGCGCCACGCTCGACCTGCCCTCGGCCGAGGGCCAGGGCGGCCTCGTCATCCGCAACCCCAACCGCCCCGACCCGCTGGCCGACTTCGACATCGAGCTCACCGGCACCGTCACCGAGCGGGTGCAGCAGCTGCTCGATCAGCAGATCAACCCGGCCCTCGCATCGCACGGCGGCTTCGCCTCGCTGGTCGAGGTCCGAGACGCCACCGCGGTCGTGACGATGGGCGGGGGTTGCCAGGGCTGCGCCGTGAGCGCCGTCACCCTCCGCGAGGGCATCCAGAAGGCGATCCTCGAGCACATCCCCGAGATCACCGAGGTCGTCGACTCCACCGATCACGACGCCGGCGAGAACCCCTTCTACACCGACTGACCCACCCCCACCCACCCCCCCCGGCCAACATCCGCCTCCCCCCGGCCAACATCCGCCAAGTTGGAGGATGTTGGTCACTGAACGCCACGATCCTCCAAGTTGGTGGTTTGTGGCGGAACTTGGTGGATTTGTGACGCCATGCGACACACATCCACCAAGATGTCGTGCCACGACTGGTCAGGCGGCAGCAGCGAGGGCGCGGTCGACGGTCTCGCACAGGTAGCGGTCGCTCATCGTCCACGTGAAGTGGAGCACCGGCCAGCCGAGCAAGACGAGTTCGTTCCCTCGCAGTCGGTCGTCCTCGAACGCTTGGCGGGTTCCGTGCGTCTCGTAGCCGTCCAGCTCGATGGCCAAGGGCGCCTCGGGGTAGGCCATGTCGATGAAGGCCTTGCGGCCGTCGGGCCGGGTGACGGGGAACTGGCGTACGGGCGAGGGGAGCCCGGCGAGCGCGAGTGCGGCGAGTGCCCGTGATTCGAGGGCGGAGCGGCCGGGGTCGTAGCCAGGCTGACGCAGCGCGAGCGCGGCCAGCACCGAGCGCGGGATCCCTCGTCCGGGACCCCCGAGCCGTCCGCAGAGCTCCACGAGCCGTTCGATCGTGAGTGATCCATCGCGAATCCCCGCGTCGATCCACCGCCCCATGACCAGGTGATCGCCAGCACCGGCGAGGTCGAGGATCGTGCGCTCGATCGACGTCGTCGGGATGCCGTGGACGATGGTGTGGTCACGCTCGTCGATGAGCAGCGACCGATGACCGGTCACGCCCGGCAGCAGCAGCCGGCGGCTGTTGTGGGTGAGAAGCTCGATCGGCCCGGATCGGGGAACCAGCCCCCAGAGGCGCGCCGCCGTCCGATGGCTCGCATACGCGCCGTCCCCGGCCGCGAGACATGCGGCGGCCACCGCCTGCTCCCAAGTCGGTCTCGTTGCCCCGACGGCGTAGACACCGGGGCGGATCCGACTCCAGGAGCCACGATCGACACGCGTCCGGATCGCCCGCGCCGTCAGGCCGAGGGCCATCGCCTGCTCTCGGGTAATGAGGCCATGTTGGGCGCGGGCTGCCGCGACGATGTCGGCTTCGTTCACGTCGTCCTCCACGGGTCGAGCGATCGGACCGGGAAGGCGCCCCCAGGATGGGGCCTGGCGACCTGCTCACGCCACCGATGCGACCTATCTGGGGCGAGCCGGGTGGTTCGGCGGGCCGAGCGGCATGACGGATCTTGGAGGATCGCGGCCGCCCAGCGTCACCGATCCTCCAACTTCCGCCATCACCCTCCAAGTTGGAAGGTTGCGGCCGTAGAGCGCCCACATCCTCCAACTTGGAGGGTGATGGTCGTCGTCTGAGGTGGGTCAGGCGAGGCCGGGGTCAGGGGAGGTGGGGGTGGGCGAGGAGGGTGCGGGTGGTGGCGGCGATGCCTTCGGGGTCCAGGCCGAGGGACTGGAGGATGGCGTCGGGCTTGCCGTGGGCGAGGTACTCCGTGGGGACGCCGTTGACCGAGACCCGGGGGTTGCGGCCGGTGCCGAGGGTGCGGCCGGCGATCTCGTGGGCGATGGCATCGCCGATACCGCCCTCGCGCAGCCCGTCCTCGACGGTGACCACGACATCGAACGCGGCCGCGTCGTCGAGCATCGCGGGATCGAGCGGCTTGACGACCCGCGGGTCCCAGACGGTGGCCTCGATGCCGGCGGCGGCGAGCAGCTCGGCCGCTTCCAGGCACGTGCCGAACATCTTGCCGACGCCGATCAGGCACACGTCGGCGCCGGTCCGGGCCTTGCGGCCGGCGAAGCCGTGGCCGACGTCGCCCTCTTCGACCACGGGTGCCGCGGTCTTGGGCCAGCGCAGCGAGACCGGGCCGTCGCAGAGGTCCAGCGCGTCGTGCAGCTGGACCTGGAGCTCCTGGTAGGAGGACGGGGCGAACATGGTCATCCCCGGCACCTTCGAGAGCAGGACCATGTCGAGGATGCCGTGGTGCGAGGGACCGTCGTCGCCCGTGATCCCGGCTCGGTCGAGGCAGTACACGACGGGCAGGTGGTGGAGGCCGACGTCGAGGTTGGCCTGGTCGAACGCCCGGCTCAGGAACGTGGAGTAGACGGCGACCACGGGACGCAGGCCGCCCATCGCCATGCCCGCGGCGGACGTGACGGCGTGCTGCTCGGCGATGCCGACGTCGACGAACCGCTCGGGGAAGCGCTCCTCGAACGGCAGCAGGCCGGTGGAGCCCGGCATCGCCGCCGTGATGGCGACGAGCTCGGGCCGGGCCTCGCCCTCTTTGACGATGGCCTCGGTGAACGCCGAGGTGTACGACGGCGCACCCGGACCCTTGGGCTGCGGGCCGATCTCCGGGTTGAACACGCCGGAGGTGTCGTGGAGGTGCTTCTCGGTGTCCTGCTCGGCGGGCGGGTAGCCCTTGCCCTTCTTGGTGAGGACGTGGACGACGACCGGCCCGTCGAACTCGGCGGCGTTGCGCAGCGCCTCCTCGAGCCGGGCGGTGTCGTGGCCGTCGAAGGGGCCGCTGTAGCGGACGCCGAGCGTCTCGAAGAAGATCGGCGGCTCGAACATCTCCCGCAGGCCCGCCCGGGCACCGGCGAGGCCCCAGGCGACGTGCTGGCCCACCATCGGGACCTGGCGGACGATCTCCTCGGCCCGGCGGCGCTGGCGCAGGTACCGGGGGTCGAGCCGCAGGCGGGAGACGCTGGAGGTCAATCGGCCGACGGTGGGGGCGTACGAGCGCCCGTTGTCGTTGAGGATGATGATGGCCCGGCTGTCGGTGTGGCCGAGGTTGTTGAGCGCCTCGTAGGCCATGCCGCCGGTGAGGGCGCCGTCGCCGATGACGGCGACCACGTGATCGCGCCGCGGGGTCTCGCCCTGCCGGCGGGCCTGCTCCTCCTGCTGCTCGGCGGCGATGGCCAGGCCGTGGGCGTAGCTCAGCACCGTGGAGGCGTGGCTGTTCTCGATCCAGTCGTGGCCGGACTCGGCGCGGCACGGGTAGCCGGACATGCCGCCGGCCTTGCGGAGCTGGTCGAAGCCCTCCTGGCGGCCGGTCACCAGCTTGTGCACGTAGGCGAGGTGGCCCGTGTCCCAGAGGATCTTGTCGGTGGGCGAGTCGAAGACGCGGTGGATGGCGAGGGTCAGCTCGACCACGCCGAGGTTCGATCCGAGGTGGCCGCTGCCGGTGCGGGCGATGGCCCCCACGATGAAGTCCCGGATCTCCTGTGCCAGGACTTCGAGCTCCGGCTCGGTGAGCGAGCGCAGGTCGCCAGGACAGGTGATCTTTTCCAACAGCATCGGCAGCGGGCCTCCAGCGGGGCGGTGCGGCATCTGGGCACAGCGGGGTGTCCCGACCCGGGACGTCACGCTACCCCTCCGGCCGGGCCAACTCCCTTCGCGCCGCGACGAAGCCCGCAGCACCGCCGGGCGCCACGGCGTCGGGCACGTGTCGGGTCGGGTGCTCTGCGGCTCACACCTACGATGGCCCGATGGCACCGGTCGAGCGCGTGAGGTCGGCGGGCGAGCAGGCGGTCGCATCGCTGCGGCGCACCGTGTCGGAGCGGCTGGCCGACCTGATCCGGAGCGACCCCGAGTGGGCGGCGCAGGCCGCTGACGTGGGCCTGGTCGATCGGGCGTGGCTGGAGCACCCGGCCGAGAACCCGTTCCGGACGGCGCCGCCCACCGAGATGGTGCAGCGGTTCCTCGAGCGCTCGGCCGAACGCCGCCCGTCGACGCTCACCTCGGTGGGGCTCAGCGCGCTGCAAGGCCTGTCGTTGCGCAGCGAGGTCGAGGTCGACGCGCCGCTCACGCCCGTCACCGTGATGTTCACCGACCTCGAAGGGTTCACCCGGTTCACGGCGCAGGAGGGCGACGAGGTCGCGGCCCAGCTCATCGTCGACCAGCAGAAGGTGATGGGCCCCGTGGTGCGCAGCCGCGGCGGCCGCATCGTGAAGCACCTCGGCGACGGCCTCATGCTCACCTTCCCCGCCCCCGAGGCCGCGCTGCTGGCCGCGCTCGAGCTGGTGGAGCTGATCGACGAGCCGCTGCGGCTCCGAGCCGGACTCCACCTGGGCGAGGCGGTCGTGACGCGCGACGACGTCGTCGGCCACGTGGTCAACGTCGCCGCCCGCATCACCGAGGTGGCGAAGGGCAGCGAGGTGGTGGCGTCGGTCGACGTCCGCCAGGCGGTGGCACCGATGGCCGGGGTCCAGTTCGGACGGGCCCGCCGCACCAAGCTCAAGGGCGTCGAGCCGATGTCGCTCGTGCGGGTGTCGTCGGCGCCGTGACGATGGAGCCGGCCGTCCGCGCCACGCTGCTGGAGACCATCGAGACGCAGCGGTTCGGGTGCGAGATGTCCGGCTCGGAGCTCTACTCCACCATCTTGCGGTTCGTCGCCGACGACGTGGAGGCCGGGGGCCCCGCCGCCGGCCTCCTCGAACCGGTGGCCGAGGCGCCGTTCGGCGATGCGGTGATCTTGCGCTTCCTGGCCGCGCTGCACCTGCTGGTCCTCGACGGCCGGGCGCCCGGGCTGGCGGCCCACTACCCGTCGGTGGGCGGCACGCCGGGGCGAGGCCTGGCCGCGGCCCTCCGGTCGGCGGCGGTCGAGCACCGCGAGGAGATCGCGCTGCGGCTGACGCAGGGGGTGCAGACCAACGAGGTCGGCCGCAGCGCCGCGCTCCTCGGCGGCTACCTGGAGGCGGCTCGGCTGGGTCTCCCGCTGCGGGTGCTCGAGGTCGGCGCCAGCGCCGGGCTCAACCTGCTGTTCGACCGGTACCGCTACCTCGGCTCCGCGGGACGCGCCTTCGGGCCCGGCGACAGCCCCTTGGTGTTCGACCGGCCGTGGCCCTTCGGCGTGCCCGACCTCGATGTCCCGCTCGCGGTGCACGAGCGGCGCGGCAGCGACATCGCCCCCGTCGACGTCACGACCGTGGAGGGCCGCCTCCGCCTGCGCTCGTTCGTCTGGGGCGACCAGCTCGATCGCCTGACCCGGCTCGACGGCGCGTTGACCGTGGCCGCGGCCGATCCGCCCGTCGTCGACCGGGCCCCGGCGCCGGAGTGGCTGCGGGAGCAGCTCGCCATCGCCCAGCGCGGGTGCACGACCGTGGTCGCCCACTCGATCATGTTCCAGTACCTGTCCGATGACGGCCGGCGCGAGATGCTCGCCGCCATCGACGCGGCCGGTCGGGCGGCTACGCCCGATGCGCCGTTCGCCTGGCTGCGCCTCGAACCGGGCGGCGATCAAGCCGAGCTCCGGCTCACGGCCTGGCCCGGCGGTACGACCCACCTGCTGGCCAAGTCCTCGTACCACGGGCCACCGGTCGTGTGGCTCGCGCCCGAGGGCGGGGTGCTCAAGGCGCCGAGGTAGCCGAGTCAGGCGGTGGCGGGGGCGGTCTCGGTGGCGGCGCCCTCGTCGGACCGGCCGGCCTGGCGGGCGAGGCGCCTCGTTCGCAGCTTCTCGAAGCCGAGGGCGGTGAGCGTGCCGCCGGCCAGGGCCACCAGTCCGAAGAAGGCGTCGAGCCAGTAGTGGTTCCCGGTGACGATGATGCAGAAGAACGTGGTGGCCGGGTACAGGAACCACCAGTACCGCCTCCGGCCCCGGCCGATCACGATGATCATGCTGAGGGCGCACCACATCGACCAGCCGATGTGGAGGCTCGGCATGGCGGCGTACTGGTTCGAGACGGCGGCCATCCCGCCCTCGCCGAACTTCCAGAGACCGCCCCACCGGTCGATGGTGTCGACGATGCCGTAGCCGTGGCAGTCGGGGCCCAGGCCGCGGCAGGCCCCGTAGGGCGAGTCCACACCCAGCAGGCGGGGCGGCATCAGCGTGAACGAGGCGAAGCCGATGAGGGCGAGCGCCGTGGTGCCGGCGAGCGTGGTGCGGATGAACCGGTAGCGGTGCGGCGCCAACCGGTAGGCCGCGACCAGGACGCCCACGGTGATGACGAAGTGCGCCGTGCCGTAGTACACGTTCCAGACCTTGATGAACCCGTGGCCGGGAAGACCGAGGTACCACCGCTGGATGTGCGGTTCGATCCACAGGTGGAGCGTCCGCTCGATCTCGATGACGTCTCGGGCGTGGCCGAACGCGATCGTCCGCGACTCAGGACCGGCCCCGAACAGGTTCCGGATCTGCGAGTAGACGAGGTAGAACGCGCCGCCGATCAGGACCTCGTGCCACCACTTGAGACCCTCGGACCGGGGGGTGTCGACGGGGGCGGCGGTGGTGGTTGCGGTCATGGTGCGGGGGAGGCCGGCCGGACCCGGTGGCCGACGGCGAAGGCCGGGGCACCGAAGAGGCTCACCACGAGGTTGAGCAGGTACATCAACAGGCCCAGGGCGATCGCCTGAGACTGTGGCACGCCGAGGGGGTGCAGGAACAACACGAACAGCCCCTCGCGCACGCCCAGGCCGGAGATGGAGATCGGGAGCACCTGGGCGATGAGCACAGCGGGCACGAACGCGAGCAGCGCGGTGGGCCCGACCGCGGTGGGGAGGTCCAGCGCCTTGGCCGCCATCAGCGCGGACCCGATGAGGATGAGCTGGTAGGCCAGGCCGCTGACGAGGATGCGCCCGGTGGCGGCCGGTTCGTGCGACAGCTTGCGGATGCCGAGGCGCACGGCGCTGGTGAAGCGCCGCCACCCGTCGTTGTGCTCCAGCCGCCCCTCGACGCCCTTGCCCTGGCGCGAGGTGAGGACGAGCACGACGACCAGCAGGGTCAGGGTCGCCGCGGCGGTGACGAAGGCGATCATCGACGCCCGCCCGAGCTCTCGGAGCCCGGGGTTGATGAGCAGGGCGAACAAGGTGAGGACGGGGAGCACGACCCAGCCGCTCATGCGCTCGAGCACGACCGAGGCGAACGTGGTGGGGGACTCGCCGTTGTCCTTCGACAGGCGCGAGACCCGCAGGGCATCGCCTCCGATCGTGCTGGGCAGCACGTTGCCCATGAACTGCCCGGCGAAGTAGAGCGACAGGAGGCGGTTGAACGGCGGGTGGAGGCCGAGGGCCTGCAGCACCGCGCTCCACCGGACGGCGGACAAGACGACGGCGCCGAAGGTGAGGAGGAGGGCGCCGGCGAGCCAGGCGAACGTGGCCGCCTTCGGCTCGGGTGCGGCGTCGTGCCAGCTGTCGCCGATCTTGGCGATGAGCACCCACAGCAGGAGGGCGCTGATCACGAGGCGTGCGATCATGATCAGCCGCGGTTTCGTGAGTTGCACGAGCCAGCCCCGTCCGTCCAAGTTGCCGCTCGACCCTACCCGGCTGCCCTTCTGGAGCAGGGTCCCGGTATCGTTGCGCTTCGCCGCCGGACGACCCTCACGGTGAGGGGGACGGCGCTGCAGGGGTGCTGATGCCGAACCATCTCGTCCGACGATCGCTCGCCGCAGCCATCGTGTCGCTCAGCGTCGCGGCCGTCGCCGGTTGCGGTGCCACGGGCGGGGCCGGTGGCGATGGAGCGGCCCAGATCGTGTCGTCGGGCGTGGCGCCCGAGGCGCAGCAGGCGTCGTTCCTCGCTCATGCGGCCCAGACGACGGGCGCGGTGAAGACCGAGAAGGTGGCCGTCACCGTGCGCACCACGCCGGCCGACGGCGACCCGTCCGTGCGCGTCACGTCCACCGGCGAGATCGACGGAGCCGGCGGCCGCGCCCACGTCACCGCCGACGTGTCGGGCACCGTCTCCGGCTGGTCCGACGAGGCCGCCGTCGAGGCCGTGTACGACGGCGACACCGTCTACGTGAAGGCGCCGTTCACCCAGGTCCTCGGCGGGGAACCGTGGGTGAAGGCCACCTCGCCCCTGCTGGCGAAGCTGGGCGAGGGGCTGGGAGACGGCCTCCAGGGCGACCCCGGCAGCTTCCTCGAGCTCCTGGAGGGTGCGGGCGGACCCGTCACCACCGTCGGCACCACCGACGTGCGCGGCGTCGCCACCCGCCACGTCACCGTCGACCTCGATGTGCAGCAGGTCCTCGACCGAGCACCTGCTGAGCGTCGCGAGGCGCTCGAAGCGCAACTGGACCGGCGGGGCGTCGATCTCACGAAGCTCGGGCCGATCCCCGCGGAGGCCTGGATCGACGACGACGGCTACGTCCGCCGGTTCTCCGTGTCGTTCGACCTCGCCCAGGTGGGCAAGGCCAAGCCCGGAGCGGACCTCACCGGCGTGATCACCCAGACCATCGAGCTCTACGACTTCGACCAGCCCGTCGACATCGCCATCCCGCCGGCCGACCAGGTGAGCACGCTCGACCTGGAGGAGCTCCTCGGCGGGCACGGATTCCGTGGCGGCCACGGCCCCGGCCCAGGTGAGGGCAACGGCAAGGGCGGCGAGAAGGGCGAGGGCGACTGATGGCCACCGTCACGCCGCGCACGGTCGGTCCGGTCCGCCTGGAGGTCCTCGAGGCCGGCGAGGGCGGTCGGCCCCTGCTGCTCACCCACGGCTTCACCGGGGCCAAGGAGGACTTCGGCGACTGGGTCGACGCCTTCGCCGACGAGGGTTGGTGGGTCGTCGCCCCGGACCTCCGCGGTCACGGTGACAGCGACCACCCCGAGCGCGAGGACCTCTACTCGCTCGCCTTGTTCGCCCAGGACCTGCTCGGCTTGGCCGACCAGCTCGGCTGGACCCGCTTCTCCCTCGTCGGCCACTCCATGGGCGGGATGATCGCCCAGGAGATGGCGCTCCGGGCGCCCGAGCGCATCGAGCGGCTCGTGCTCATGGACACGAACCACGGACCGGTCCCCGGTCTCGACGAGGACACGGTGGCGATCGGTGTCGAGGTGCTCCGCACCCAGGGCATCGCCGGCCTGGTCGACCTCTTGGCGATGCTGCCCCAGGAGCCCAAGAAGCCCTCGGAGCTGCGGATCCGCGCCGAGCGGGAGGGCTACGCCGAGTTCAGCGACGGCAAGGTCCGCCGCTGCTCACCGGCCATGTACGCCGCGATGGGCGTCGAGCTCACCACCCGCGCCGACCGCCTGGCCGACATCGCCGGGCTCACCATGCCGGTCCGGGTCGTCGTCGGCGCCGAGGACGAGGGCTTCTTGCCGGCGTCGCGCCGCATCGCCGATGCCATCGCCTCGGCTGACCTCGTCGTCATCCCCGACGCCGCCCACTGCCCCCAGTTCGAGAACCCCCAGGCCTGGTGGGATGCCGTCGCCCCGTTCTTGAAGGCAGAGCAGCTGGTCGACTGAGCGGTTCCCGGGGGCGATGTCCGATTCGGGTGGGGTGGGGGTACCTTCGAGCGCATGGACGTCGGACCCGCAGAACTGATGATCGTGCTGGTGGTGGCGCTGGTGCTCTTCGGGGGCAAGAAGATCCCCGAGCTGGCCCGCTCCCTCGGCCAGGCCAAGAACGAGTTCGAGAAGGGCGTCCGCGGCGAACCCGCCGCCGAGCCCGACCAGGCGGCCCAGCCCGAGGCGGCCGCCGAGACCACGCCGGCGCCCGCCGCCGAGGCCGCGCCTGTCGCCGGCACCGAGAGCGAGTCCGAGACCGCGGTGGAGAGCACCCCCGCCGAGGCCAGCACCACCCCGATCTGAGCTCCCGCCGGTCTGATCTCCCGCCGACCTCAGGACTGGCTGGCGAGCCAGGCCGGGAGCTCGGCGATCGTCGTGAGCGTGGGGACGGTGCCGTCGTGGTCGGCGTGCTCGGCCTCCCAGGTGATGTGGTACGGGATGTGGACGGCGTGGCCGCCGAGCTCGAGCACCGGGAGCACGTCGCTCCTGACCGAGTTGCCGACCATGGCGAACTGCTCGGGCTCCACGTCCATCGAGGCCACGACCCGCTGGTAGGTCGCCACGTCCTTCTCGGCCACGATCTCGATCCGCTCCACCCGGCCGGCGAGTCCCGATGCCATCACCTTCATCTCCTGGTGGTGCAGGTCGCCCTTGGTGACGATGACCATGCGGTAGCCGGCGTCGGCCAGGGCGGTGATCGTCTCGTCGACGCCGTCGAGCAGGTCGACGGGGTGGTCGAGCATGGCCCGGCCCGCCGCCAGCACCTGGCCCAGCTCCTCGACGCCGATGGCGCCGTCGGTGATCTCGATGGCGCACTCGATCATCGAGAGCGTGAAGCCCTTGATGCCGTAGCCGTAGCGGACGACGTTGCGCCGCTCGACCGCGGTCAGTGCGGCATGGACGTCGACGTCACTGCTGACGTAGCGCCCGACCAGCTCGTCGAACCGCCGCTGGGTCCGTTCGAAGTACACCTCCGAGTGCCACAGCGTGTCGTCGGCGTCGAGCCCGACGACCTCGATCCCCTTGGAGCTCACCGAGGCAGGATGCCAGGCCGCGAGGAGATCGCTACAGGCACTTGTCCATGAAGCGGTCTCGCTCGACGACCACCCGGGTGATCTTGCCGGCGGCGACGAGGCCGCGGGGGTCGCTGACCGAGACCGAGAACTTCAGCCGGCGGCCCTCGACCTTCTCGAGCTTGGCGCTGGCCGTCACCGTGCTGCCGATGGCGGAGGGGGCGAGGTGGTCGAGCTGGATCCGCATGCCGACGGTGGTCTCGCCCTCGGTGAGCTGGCCTTCGACCGCGGTGATGGCCGCCTCTTCGCAGAGGGCGACGATGCGGGGCGTCGACAGCACGGGGACGTCGCCGGACCGGGCGGCCACCGCGGTGTCGTCGGGGGAGACGACCAACGTGATCTTCGCGGTCAGTCCGAGATGCACAGGCACCTCGGTACGATAAGCCGCCCTCGGACGGGCGATCCAAGCGCCCGCTCAACATTCGACAAGGACGAGGTCCGACGTGATCGACGAAGCCGTGGTGTCCCGGGTGCTCGGCACCGCCCTGCAGACGGGCGGGGACTTCGCAGAGGTGTTCGCCGAGGACAAGCGCTCGTCGTCGGGCCGCCTCGACGACGGCAAGATCGAGGAGCTCGGCTCGGGCCGCGACCGCGGTGCCGGCATCCGGGTCGTGGTGGGCGACACCACCGGCTTCGCCCACACGGCCGACCTGTCCGAGCCGGGCCTCCTCGCCGCCGCCGAAGCGGCCGCCGCCGCCGCTCGAGGCGGGGGCGGCGGGGTGCGGACCGTCGCGCTCACCGAGCAGGCGGTCGACTCGCAGGCGGTGCTCACCCGTCCCGAGGAGGTGGCCAAGGCCACCAAGGTCGAGCTGCTCCAGCGGGCGAACGAGGTCGCCCGGTCGAAGGGCGATGCCATCAAGCAGGTGTCGGCGTCCTACGGCGACAGCCGCCGCCGCATCCTCGTGGCCAACTCCGACGGCCTGCTCGCCCGCGACGACCAGACCCGGACGCTGTTCGTCGTGGGCGTGGTGGCCAGCGGCGACACCGGCATGCAGACCGGCCGCCGCTCGATCGGCCACACCATGGGCTTCGAGCTGTTCGACCGCTACCAGGTCGAGGACCTGGCCGACGAGGCCGCCGAGCAGGCGCTCACCAAGCTGCAGGCCCGCCCGGCCCCGTCGGGTGCCCTGCCCGTCGTCATCGGCAAGGGCGGCGGCGGCGTGCTGTTCCACGAGGCCTGCGGCCACGGTCTCGAGGCCGACCACATCCAGAAGAAGGTGTCGGTGTTCGCCGACCGGGTCGGCCAGCTGGTCGCCTCGCCGCTGGTGACCATCGTGGACGACGGGACGATGGGCAACGAGTGGGGCACGTTCGCCATCGACGACGAGGGCACGCCGGCCCAGCGCAACGTGCTCATCGAAGACGGCGTCCTCACCGACTACATGTGGGACCAGCTCCGAGCCCGCAAGGAGGGCCGCAAGCTCTCGGGCAACGGGCGCCGCCAGAGCTACAAGCACCTGCCGATGGTCCGCATGACCAACACGATCCTCGCCAACGGCGAGACCGACCCCGACGACATCGTGGCCGACACCCCCAGCGGTGTGTACGTGGCGCACCTCGGCGGGGGCCAGGTCAACACGGCCACCGGAGACTTCGTGTTCGGCATGACCGAGGCGTACCTGATCGAGGACGGGAGGATCACCGAGCCCCTGCGCGAGGGCAACCTCATCGGCAACGGCCCGAAGGTGCTCGAGCTCATCGACGCCGTCGGCGACGACTTCGAGATGGGCCCGCCCGGCACCTGCGGCAAAGACGGCCAGGGCGTCCCCGTCGGCGACGGCGTCCCCACCCTCCGGGTGTCGAGCCTGACCGTGGGAGGGACCGCAGCGTGAGCGACGTCTCGGAACGGCGAGCGAAGCGAGTACGACCCATGAACACGGCTTGGTCGTCCGATGCGGAGCTTGCGGAGCAGCGAAATGCCCGTCGTGGCTGGGCCGTGAGCGGCGTCGGATCGGCGTTGTGCGACGGAGGTGCGCGATGACCCAGGGAGAGGAGCTGCTGTCGATCGGTGACCGGATCGTCGCGCTGGCTCGGCCGGGGGAGCAGGTCGAGGTCGTGGTCGGGCGGTCGTCGTCCACCGAGGTGCGGGTGTACGAGGGCGACGTCGAGCAGCTGGCATCAGCCACCTCGGCGGGCATCGGCGTCCGGGTCATCTCGGACCACCGGCAG